>JAEAMG010000799.1_pt1 | contig 30819 bp, 20 predicted proteins | sample 8958741 | NCBI WGS metagenome assembly JAEAMG01 (sample SAMN16933256, study PRJNA681125) | bioreactor sludge metagenome | isolation source: anaerobic bioreactor treating anionic surfactant - SDBS | place: India: Bengaluru | collected 2019-02-28 | reverse complement strand
TGGCGGCCCGCACGGCCAGCGAAACAACGCCGGCGAGTCCGGCCAGGCATAGGGCGAGCACCGCGATCCGCACCATCCGGCGCCGGACGAGTCTCTGGGCGGTCGAACCCGGCCTCGCGCGACGGACGCTGTTATGGATCCCGGATGGCTGCATCATGTTCCTGCGGTTTGCCATCGAGCCGCCCCTGAATAGCCGATCGCACCAACACATCGGAGCTTGTTTGCCCTGATTGTAACCGGGACGCTCCGGGAATGCAACCGTCTCACCTACTCCGGGCCGCCGCCGAGGTGCATCGCCAGCTTGCGGATGGTCAGCGGCGCCGATCCTTCATAGTGATTGTTCACATTCAGGTAGACATCCACACCGTGATGCAGCAGATCCCGCACCACTGCGGCCATCCGCACGATTTCCTCGTCGCGCGGCTCCACGATCCGGTCCCAGCGGTCACCCGACCGCCGCTCCATCTCCTGGCGTTCCGGTCCGTGAAGCCGGACCACCGCCAGGCCCCGGATCAGGTCCCGGACACGCGCGTAAAGCCCGGTGAGATCGGGCAGGTAATATCCCTGGAGGAACACGGGCGCCAAATCCCGGTCCCGCAGCCAGGTGAACGTGTCCCGGTCCAGCAGATTCGGGTTGCGCAGCTCGACGCCGAGCGGGATCCGGCGGTCTACCTCGGCGACGAACGCATCCAGGCGGTCAAGCAGATCCGCCGGCCGGGGCATGTGTTGACGATTCAGGTAGCCGAATTGAAGCATGAGCACGCCGATCCGGCTCCGCATCGGCTCCAGGCGGTCCATGACCTGTGCGAAGAGTTCGGGTGACAGGAAGTGCGGGTTGGGTTTGAGCGGTCCCGGCCGGTGGCGCTCATGATAGTGGGTCAGCGTCAGGCTGTTGGGCAGTTTGATGGAGAACCGGAAATCCGGCGGGACGGCGTCCGCGTACCGGGCGGCGGCCTCCCGGATGGGCAGGACCAGCCGGTCGGGGGGAAAGAGCGACCAGAACCACTGGTCGATTTCCACCGTCGGGAACCGGACGGCGTACTCGGCCAGGTACTGCTCATTGTCGCGGCCGGCGTAGAGCAATCCCTGCCACGAGTCGAATTTCCAGCTGCATGTCCCGACGCGCAGACGGCTCATCATCCGGAGCATAACGGAGTTCCTCCCCGCGGGCAAGGGTGAACCGCCCGGCGGCGGTACGGATTGAACCCTTGCGGCCCGACGGCCGATCCCGTACAATCGCCAGACACAGCATCAGATCGGGGAGCGCCAAACAATGGACATCCACTGGAGCGGGACCTTCGAAGTCAAGACGTACGAGCTGGATCACACCGGGCGCCTGCCGCTGCCGGCGCTGCTACACCGCATGCAGGAAGCCGCCGAGCACAACGCCGTAGCGCTGGGATTCGGCGTCGAGGAACTGCTGCGACGAAACCTCACCTGGATGCTTACCAAATTCCACCTGCGCGTGGACCGTTTTCTCGCCGGCCGCCAGCCCATGTCCACCGAAACGTGGCCCTCGGGTTTCGAGGGCCGGTTCGCCTGCCGCGAGTTCCGGTTCTATGCCGGTGAACACCGCGAACTGTTTGCCGTCGCCGCCAGCCAGTGGCTGATGGTGGATCTCCAGCGCGGCCGAGCCGTCAAGATCCCGGATGTCTTTCCCAATCTGTTCCCCTGCGACGCGCAGCGCGTGATCCCGCATCCCTTTCCTGACCTGGAGCCCGCCGGCCCCGAGGTGCACCGGGCCGAGTTCCCGGTCCGCCTGGCGGACTTGGACATCAACCAGCACGTCAACAGCCTGCGCTACCTCGATTGGATCATCGAGGCCGTCCCTGACCGCCTCTGGGCCACCCACGGCGTCGGCGCGCTGCAGGTGGAGTACCGCCGCCAGTCTGCGTACGGCGACACGGTCGTCGCAACCACCCACCGCGCGCCGGCTGCAGCAACCGAACCGGCCTCGGTATTCCACCATGTATTGCGCAGCGCAGCCGACGGCGCCGTGCTGGTGCGTGCACGGACCATCCGGATCCCACTCGCGTAATTGGTGAGAAATCCCTCTACCGCGGACGCTCCGCCCGCGTCGTCAGTCCTCGTGGCGCCGGCTGGCCGCCACACCTAGCACCCGGTGCGGAGTATCGCTCACTCCTCGGGCGCGAGGTCGTGCGGATCGCGGGGCCGCAGCCGCGCCTTCAGCTCATCCGACGGCTCGGGCAGCGTCCAATCCCCCTGCTGGCGCCGACGCGCCACCTCGGCTGCCGCGGCCGTCCGGCCGGCCGGATCCGGAGTGTCGGCCGGAGCGTGCAGGACCGTCTGGGTGGGGAACGCAAACCCGCTTCCCGCCTGTTGGACGATGTCCAGAATCCGGAAGTTCAGCTCCTCGGCCACACCGGTGTACTCGTGCCAGTCGGTGGTGAGCACCCAGGCGACCACCTCCACCTCCTTCGACGACGGGCCGAAACCGCGGAAGCGGGCACGGATCGCATCGGGGAAAATCCGCGGGTCGGCATGGAGCATCCGCTTGATCTCATCGATGACCAGCGCCAGCTGGTCGGCCGAGGTGGCGGCCTCCAGTCCCAGGACCGGGTTGTAGAGCATGCGGTCGCGGACGGAATAGTTGATGATCTTGACGCCGGCTGCCAGCGCGTTGGGGATGGTCACGAGGGTGCGTTTCATGGTGCGGATTCGGACCGAGCGCAGCCCCATGTCTTCGACCGTACCCTCCACGCCGTCCACGTCCACGTAGTCGCCCAGGCGGAACGGACGGTCCGCGGCGATGCTCACCGCCCCGAACAGGTTCTCGATGGTTTTCTGGGCCGCGAACGCAATAGCGAGACCGCCGATGCCCAGTCCGGCGAGGAAGCCGGTGACCTCGACGCCCATGGCGCTCAATCCGCCCAGCAGCACGATCACCACCACCAGCGCCTTGAGAAACCGGCCCATGATGGTCGCGAAGCTGGCGCCCACCGCCGAGCCGCTCACGCCGGGCCGGGCCATGTGGATGCCCACGATGTCCACGATCCGAAACAGCAGCCAGCCGATGCCGACGAGCGAGAGGATCTCGGCGCCGCGCAGGATAATGATTTCGGCGGTGGGCGTCAGGCTAAGCCAGAGGGACACCGGCCGGAGCAGCAGCCCCCACAGCACGAGGCAGAGCGGCCCGTCGAACACGCGGACCAACTCGTCGTCCCAGTTCGTGCGAGTCCGCCGGGCGATCACCCGGCCGATGACGATCAGCACCCGTTCCAGCACTTTGGCCAGCGCCCAGCCGGCAGCCAGTCCCAGCAGGATGGCCAGCCACTGCCACAGTTGCAGGCCCGCGAACGAGACGGACAGCAACGCGCTGGGCAGATAGTCGCCGATCCAGCCATGCCCGTAGACGCCGTACAGGAAATCGATGTAGCCCACCGTTTCGGGGGCGAAGGTCCACACGTTGCCGAGTTGCGGATCCTGCCGCAGTCCCATGGTCAGCGGGACCACCCGGCCGTCGGCTTTGATCTCGGCGAGCACCTCCCGGTCCTCGGATACGCCGTCCTCGGGAACACCGAACGCTTCACTGGAGAGAGCGTCGGGCACCACCGCCTTGGTGCGCAGCAGCACCATCATCAGCCGTCGGGCCAGCTGGATGCCGCGGGCGGGCTGCGCGGACGGCTCGGTGTCTTCCAGATCCAGGTAGTGCGCGGCCTCGCCGAACTCGCCCCGGAGGGCGGCATCCATGAAGCCGTTGTACGACGTCCGCGGGCTGTTCCGGTGGACCAGGGGCGGCGCCGGTCCCAGCCCCGAGTTCAGGGTATCCGCGCCGGCCAGTTGTTCGCCTTGGACCAGCAGGCGGTACCAGACCGCGGCATTGGACACGTTCTGGCTGGGAAACAGCCAGGCCGTTTCCCCGGTCTTCTGGTCCAGCGTCCGGCGCAGCCAGAGCTCGCCGGACATACCGGCGGAGTCGAAGCGAAATACGGACACGGTCTCCGCCCCGGATTCGCCGCCCGGCGCCTTTCCGGACAACTGCTGGCCCACCTTGACATCGCTCACCTTCAAACGCCGCAGCAGGGTATACAGTTTCTCGGACACCTCGGCGCCCACGCGCCGCTGCTCCGCGTCCTCCACCTCGGCCAGATCCAGCAGGTGGGAGGCCAGGACAAACTGGCCCGCCGCACACGCGTCCCAGAAGGTGCGCCAGCTCTCCGCCGGTGTGTGGCGGAGCACCGCCGGGGGTTTCGGGCCCAGGCCGGGATTGATCGCCGGCCGCTCCACCGGGGACGGCGCCTGGGCCATGACTCCGGCCCACACGACGACCGCCGTCACCGCCAGCCACACGCAACGGCTGCCGAAGATGCGTGACCTGTCGACCATTGCCTCCCTCCTCGACTCGATGCGGGTGGCGAAACCGTCGTTTTGACGGTTCCACTCCCGCCAGGCTTACCGCTTGTAGTAGTCCGGATAGGCCGGTTGCCGGTGCTTCGGCGGCGGATTCCGGTCCATCTCCTGCATGAGGATCTCCACCGCTTTTTCCAGTTGCGCGTCACGTCCCTGACGCCAGAGGAACGGGTCGAGTTCCACATCGACGTCCGGCGCCGTGCCGAAGTTCTCGACATCCCACTGGCCCTCGGGATTCCAGAAGGCCACCCGAGGCGCCGTGACGTAGCCGCCGTCCACCAGAGCGGGATAATCGTAGATGCCCACCAGTCCGCCCCAGGTGCGTTTGCCCACCAGCGGTCCCACCTTGGCCCGGCGGAAATACCACGGCATGGCGTCGCCGCCGGAACCGGCGTATTCGTTGATCACCATGGCCTTGGGACCGAAAATCGCGCCGGTGGGCGTGGTGAAGCACGCCCCTTCGCGGGTGGCCCAAAAGTTCATCAGCGGGCGGCCCAGCAGGTCCACGATGTAGTCCGCGGCGTAGCCGCCGCCGTTGTAGCGCTCGTCCACCACGAGAGCCTGCTTGCCCACCTGGGCGAAAAAGTAGCGGTTGAAATAGGTGTAGCCGCCCGCCGCCGTGTCGGGCAGATAGACATACCCAATGCGGCCGCCGCTGAGCGTTTCCACCCGGCGGCGGTTGCCGTCGATCCACGCCCGCTGCCGCAGGGCGGTCTCGCTCGCCAGCGGCTCCACCACGACGTCCCGGGAGCCGGTCCCGTCAGCGTTGGGCCCGACCGTGATGCGGACGGCCTTGCCGGCGGAGTTCTCGAAGAACCGGTACACGTTGTCGCCGGCCCGCACGTCGCGGCCGTCCACCGCCAGGAGGTACTCCCCTTCCTGGACGTTCACGCCGGGTTGGGTGAGGGGGGCGCGCAGGCCGGGATTCCAGTTTTCGCCATGGTAGATGCGGGCGAAGCGGTGACGTCCGTCGGCCGCTTCGAAATCCGCGCCCAGCAGGCCGCCGGGCACCCGGGTCACCGGCGGCAGGTCGCCGCCGCCCACGTACGTGTGGCCCAGCACCAGGTTGCCCAGCATCTCGCTGAACAGGTAGTTCAAGTCACCCCGGCTGGCCACGGCGGCCAGATACGGCTCGTACCGTTTCTCCGCCGCGCGCAGGTCCAGGCCGTGGGCGTTCGGGTCGTAGAGGAAATCGCGCTCGATGCGCCAGACTTCGCGGTACATCTGCCGCCACTCGGCGGGCGGATCCACCCGGACCTCCATGGCGGCGGTGGCCAGCCACGTCTCGCCCGGCTTGAACGGCTGCCCCGCCGGCGCGATGGCCCAGCGGGCGCCCAGCAGCAGCAGCATCTTCTCGCCGTTGTGCGACAGGGCGAACGCGCCCACGCCGTCGGCGATCGGTTCGGTCTTCCGCTTCTTCAGGTCGTACAGCTGGATCTTCTCCCGGGCCGGTCCGAACTGCGGCAGCAGCTCGCCCTCGCGCAGATAGACCTGGCCGGCCTTGCCGGTCCACAAGCCGGAGTAGTTGCGCGCCGGCAACGGCAGGGCCAGAATCCGCTGGTCGAGGGCTTCGAAATCGATCCGGACTTCCACCGGCTGGTCCTTCGCCTTCTCCCCGGCGTCGCCGGCGGGTTTGTCCGCTTTTGCCGAATCGTCAGCCGCCAGCTTCTCGTCCGGTTTTTCCCCGGTTTTGCCCGCCTCGTCCTTGACGGATTCCTCGTCGCTCTCCGGTGCGAGCGGAGAGGGCGCGTCCTTCTGCAACACGATCACGTACACGCTCCGGCTCACCGGCCGGTTGTAACTCGACAGGTCCAGCCACGCGGTCGTGGGACCGATGTCCGTGCTGGCGGTGAAGAAGAGGTGTTTGCCGTCCCGGTCGAACGCGGCGAAGCGGGCGTCGCTGAGGCCGTCGGTGAGCTGGTGCTTCGCGCCGGTCTCCAGCGAGTACACGCACACCGCCCGCATGTGGTTGGCCAACTGCCGGGTGTAGGCGAGCCAGCGACTGTCGGGAGACCAGACCGGGTCGAGGGTCCGCTCGGGCTTGTCGTACGTATCGGTGTCGACCTTGACGTTCTTGCCGCTGGCCACGTCGACGTACCAGAGGTTCAGCCGCTTGTCGGTGTACGCGATTTTCTTGCTGTCCGGCGACCAGAAAGGATTGTAGTAGAACGACGGCGCGTCCCCCAGGGCGATGCGCCGCGTCTCGCCGGCGCCGCTCTGCTCGATCAGGCGGATGGCGTACTCCCCGTCCGCGTCCGATAGGCAGGCGATCCACTTACCGTCGGGCGACCAGGCCGGGTCGCGGTCGGCCGCGCCGGAGCTCTGGGTGAGGTTGCGCACGTCGCCCTTCTCGGCGGGCACCGTGAGCACCTCGCCGCGGGCGCCGAAGACGGCGCGCTTCCCCGTGGGCGACAGCCCCGCCGCATCGATCCGCTCGCCCACCTTGACATAGCGCGGCCGGACACCCGGCATATCCCCGGCGAGCTGAATGGTCACGGGCCGGGACTTGCCGGAGCCGACGTCCAGCAGGTGCAGCGAGCCGAACTGCTCGTAAACGATTGCGCCGGAACCGGCGGCGGCCGACTTGATGTCGAAGCCGTCGGCATTCACCACCTCCCGGACCTGCCGGTTGCGGGTGTCATAGGCATAGAGGTTGACCGGCCCCGTCCGGTCGGACAGGAAGTAGATGGTCTCGCCCACCCACATGGGATTGAAGTCGTTCCAATCCTTGCGCGGAAGCGCCTCCACCCGCGAATCGACCAGGTCGGCGATCCACACCGGCGAGGCCATGCCCCCGCGGTACCGTTTCCAGGTCTGGAAGGCACCCGGGAGCGGCACGTAGGCAATCCGTTGGCCGTCGGGCGAGTAAGAGCCCTGGTAGCCCATGGGCAGGGGGAGCACCGTGGGCATGCCGCCTTCGGTCGAGACGGTGAGCAGTTGCGATGCCCGCCCCGAGCTGCTCTCCCGGTTGGAGACGAACAGAATGCGCTTGCCGTCCGGCGTCCAGCCGGCGACGGTGTCGGCGGCCGGATGCCAGGTGAGGCGCCGGGGATGGCCACCGGTAGCCGGCATCAGGTAGACGTCCGGATTGCCCTCGTACTGGCCGGTGAACGCCAGCCACTTCCCGTCCGGCGAGAATGCGGGACTGGTTTCACCGCCCGGTCCGTCCGTGAGGCGACGAGCGTTGCCGCCCTGCCGCGACACGGTCCACAGGTCGTCGGCGTAGGTGAAGACGATGTCGGTCGCGTTGACCGTAGGATGTTGCGGCAGCAGCACCGTCTGCGCCAGCGGGCACACCCCGAAGACCAACGCGAGGCAAACGGCCCCGATCGCAATCCGAACCTTCATGGACGCACCTCCGTGGGGGGGATCGGCGGAGCGGCCGGGGCCGCCGCCGCGGCAAACAGGCCCATTGTAGACCAGGAGTCCGGTCAAGGGAACCCGCAAACAGGCGCTCGCTGGTGGAGCGGATTCAATCCCCCAGGATGTCTCCCGGCGCCAGGTGCCACTGCAGCGTCATGCCCTTGGGGGTGAAGGTGCCGGATAGCAGCGCGATGCCCGCCTTCTTCATGGAGCAATCCCGTCCGAACCGTCCCGTCAGCTCGGCCACCAGCAGGCCGCAGTCCGGTTCGTGCCCCACCAGCAACAGCGGATCGGGCAACGGTTGCAGGACGGCGAACACCCGTTCCAACTCCTCCAGCGAGGCGCCGCAGGCCAGTGCATCCAACCGGCGGACCGGGAGGCCCAGCGCCTTCCCCGCGATAGCTGCGGTCTGGGCGGCCCGCGCCAGCGGGCTGGACCACACGGCCGCCGCCCGAAGCCGACCGTCCTGTACGAGCTGTTGGACCACCCGCTTCGTCCGCCGCTTCCCCTCGGCGGTCAGCGGCCGTTCGGCCTCGGATCCGGCCCACTCGCCACGCTCGGCCGCGATGCCGTGCCGCATGATGTACAGCTCCATAGTACGCCTCCCTCAAGCTTGGCCAATCATCACCGGCCCCGCCCCCCGTTCCCGAGTGGCGGTGCACCGCTTCGTTGACAGGATGCGCGGCGCCGATTGATCGAGCCGCCGGTTGTCACGATTGTCGGATCACTGCTCGAAACGGCTCAGCACCAGACAGGCGTTCTGACCGCCGAAACCGAACGAGTTTTTCAGCGCCAGCCGCACCGTCGCCTGACGGGCCTGGCCGGGCACGTAGTCGAGATCGCACTGCGGATCGGGATTTTCGAGGTTGATGGTGGGATGGATGATCCCGTCCAGAATGGTGCGGACGGTGGCCACTGTCTCCATGGCCCCGGCGGCGCCAAGGGCGTGGCCGAACATCGATTTGGACGAGCTGATGGGAACCTGGTACGCGCGTTCGCCGAACACGTGCCGGATGGCGCGGCTTTCGATGGCGTCGTTGAGAAGTGTGGAGGTTCCGTGGGCGTTGATGTAGTCCACGTCCGCCGGGCTCACTCCGGCGTCTTCCAACGCCCACCGCATGGTTCGCTGGGCGCCCATCCCCTCGGGATCGGGCTGGGTGATGTGGTAGGCGTCGGAGCTGCAGGCGAAGCCGCACACCTCGGCCAGGATGCGCGCGCCCCGGCCCACGGCGTGTTCCAGCTTCTCCAGGATCACCACCGCCGCGCCCTCGGCCATGACGAAGCCGTCGCGGCCGGCGTCGAAGGGCCGGCTGGCGCGCTGCGGCTCGTCATTGCGCTTGGACAGAGCGCCCATCGCGGAAAAACCGGCGATGGGGATCTCGCTGACCATGGCCTCGGCGCCTCCGGCGATCATCACGTCCGCCTTGCCCCGGCGGATGTATTCCGCCGCTTCGCCGATGCCGAACACGCCCGACGCGCAGGCCGCCACCGGCGTGGTGATGGGCCCCATGGCGCGGGCGGTGTAGCTGACATGGTACGACGGCATGTTGGGCAGGGTCGAGGTGATGGCGAACGGGCTGACGCCGCGCATGCCCACATCCCAGAAGCGGCGGGCGTTGTCCATCGCCCAGTCGAGGCCGCCCATGCCGACGCCGATGGCCGTGCCGGTGCGCTCCTCGTCCGGCACCGGCACCGGCAGCCCGGCATCGGCCAGGGCTTCGCGCGCGGCGGCGATGGCCAGTTGCGCCACCCGGGCCATCCGGCGCGCTTCCTTGAAATTCATGTACTGGGCGGGATCGAACCCCTTGACCTCGCCGGCGATGTGCACAGGCACCGTGGACGAATCAAACAGGGTGATGGCGTCCACCCCGGACCGGCCGGCGATCAGGCCGGCCCACGTGCTGGCGACGTCAAGGCCCAGCGGGGACACCATCCCCATGCCGGTGATGACTACACGGGTTCGATCGTTCCTCACAGGTTGCTCCCTTGTCGTGATGCTGCGAAAATCCGGAATTCATGCCGTGCGAACCGGCCGGCTGCGGGCGGCCACCTCGGGGGACAGCGGCGGAATCCGATTAGCTCCGCATTGTATAACGCGGGTGCTGTCGATTCAACTTCATTCTCCCGCCTCGGCCGGGTGCCGGTCAGGTGGCACACTGCTGTTCCATCGTCTCCATGGCGCGGCGGAGGCTGTCCATGAACGCCTGGTACGCCGAGGCTCCGGCGCCGGGCGCCGCCGGTTCGATGGGCGCGCCGTAGAACACCTCGACGCGGAAGCGGCGCAGCCGGCTCAGGCGGAACAGCCGGGGCAGCTTGTGGCCGCGGGGGTAGACGTCGTAGGTCCCCTTGATGTAGACGGGCACGACCGGGACGCCCAGCTCGCAGGCCAGAATGGCCACGCCGTTCTTGAGCGTCTGGATCCGGCCGTTGGCCGACCGCGTGCCTTCCGGATGCAGATACAGGATGTCCCCGTTGCGGAGCACCTGGGCGCCCGCCTGGAGCGCCTGCAGGACATCGCCGGCGCGATCCACCGGGATCACCCGGTGGATGGCGCTGAGCAGACGGCCCACGAAATTGTTGTACACTTCCTTCTTCCCGATGACGAACGCCTGGCGCCGGATCGCCGCGGGGAGTGTCCCGACCACGGCCGGATAGTCAAAATAGCTCACGTGGTTGGGGGCCAGGATGAACGGCCCGTTGCCCGGCAGGGCGGTGAGGTTGTGCCCCCGCAGACGGTAAAACACCTTGCCGATGAAAGTGATGAAGCCGTAATCCAACGGCTCGAGCCACCCGGCCAGCCGCCGGACGATCGGACGGACCGGCAGGCCGCTCCAGGCGGCGGTGACGTTGTGGATCGCCGCCCGCCAGCCGGTGAGATCGCCGTCCGCCACGGTCTCCGACGTCTTCACCGCGTCCAGCACGTCGCCCAGGTTCTGCATCCAGCCCAGGTTGTCCGCCTGCAGCCGGATATGCAGCCGGTTTTCCAACTGGGCGGTCATCTCCAGCACCGCCAGCGAATCCATGCCCAGGTCCAGGTAAAGGCTGGTGGCGGGCGACAACTCATCCACGTTGAGGGGCCGGCCCAGGGCGCCGGAGCAGGCGGACAGGACCGCCTCCATCTCCGGCGTGCCCATGATCTCGCGCTCCGCCAGGGTCTGGGGCGGACGGCTGACGCCGGCGCCGAGCGCCCCGACGCCGTCGGCCCGCTCCAGCCAGGCCCGCAGTTCGCCCCGCTTGATCTTCCGGGTGCTGGTGCGCGGCAGCGGCTCCGTCCGGATGGTCATCCCCTGGGGGCGTCGGTAAACGGGGAGCAGCCGGGCCAGCCGCTCCATGTCGCGGATGATGGCCGCGGTCCACTCGCTCTCCGCCGTCTTCTTCACCAACTCGGGCGACGGCACCACGATGAGGTGGATGCGCTCCGCTCCGGCTGGCCCCACTCCCACCGCGGCGGCTTCGGTCAGACGGGGCGAACGGCTGAAGAGCTGGTCCAGTTCATCCGGGGCGACTTTCTTGCCGGAAGCCAGCACGATGACGTCCTTGGCCCGGCCGGTGATGCGCAGATTGCCCCGCGGGTCGATCCGGCCCACGTCGCCGGTCCGGTACCAGCCGTCGTCGGTTTTGGCGGCGGCTGTGTCCTCGGGATTCCGGTAGTATTCGCGAAACACCGAGCGGCCCCGGATGGCGATCTCGCCGCTCCCGTCGGGCGCGGGCTCCAGGATCCGCACCTCGGTGTCGCCGAACGGCCGCCCCACCGAGCCGATGACCTTTTCCGGCGTGGGCGGATTGATGATGATGCCGCCGCTGGTCTCGGTGAGGCCGTAGCCCTCCTGGAACTCGTAGCCGAGAGCCAGGAAGCGACGGATGGTCTCGGGCCGGGCCTTGGCCCCGCCGCAGATGAAGCGCTGGATGTCGGGTGCGAACTCGTGGTGCAGGTGGCCGAAGAGCCGTCGCGACGCCGACACGCCGCCCAGCCGGTAGGCCAGCCAGCCGATGCGCAGCAGCACGGCGAAGATGCCCCGCACCAGCAGGCCGCGGGCGTGCACCTTGAGCAGGATCCCCTTCAGGAACGCGTCGAACAGCAAGGGGATGCCCGCCAAATGGGTGATCCGCTCCTCCTTCAGCGCCGCGACGATGCGGGCCGGTTTGAGCGAATCGAGGAACACCACCGCCGAACCGGCGGCGTGGCAGCTCAGCACCCCGACAAAGACGAAGATGTGGTTCAGCGGCAGAATGGCCAGCAGGCGGGATTCCGGTCCCACCCCGATGGCCGGGACATTCTGCAGCGTCTGGTTGAGCATGTTGCCGTGGGTGAGCACGACGCCCTTGGACCGACCGGATGTGCCGGAGGTGTAGATGATCGCCGCCGTTGAATCGGCGGTGGCGGGGCTCGCCGCCAGCGGTTCGTGCCGCCGGAGGAGTTGCACCCAGTCGTCGTCCAGCACGAAATACTCGCGGATGTCCCCCGCCGCGGTGAGCCGCTCGGCGAACCGGGTGAATCCCGCCGAGACCAGCAGAACCGCCAGCGACGCTTCCCGCACGATGGCGACGATCTCCTCCTCGGTCTGGCGCACGTCCAGCGGCACCACCGTCGCTCCCGCCGCGGCGGCCGAATAGAAGGCGATGCTCCAGAGGGAGCTGTTCTCGGCCAGAACACCCACGTGCGGCAGCGGTGCGCCCGCCAGTCGCGCCGCCAGAAAGGAGGCGCCCCGTCCGGACAGGTCCAGCACCTCGGCGAAGCTGAAAGTTCGCCGGGCGTCGCCGAAGGCATCCACCAGGTGGGGAGCGGCGCCGTCGCGTTCCGCGCCGGCGGCGAGCAGGTCGTACAGGCACTCTGGATTCACGGTGCGCCTCGCCAAGTTTGGTCCGTCCATCATACGCTAATCGGCTGCAGGAGCCAAAGGAGATTCTGCGTGGCGGGGCGTCCGGAACCACCGGCTGGTTCAACCGAGTCGGCCGGTGGCAAGGTATAATGGACGTGCACCCATCCAGCACACCGATGGCGCCGGTTGTCCCGGTTTCCGGCCAAGGCCCGGCGCCTCACCGAGGAGGTCCCATGGCACGCGTATGCACCGTTTGCATCCTGATCGCCTGGTGCTGCCAGGCGGCCTGCCCGGCCGCCGCTACCGGACAACTGGAGCGACTCCGCCAGGACAACGATGCGCTCCGCCAGCGGGTGGAGACGCTGGAGCGATCTCTCGCGGAGATGCGGGCCATCGTGGATCGCCTGACCGACGCCGTTTCAATGTCTGGTGGGGAGCGAGCAGCTGCGGCGGCTGCCCCGGCCCCGCCCGCACCGTCCGCCATATCCCTCCCGGTCGAGAGCCCGGCGCCCCCTCTCCCGCCACCCCTCCAGATTTACGGCAATGTCGAGCTGGATTTCGCCTGGGACCTGGACCGGAATCAACTGGGCGAGCCGGAACCCGACCCGCTGGAGAACACCACCTTCGATCTCTCCCCGCGGCCCAGCCGGCTGGGCGCCCGATTCCACCTGCCGGGGCCGGCCGGCAGCGCCGTGTCAGGACGGGTGGAGACCGATTTCGTGACCGCTTCAGGCACCGAGAACTCGCCCAACCTGCGCCTGCGCCATGCCTATGCGGAGATCGCCTGGGCGGATAGCGGCTTCAGCCTGCTCGGCGGACAGACCTACGATATCATCGCACCGCTCCAGACCGACACCATCGATTATCCCACCGAGCAATGGCCCGGTGATGTCGGCTACCGGCGCCCCCTTTTGCGGGTCCGCCAAACGTTCGGGCCGGATCCCGCCCACCGATTCACGCTGGAAGGGGCCGTGGCCAGGATCACCGGAGTGGTCGAGGACGGCTTCACCGAGCCGGCGACATCCACGGTCCGGATGCCCGCCGTCCAGGCCCGCGCGGCCGGCACGTGGCCCCTGTTCGGCGGCCGCGGCTCCACGTTCGGCGTGTGGGGACATTATGGCAGCAAGCAGCATCACCTCAGTTACGCCGGCGACCAGGTGCAGCTGACCTCATGGTCCGTGGGCATGGATGCCGACATCTGGCTGACGCCGCAGTTCGAGATCATGAGCGAATTCTGGCGCGGCGTCACCATGGACACCTACTACTGGTCGGATCAGATCGAGATGCCTCTCGGCGATACGACGTTCCGGAGCGTGGACAGCACCGGCGGTTGGGCCACCCTGACCTGGCGGCAGTCCCCGGCGCTGCGGTTCAACCTGGGCGCCGGATTCCACGATCCTGCCGACCACAAGCTCGACGGCGCGGAAGAATTCACCCACGTCGTGAGTTACTTCGGCAATTTCTTCTACGACTTCGACGAGCACTGGGAAGTGGGGATGGAATTCTCCTGGTGGCACGCGGCCCAGCTCGACGGACCTGACCGTAGCAAGCGCCGCATCGGCGGAACATTTCTGTACCGATTCTGAGACCGGTCTAAAATGAAACGTCCGGTGGAGCGCCACAGCGCCCCACCGGACATGAACCGTCGTTGGAAATGGACGCTCAGTCGGCGGCCAGGAGTTTCTTGACCTGGGCGACCAGGGCCTCCTCGGAGCCCGAGCCCACCTTGATGTCCGCGATGCGGCCCTGCTTGTCGATGACGACGAGCGTGGGGATCCCGCTGATGCCGTATTTCTTGAATTCCTCCCCCTTGTCGGAGACGGCGATGGGATAGGTGATCTGGAAGCGGGTCAGGAACTCCTGGATGAGGGCGCGCTCCTGCTCCGGCGGCACCGGCCCCTTGTTCTCCCGCTCGTCGCGGTAGTTGCCGTACAGCTTGGTGAAGCCGATGATCACCAGCCCCTGGTCCTTGAGCTCGTTGTAGGCCTTGACCAGGCTCGGGATGACGGCGCGGCAAGGGGGGCACCAGGTGGCCCAGAAGTCGATGAGCACCACCTTCCCCTTGAGCGCCTCGAGGGTGAGCGGTTGGCCGTTGAACCAATTTTCAGCGGCGATCGCCGGCGCGGGCTGTCCCAGCATATCGATCTGCTGCAGCGCCGACACCACCCGGTCCTTGCCGGGTGCGTCGGGCAGGGCCAGGTACTTTTGCCCGTAAGCTTTCCGGTCCGCCGGGTTGTCCGCGGACATGGCGAACAGCATCCACAGTTCATACAGCTCGTTGTTCTTCGGCAGACGCTCCTCGACGGTCTTGAAGAGGGTGAGCGCCTCGGCGGTCTTGTCCGACATGAGCAGCAGCCCCACCTTGAGCAGAGCGGCGGCATCCTGCAGGGGGGATTTGGCGGCGATCAGCGCGTCCACCTTCGCCATGGCTTCGGGCAGCCGGTCCAGATCCGCCAAAATCTTGCCGCGCGTCAGCTCCAGCTCGTCGCCGGCCGGATCCGCGGCATGCTTCTGGAGCAAGGCCTCCAGATCGGCCGTGCGGGCCTTCATCAGCTCCTGGAAAGCTTCCCGGCTCTTGATGGTGGGCAGCTTGTCCTCGTACTGTTTCTGCAACGCTTCGTATTCCTGGCTCAGGGTCGCGGCCGTCTCCGCCGGCGCGGCGCCGAGTGCCGCCGCTCCAAGGAGCAGGGTCACAACGATCAACAGGTGTTTCATGCGCTCAACCTCATCGTGGAATTTGCCGATTCGCCCCGGACGACGGGCGCAAAAGACCATTTACGTGATTTCGGACCCGAAGTTCAAGTGATTTATGATGCCATCGGCGACGCCGGGTTTCGGTTTCGGATTATCGGCTGGCTGCCCCCGGGGATGCGCCGGCGGCGCCGCCACCGGAAGACCGCCGATGGAACCAGAGGTACACGGGCACCCCGGCCGCCAGCGTCAGCAGCCCGATGCCCGATTCCAGGGGCCGTTCGCCGAAGGCGAGGACCAGCGTTGCCAGCGCGGCGAGGATGTACGCCGCCGGCACCACCGGATGGCCCGGCACGCGGGCCTCCGCCACGCCCTGCCGGCGCAGCTTGAAGACGCCGGCCACCGCCAGGATGGGAAAGATGCCCAGGCAGAAGCCCATGTAGGTGAGGATCTGGTCGAAGGTGCCGAGCAGCGCCATCACCGCCGCCACCAGTCCCTGGAGCAGGATGGCGCGGTCGGGCACGCCGCGGCGCGGATGGACCGCCGCGGCGAAGCGGAAGAAACAGCCGTCGCGAGCCATGGCGTAGTACACGCGCGGGCCGAGGATGATGTAGGCGCTGAGCGATGAGAACAGGGCGAACGCCACCATCACGGAGAGGACCGCCTCGAACTCCGCCCCGAACAGACGGCCGGCCGCGAGCCCGGCCACCGCGATTTCGCCGGACATGTCGCCCGGCGGCAATGCGTAGAGATAGAACAGGTTCAGCGCCAGGTACATCAGGATCACCGCCAGGGTGCCGCCCACCAGGGCCCGGGGCATGGTCCGCCGCGGATCGCGAACTTCGGAACCGATATACGCGGCCGCGTTCCAGCCGCTGTAGGCGAAGCCGATCCACATCAGGGCCAGCCCCATGGTCATCCAGCTCCCGAGTCCCGATCGGAGCGGCGCCCCCTGCGCCAGATGAGCCCAGTCACCTCTCCCGACGGTCAATCCCGCCACCACCAGGCCCGCAATGAGGAGCACCTTCAACACGGTGAGGACGTTCTGAATCCGCGCACCCAGCTCCAGTCCCCGCATGTGAATCGCCGTGAACACCAGGATCACGCCGATGGCGTAGATCCGGGGCAGGATCGCGGCTTCGGCCTCGGGCCCGAGAAGCCCCCAGCGGAGCAGTCCCGGGAAAGCCTGGGTGAGGTACGCGGTGAAGCCGATGGCCGAGGCGGCGATGGGCGCCGAAAAGCCGGCGAAAAATGAAATCCAGCCGCTCAGAAAGCCGAGCACCGGATGGAACAGGCGCGAGAGGAACACGTACTCGCCCCCCGCCCGCGGGATGGCCGCGCCGAGCGCCCCGTAGCAGAGGGCGCCGCAGAGGGCGATCGCGCCGCCCACTGCCCAGAGCGCCAGCATCGTCCGGGGATCACCCAGATCCTTGAGCAGCAGTCCGGAGGTGGTGAATATCCCCGCCCCGATCATGTTGGCGATGACGATCGAGGAGACGGAGAAGAGCCCGAGCTTGCGCGACAGGCCGTTTTCCGGCAGCGGAGATTCCACGATGGCGAGCCTCCCGAACTGTCTTGCAACCGATTCCCAATCACTATACGGGGGCCCGGCACCGAATGTTCGGCCCGGCCGCATCGTTTTCCTGAAATGTCCGCCGCCGAGCGGTGAACGGGCTCATGGACCGAAGAATTGAACTTTTTGGGGACCTTCCGAGTGCTCGCATTCGTATTGGGTAATGGGGACAGTTCAAAGGGGAAATGAACTGCGACATCCCGAGACTCTTCAAACAGGAGGCAACATGCGCACGGTCATCCGCACCCTGTCTGTTTGCTGTGTTCTGCTGGTGGGAGTAACGGCTCCCGCCGTGATCGCTCAAACGACTGCTCCAGCGGAGAAGCATCCCGCTATCGATCCCGCGCGGATTTTCGAGTTCGAGCGCCAGGAAATCACGCTGCAGCCCTTCGCCGCGTCCGGCCTCATCCTGGACATCGGCGGCGGCGGCGAGGGGATCATCGGCCAGCTCATGGGCCGCCAGGTGGTGGCCATCGACCTGCTCCGTCAGGAGCTCGAGGACGCTCCGGCCGGGCCTTTGATCAAAATCGTCATGGATGCTCGCGAACTGAAATTCCTCGACGCCACCTTTCCGGACGTCACCATTTTCTTCACCATGATGTATATCAAAGAAATGGACCATCCACAGGTGCTGGCGGAGGCATACCGGGTTCTTGCCCCGGGCGGGCGCCTACGCCTCTGGGACGTCGTCTTCGGGTTGCGGCCGGCGACGGGGCAGGACATCGGCCTGGTGCCCCTGCTCATTCACCTGCCGGGCCGGGATGTGAACACCGGCTACGGGAACCGCTGGCCCGCCGAGCCTCACGATGAGGCGTATTATGCGCGCATCGCCGAAGCGGCCGGCTTCCGGGTGGTGGCGCACCGCACCGAGCAGAACTGGTGCTACCTCGAGATGGTCAAACCCTGACCGCCGGGCCCACCCCCGTCATCCGCAACCGAGGCTTGCCGAGCGGCGGGGAATCATCTACCATAGGTCCACCGAACGACGACTCCCAACGGAGGTGGATCTCATGAACCGATGGCTGACCGTTGCCGCGATCGCCGCGGCCCTGACTGCCTGCCTGGCCGCGCAGAGCGAAGCCACGCTCAAACAGTACTTCGAAGGTCGGAAGGTGGTGGCGAAGATCAACCTGCCCGCGACGAAGGACGGCGCCGACGTGGACGTCTTCCCCACCGGCCGGGTGCAGATGGATTACAAAAGCTACGGCAACCGGTTGAAGACGTTCGGAGTGGCCCTCCATGACGGCGATTCCGTCCTGGTGACGCTGGTCAAGGTGAAGAAAAACCAGATCGAATTTCAACTCGGCGGCGGCGGGTACGGCACCGCCGGCGACGAGACCGACACCAGCGTCCATTTCACGCCCGCGTCCAAGTCCACCCGGGAGCAGGACCTGGAAAAGCAGCTGGACGCCGAAAAGGATCCGAAGCGCGCCCGGGTGATCAAGGATGAGTTGGACACCTTGCGCTGGCAGCGCGAGCGCGATGACGACCGCCGCCGCCACCAGGCCGAGGCGGAAGCGGCGGTCCGCGTCGAGCGGATCCAGGAGAAACGGCTGACGGGCGGTTCCCGGTTCAACCTGTACTACGGCGACCGGCTCGCGCCCGACGACCTGAAACCGGAGCGCATCGTCGCCGCCCTGTCCCAGTTCCTGAGCTTCCCGTGGCTGGAGGAGCCGGCGGCGCCGGAAGCCGCGCCCGCCGCCCCGTCTGCGGGGCCCGCCCCCGCCCCGCCGGCCGACCCGGTCCAGTCGCTGCGCAAGGGTCTGACCCGGGCCGATGTGGAGGCGCTGCTCGGCAGCCCCCGTTCCATGAACGAGACCACGGAGGGCGGCCTGAAGCTGCTCCACTGCGTGTATGAAAAAGGCGAGAACCGCGTCGAAGCGGTTTTCACCGAGGATGTGCTCATCCGGTACACCATCTCGTCGCGGTAACAGCAGCGCGACACCGGAGCGCACCATCTCGATGCCTGCCATCAGCATACTCAACGACGTGCTGGGCCCGGTCATGCGGGGGCCGTCCAGCTCCCACACCGCCGGTTCCTACCGGATCGGCCGACTGGCGGCGGCGCTGCTGGGCGAGCCGGTCCGGCGGGCCCGCTTTGTCTTCGACCCGGCTGGCTCCTATAGCCAGGTGTACCGGGAGCAGGGGGTGGACCTGGCCCTGGCGGCGGCGCTCCTGGGCTGGGAGCTGACCGCGGAGCGTTTCGATGACGCGCTGGATGCGGCGCGGACGGAAGGGATCGACTTGACGTTCGCCGTTGAACCCCTTGCCGAAGCGGATCACCCGAACACGATCGACATCGCGCTGGCGGGCGTCGCCGGCGGTTCGCTGTCGGCCCGAGCCCGTTCGACGGGCGGCGGCTCCATATCCCTGGACCGTTTGGGCGGTTGGCCGGTGGCCCTGGACGGCACCGCCGGCGAATTGCTCATCGAGACCGAGATTGCCGGCATCGAGGTCCTGGCCGACATTCTCTCCCGCCAGCCAGGTTGCCGGGAACCGTTGCGCCGGCAACAAGCGGGCAGCCTGTGTTTGCTCCACGTGCGCCTCGACGATCGGCCCGAGGATGCCGCCACATCTCTCCTGCAGACCTGCCCGGGCGTCCGGCGGATCTGGTCGGCCTCTCCGCTTTACCCGGTGATCCGGGGTGAACCCATGTTCCGTTCGGCTGCGGACATGTGTCGGCTGGCGGACGATCGTGGGGTGTCCGTGGGCCGATTGGCGCTGGCATCCGAGGCGCGGCTGCTCGGCTGGAGCGAAGCGAAAACTCAGGCCGAAATGTCGGCGCGCCTGAAGGTGATGCGCGCCGCCGTGCGCGACGGCCTGGCCCGGGACACCCACCCGATGCGGCTGCTGGAGTCGTCGGCGGGTGCGGTGTATCGGGCCGATGCGGCGGGCCGGCTATTCGCCGGCGGACTTCCCGCCCCGGCGGGCGCCCCGGGCCCGGGGGCGCGGGATGTGTCCCCCGGTGGGGGGGGGGGGGGTGGGGCGCCCCCCCGCGGTGGCGGGGTGGTCTGTGCGGCGCCCACCGGCGGATCAGCCGGAGTGCTGCCTGCGGTCGCGGTCACCCTGGCCGAAGAGCTCGGCCAGAGCGACGACGCGGTGATTCGGGCGTTGTTCGCCGCCGGCGCCGTAGGCGCGATCCTGGCCGAACGGGCCACTTTCGCCGCCGAGGTGGCCGGCTGCCAGGTGGAAATCGGCGCCGCCGGCGCCATGGCCGCCGCGGCGGTGGTGGAGGCCGCCGGCGGTTCCGCCAGACAGGCTGCCGACGCTGCCGCCGTCGCCTTTCAGAACACCATGGGCTCCGTCTGCGACCTGGTTCAGGGCATGGTGGAAATCCCCTGCCACACCCGCAACGCCGCAGCCGCTGCGTCAGCGTTCGTGATGGCCGACCTGGTCATGGGCGGCTACGCCAATCCCGTGCCCCTCGACGAGACCATCGACGCCGTCTACGCCACGGGGCGGATGCTGCCGCCGGAGCTGCGCTGCACCGCCCGCGGCGGTCTGGCCGCTACGCCGAGCGCCCGATCCCTGCCCCGGCGGCGCTGAGCGCCCGCCGGCCACCTCCACTGCGAGGCACCCGAATGACACCCACGACACTCCTTTTTCTTTCGGCCGCCGACATCCGGCAGGCCCTGACCATGCCGGCGGCCATCGCCGCGGTGACCGACGCCTTCATCCGACTGTCCGCCGGCGGGGCGCTGGCGCCGCCGCGTCTTCACCTGGCGCTGCCGCCCCGCGACCGGACGGTGCTGGTGATGCCGGCCTGGCTCACGGGCACCGACACGCTGTCGGTCAAAGTGATCGCGTTGTATGGGGACAATCCGTCCCGGAGTCTACCCCTGGCCCATGCGCTGGTCGTGGTGCTCGATGCGGAGACGGGCCGCCCCCGGGCTGTGATGGACGGCGCGGCGCTCACCGCCCTGCGCACCGGCGCCGCGTCGGGCGCCGCCACCGCCCGGCTGGCCCGCCCCGAGGCGGACACCGCGGCGGTCATCGGCGCCGGCCGCCAGGCTCGGACACAACTGGAGGCGGTGTGCGTAGTCCGCTCCATCCGCCGCGCGACGGTGTTCGACCCGAATGGTGACGCGGCGGCGGCGCTCGCGACGGAAATGTCGGCGGCGCTCAGCATCCCGGTAGCCCCGGCGCGCTCGGCGGACGAGGCCGTCGCCTCCGCCGGCATCGTGTGCACCGCCACCCCGTCGGCCACTCCCGTATTCGACGACGACGCCATCCGGCCCGGCACGCATATCAATGCGGTGGGCGCTTACACCCCTGACCGGCGTGAGATTCCCGGCGCCACCGTGGCCCGGGCCCGCCTGGTGGTGGACAGTCGCGCCGCCTGCCTTGAGGAGGCGGGCGACTTGCTGCTTCCCCTGGGCGAGAGGCTCATCGGCCCGCCCGACACCTGGGCGGAGTTGGGCGAGATCGCCGCCGGGCACCGCCCCGGCCGCCAGTCACCGGACGAAATCACCCTCTTCAAGTCGGTGGGGCTGGCCGTCCAGGACGCGGCCGCGGCGGCTGCCGCCCTGCACGCGGCCGAAGCCCTGGGACTCGGCGCCCGGGTCGAGCTCTGAATGGATGCGCGCCTGGTGGTTGGACGGGGGCCGGCGCGCATGGTACACTGATTCCGACATATTCCAACCGCGGATGAGACGATGCACAGCGACGCTCCGGCAGACCCCGGACGTCCCGGGGACACGGCGCCTGACACGGCCGAACCGACGGGCGGGGCGGCGCCGTTTGAAGAACTGAAACTCCCCCCGGCGCATGCCGGCCGATACACGGTGGTCCGCAAGCTGGGCCACGGGGCGTTCGGAGACATCTTTCTCGCCCGCGACCACATGCTCCAGCGCGACATCTGCATTAAGGTGCTCCGCGACAATCCGGATGCGGCGGCTTCGCCCGCCGAGTCAAGGGAGCGGATGCTTCGGGAAGCCCGTGCGGCCGCCCGGCTCAAGCACCCGAACATCGTCACCATTCACGACATCATCGCCGAGGACCGTCTGGCCGCCATCGTCATGGAACACGTGGAGGGCGAGAACCTGCGCGACATGATCTCGCGTCGGGGGGCCCTGCCGTTCGATGAAGCCGCCGGCATCGCCGGCCAGGTCGCCGAGGCGCTGGCCTATGCCCATGCCAACGGGGTCATCCACCGCGACATCAAACCCGCCAACATCTTCCGGTCCGGCGACGGCACGATCAAGCTGGGCGACTTCGGCACTGCCCGCCTGGAGGGCCAGGCGGCGATCACCCTGACCGAGGGACTCGTGGGCACACCGGCTTACATGTCTCCGGAACAGATCCAGGGGCAGAGCGTGGACGGCCGCTCGGACATTTTCTCGCTGGGCGGCACTCTGTACGAGATGCTCACCGGGACCCGCCCATTCCACGACGTGTCGCCCTACACCATGCTGTTCAAGATCCTGCACGAGGAGCCCGTTGCCCCGAGCCGGCTGGTGCCGGAGATCCCGGCGGCGATCGATGCCATCGTCGCCAGGTGCCTGGCCAAGGATCGCGAGCAGCGTTATCCGGACGCCGCCGCCCTGGCTGCCGAGCTGGGCGGTGTGACCGCTGCCGTGCCGACACGCTTCCCGCCGACGATGCGCCGGACGCGCCGCCGGCTTTGGTTCGCTGCGGCTGCGGCGCTGGTGGCGATTCTGGCCGGAGCGGCCTTCCTCATGCTGCCGGGCAGGATGGGCGTCCGGCCCTTTGTCACGATCAGCCCGTTCGACAACCGGACCGACCGCCAGGAGTATGCGTTCATCGCCGAGGGGCTGTCCGCGGAGTTGGGCCGGCGGTTCGCCGAGGAGGCCTCGGTGACGCTGGTGCCGTTCGACGACGTCGCCGCCCAGCAGCGCCGGGGCCGCCGGATCGAAGACGCCGCCCGAAAGGCCGGAGCCGGCTTTCTCATCACCGGCACGCTGCGCGCCAGCGGCGAGCAGCTGACTGTCGATTACCGTCTGCAGAATCTGCGCGGCGACGGCCGATGGCACGACACACTGCCGCTGGCTCGTCGCAATCTGCAGGGCTCCCTCAACCAGATCAAAGGGCAGATCAGCGCCTGGCTGGATCTGAAGACGCCACCCCGGATCGACACCATGGATCCGCAGGCGTACGAATTCTACCTGCGCGGCGTGTCCAAGATCGTCGAGATGGAACAGGGGCGCGACACCGCGTTCACCGAGGGTCGGTCGTTTCTGGAGCGGGCGGTCGCCATCGAGCCATCCGTGGAAGTGTATACGGGGCTGGCGCGGCTGTACTACCAGGCGGTCAATCTCGGGCTGGCGCTGGAACCCGAAAACATGGACATGGCCCGTTACTACATGGAAAAGGCCATGCGGATCCGGCCCGATTACGGTCCGCTCATCCAGCAGCAGCTGCGCTCCGCCCTTCAGGAGGGCCGCTACGAGGACACGTTGAAAATCGCCGCCCGGGAGATCGCCGCCGACCGGCTGGAGCTCGATTACGCAGCCATGGCGGCCTACGCCCTGCGCCAGACCGGCCGGTACCGCTGGAGCGGCGCGCTCTACCGGCAGACCATCCGCCTGTTCCCCGAGAACTATTACACCAAGCTCAACTATGGAATCTGCCTGTTTCAGCAAGGCCGGCGCGCTGAGGCGCTGAAGCGGATCCGGGCCTGCGTCGCCGACGAACCTGACAAGTACTGGGGTCAGTTCTACCTGGCCTACTATTCGCTGTTGCTGGGCGACACGGCCGCCGCGGCGCGCCAGGCCGCAACTCTGCCCGACAACGCGACCACGCAGAACATCCTCCGACAGATCAGCCTGATCCGGAACGATCCGGCGGGGCACGACTTCAAACTGGCCGACCCGGAGCTTTCAACCACCGACGCGAACCATTCCCTGCGGCTGGCCGAAACCTACGCCCTGGCCGGCGACACGGCCGCCGCGCTCCGGCAGTTCCAGATCAACGTCCGGATGAGCCACGGCACGTGGGAGTTTTTCGACTGGGATCCGCTGCTGGCCCGCTTGCGGGGCACGCCCGAGTATCAGCAATGGCGAGCGGAGGGCCTACGCTTGCGGGCGGCGGCCTGGCAACGGCAGGAGGCGATCGTGCGGCCGATCTTTCAGAAGCTCGGTATCGATCCGGACGCCGAGCCCCGGCAAACGGAACGCGATCTCCGGTGATGACGCCGCCCGGCCTTCATCCGAATGGAGCGGCGGCGCCGCCGGTTGGCAAACCGTGGGCGACGCCGTCAATCGCGGTGCTTCGCCATCCGCAGCGCGGTGATGACCAGCATGGGCCCCACAAAACACGCCTTGCCGATGAAGTAGAGGCCGATGCCGGTGGAGACGGCGTTGTCCTTCGTCGCCTCGAATCCCACGAAATACAGGATCCAGATTCCCGCGAACAGGCAAATCAGCGAAGCCAGAACCCCGAACGTGATCCCGGCCCGGGTGAGGCGGTCCATGAGCACCTCCTGTTGAGATGACGATGGGCTCATTGGACCACAAGTCCTGGTCAAAATCCCGCCTTTTCTGATTCGGCAGATTTCGCGAGTCCGCCGGCAATCGGTTGGCGCAGGCAGCCTGCTGCCGGCTGCCCCGTTGATGGTCTGTCCGCGTGGCCGGCTCAGGGCACCGCGACGCCCAGCTCCCGGACGAGGAAGCTCCAGATGTCGGCGATCTCCTCGATCTGCTTGGCCACCGGCTTGCCACCGCCGTGTCCGGCCCGGGTTTCGATACGGATGAGCACCGGCGCCGGCCCGGCCTGGGCCGCCTGCAGCGCCGCGGCGAACTTGAAGCTGTGCGCCGGGACCACCCGGTCATCGTGGTCGGCGGTGGTGATCAGGGTGGCCGGGTACCGAGTGCCCGGTTTGAGGTTGTGCAGCGGCGAGTAGGCGCGGATCGCTTTGAACTCCTCGGGGTTGTCGGGCGAACCGAAATCGGATACCCACGCCCAGCCGATGGTGAACTTGTGGAAGCGGAGCATGTCCATGACGCCCACTTCCGGCACCGCCGCGCCGAACAGGTCCGGCCGCTGGGTCAGGCAGGCGCCCACCAGCAGGCCGCCGTTGCTGCCGCCGCCGATGGCGAGCTTGGGCGTCGAGGTGTATTTCTGCCCAATGAGCCACTCGCCGGCGGCGATGAAGTCGTCAAACACGTTCTGCTTCTTCAGCTTCATCCCCGCCTGGTGCCATTCCTCGCCGTACTCGCCGCCGCCCCGGATGCAGGCCAGCGCGTACACGCCGCCCATCTCCATCCAGACCAGGTTGGCCACCGAGAAGTACGGCGTGGACGAGGAGTTGAAACCGCCGTACCCGTAAAGATAGACCGGGTTGGTGCCGTCCAGCTTCAGCCCCTCGCGATGGGCCAGGAACATGGGGATCCGGGTGCCGTCCTTGCTCGTGTAGAAGACTCGCTTGACCTCGAACCGGTCCGGATCGAAATCCACCTTCGGACTGCGGAAGGGCGTCTGTTGACCAGTGGCGACGTCGTACCGGTAGATGGCACCGGGCGTCACGAAGTTGGTGAACAAGAAGAACGTCTCGGAATTGTCGGCGCGTCCGCCAAACCCGGCCACGCTGCCGAGGCCGGGCAGCGCCACGACCCGATCGAGCCTGCCGTCCAGGGAATACACCGACACCTTGCTGGCGGCGTCCTCCATGAATCCGGCCACCAGGCGGCCGCCCAGCAGGCTGGCGAACTCCAGCGTCTCGGCGGTCTGGGGCAGGACCTCGCGCCAGGCGGCGCGCTCGGGCCGGCGGATGTCGATGGCGATGACACGGCCCCGCGGGGCGTTCAGGTCCGTCCTGAAGTAGAACACGTCGCCCACGTTGCCCAGAAAGGAATAGCTGGCCTCGAGCTCCGGGAGCAGCTCCACAACGGGACTGTCGGGCTTGGCCAGTTCCTTGTAGAAAAACCGGTTCCGCACGTCGGTTCCCTGCCAGACGGAGATGCCGAGGAACCGGCCGTCTTCGGTCACGCCGCCGCCGAAGCCCCACTCCTTCTGATCCTTGCGTTCGTACACAAGCACGTCTGCGGACTGCAGCGTGCCCCGCTTGTGGTAGTACAGCTTCTGAAAGTAGTTCTGAGACTGCAATTTGCTCTTTTCATCAGGGGCGTCGTAGCGGCTGTAGAAGAAGCCCGCGCCGTCCTTCGTCCAGGAGGCGCCGGAGAACTTCACCCACTGGACGAGGTCCGGCAGGTCGTTCCCGGTGACCACGTCGCGGACGCGCCATTCGGTCCAGTCGGAGCCGCCGCTGGAGACGCCGTAGGCGATCCACTTCCCGTCCGGGCTCACGGCGTAGCCGGCCAGCGCCACGGTGCCGTCCGCCGACCAGGTATTCGGATCGATGAGCACCCGCGGCGCCGCGTCGAGCGAATCGGCGGTGTAGAGCACCGACTGGTTCTGCAGGCCGTCGTTGCGGGTGTAGAAGTACCGTCCGCCTTCCCGGAACGGAATGCCGAAGCGCTCGTAGTTCCAGAGCCTGGTCAGGCGCTCGCGGATCTTCGGACGGGCCGGGATCCCCTCGAGGTAGCCGAAGGTGATCTTGTTTTCCGCCTCGATCCAGGCGCGGGTCTCCGCTGAGTCCGGGTCCTCGAGCCAGCGGTACGGATCGGCGATCTTCACGCCGTGGTAGTTATCCACCGTGTCGCCCAGCCGCGCCGCCGGGTATTTTTTCGGAGCGTCGCCGTCAGGTCCGGCCGCCCGGATCGCCATGAGTGTTCCCATTGCCAGTATCAGAATCAAACCCAGTCTCAGAATGGAGCAATTGGACATGGTGTTCTCCCGTGTGAATTGAAGGTCCGGTGCCCTGCTCGGGCTGTCTGGACCATGACATTGTACGTCGGGTCCGGACGAAAAGGTTCGCCGAAGGCCGGCCGCATGTTGTTGGATGCGGGAATCCGGCTCTGGTTTAAACGCAACATGGGCACGATCGCGGAACGCCCCCGGAGTGCGTCCTACAGTTGCGCGGAGTGGGCGCCGATGAGCCGCATGACACCGTCGATGAATGTGAGGGGGTGGGTGGGACAGCCGGGCACGTACAGATCCACGGCGTGCCCGTCGAAAAAGCCGCGCCGCAGCGCCGGTGACGGCGCAAACACGCCGCCCGATATGGCACAGCTCCCCACTGCGATGAGCAGTCGCGGCGCAGGCACGGCGCGCCAGGTGTCTTCCAGCGCGGCGGCCATGTTCTCGGAGACCGGCCCCGTGACCACCACTCCGTCGGCGTGGCGGGGCGAAGCAACGAATTCGACGCCGTAGCGACCCATGTCGAAATTGACATTGCCGCAGGCGCCCAGCTCCATCTCGCAACCGTTGCAGCCGCCCGCCGACACCTGGCGCAGCTTGAGGGATCGGCCGAAGAGGCGGCGGATATCCGCCCGGATGGCGTCGGCCGCCGGCTCCGCCGCCGCGGCCACGCCCTCGCCCGTGATCAGCGCCTCGCGTCCGAAGGCCGCCAGCCGATGCTCCGTCGTGAATTCGATCGCCCCCGCAGGACACGCCTCCTGGCAGTCGCCGCACAGGATGCAGCGGCCCAGGTCGATACGCAGGGGCTCGGCCGTGATGGCAGCCGCGGGGCAAACCCCCTCACACCGCCGGCAGCGGGTGCAGAGGTCAGGCCGCAGCTCGGGCCTCCCCCGGAAAGGCGGGATCACGGATGCCCGAAGAGGATCCGGCACGAAGGTCCAGCCGTGGCGCCGGCGGATTTTAAGCAGGTCAAACATCGCAGGGTTCCTGGGTATGGTGGTGTCTGGCCGGCGAATTGCCAGAAAGGTTGAGATGAGGAAGGAAGCGGAGCGTCAAGGAGCGAGCACGATTACGAGCACGATTACGAGCACGATTACGAGCACGAACAGCAGTCAACATCTCCCTACTCCTATCTCCTGTCTCCTCACTCCTCACAAGTCATGCCCGCAGTACGACAGGTTGAAGCTCTTGTTGCAGAGCGGGAAATCCGAGATGCCGTTGTGGCGCACCGCCAGCGCCAGGCCGAACCAGTTGTGCACCGACGGATCCTTCACCCGGTAGCGGATCACCCGCCCGTCGCCGCCGGTGACGACCACGTGCAGGATCTCGCCCCGCCACCCCTCCACCAGCGAAACGGCCAGCCGATCGGGAGGCAGCGTGGCGTGCGTCGAAGTGGACCGGGCGGCGCCGTCGGGAAGGTCTTCCAGCCGCTGCCGGATCACCTCGAGCGACTGGCGGATCTCCAGATATCGAATGAAGGCCCGGGCCAGGACGTCTCCGCTTTCCTGGGTGACCGGCCGGAGCGGGACGTCGGCGTACCCGCCCCACGGGTGATCGGCGCGCACGTCGCGGGGGACGCCGCTGGCGCGCGCGGCCATGCCCACCAGGCCGACGCTCTCGGCCGAAGCCTGATCGACGATGCCCGTCTTCTCGAGCCGCGACAGCACCGATGCCGACGAGAAGAACTTCTCGGCCATCCCCTCGGCCTCGCTCCAGACGTCACCCAGGTTTTTCAGGATCAGGGACCGCAGCGCGTCATCCACGTCGCTGCGCACGCCGCCGGTCTGGATCCAACCGCGCCCGAAGCGGCTGCCACACGCGGCCAGCGACGAGTTGATCACCCGCGTGCGCAGCGCGCCGAACACCGCGTTGCCCGTGAGGTAGGCCACGTCGTTGGCGATGGCCGCCAGGTCGCCCATGTGCACGGCCATCCGCTCCATCTCCAAGGCGACATCGCGCACGTACCGGGCGCGCGGCGTCGGTTCCAGCCCCAGCAGCGCCTCCATGGCGCCGCAGTAGGCCAAATTATGTCCCACCGCCGTATCACCGGCGATGGACTCGGCCAGCCGGTTCCGAAACGGGTGGGCGGGCACGGCGTCGTGCTCCAGCAGCCGCTCGACGCCTCGGTGCTGGTAACCGAGTTGGATCTCGAGGTGATGGACATCCTCGCCGGCGCACTGGAAGCGGAAATGCCCCGGCTCGATCACACCGGCGTGCACCGGTCCCACCGCCACCTCGTGCACTTCCTCGCCCGCCATAGCGAAGAACGGGTAACCGGCCATGGTCTGGGTCCTGTCCGCCCGGTCGTGGGGGTAGCGCACCGGCTTGAGCCAGGGATGCCCCTCCGGTAGCAGTCCGTGCTCCTCCCACAGCTCCCGTTCGAACACGTGGGCGGCCGGCACCTCGCGGGTGATGGCCGGATAGGCGACGCCGGGCGCCGCGGCCGCACCGGCGATCCAGAGCCGGGCGGCGGTGTCGTCAGCCAGGATGGCGTATACGATCAGGCGGCCGTCCTCGGGTACTCCGAACATGGCCGCCAGCCGGAGTCCCTCCTGGCAGCGCCGGACGATTTCGGCGGCGAGATCCGGCAGCGTCCAGGCCGGCGTGTCGGCCCGCGCCTCGCTGCGGTTGTTCCGGGTGGCGAGCCAGCCCTTCATGCTCACCTCCCCCCGCCCAGACTGACGGCCGCCCGCTGCACCAGGTCGTAGACCGGCGCGGGCATGGCCAGCCCCACCGCCACCAGGACGGCGAGGAACAGCACCTGCGGAATGTAGTTGACCAGCGGCGTCCGCTGGCTGCGTACGGAGGGGTTGGGATCGCCGAACGCCATCTGCATGACCGAGTGACCCATGCCGAACAGGATGACGGTCAGCAGGAGAAAAAACGGTACCAGCATCCAGGCGTAGCCTCCGTCCAGAATAGCGCCGGCCATGAGAAACTCGCTCAGGAACGCCGGGAACGGCGGGAATGCGGCCAGGGCCAGGAAACCGATGATCCAGAGCCAGCCCGTCGCCCGGTCCACCCGCAGGAGGCCGCGCACGCCGGCCACGTCCTTGGTGCCGTAGTGCCCCAGGATGTTGCCCGCGGTCAGGAACAGGGACGCCTTGCCCAGCGAATGGGCCACCATGTGCAGCATGGCGGCGAAGATCCCGACGCCGCCGAGGCCCGCGCCGATGGCGATGAGCCCCATGTTCTCGATAGACGAGTACGCCAGCATCCGTTTGTAGTTGCGGTTTTTAAGCACGAACACGGCGCACACGAACAGCGACAGGAAACCCATGGCCACCAGCAGGATCCTGGCCTGCGCGGACTGGCCCGCCAGATCCATGACGCGATACACCCGCAGGATGCCCAGCAGCGCGGTGTTGAGCAGCGTGCCCGAAAGCACCGCCGAGATGGGCGCCGGCGACTCGGCGTGGGCGTCGGGCAGCCAGGCGTGCACCGGGGCCAGCCCCATCTTGGTGCCGAAACCCATCAGGATGAACGGGAACGCCAGCCGCAGCCAGAACGGCGACAGCTTGCCGGCGTTGGCGCCCAGGTCGTCGAAGAACAGCGACACGGTGTCGCCCGCACTCATGGACAGCAGGATGATCCCGACGAATGCCAGCGCGATGCCCACCGAGCAGATGAACACGTATTTCCAGGTCGCTTCGAGGGCGGCCTTGTTCCCCTCGTAGTAGATGAACGGGGCGCTGGCCAGGGTGGTCCCCTCGACGAAGACCCACAGCAGGCCGAGATGCGTGGAGAGGATCACGCCGGTCATGCAGCAGTTGAAGAGTAGCAGGCAGATGGCGTACCAGGTGTGCCACCGCGGGCTCAGCCCGGACTGCTTCAGGAAGTCGCCGTGATAGAAGGCCACCCCCAGGTACAGCACCGACAGGACCAGCAGGAACAGGATGTTCAGGTCGTCCACCCGGAAGAAGGGCAGCAGCGACGACGGCTGCCGCCACAGCCAGACCGAGATCACCAGGTGGAGCACCGCGTACAGATAGATGGTCGCCACGTTGGCGGCCTTTGACTTGAGCGCCAGCAGCAGGACGCCGGCGACGAGGGGGAACAGGATGAGGATGGTGATCAGCATGGCGTCAATCCCGAAGATGCGTCAAGGCATCGATCTTCGATTCGTCGAAGGTGGACTTGATCTTCGTCGCGAACAGGCCCAGCAGGAAAATGCCCAGGAAGATGTCCAGCAGCACGCCCAGGTTCACCAGGAGCGGCATCTCCCGCGCCATGGAGAGCGACAGCAGGAAGATGCCGTTCTCCAGCTTCATGTAGCCGGCGACG
>JAEAMG010000798.1_pt1 | contig 30871 bp, 20 predicted proteins | sample 8958741 | NCBI WGS metagenome assembly JAEAMG01 (sample SAMN16933256, study PRJNA681125) | bioreactor sludge metagenome | isolation source: anaerobic bioreactor treating anionic surfactant - SDBS | place: India: Bengaluru | collected 2019-02-28 | reverse complement strand
CGATCGTCGTCAAGGCCAAAGGCGACAAATCCCCCATCGAGATCACGATCACCCGGGACGGCCGGGACAAGACCCTCGTCCTTGACCGCTCGCTGACCATCACCAAGGGCGAAAAGGGCGACGTTCTCGTCCTGACCCCCGATGGTAAGGAGCCGATCGTGCTCGAAGGCCGGCCGCTCCACATCGTCATCAAGGGCGGCGCGCTCGAGCTGCTGAAGGAAGACCATTCCTTCGAGCCCGGCCTGGCCGCCAAGATCGAGGCCGGCCAGGAGGCCGGAAAGAAGAAGGGCGAAACGGTCTTCTATGTCGTCGAGGACGAGCCCAAGGCGACCTGGACGGCCAAGGTCGTCGAAGGCCGGCCCCTGGGACAGACGGTCGAAGTCGTCGGCGAGGGCGGCAAAACGGTCACCTACATCTTCACGCCCCGGGCCAGGATGGCCGAGGGCCGGGCTTTCGCCATCGCCAAGGACCGAGAAGGCGGCGCGGCCTGGACAGTCGAGGGCCGGCCGAACCAGACCGTGTGGATCGGCGGCGGCGACCGGGACATGCTGGCCAAGGTCCAGGCCCTCCAGGAGCAGGTCCAGGCCATCAAGGCCAAGAAGATGGACCTTTCGGCGCTCGAGGAATCGCTGAAGAAGCTCGAGGCCGAGCTCAAGGCCAAGGAAGAGCAGCTCAAGACGTTCCAGTACAAGTTCGATAAGTCCGCCGGACCGGAGCACGGCGTGGTCGTCCAGGGGCACAGGCTCGCCGGCGTGGCCGCGGAGAACGAGGTCGAGGTCCTGGAGCGGGAAGTCGAAGGCGAGGCCGCCGCCGAAGCCGCAGCCGACTCGAAGCGGTCCGAGATCAAGGTCCGGGCCGGCGACGACGGGCAGATCTCCCTGGTCTTTACCGGCGAGAAGGGCCCCGCGGGCCGGAAGGCCTACGAAAGGGCCGTCGCCCGCCTGAAAAAGGAGCTGCCCGAGGGCTATAAGATCGCCGAGCAGACCTTCGACGCGGGAACGGGCGCCATGACCTTCCGGATCGACGCCCCAAAAGAGCAGAAGATCGACAAGGCGGTCGTCGAGAAGCTCGTCGAGCTCGTCCGCGCCGAGATCGGCGACAAGTGACTGAAGGGGGGCGTTTCCGTTGCCGGGTCATGATCCGGCAACGGGGATGTCCCCTCTCCTTGTTCTTCTCCCTTTATCCGGGGGGCCTTCTCGATGGCAGCGAGGGCATATCCTCGCAGGACCTCGCGAACAACCCTACTTCCTGACCCGGACCGGATAAGCCGGCCGCTTCGGTTTCGCCGGCGGATTGGCCTTCAGCTCGTCCATGACGACCTTGATGGCCGCCTCGAGCTGCGGATCGCGGCCCTCGATGACGTCCTTGGGCGTCTGCTCGACCTCGATGTCGGGCGGCACGCCGACGTTCTCGACGATGAAGCCCTCCTCCGACCAGATGGCCAGGTTGGGCGCCGTCACCGAGCCGCCGTCCATCAGGGTCGGGAAGCCGAGGATGCCGACCAGGCCGCCCCAGGTCGTCGTGCCGACGAGCTTGCCCATGCCGAACTTGCGCCACATGTAGGGCAGCAGGTCGCCGCCCGAGCCGGCCGTCTCGTTGACGATCATGACCTTGGGTCCTTGGATCGAGGCGCTCGGCGTCTTCAGGTCGGCGCCGTAGCGCATGGCCCACCAGGCCGAGACGGGCTTGCGCAGCCAATCGAGGTAGTAGTCGGCGACCGACCCTCCCCCGTTGAAGCGCTCGTCGACGATGATGGCCTCCTTGTCGGCCTGGGGAAAGAAGTAGCGCTTGAAATAGACGTGGCCGAGGGTGCTCGTGTTGGGGACGTAGACGTAGGCCACCCGTCCGCCGGTCGCGTCGTGGACCTTGCGGATGTTGCCCTCGACCCAGTCGCGGTTGCGCAGGGCCGATTCGTCGGGAACGGGCACGATCTTGATCGTCCGCGCCCCTGCGCCGTCCGGGCTCGGCCCGACCGTGATCTCGACGATCCTGCCGGCCGTGGCTTCGAAGCGGGCGAAGAGGTTGTCCGGCGGGACGAGCGGCCGGCCCTCGACGGCCAGGAGATACTCGCCGGCCTTGACCTCGGCGCCGGGCTCGGCCAACGGGGCCCGCAGCTCGGGCGTCCAGTTGAGCCCGCCGAAGACCTTCTTGAAGCGGTAGCGCCCGTTCTCGACGGCGTAGTCGGCGCCGAGCAGGCCGCCCGGGACGCGGTCCGGCTGGAACGGGACGTCGCCGCCGCCGACGCGGTGGTGGCCGACCGCGAGCTCGGAGCACATCCACTGGATGAGGCGGTTGAGGTCGGACCGGCAGGCCAGGTGCGGCAGGAAGGCGGCGTATTTGGCCTTCATGGCCGTCCAGTCGGCGCCGTGCATGCCGGGATCGTAGAAGTAGTCGCGGTTGACGCGCCAGGCCTCGTCGAAGATCTGCGGCCATTCGAGCCCGGGCACGACCCGGACCTCGACGGCCTCGACGTTGAGCCGGCCCTTGCCCGGCTCGGGCTTGCCCGCCGTGGGCAGGATGGACCAGGCCCCCCGCGAGGCGACCAGCATCTTCTTGCGGTCGGCCGTCAGCCGGAAGCCGAAGTTGGCCGGCCCGGCGGCCTCGTCCTTGCGGGTCGCCAGGTCGTAGACGCGGATGGAGGAGTCGCCCTCCCCGCCCGAAGTCGAGGTCGGCGGCGGATCGACCTTGCGGTAGAAGAGCTTGCCGCCGTCTCCGGCCTGGAGGTTGTGGTAGACGCCGGCCGGGACGGGCACGGCGACGATGCGGTTGTCGAAACCGTCGAGGTCGATGCGCACGGGCTCCGGCCCCTTGGCGGCCTCCCCGCCCGGCTTGGGCTTGGCCGCGGGCGACCCGGCCTTGTCGGCGGGCTTGGCCGCGTCGGCCTTGTCGTCTTTGGGCTTCTCCTCGTCGCTCTCCTTGGCCAGCGGATTGGGCAGGTCCCGGCGCAGGGTCGCCAGGTAGAGCGAGACCGTCCGGCGGACGTCCTCATTGGACATGTCGAACCACTGGTTGGCCGGGCCGGCGTCGGTCGAGGCCAGGAACCACAGGTACTTGCCCTCGGCGTCGAAGGTCGGCTCGCCGACGTCGCTCAGGCCGTCGGTCAGCGGGAACGACTTGTCCTGGTCGAGGGAGTAGAGGTGGGCGCGGCGGAAGAAGGTCGGCGTGGCCAGCGTGTAGGCGATCCAGCGCGAGTCGGGGCTCCAGGAGGTCAGGGAGGCGGCCGCGCCGTCGATCTGGTAGACGCGCTCGGAGGCGAACTTCTTGACCGCCCCGGTCTTGACCTCGAGCCAGTAGAGCGAGCAGGAGTTGTCGGCGAAGGCGATCTTGGCGCCGTCGGGCGACCAGTTCGGGGCGCCGTAGAAGCCGGCCCCGGGCAGCTTGAACTTGCGGACGTCGCCGCGCCCGTCCTGGGCGGCGATGTGGAGCGCGTACTCGCCCGATTCGTCGGAGAAGTAGGCGATGGTCCGGGCGTCGGGCGACCAGGCCGGGCTCGTCTCGTGGACGCCCGGCGTCCGGGTCAGGTTGCGGGGGTCGCCCTTCTCGGCCGGGACGGTGACGATCTCGCCCCGGAACTCGAAGACGGCCCTGGCCCCGGTCGGCGACACCCCGTCGGCGAAGACCCACTGCGTCCCCTTGGCCAGGCGCTCGCGGAGCTCGGGCAGGTCGGCGGCCACGCCGATCCGGAGGCGGCGGCTGCGGGCCTGGGCGACGTCGTAGAGATGGAGCGCGCCGGCCTGCTCGAAAACGACCCGGCCGGCCCCGGCCGAGGCCGAAAGGACCGGGAAGTCCCGGAAATCGGTCAGCTGTTCGACCGTCTTCGCGGCCGGATCGAACGAGAAGAGGTTGAACTCGCCGTTGCGGTCGGACCGGAACAGGATCTTGCCGCCGACCCACATCGGATCGACGTCGTTCGACCGTCCCTCCGGCTGGGGCAGCTTCTCGACGGCGTTGGTGGCGGCGTCGAAGATCCAGATGCGGGAAAAGCGGCCGCCGCGATAGTTCTTCCACTGGGTGAAGGCCTCGGGGAAGGGGCAATAGGCGATGAACTTGCCGTCGGGCGAAATCTCGGCGTCGACGGCGTAGGGGATCTTCAGCATCCCGGCCTCGCCGCCGGTCACGGGCACGGTGAAGAGCTGGGCATAGGCGCGGTTGCTGGAAAAGCGCGGCGAGGCGAAGAGGACCGACCGGCCGTCGGGCGTAAAGCCGAGGACCATGTCGCCCGCCGGGTGCCAGGTCAGGCGCTTGGGCATGCCGCCGCCGGCCGGGACGACGAAGACGTCCAGGTTCCCGTCATACTGGCCGCTGAAGGCGATGAGCGACCCATCGGGCGAGAAGGCCGGATTGGTCTCCGTGCCGGGGTTCGAGGTCAGCCGCCGGACGTCGCGGCCGTCGAGGCCGGCCGTCCAGAGGTCGTTGGCGTAGACGAAGGCGAGGCGCTCGGCCGAGACGGCCGGCTTGGTCAGCATCCTCGTGTCGACGGTGTCGATCGCGGCCAGCGGGGCCAGGGCCAAGAACGCGGCCAGGGCCAGGCCGGCGGGCAGGCGCAGGGGGCGGCGGTCAAGCGATTTCATCGGGACCTCCTGGGACGGGCTTATGCCGGGTATCTTACGACCGGGCCCTGGCCCGCGTCAAAGGAAAAGGCCGGTGCGGTGCGGGGGGCGGCGAGCAAGGCGGCAAGGCCGGGCGCGCATTGACCGCGCCGGGCCGCTTCGTTTAAGATGTCGCCGACATGCCCACGCCGCCGCGTGATTTCTACGAGATCCAGAAGCGTCAGCGCCGCCGCAGCCTGCCCCTCTTCGCCGCCGTGCTGGCCTTCCATTTCGTCCTCATCGGGACGATCGGCCTGGCCCTGCTGGCGACCTTCGGCCTCGTCGCGGGGGCCGGGCTCCTCGCTTCGCCGGGCTTCTGGCCCCGTTTCCTGCTGGCCGACTTGGGCATCGCCCTGGTCGCGGCCTTTCTCCATTTCCAGGACGCGCGGCGCAACGGGCCCCGTGTCATCCTGCGGCGCCTCCAGGCCGCGACGCCCGACGCCTCCGACCGCTACCACGTCCAGTTCCTCAACACCCTGGACGAGATCCGCCTGGCCGCCGGCCTACCGCGGGTCAACGCCTACGTCCTGCCGTCGTTCGCCGTCAACTCCCTGGCCGTCATCGACGCCGACGGCGCGCCGGCGGTGGCCGTCACCGAGGGCCTGCTGGCCGAAGGGACGCGCGACGAGCTCCAGGCCGTGGCCGCCCACGAGCTGGCCCACATCGCCCGCGGCGACGCCTTCTACCTGACCCTGGTCTGCTCCCTGGCCAACCTGTTCGAGACGTTCAAGGACGCCCTCGGCACGGCGGCCGAGGACGACGGCGTGGAAGCCCGGCGCGGCGGCCGGGGCGGCGCGTTCCCGCCGGTCCTCTTTTACGGCGCCGTCGCCCTGTCGGCGCTGGTCATGCGCCTCCTGAGCCTGCTCGTCAGCCGGGAGCGCGAGCTGCTGGCCGACGCCGCCGCCGTCGAGCTCTGCCGCTCGCCCGAGGCCCTGGCCCGCATCATCTACAAGGCCCACATCAAGAACGCCTTCGTCGGCGATTTCACCTCCAGCTACGCGCCGCTGTTCATCGTCCCGCCGGACGCCCGCGATATCCCGGACACCTGGGCCGGCCGCCTGTTCAGCTCGCACCCGCCGCTCATGATCCGGCTCGGCGCCCTGGCCGCCATGGTCCACAAGACGCCGGGGGCGCTCATGGAGGAGGCGCGGGAGGAGGAGCGGACGCGCCAGGGCGCACGCGGCGTGCTCCATTCCTACGAGGAGCTGCGCCGGCCCCAGCTCGATCTCTTCCTCGCCCCGGGGCCCGACGGGCGTCCGGACCCGGCCGCGGCCGCGGTGACGGACGAAGACCGCGTCTGGATGCTGGCCGGGGCCGGCGAGAAGGCCTGGGAAGGGCCCTACACCCTGGCGGAGCTGTTGAGCCGGCCGCGCTTCTCGGCCATCATGAAAGTCCGCAACACCCAGGAGGGCGTCGAGGCCCGGGCCCGCGAGTTCCCGCAGGTCCGCCTGGCCCTGCACAATCTGGCCCGCAAGACGCCCCTCGCCCCGGGCCGCCAGAACCTCTGCCCCCGCTGCCGCGTCCCGCTCGCCGAGACGTTCTACGAAGGGGTCCCGGCCCGGGTCTGCGGCCGCTGCGGCGGCAAGCTGATCGGCGCGGCCTCGGTCGACCGCATCGTGGCCCGGCGCGAGGTGGAGTTCTCGCCGGCGCTGCGCGAGAGGGCCCGCCTCTTCCGGGAGACGGCCGTGCGCAACCCGCTTCGGCGCCAGAAGATCGAATCGGACCTGGCCCCCGGCGTCCCCTGCCCCAGCTGCGGCTACCGCCTGGCGGCCCGGCCGTACAACTACCAGGACTTCGTGCCCGTCGACAAGTGCCTGTCGTGCCAGAAGATCTGGTTCGACGCCGACGAGCTCGAGATCCTGCAGATCCTCATCGAGGACCGGACGGCGCGATAGCCGCCCGGCCGGTCCGGCATCAATCGAAGATCTTTTCCAGGGCCTGGTAGCGGTCGTGCACCTTGAGGACGGCCTGCTCGATGGCGGCGCCGTCGGCCCCGGCGCCGAGCTTGGCCAGGACGTCGCAGGCCTTGGCCAGCTCGCCGGCGGCCGCGGCGAAGGCCTCGGCCTTGGGCTGCAGCCGGGTCGACAGCTTGGCCGCGGGGATGGCCTCGGCCTTGGCCTTGAGGTCCGGGGCGGCGGCCCGGACGGCGGCCCAGTCCTTGGCCGGCAGGTCGGTGTGGAAGACGACGTAGAGGACCTTGTGGAACTCGTCCATCTCCTTGAGCACGGGCCGCAGGATGCGGACGAGCATCTCGTACTTGGCGTGGAGGGCCTCGGCGGCCGCCAGCATGGCTTGGTCGTCCGCGCCCTTGGCCGCGGCGTCGTAGGCTTCGACGGCCTTGCGGAGCTCGGCCAATCCGGCGTCGTACTTGGCCTGCTTGTCGCGCAGGATGCCGGGCAGCTTGGCGCCGTAGATCTTGGCGGCCAGCTCGTCGACCTGCGGCACCAGGCTCTTCAGCATGGCGATGTCCTTGTCGGGATAGGCGGTATGCCAGATGGGATAGATGACCTCGTGGAATGCGGCCAGCTCGGGCACGGTGCTTTCGGTCTCCTGGGCCGGGGCGGCGACGGCCGCCAGGGCGAACAGGACCAGGGCGCCCGCGGCGTAATGACGGAGCTTCATGGGATCCTCCTGCACGGGATGAATGCGAAGGACCCATTATAACGGAAGGGCGTCAGATTTTGAATTCCCCGGTGTCGACCCAGTCCTTCTTGAGCACGGACCAGAAGTCCTCGGCCAGGCCGCGCGCGACGTAGGCGTAGGGCAGCCAGCCGTAGCCCTTCTCGCCCCAGCTCCGGCCCCACGAATTGCGGACGAGCAGGGCGCCGCGGGCCGCCTCGCCGCCGGAGGCGTTGGCGATGCTCATGGCGTCGTCGTAGCCCACGGCCACGACGGCGTGCCCGCCCTCGATGCGCTCGCGGCCGAAGGGCAGAGGGATGCGCCCGGTCGCCGCGGCCTGGTCGATGGAGCTGTAGACGGTGAAGCCGAACATGGCCGGGTGGCCGGCGGCCAGGTGGGTCTTGAGCCTTTCGAGCAGGGCGGCCCGCGGGGCGCCGGCCGGATCGTGGCGGTAATAGAGCAGGGTCCTGTAGCTCTGGGCGAAGGCGTAGCAGAACGCGGGCGGCTCCCGGTCGAAGCCGTCCTCGGCGTCGGTGTAGGGCCAGTACGTCTCGGGCGGCACGCCGAAGAGCACCATGGCTCCCATGGTCGAGCGCAGGTAGGCCCCCGAGTCGCCGCGGCTCTTCATCAGGTTGCGGGTGGCCTTATAAAGGAAAAGCCGCGAGGCCTCGACATGGCGCCCGAACGACTTGCGCTCGTAGTACTCGATGACGCCCGCGCCGGCCTGGGCGGTGCAGGAGCCGAGCGCGCCCTGATCCTCGACCGGCGAGGCCCACGGCCGCAGGTCGACCGCGGCCGGGAGCCGGGCCGGGCGGCGGCCGCGCGCCGCGCCCGGTCCGAGCCCGGACGGCCCGAGGATGTCGCGGACGCCGGGCGTGTCCTCGGTGTAATCCCGGACGTCGGGCAGGTCCGGGATCCAGCCCAGGCCGTGCGCCAACATGTTGTCCATCTTCCCCTCCTTTATAAAGCTCTTACTCATCGATTACGCACCCCGTCCCCTTCGGTTTCGGCAGATCCCGACCTCGCCTCGGGGCCATGAGGCCGAGGCCGCCGTCCTTCGAAGAACGGACAGGACACGCTGACCCTGAACAGGCGGCGGCCTGACCGGCGTGAAGGTCCGAGGGCAATGACGCGCGGCGGCGGGGCGCCCCCCGCCCGCGCGCAGGCGCAGATGCCGAAAAGACGCGTAAGCGCGCCGAGCACGGCCGGGGGGTGACGCCGAGAGAGGAAACGCCCGAGGACACGACAGGCGGGATGGTCAAGCCGGCCGGTCAAACGAGCCGAACCGAGGGGGATCCGGCCGCCTTCTCGGGGGCGCCCCCCCGGGGGCGGGGGGGAAATCATCCCCGGAATCACCGAAAGGGGTGATTGACCCTGTCGGGGGGTGAGAAAAAAATAGGTCCATGCGAAAGCGTTCGCCGTCCGAACACGTGTCCGGCGGCAGGAAGCCTTAGGACATGGGCATGAAAAAGATCCTCATCATCGACTACGACCAGAACTCCCTGGCCACCCTCCAGGGGATTTTCAGCGGCCGTGGCTACGAGGTCGTCACGGCCGCCGACGGGCAGACCGGCTGGGACCGGTACAACAAGGAATCGCCCGACCTGGTGCTGATGGAAGCCATGCTGCCCAAGGTCCACGGCTTCGAGCTATGCCAGAGGATCACCTCGGAGCGGAACTCCCAGGCCACCGTGTTCATCATGACCGGGGTCTACAAGGACCGGGTCTACCGGACCGAGGCCCTGCGGACCTACGGCGCGTCCGAGTATTTCGAGAAGCCCCTCAAGATGGCCGAGCTCCTGGCGTCCGTCGAGGCCGTCCTCGGCAAGCCCGAGCCCCGGCCGGCGGCGGAGCCGGCCCCGGCGGCAGCGGCCGCCGCCGGGCCCGCGCCGGCGGCCCCGCGCCCGGCCCCGGCCGCCGAGCCGCGGCGGCGCGAGAAGCCGAAAGACGACGACAGCCTGTTCGCTCTGCCGGAGGACCTCGACCGCTTGAGCCGCGAGACGCCCAAGGCCCGCCGGCCGGCCCCCGTGCCGGTCCGCCGCGAGCCCGCCGGCGAAGCGCGTTTGGACGCCGCGACCGACGAGCTTCTCAAGAACGTCCTTCTCGAGCACATGGCCGCGGCCAAGACCGTGGTGGCCAAGCCCGCCGGCGGCAACGGCAACGGGAACGGCAACGGCAACGGGACGACCGACATCGACAAGTTCCTGAAGTCCGCCCTGGCCGACCTCGACCTGACCAAGGAAAAGGTCAAGGTCCCCAAGACGGCTCCCCTGCCTCCGCCCGCGGTCAAGGCCCAGCCCAGGCCGGCGCCTGTCCCGCCCGCCGAGCCCCGGCCGAAGCCGACGCCGCCTCCGGCCCCCGCGCCGGCGTTGGAAACCAAGCCGCGTCCGGCGCCGCCGGTCGTCTCTCACGGCCCGGCCGCTCCCGCGGCGCCCGCGGCCGACATGAAGAACACCCTGACCCCGGGCGATCCGGGGTCCGACATCTCCCCCTTCTTCAAGCCGGAAAAGCCGCGGCCCGAGCCTCCGGCCGAACGGCCCCGGCCCGCGCCGGCGGAGAAGAGAGCCGCCCCGGCGCCCGCGCCCCGGGAGACGCCCCGCCGCGAGCCCGCCCGGACCGAAGCGGTCCTGCCCGAGGCGGCCCGGAAGGACGAACGGAAGCGCGAAGCCGAGGCCCTGGCCTCGACCGACATCTTCCAGGACGTCGGCGGGGACACGGAGAAGAAGGGTTTCCCCAAGATCGCCCTCATCGGCATCGGGATCGCGGCCGTCGCCGCCCTCGGCTTCGTGCTGTTGCGCCCGAAGCGGCCGGCCCCCGTGCAGCCCCCGGCGCAGCGGACGGAAACGAACCTGGCCGCCTCGAACGTCCCGGCCGCGCCGGTCTTGTACGGGCCCGCCCCCGACCCAACGCCCGCGCGGGACACCCCCACCCCCCCCCCAACGCCCAAAACGGCCGACCCCGGGGAGGCCGCGGCCGACGCTATACTGCCGACCCAAATGCCCGCGGCCGCCCTGCCGCCGCTTGCGGCCGCCGCCAATCCCGGGACGGCCAGCGGACAGAACCCCGCCGGCACCGTTCCCGCTCCGGTCGAGGCCCCGGCGGTCAAGACGGCCGAGGCCGACAAGCCGGCCGCGGACCCGGCGGCCGGGGCCGCCCAGGGCGCCGCCGGGAACCAAACCGCCGCCGCGCCGGCGCCCGTCCCCGCGACGCCCGTCCGCGAGGGCGACCTGGTCGAGCTGGGGACGGTCACGGAGCTGCCGAAGCTCCTCAAGTCCGTCAACCCCATCTACCCCTCGGCGGCCCAGCGCATCGGCCTGGGCGGATCGATCACGGTCAACGCCCTCATCGACGAGCGGGGCAACGTCATCGACACGGGCATCCTGAAGGGCATCCAGGATGACAACGGGCTGGGCAAGGCCGCCGAGGCCGCCATCCGGAAGTGGAAGTTCCAGCCGGCGACCAAGGCCGGCGTCGCCGTCAAGGTCTGGAAATCGTTCGTCATCGTATTCAAGCCGGAAGCCGACCCGGCCAGGAGCATCGCGTAAAGGAGCCGCACATGGGTCTCAGCAAGGAACAAGAGGATCTCTACAAGAAGACGATGTCCGAGGTGAAGAACCAGCTGGACCATCTCGACGAGGAAGTCGAGAAGGAGCTCCAGAAGGTCCGCAAGCGCCTGGCCGAGCTGCAGGAGTCCAAGAAGTCCCTCAAGATGGTCTACGAGGGCACGGCCAAGCTCCTCGGCATCGAGCTCGAGGTCGAGGAAGAGTCCGAGGACCAGGCCGCCTCCATCGCCAAGATGTGAGCCGGCGCCCGGCAGCTCCCGCCGCGCGATTGACAGCCCTTCCGGCGTTCTGGTAATCTCGGCGGAGCATGTTCGCGCTCCTCGGGATCTTCTTCGGGCTCATGGCCTCCGTGCCGCTGGGGCCGATCAATTTCTTCGTCGCCTCCCAGGCCCTGAAGCGCGACCTCCGCCATGGCCTTCTAGCCGGGCTGACGGCCTCGTTCCTCGACGCCGCCTTCTGCTTCGTGGCCCTGGCCGGCTTCTTCAAGATCAAGCTCAACCTGCCGCCCTACGCCATGTCGGTGTTCAAGGCCGTGGCCGCGGTCATCATCCTCCTGCTGGCCCGCAAGATGCTCAGGGACTCCAAGACGTTCCGGCTGCCGGAGGACCGCGACCATGTCCCGCCCGCCTCCCCCAAAGCGGTCCTGGGCGTCGTCCTTCTCTACATCAGCAACCCGACCCTCTACATGTACTGGATCTTCGTGGCCGGCATCGTCACCGGCCACAACCTGCTGGGCTCCAACCTGGTCCGCTACGGCACCTGGACCGCCGTCGTCTTCGCCGCCGTCGTCGGGCTGACCTCGTTCGTGTGGTACTTCGGGCTGGTCCGGTTCATCAGCTACCACCAGCGGCGCATCAAGCAGGAGACCTTCCGCAAGATCCTCTATGTCCTGGGCCTGATCATGGTCGCCTTCGCCATCTACACGCTGGTCCGCATCTTCGTTTGAGGCCATGACCAAGCGCGAGCGGGTCGAGCGGGCCCTGGCCTTCGAGCCGGTCGACAAGATCCCCTTCGTGCCCGCCGTCTACGAGCACAAGGCCCGCCTGATCGGCCGGTCCCCGTCGCAGGTCGCCCGCAGCGGCGACCTCCTTCTCGAAGCCCTCGAAAAGGAGCTCGAGCTCTACGATCCCGACGTCCTGACGGTGGGGCTCGACGTCTACAACGTCGAGGCCGAGGCCGCCGGCTGCGAGGTCCGCTGGTTCGGCGACGCACCCGACGTGCCGGCCGTGGCCGGTCCGGTCCTGAAAGGGCCGGACGGGCTGGGCCGCCTGCGGCGACCCGACCCCGCGCGGGACGGCCGCATGCCCCTGTTCGTCGCCGCCGCCGCCCGGCTGGCCCGGGACCGGGGTCGCGACCTCGTCGTCCGCGGCGCGGTCACCGGCCCCTTCTCGCTGGCCTGCGCCCTGGCCGGGACGGAAGATCTGCTGGTAGCCACGGTCGAGGACCCCGGCTTCGTGCGCCGCGTCCTGGACTTCGCGGCCCGGGTGGCGGTCGATTACGGCGCCGCTTTTCTGGCCGAGGGGGTCGAGCCGGTCCTGTTCGATTCCAAGGCCACGCCGGCCGCGGCCTCGCCCCGGGTCTTCCGCGAATTCGTTTTGCCGGCCTACCGCGACCGGGTCGTCCCCGCCTTGCGCGCGGCGGGCGCCGGGAGCCTGCCTCTGATCATCGGCGGCGACACGACCCCGATCCTGGAAGACCTGCTGGCGACCGGCGCCGGCCAGCTCCTCTGCGACGCCGGGGCCGACCTCGACCTCTTCGTCCGCAGGTGCGCCGAGGAGAAGCGGGGCCTGCGGGCCAGCGTGGACGCCCGCCTGGTCCACACCGGCCGGCCGGGCCGGATCCGCGAGGAAGCCCGGGGCCTGCTGTGGCGGCTCGTCGGGCGGGCCGGCGTGCTGTTCGGCTGCGGGGTCGTCGCCTACGACTGCGACCCGCGCAACGTCCTCGCCCTGCGGGAGGCCCGGGACGAGTTCGCCCGGTCCTAGCCGGCGGGCCTCGTCTCGATCCGCACCGCCCGCGCCGCCCGGCTCCCCTGCCGGCGCAGCAGGGCCTCGACCCGGCCGGCTTCGACGGCCGTCGTCGTCCCGACGCCGGTGGCGCAGACCGCGCCGCAGGCCGAAGCGTAGACCAGGATGTCCTTCCAGGCCGTCGCGTCGGGCCCTTCGGCCGCGCCGCCCCGCCGGCCGAGCCGGCGCTCGAGCCGGAGCAGCACGCCGGCCGAGAAGGCGTCGCCGGCCCCGGTCGGGTCGACGACGCGGACCGCGAAGGCCGGGGCCCGCAAGACCGCGCCGGGGACGGCCGCGACCCATCCGTCGCCGCCGCGGGTCACCAGGACGTTCCGGGCGCCCAAGCTCTGGATGCGGAGAGCGGCCCGGACCGGGTCCGGCTCCCCGACGAAGGCCCGGGCCTCGTCGGCGTTGCAGTGGAACACGTCCGTCCAGGGCAGGGCCGGGCGGAGGCCGTCCCAGGACTTGCCGTACGGGCTGACGACGTCGACGAAGGTCAGGGCGCCGCGGCGCCGGGCCGCGCGCAACACCTTGGGCAGGTCGGCGTCGAAGCGGCCGAGCAACCCGACGCCGCCGGCGTAGAAGACGCCGGGGCGGTGGCGCTCGACGAGCTCCAGGACCGGGGCCGCGGTCATCTCGGCGTTGGCGCCGGGGTCGGCGTGATAGCGCCGGTCCTCGCCGCGGGCGACCAGGATGAGGTCGAGCGAGGTCGCCGCCCGCCGGGCCGGCACCGGCGTCGCCCGGATGCCGCGGCGGCGCAGCTCGCGGGCCAGGTAGGCGCCGAAGACGTCCCGGCCGGCCGGGAAGACGGTCCGCAGCCGGCCCGGCGGCAGGCCGAGCCCGACCAGGTCCGCCGAGACGTTGCAGGCGTGGCCCCCGATCGAGGGCCGGACGGAGCAGAAGACGAGCTGGCCCGGCCGGGCCAGCCTGTCGAGGCCGCTGCCGATCATGTCGACGACGGCGATGCCGCTGACGAGGATCACGGCGGCCTCCTTCCCCGGGATCAGGCGAAATGGAGCTTGAGCTGGTCGACGCGCCGGCCGATGTCGATCCGGCCGCGGCAGCGGGCGACGCACGTCCCGCACGAAGCGCAGGCGTCCAGGCCGCGTCCGGCCGGCAGGGCGGCCAGGGTCTCGCGGGCCTGGAAGACGTTCGGGTAGCCGAGGTACATGTGCGCCCGCATCAGCGCCGGCGTGTCCACGCCGGCCGGGCAGGTGCCGGCGCAGCCGGCGCACTGGACGCAGCGGGCCATGGCCAGCCGGACGTTGCGGTCGGCCAGGAAGGCCTTTTCCCGGTCGGTCAGGGTCAGGTCCCGGGCCACGGCAATGTCCTCCTCGAGCTGGGCGAAGGTCGTGAAGCCGGGCACGGCGCAGGCGAAGGCCTCGTTGCGCAGGGCCCACTTGAGCACGGCCGTCTGGACGATGGACCCGCCGTAATAGGCCTTCTGGTCGGCCGGCAGGTCTTCCCGGTACCAATCCTGCATGCACTGGGTCTTCATGGCCACCAGCCCGATGCCCTTGGCCGCCGCGGCGTCCAAGGCCTTCTTCAGACGCAGGTCGTCCTGCATGGCGTAGTTGTAGGCGATGAGCAGGACTTCGTAGTCGCCCGAGACCGCCGCGTCCTCGAGGCAGGCGGCCATGTTCGCATGGCAGGAGAAGCCGGCGAAGCGGATCTTCTTCTGGTCCTTGAGCTCGGCGAAGGCCTCCAGGAAGCCCGGCCGGCGGGCGTCGGCGACACGGGCCACGTCGTGGATATAGAGGATGTCGACATAGTCCGTTTTGAGGCGGCGCAGGCTGCCCTCGAAAGTCCTGATGAAGGCCGCCTTGAGATCGGCGGCCGAAAGCGACTCCCGCTGGGCGGGCGGGATGTTGGCCTTGGTGGCGATGACGGACTGGGAGCGCCCGCCGAGCTCCTTGAGGACCTTGCCCACCATCTCCTCGTTCTTGCCCCGCCAGTAGCCGGCCGCCGTGTCGAAGTGGCGCATGCCGAGCTCGTAGGCGCGGCGGACGAGGTCGGGGTTGTCGGCGTTCATGACCCCCATGTTGACGACCGGCAGGACCAGGCCGGTCTTGCCGAGCGGCCGGGTCAGGAGGGGCTTGGCCGCCGGGGAAGCAGCGGGCTCGGATGACCGGGCCGCGGCCGGACGGGCCGGCCCGCCGAAGACGGCCGCAGCGCCGGCGCCGGCGAGGGCCGTGGAAATGAAGTCCCTGCGGTTGATCTTCTTCGCCATGGAGGCCTCCTAGCCGAAGGGTCCCGGCCGGCGCCCGAGGGGCCCGCGGCCGTGCCGCCTTATTCTATCCGACCCCGGCCCGGAAGCCAACCGCCGGGTGAACCTTCGGCGGCCGGCCGCCGTATAGTACAGCGAGGAGACGGACGATGACCAAATTCCTTCTGTGGCTCATCCTGCTGGTGTTCTGTTGGCCGCTGGCCCTGCTGGCCTTGTTCCTGTACCCGATCGTCTGGCTCCTGCTCCTCCCGTTCAAGCTCCTGGGCATCACCGTCGGCGCCGTGCTCGACCTCTTCAAGGCCGTCATCACCCTGCCGGCCCGGCTGTTGCGCGGTCCCGGCCGGGCCTAAGCCGCCCCCGGGCGGCCGCCTCGCCGCCCCGTTTGCTTTCCGGCCCTCCGAATCCCTATAATCGGGGCCATGGAAGTCCGGGAACATTTCTACGCCGACGACCCCTCGCGCGGGCCGGCCGACGCCAAAACCACCCTTCGCGACGTCGACTATTTCTTCCTTGGCAACGGGCTCATCCAGGCCGCCGTGCAGGCCGCGCCGGCCGGCGACGGCACCCCCCTCGGACTGCTGGTCATGGACCCGGAGCGGCTCGGCCCCAAGCGCGCCGCCCTGACCTTCGACGCCGCGTCCGGCTTGGCGGCCACGGCCCTGACGATCGTCGATCGCGGCCGGCGTCTCGCCGCCCGGCCCGGCGCCGTCCGCGCCGGCTGGCGGCGCGAGGCCGGGGAGCCGCAGGTCGAGGCCGTCTGGCGGTCCGGGCCCTATCGCGTCCGTGAGTCCTATTCCTGTCCGGACCCGGCCGCCGCCCGCTTGGTCCGCCGGGTCTCGGTGACGCGCTCCGCAGGGGGCGCGCCGAGGGTCCGGCTGGAGACGGCCGTGCCGGGCCGCACGGCCGGGACGGAGATCGTTTTCCACGGTCCCGCCGCGCCCGACGTCCGGTTCGAGTACCGCCTGGCCGCGGCGGCCGCCGGCCCCGTGGTTCGTCTGCGCGTCGCTTCCGGCCCCGGCAAGAACGGCGCGTCATCCGCCTATTGGAACGCGACGGCCCAGGTGCGTTGCCACGATCCGCTGCTCGACCGCTTCTTCGATGCCGCCAAGGTCCAGCTCCGGGCCGCCACGGCGGCCTCGGGCCGGCTCGACGGCAGCATCTGGCAGTACAATCTCGAGTGGATCCGCGACCAGTCCCTTATCGCCTTGTCCCTGGCCATGTCCGGGCAGGCCGGCCTGGCCCGGACGATGCTGGCCCGGCTCCTCCGGGACTTCATCGGCGACCAGGGCCAGCCCATGGACTCGAGCCGCTTCCGGCCCTGGCAGGAAAGCGAGCTCGACCAGAACGGCCTGCTGCTCTTCGCCCTCGAGTCCTACGTCAATTGGACGGGCGACCTGGACCTCGTCCGCGACGCCTGGGACCGCGTCGCCGCGACGGCCGATTTCCCGCTGCGGCCGGCCTTCCGCCATGGGCCCTCGGGCCTGATCTTGAACCGCCGCGAGTTCTGGGAGCGGCACGGCGCCCACGGCCTCCAGCCCGGCATGGAGCTGGCCCACCAGCTCTTCGTGTCCATGGGCCTGGCCGCCGCCGGACGGCTGGCGTCCCGCCTGGGCCGGAGCGACCGGGCCCGGGCCTGGAGCGAAGCGGCCTCGCGGCTGCGCACGGCCATGCTCAAGGACCCGGCTTATTCGCTCGTCGAGGCCGGCCGGTTCGTCAAGCGCCGCGGACCCGACGGCCGGGTCGAGCGGGCCATCCGGCCCGAGCCGGGCACGGACCTGCCCCGCCAGGCCCCGCTCTTCGGCCCCGGCCGCCACCTCCTCGATCCGGACACGGCGGCCGTGCTGCCGGTCGTCTGGTCGTTCGTCGAACCCGGCGGCCGTTTGGCGGCCCGGACGCTGGACGCCATGGAGACGCTCTGGGACCAGCGCTGGTCGGGCGGCGGCTACGGCCGCTATCACGTCACCTCGGAGCCCGATTCGCCCGGCCCGTGGCCGTTCGCCTCGCTCTTCGTGGCCCGGGCGGCGCTCGAGGCCGGCCGGCCCGCCGCGGCCCGCCGCGTCCTCGACTGGCTCGGCCGGGTGCCGGGCCGGCGGGCCGCCGCATGGTTCGAGTTCTACGGCCCGCGGCCGGTGCCGCCCTATCCCCAGGTCGGGATCATCCCCTGGACCTGGGCCGAGATGATCGCCCTCGTCGTCCACCACGCGCTCGGCGTCCGCCCGGGCGAGGACCTCGTCTCTCTGCGTCCTCGGCTCCTGCCGGGCCTGGACCGGATGGAGGCCGACCTGCCCCTGCGGGGCGGCCGGCTCGAGCTCCAAGTCCGTCGGGCCCGCCGCGGCGAGGAGCCGCGCTTCGAAACGGGCCGCCGCCGGTCCGCCTACCATCCCTACGGCTTCGGCTTGGAGCCGCCGCGGCGCTCCGAGCGGATCCTCGTGCGCGCCATCCTCCCTTAGAAAGGACCGCCCATGCCCGTCCGCAGAGTCCACCTCATCGCCAACGCCCACATCGATCCGGTCTGGCTCTGGGAATGGCAGGAAGGCGCCGGCGAGGCCCTGTCGACCTTCCGCCAAGCCGCCGAGTTCTGCGAGAAGCGCCCCGGCTTCGTCTTCTGCCACAACGAGGCCGTCCTCTACGCCTGGGTCGAGGAGCACGAGCCGGCCCTCTTCCGCCGCATCCGCCGTCTGGTCCGCCAGGGAAAGTGGCACGTCATGGGCGGCTGGTACATCCAGCCCGACTGCAACGTCCCCAGCGGCGAATCGTTCGTCCGCCAGGCCCTGATCGGCCGGCGCTACTTCAAGGCCAAGCTCGGCGTCGAGCCGCGCACGGCCGTCAACCTCGATCCCTTCGGCCACACCCGGGGCCTGGTCCAGATCCTCGCAAAAAGCGGCTACGCGGCCTACCTCTGCTGCCGGCCGGGCAACAAGGAATGCCCCCTCCCCCGCGACGAGTTCGTCTGGGTCGGCTACGACGGCTCCGAGGTCCTGGCCAACCGGGCCTCGGCCCATTACTGCTCGGTCGGCGGCCAGGAGCGGGCCCGGCTCGAGAAATGGCTGGCCGAGAACCCCGAAGGCGACCTCGTCGTCCACCTCTGGGGCATCGGCAACCACGGCGGCGGGCCGTCGCGCAAGGACCTGGACGACCTGGACGCCCTGGCCCGCGAGCGGCCGGACCTCGAGCTCGTCCCGTCGACGCCCGACGCCTATTTCGAGGACCTCGAAAAGCGGCGCTCGAAGCTGCCCCGCCGGGCCAAGGACCTCAATCCCTGGGCCGTCGGCTGCTACACCTCGATGGCCCTGGTCAAGCAGGGCCACCGGCGCCTCGAGAACGAGCTGTTCTCGGCCGAGAAGATGGCCACCGCGGCCTGGCTCCAGGGGCTCATCCCCTACCCCCAGGACGAGCTGGCCGAGGCCCAGCGCGACCTGGCTTTCGTCCAGTTCCACGATACGCTGCCCGGCTCGGCCATCGCGGCCGGCGAGGCCGGAGCGCTGCGGATGATCGGCCACGGCCTGGAGATCCTGTCGCGGCTCAAAGCCAAGGCCTTCTTCGCCCTGGCCGCCGGCGAGCCCAAGTCGGCCGCGGACGAGATCCCCATCTTCGTCTTCAATCCCCAGGCCTATCCGGTGCGGACCCTGGTCGAATGCGAGTTCGAGCCCTGGGAGCCCAATTTCGGCCCGTCGGCCTGGGACCCCAAAGTGTACGCCGCGGGCCGGGCCCTGCCGGCGCAAGCCGAGAAAGAGGACAGCAACCTTAGCCTGGAATGGCGCAAGCGGGTCGTCTTCGAGGCCGAGCTGGCGCCGGGCCGGTTGAACCGCTTCTCCTGCCGGTTGGAGAAGGCCCCGGCGACGACGCCGGCCAAGGCGGCGGTGGAGGACGGCGCGGTCACGGTCGAGACGCCCGATCTCACCGCCTCCGTCAACGCCGGGACCGGGCTTCTGGACGTCTTCAAGGCCGGCGGCCGGGACCTCCTCGCGCCCGGCTCGTTCCGGCCGCTGGTCGTCCGCGACAACGCCGATCCGTGGGGCATGAAGGTCCGCGGCTTCCGGGCCGTGGCCGGGAGCTTCGCCCCGGCCTCGCCCGAGGATGCGGCCCGTTTCGCCGGCCTGCGCGAGGGCCGGCTCGAGCCGGTCCGGGTCATCGAGGACGGCCAGGTGCGGACGGTCGTCGAGGCCATTCTCGCCTACGGCTCGTCGCGGCTCCTCCTGCATTACAAGATCCCCAAGCGCGGGACCGAGATCGAGGTCGCCGCCCGCGTCTTCTGGGCCGAGCGGGACGCCATGCTCAAGCTCGGCCTGACGCCCCGGTTCCGGGCGGCCCGGTTCCTGGGCCAGGTGGCCTACGGCGCCGACGAGCTGCCGTCCAACGGCGACGAGGCCGTGGCCCAGAAATGGCTGGCCCTGGCCTCCGAGGCGGAGGGGGCGGCCCTGACCGTGATCAACGACGGCACGCACGGCTCGGATTGGGACGGCACGGAGCTGCGGCTGTCGCTTCTCCGCTCGCCGGCCTATGCCGCCGACACGTGGGAGGACAAGCTGGCGGTGGCCGGCGACCGCTTCATTCCCCGGCAGGACGTCGGCGAGCGGACGTTCCGTTTCTGGCTCAACGGCGGGCCGCTCCGGGAGCGCCTGGACGCCGTCGACCGCGAGGCCCTGGCCCGCAACGAGGCGCCCTACGTTCTGGCCTACGGCCCTCCCGGCGGCGGAAAGACGTCGGCCGCGGGCGTCGTCGTCGAGGGCGACGACGCGGTCGAAGTGACCGCGTTCAAGAAGGCCGAGGACGGCCGGGACGTGGTCCTCCGGCTGTTCGAGCCGACCGGCCGGCCGCGCCGGGCCGTCGTCAAGCTGCCGGCGCTCCGGGCCCGGGCCGCGGTCCGCCTGGGCGCCTTCGAGATCAAGACCCTGCGCTACGAACGGCGGACCAAGGCCTTCGTCGAGACCGATCTCCTCGAAAGGAAGGCGGCCAAGGGATGACCTCCAAGGAACGGGTGGCCGCGGTCCTCGACGGCCGCCTGCCCGACCGGGTCCCCTACGCCGAATTCGCCGTCGATTTCGACACCGTCGAGCGCCTCCTCGGGCACGAGACCTTCCTGCGGGCCAAGGCCAGGTCCCAGATCGCCTTCTGGGCCGGCCGGCACGACGAGGTGGCCCAGAGCTGGCGCGAGGACCACATCGCCCTGCACCGGAAGCTGCCCCTCGACATCGTCACCTTCCCCATGGCCACCTGGGAGCTGCCGCCGCCGGACGCGCCGCCCCCGCCGCGGCGGATCGACGCCACGACCTGGGAGGACCGCCAGGGCCGCGTTTACAAGCTGTCCGAGGCCACCCAGGACATCACCTGCGTCCACGACCCGGTCCGCGACGCCCGGGTGTTCACGGCGGCCGAGTTCGAGGCCGACCCCGAACCGGTCCGCCGCGACGAGCGCTCCTGGGCCATCCTCGACGCCGTGGTCCGGGAGTTCAAGGACGAAAAGTACATCGCCGGCCCGTCCGGGGGCTCGGTGGGCATCGTCCTGCTGGGCGGCCTGGAGCGGGGCCTGCTCGAGCTGGCGGCCAACCCGGACGCGGTCCGGGCGGCCACCCGGCAGCTCGTGCGCCGCGCCGGCGCGGCCGACGAGGTCCTCGTCCACCCGGACGCCGACGCCGTGCTCTGGGCCGACGACCTGGGCTTCAAGACCGGGCCGCTCGTCGGCCCGGCCATGTTCCGGGACTTCTTCTTCCAGGCCAACCGGGAGCGGGTCCGCCGCGTCAAGGACCGCTTCGGCCTCAAGGTCCTCCAGCACTGCTGCGGCAACATCAACCTGCTCCTGGACCAGTTCGTGGACATCGGCTACGACGCCTACCAGTCCATCCAGCCCACGGCGGGCATGGACATCTGCCGGCTGAAGCGCCAGATCGGCGGCCGCATCACCCTGTGGGGCGGGGTGGCCGTCGAGCACCTCGTCGGCGGCACGCCGGACGACGTCCGGGCCGACGTCCGCCGGGCCATGGCCTGCGCCAAGCCGGGCGGCCGCTTCATCCTCGGCGCCAGCCACAGCGTGGCCGTCGGCACCCGCTACGACAACTTCATGGCCCTGCTGGACGCCCACGCCGAACTGTGTCAGTATTGACGCCAAGGAGGCGTCGATGGGCGAGCCCGTGTCCCTGGTCATGGTCGGCGTGGGCGGCATGGGCGCCGTGTATCTCCAGGCCCTGCTCGAGCGCCAGGACGAGGGCCTGTTCCGCATCGCCGGGGCGGTCGATCCCCAGCCCAACCGCTGCAAACAGTATGTCGAGATGCGGGCCATGGGCGTGCCCTGCTTCGTCAGCCTCCAGGACTTCTACCGGAACCGCAAGGCCGACCTGGCCGTCCTCTCGTCCCCCATCCAGGTCCACATGCCCCAGACGACCTACGCCCTGGCCAAGGGCAGCCACGTCCTGTGCGAAAAGCCGGCGGCCGGGACCATCCAGGAGCTGCGGGCGGCCCTGGAGGCCGAACGGGCCTCGGGGCGCTGGGTGGCCGTCGGCTATCAATGGTCGTTCAGCCCGGCCGTCCAGGCCCTCAAGGCCGACATCCTGGCCGGCCTCTTCGGGGCGCCGCGCAAGCTCAAGTGCCTCTACCTCTGGCCGCGCGACGAGGGCTACTACGCCCGCAACGACTGGGCCGGCCGCAAGCGCGACGCGGAGGGGGCCTGGGTCCTCGACAGCCCGGTCCAGAACGCCATGGCCCACGACCTCCACAACATGTTCTACCTGCTCGGCCCGGAGACGGCGCGGAGCGCCCGGCCGGCGGCGGTCGAGGCCGAGCTCTACCGGGCCAACGCCATCGAGAACTTCGACACCGCCGCGGCCCGCATCCGGACCGAGGCGGGCGTCGAGATCCTGTTCCTCGTCAGCCACGCCTCGGCGGCCGACCGCGGCCCGGTCGTCCGCTACGAATTCGAGAAGGCCGTCGTCCGCTGCGACAGCCGGACCTCGGGCCTGTGGGCCGAGTTCCCGGACGGGACCCGGAAGGACTACGGCCGGCCCGACGCCGAGCCCATGGCCAAGCTCTGGCAGTCGATCGCCGGGGCCCGCGAGGGCGGCCCGCGGCCGCTCTGCGGGCTCGAGGCGGCGGCCAGCCAGACGCTGTGCGTCAACGGCCTGCAGGACTCGATGCCCGAGATCCGCGATTTCCCGGCCGGGCTGGTCCGCTCGGTCGAGGGCCCGGCCGCGCCGCGCTCGGTCGTCGAGACGCCGGGCGCCCGGCGCCGGGTGGTGGACGGGCTCGACGAAGCGTTGGCGGACTGCTACGATAAAGAGAAGCTCCCGTCGGAGCTGGGATTGGCCTGGAGCGCCAAGGGCACGCCGATCGACCTGACCGGGTACGCGGCCTACCCCTCGCGCTAAGGCGGACAGGACGGACACGATGCAGGTCAGGATCGAGAAGATCGTCTATCCCGGCCGGAGGATGGCCCTCCTCGAGGGCAAGGTCGTCTTCACCGACCGCGGCCTGCCGGGCGAGACCGTCGAGATCGAGGTCTTCAAGGACCGCCGCAGCTATGCCGAGGCCCGGACGGTCCGCATCGTCGAGCCGTCGCCGGCCCGGGTCGAGCCCCGCTGCGGCCATTACCTGGCCTGCTCGCCGTACCAGGACATGGACTACGGCCTGGAGATCGAGATCAAGCGGGCCCAGGCGGCGGAGATTCTGTCGCGGGGGCTCAAGCGGCCCTTCCCGGGGCTGCGGCTGACGCCGTCGCCCGAGGTCTGGGGCTACCGGAACAAGATCGGCCTGCGCGTCCTCCGCGAGGAGGGCCCGGCCCTGTTCGTCTATCATGAGCCCGGCGAGCGGGACTCGTTCCTGCCGGTCGACCGGTGCTACCTCGCGCCGGACCGGACCAACGACCTGCTGGCGGCGCTGCGGGAGACGATCGAGGCCGGGCCGCTGAAGACGGTCGAGGCGGTCGAGGTCCGGACCAGCCGCTGGAGCGGCGAATCGCTCCTGCTCTGCGACCTGGACTCGGAGGCCGAGCGGGAGGCCGCGGCGGAGGCCTGGCGCGGGCTGCGCCGGCCGTTCGGCCTGGTCGGCGCGGTGGCCTCGATCTTCGACGGCCGGCGGAGCCGGGACGAGCGGCTGTTCGGGCGCGACTTCATCGAGGAGCGGGCCGGCGGCCTCGTCTTCCGCCTCGGGGCGCGGTCGTTCTTCCAGACCAACGTGCCCGTCCTCGAGAGCGTCTTCGAGGACGTGGCCGCGGCGGCCCGGCTCGGCGGCGACGAGACCGTGGCCGACCTCTACTGCGGGGTGGGGACCTTCGGCCTGTTCCTGGCCAAACGCTGCCGGGAGGTCTTCGGCGTCGAGCCCGAGCCCGGCAACGTCGCCTTCCTGAAAAAGAACCTGGAGCTCAACGGCGTCGGCAATTTCGCCGTCTGCGAGGGCACGGCCGAAGAGTGGCTGCCGGACGTCCTGGAGCGGGACCCGGCCGTGGTCATCCTCGATCCGCCGCGCCGGGGGGTCGACCCGGAGATCGTGGCCCGGCTGGTCGGCGATCCCGTGGCCCGCCTGCTTTACCTGTCCTGCAACCCGACGACGCTGGTGCGCGACCTTCAGGGGCTCGACCAGGCCTACGAGGTCGTCGACGTCCATGTCTACGACTTCTTCCCCCACACGCCCCACATCGAGACCCTGGCCGTGCTCGAACGCCGCCGTCCCGTCATCACCTCCCTCTGATGGGGGGCACAATGCCCTGTCCCTGCTTTTCCGCCTGAAGAAAGGTCGGGACACAATACACCTCTTGGCCGGACGACCCTCCCCGCGCGTGTCCCGGAGCCGCGATGCGCGGCCGGCGGCGATTATGATAGAATCGTGCCCATGGCCGCCGGTCCCCCCGTCGATATCCGCGATCTGACCCTGGCGGAGCTGCGGGCCGGCCTCGAGGCGATAGGCGAAAAGCCCTTCCGGGCCGTCCAGATCTTCGATTGGCTGTACAAGAAGAGGGCCTCGCGGTTCGAGGACTTCACCAGCCTGCCCAAGCCCCTGCGGGAGAATCTGGCCGCCCGCTACGCCCTGGCGCCGCTCGAGGTCGCCGACAAGCGCGCCTCGCCCGACGGGACGACCAAGTTCCTGTTCCGCCTGCGCGACGGGCAGCACGTCGAGACCGTCCTCATCCCGTCCAGCCGGCGCCTGACGGTCTGCCTCTCGACCCAGGTCGGCTGCAAGTTCGCCTGCGCCTTCTGCGCCAGCGGCCGCCACGGCTTCAAGCGCAACCTGGCCCCGTCCGAGATCCTCGGCCAGGTCCTGGCCCTCGACGAGGCCCTGGGCCGGGACCTGACCAACTACGTCTTCATGGGCATGGGCGAGCCCCTGGACAATTGGGGCAGCGTCGAGAAGGCCATCCGGATCATGAACGCCCCGGAGGGGCTGGCCATCGCCGCCCGCCGCATCACCATCTCGACGGCCGGGTTCGTCGACGCCTTCGAGCGCCTGGCCCGACTCGACCTCCAGATCAACCTGTCGATCTCGCTCCACGCCGTCACCGACCGGCTGCGCGACCGGCTCATGCCCATCAACCGCCGCTTCCCGCTCGAACAGCTGGTCGACGCGGCCGAGGCCTACGTCCGGGGCGGCGGCCGGATGATCACGCTCGAGTACATCGTCATCCGCGGCCTCAACGACTCGCTCGACGACGCCGACGGGCTGGCCGCCATCGCCCGGCGTCTCCGGGCCAAGGTCAATCTCATCGCCTACAGCCCGGTCGAGGGCGCCGCTCTCCGCCCGCCTTCGGAGGCCGAGGTGGCGCGCTTCCGGCGCTGGCTCGAGGAGCGCAAGGTCAACGCCCTGGTCCGGCTGTCCAAGGGCGCCGACATCGCCGCCGCCTGCGGCCAGCTGGCCGGGCGGTTCCTGCAGGACCCGGGCCCGGGCCCGGACGGGAGGACCCCATGACGCCGACGACATCGCGCCGACCGGCCCGGTCCGCCATCGCTGCGGCCCTGGGCCTGGCTCTAGCGGCGGCCGCCGCCTTCGCCGCGCCGGCGGCCAAGGACGCCCGGCGCTTCTTTCCCAGGGCCGACCTGATGCGCATCGGCGTTTATTACTATCCCGAGCAATGGCCGGCCGCCCAATGGGAGCGCGATCTCCGGCGCATGGCCGAGATGGGCTTCGAGTTCACCCACTTCGGCGAGTTCGCCTGGGCCTTCATGGAGCCGGCCGACGGCCGCTTCGATTTCGCCTGGCTCGACCGGGCCCTCGACCTGGCCGCCCGAGCCGGCCTCAAGGTCATCCTGTGCACGCCGACGCCCTGCCCGCCGGCCTGGCTGGGCGAGAAATTCCCCGAGATCTACCTCGTCGGGCGCGACGGCCGGCGCCTCGAGCACGGCACCCGGGCCAACGGCTCGCTGGCCAACGACGTCTTCGTCCGCTACTCGCGGCGCATCGTGGCCGAGCTGGGCCGCCGCTACGGGCAGGACCCGCGCGTCTGGGGCTGGCAGCTCGACAACGAGCCCTGGGGACCGCCGGACTACAGCCCGTCGGCCCGGCGCAAGTTCCAGGCCTGGCTCGAGCGCAAGTACGGCACGGTCGAGGCCCTGAACGCGGCCTGGGGCGGCGCCTTCTGGAGCACGCGGTACGACTCCTTCGCCCAGGTCCTCATCCCCAACGAGGGCCTGTCGGGAGAGGACGCCTTGAGCCCCCACGCCGTCCTGGATTTCCGGCGCTTCACGGCCGACACGCAGGCGGCGTATCTCAACCTCCAATACGACGACCTCCGGGCCCGGATCCGGCCCGAGCAGTGGATCACGACCAACTACATGAACGTCACGGACTCGGCCGACCCCTGGCGCAGCGACCGGCTCGATTTCCTGTCGTTCACCATGTACCCCGTGCGCGGCGAGGCCAACCTCGGCCCGCTCGGCTTCCGACTCGGGTCGCCCCACCGCATGGCCATGGCGGCCGACTACTACCGCTCCTTCGCCGGCGTCACCGGGGTCATGGAGCTCCAGCCCGGGCAGGTCAATTGGGCCCGCGTCAACCCGCAGCCCGAGCCGGGGGCCGTGCGCATGTGGCTCTGGCACGCCTTCGGCGGCGGCCTGTCGTTCGCCTGCACGTACCGATACCGGCAGCCGCGCTACGGCAGCGAGCTCTACCATGCCGGGATCGTCGGGCCGGACGGCGTCACGCCGTCGCCGGGCGGCCGGGAGTTCCTCCAGGTCATCGGCGAGATGAAGGAGCTGCGGCGGCTCTACGATCCGGCGGCCGGGAGGCCGGCCGGACTGGAGGCGCGGCGGACGGCGTTCCTGTGGAGCCAGGACGCCTTGTGGGACCTCGAGACCCACAAGCAGACGGCCCTGTGGGACACGCGGGACCACCGCTTCAAGTGGATGGCGGCGGTCAAGGCGGCCGGCGCGCCGCTCGATTACGTCGACGAGGACGCCGATCTCCGGGACTGGCCGTTCCTCGTCGCTCCGGCCTATCAGCTGGTCGACGCGGCGCTGGTGGCCAAATGGACGCGTTACGTCGAAGCCGGCGGGCACCTCGTCCTGACCTGCCGCAGCGGCCAGAAGGACAAGGCCGGGCAGCTGTTCGAGAAGCCCTGGGCCGGGGCCATCGCGCCGCTCGTCGGGGCCGAGATCGAGCTCTTCGACGGTCTCCTCGAGAGCGGCCGGGGGCTCGTCCGCATGGGCGGGCGCGGCTTCGCCTGGAACCGCTGGGCCGACGTCCTGAAGCCCGCGTTGGGGACGGAGACGCTGGCCGTCTACGCCGACCAGTTCTACGCCGGGAAGGCGGCCGTGGTGACGCGGCGGCTGGGGCACGGCACGGTGACCTACGCCGGCGTCGACACGATCGACGGGGAGCTGGAGCGGGAGATCATGCGGACGGTCTACGGGCGGGCCGGGGTCCGGCCGGCGGCCTATCCCCCGGGCGTGTACGTCGAGTGGCGGGACGGCTTCAACGTGGCGGTCAACTACTCGTCGCGGCCGTACGACGTCCCGGTCCCGGCGGGGGCCCGGATCGTCGTCGGGGCGAACCCCATCAGCCCGGCCGGCGTCCTCGTTTGGCGGTAGGCCCGATCAGCGGATGTTGACCATGAGCCAGAGCAGGAAGACGATGACGCCGACGAGGGCCCAGCAGCCGGCGAAACCGAGGACGTCGACGAGCCGAGGCTTCATGATCTCCCAGTTCGAGCCGGGCTTGAGCTTGCGGGCCTCGATCTCCTCGTAACGTTCCACGGCCCGCCGCAGCGCCGCGGCCTCCGCCTCCGGCGTGGGCTGAACGGGGGTGTGGACCTTGGCGAAGAAACGGTCCAGATCGGTCTTGGGCACCGGCTTGCTGAAGGCGCTGAAAAGAAAGAGCAGCAGGAACGGGAACAGCGCGTCGAAGGCGAACCGCGCGGCGCTCAACTGGGCCTTGGAGCAGCCGGTGAAATCGATCCCGAGCCAGCTCAAGACCCAGATCTCGGCATGAAAGCGGCCCAGGCCGATCTTGGCCGAAGCCGGGTCCCCGGGATCGACCCGGACCACCTTCTCGAAGAAGACGCCCTCCGGCGGGCTGGTGTGGTCCTTGCGGATGATCTCCCCGACCGCCGCGGCCCGCCCCGCATCGACGTCCTCCCGCACCGCCGGCACGGTGATGGGCACGGTCCTGGCCCGGGTCTCCAGCAGATAGCCCGGGCGGGTCCGGGCCCACTCGAGCGACTGGAACGCGTTGGGGATGACGGCGTAGACGGCGAAACAGATCACGACCTGGGCGATGACGGCCGGCTTGGTCACCCGCCGCCACAGGAAGCCCAGCCAGATGGCCGCGCCGAAGATGGCCGGCAGCGAGATGAAGTACTTGAACATGTCGAGCAGGTTGCCGATGAACAGGGCCACGCCGACGCCGCCCACCAGGGTCACGGCGATGGCCGCCCGCCCGACGTTGAGCAGGTGGCGGTCCGACTTGGGCTTGACGAAGGGCTGATAGAGGTTGCGGATGAACAGGGCCGAATAGGACACGCTCGACCCGGCCAGGCTGGACATCTTGGCCGACAGCACGCCGGCCATCATCAGCCCGATGGCCCCGGGGAAGAGCAGGTCCATGGTCATGTGGCCCCAGATGAGGTCGGGGTCGTGGAGCCGCCCGGCGTACAGCGCGATGGCCAGCAGGCCGGTCAGGGCCCAGAAGATCATGATGAAGCGCTTGAAGAACATGCCCCCGATCATGCCCACCCGGGCCGTCGTCTCGTTCTTGGCCGAGCCGGCCGTCTGCATGCCGGTGGCCACGGCGATGATGGAGACGAGGTTGGCCAGGACCATGGCCAGGATCGTGTACCAGGCGTACTCGCTCGTGGCCGCCGACCCGAACAGCCGGAACATGTAGTCCGGCACCGCGGCGTGGAGGCCGGCGAAGCCGCCCACCCGCTGGAGCCCGATGGGGATGAGCAGGAGCGAGAAGGTCGTCAGCAGGATGCCCTGGAGCACGTCGGTGATGGCCGCGGCCATGAAGCCGCCCATCATGGTGTAGACGGCGACGATGACCGTGTAGATCAGGTAGATGGAGACCGAGTCGGTGTAGGAGATGAAGGCCTTGAGCTCGCCCTTCTTCTGCCGCTCGCCGAGCTCGGCCAGGCGGGCCGCCTCGGCCGGGTCCAGGACGGCCTTGTCCGCCTTGGCCTGCAGGGCCCGGTACTCGGCGAACAGGTCGACGCTCTGGCGCTCCTGGACCGTGTATTTGGCGGCCGGCTTGGGGGTCAGGGCCATCATGGTCTTGGCCGCCACCATGTAGCCGGCCCCGTTGCCGAGGAAGGCCATGAACAGGGTGAAGACGGCGAAGGCCGCGCCCAGGAAGCGGCTCTTGAAGCGCTCGGTGAAGAAATCGCCGATCGTCACCAGCCGGACGCGGCGGAAGAAGGCCGTGGTGAACCAGTAGAACGGCGTCAGGAACAGGACCAGGTACTGGATCCACATGCCGCCGACGCCCTGGCGGTAGACCTCGCGGGAGACGACGACGGCCTGGTCGGCGTTGGTCGAGGTGCCCAGATTGAGGAAGAACTGGTAGACCTTGCCGAGGCGGCGCCCGGCGACGAAGAAGTCCTCGGTCGTCTTGGTCTTGCGGGAGGCGCGCCAGCCGAGGTAGAGGACGAACAGGACGAAGGCCAGGACGATGGCGAAATCGACGACGTTCAACCCGAAGATGGTCATGCCCTGCCGCGGCGCCGAGGCCGGTCCCCCACCTTAGAAGTTCCCGGAGTACTTGAGCCAGAGGTCGTCGCCGAGCTTCCAATAGGCCTGGACGGCCTGGATGGCCAGGCTGTGGCAGTAGCTCGTGATCCTCTCCCGGAACCTCTTGGCGTCCTTCTTATAGAGCTCCAGGGCCTCCTTTTCGAAAGCGGCCTGGTCGGCGAAGGCCTTGTCCTCGATCGGCCTCCAGACCTTCTCGATGTCCTGCGACATCTCCTGGTAGCGGACGTTCGCCAGCCGGCTGACCGTCCGGAAGGCCCACCAGGCGCACTCGCGGCTGAAGGCCCAGCGGCCGTCGACCATATACGAGGCCGGCATCTGGGCGATCCCGATGTAGAACGGCAGGTGCGGCGTCGTGGCCGGGTTGTCGTAGCCGAGCCAGACGACGCCGCCGAGCGGCCCCGGCAGCCACTCGCGCGACTGGGTGATCTGGAGGTAGGTGGCCGCGGGCGAGCAGATGGTCCGCTCCCGCTTCAGGCGGAACAGGGCCAGCGTGTCGCCGTTCATGAACGGCGTCGCCACCGGGCTCTTGACCGTCTCGCCCTTGCGGTTGACCGCGGTCAGGGTCCGGGTCATGTCGTAGTCGGTGCCGCCATAGGTGTCGCGGAAGATGGCCAGCAGGTCGGCCACGCCGACCTTCTTCTCCGGCTTGACGGAGAAGGGGTAGTTCTCGGATTCGGGATTGAGCCGCAGCGAGGGCGCCAGCAGGCTCAAGACCCGCCACTCGCGGCGCCGGCAGTAGAGGCTGGTCCGCGAATCGGGGTTGTAGGCGTAGGTGAAGTCGAAGGGCTGGCCGCTCGCCTTGGACCAGAAGCCCTTCTCCTCCGCCAGCGACATGACGTTGGCCGAGGCCATGTAGAACTCGGCGTCGGCCAGGTCGAGCGTGCGGATGCGGCCGGCGTTGGCCGAGACGCCGATCTCGTCGTCGGGGACGCGCCGGGCCGCCCAGACGGCGCCCTTGGCCCCCTTGCCCGGCCCGTGGATCTCGAAGTGCCAGACCTCCTTCGGGTCGGCGAAGGTGAAGCACTCGCCCCAGTCGTTGTAGCCGTAGGCCTTGGTCAGCTCGTCGGCGACGCGGATGGCCTCGCGGGCCGTCCGGGCCCGCTCCAGGACGAGCCGGTAAAGCTCGGGCGCGTCGATGATGCCGTTCTCGCTCATGAGCTCGCGCCGGCTGCCGATGGTCGTCTCGCCGATGGCCAGCTGGTGCTCGTTCATGATCGGGTAGGCCGCGTTGAGGTAGGCGTAGGTCTCGGCCACCTGCGGGATCTCGCCCGTCTCCAGCCGGTCGGGATCGGCCGGTCCCTTGGTCCTCTTGGGATCGTAATAGACCTTGGCCATGGCCCCCGGCTTGTGCTTCATGTTCGGGACGATGGTCATCCAGGTCCGGTCCGTACCCGAGTCGCAGGAGTGGGAGGTCATCGTCGAGCCGTCGACCGAGGCCAGCCGCCCGACCAGGATGCTGGTGCAGGACTCGAACTCGGGGGCCGCCGCCGGCGAGGCCGGGGCCTGGGCGGCCGGCAGGGCCGACAAGGCCAGGGCCGCGGCCGCGAGGGTCAGGAAAGACAAGAGTCGGCATCTCTTCATCGCGCGTCTCCTTGGAGCCGGTTATAGCATGCGCCGCGGACGCCGGTCAAACAGAGGCCGCGGCCGGAGCTTCCTTGACCCGCAACACTTGACGCGGGGAAGCCGGACGGCCCGGATTAAGGAGAAG
>JAEAMG010000790.1_pt1 | contig 30892 bp, 28 predicted proteins | sample 8958741 | NCBI WGS metagenome assembly JAEAMG01 (sample SAMN16933256, study PRJNA681125) | bioreactor sludge metagenome | isolation source: anaerobic bioreactor treating anionic surfactant - SDBS | place: India: Bengaluru | collected 2019-02-28 | reverse complement strand
TTGATCTGCTCGATGTAGGCGCTCTTGATCTGCGGCCAGTACTCGACCTGCAGCAGCGGCTCCTTGGGGAAACTCGCCAGCAGGCGGTGGTGGGTTTCGCTGACCTTCTGCTCATAAAGCGCGATCCGCGCCGCCGAGGCCTGTTGCGCCTCCTGCCACTGCGCCTGCTCGAAGCGCGCCCGCGCGCCCTCGGTAATCAGGCGGAACTGCTCGCGGTAGTCATCGAAGCCCAGCAGTATCTGCCGGGCGATTTCGGTAGCCGGTTGCTGCTCCATGGGAGTCTCTGCGGCAAGGAAGGAATGGCGAGCTTAGCCAGTGCCCCCGCGCAAGGAAAGTCGGCCGACCGTCAGGCACTGGCTTTGAAAGTCGCTTCCGGCTTGCCGGCTGCGCGGGCACCGACAACACTTGCCGCTCCGCGACAGGAGCGCCACATGCGAGCCATCGACCTGTTCCGCCTCATCAGCCTGGCCGCCATCTGGGGTGCCAGCTTTCTGTTCATGCGGGTGATCGCCCCGGTGCTCGGGACCTTTCCCACCGCCTTCTTCCGCGTTGTGCTGGCCACCCTCGGGCTGCTGGTGATCCTGCTGGCGTGGCGCACTCGCTGGGATTTTCGCGGCAAGCTCGGCCTGTGCCTATTGCTCGGCGTGATCAATTCCGGCGTTCCCTTCGCGTTGTACGCGCTCGCCGCCCAGCTGCTGCCGGCCGGCTATTCGGCGATCTTCAATGCGACGACGCCGCTGATGGGCGTGCTCATCGGCGCGCTGTTCTTCGCCGAGGAGCTGACGCTGGCCAAGGTCGTCGGGGTGCTCTGCGGATTGGCCGGCGTGATGGTGCTGACGCGCACCGGGCCGGTGTCATTCGATGCCGATCTTTTGATCGGCGCCCTCGCCTGCCTCGGCGCGACCGCCTGCTACGGGCTCGGTGGCTTTCTGACGCGGCGCTGGATCAACCATCACGGCGGCCTCGGTAGCGAGCTGGTGGCGTTCGGCAGTCAGGCCGGTGCCACGCTCTGCCTGCTTCCGCTGTTCGGTGTATCGCTCCTGCAGGCGCCGCCGGCAAGCTGGGGCGGCGGTTCCGTGTGGCTGAGCCTGATCGGCCTCGGCGTGGTCTGCACGGCCTTCGCGTACATCCTGTATTTCCGCCTGCTCGCCGATATCGGCCCGGTCAAGACCCTGACCGTCACCTTCATCATTCCGCCGTTCGGTGTGTTCTGGGGCGCTTTGCTGCTCGGCGAGCCGCTGTCCTGGGCCTACGTCTATGGTGGCGCGCTGATAGCGCTGGCGTTGTGGCTGGTCTTGAAGCAGGCGCCGGCGCAACCGGTGCCCGCCACGGATGGACGGACATGAACGCCGCCGGGCGAGCCAGTGGACGCAGGCACATGCGTCCCAAGCCCGCCGTGGGATTTACTGCACCAGCTCCTGCTCGCTGAACAGTTCGGCGAACAGCATGGTCGACAGGTAGCGCTCGCCCGAGTCCGGCAGGATCACCACGATGTTCTTGCCCTGCATTTCCGGGCGCTCGGCCAGGCGCACGGCAGCCGCCATCGCCGCGCCGCAGGAAATGCCACAGAGAATGCCTTCCTCGCGCATCAAACGCAGGGCCATGTTCTTGGCCTCCTCGTCATCCACCAGCTCGACGCGGTCGATCAGCGACAGGTCGAGGTTCTTCGGCACGAAACCGGCGCCGATGCCCTGGATCTTGTGCGGACTCGGCTTGATCTCCTCACCCGCCAGGGCCTGGGTAATCACCGGCGAGCTGGTCGGCTCGACCGCCACGCTGACGATCTGCTTGCCCTTGGTGTTCTTGATGTAGCGTGAAACGCCGGTGATGGTGCCGCCGGTGCCCACGCCGGCGACCAGCACATCGACGCCGCCGTCGGTGTCGTTCCAGATTTCCGGACCGGTGGTGCGCTCATGAATGCCCGGGTTCGACGGGTTCTCGAACTGTTGCGGCAGGAAGTAGCGTTCGGGATCGGACGCGGCAATCTCGGTCGCCTTGTCGATCGCGCCCTTCATACCGAGCGCCGGCTCGGTCAGCACCAGCTCGGCGCCGAGCGCCTTGAGCACCTTGCGCCGCTCCAGGCTCATGGATGCCGGCATGGTCAGCATCAGCTTGTAGCCGCGCGCGGCGGCGACGAAGGCCAGGCCGATGCCGGTGTTGCCGGAGGTCGGCTCGACGATGGTCATGCCCGGCTTGAGACGGCCAGTCTCCTCGGCGTCCCAGATCATTCCAGCGCCGATGCGGCACTTGACCGAATAGCCGGGGTTGCGGCCTTCGATCTTGGCCAGGATGCTCACGCCCTTGGGACCCAGGCGGTTGATCATTACCAGCGGCGTGTTGCCGATGGAGCGTGCGTTGTCGGCGTAGATGCGGCTCATCAGTCTGTCCCTGCGCGAAAGAAAACCAAGGCCAGAAAGCCTATGCGCACTCCTGCGCGTCGTCCAGCCGAACTCGCCGCGCGGGCCGGCGGTCCATCTTGAACAGACCGCGCTACCGGATCGCCATGAAACGACGCTATTTGCCACTGTGGCTGCTGCTCGTCCTCGCCACGCTGCTGGTGCTGCTGCACCTGGCGCTGCCGCCGCTGGTGCGCCACTACCTCAACCAGAACCTGGCCGACATGGGCGAGTACCGCGGCCAGGTGGAAGATGTCGACCTGGCCTGGTGGCGCGGTGCCTACCGCATCGAGGGGCTGCTGATCGAGAAGAAGGACAAGCAGGTGCAGGCACCGCTGTTCACCGCGCCCGGCATCGATATCGCCATCAGCTGGCGCGCGCTGTGGCACGAGCATGCGGTGGTCGGCGAGGTGGAATTCGAGCGGCCGACACTGAACTTCGTCGACGGTGGCGACAAAGGCGAGTCGCAGACCGGCGAAGGCGTCGACTGGCGCGACCAGCTGGACGCCCTGCTGCCGATCACGTTGAACGAAATCCGCGTGATCGAGGGCCAGCTGTCGTTTCGCAACTTCACCGCCGAACCGCCGGTACACGTCTATGCCAGCGGCATCAACGCCACGCTCTACAACCTGACCAATACCACCGACGCGCAAGGCCGTCGGGTGGCGACGTTCGAAGGCACCGGCAGGCTGTTCAACCGCTCGCCCATAGAAGCCACGGCACGTTTCGACCCGTTCACCGAGTGGGAGGATTTCGAGCTGAACCTGCGCGCCACCGATATCGCGCTCAAACAGCTGAACGACTTCAGCCGCGCCTACGGCAAGTTCGATTTTGCCGGCGGCAGCGGCGATCTGGTCGTCGAGGTGCAAGCCACCGACGGTCGGCTGAACGGCTACATCAAGCCGCTGTTCCGCAATGTCGATGTGTTCGATCTCGAACAGGACGTGAAAAACGAAGACAAGAGCCTGCTGCGCGGACTCTGGGAAGCGGTGGTCGGCGGCGGCCAGGAAGCGCTGCAGAACCAGCGCGAGGACCAGTTCGCCACGCGTATCGAGCTGTCCGGCAGCACGCGCGATGCGGACGTCAGCCCGTTCCAGGCGTTCATTGCCATACTGCGCAACGCCTTCGTCGAAGCGTTCACCGCCCGCTTCGAGCGTTCCTCAAACGACGATCGCTGAATCTGGCCGAAATCCGCAGCAACGATCATTCAGTGACTGAATAATCCCCTCGCGTTCACAGGCGACGGCCCATCACTTATAGTCGGGCTCTTTCATTCCACACCAAGCGCCTGCGTGCCAGGCCGGCCCAAGGAATCCGCGATGAAATTCGAAGGTACCCAGTCGTACGTCGCCACCGACGACCTCAAGCTCGCCGTCAACGCCGCCATCACCCTGCAGCGTCCGCTGCTGGTCAAGGGCGAGCCCGGCACCGGCAAGACCATGCTCGCCGAGCAGCTGGCCGAATCCTTCGGTGCCAAGCTCATCACCTGGCACATCAAATCCACCACCAAGGCGCACCAGGGCCTCTACGAATACGATGCGGTGAGCCGCCTGCGTGACTCGCAGCTGGGCGTGGACAAGGTCCACGACGTGAAGAACTACATCAAGAAAGGCAAGCTGTGGGAGGCCTTCGAGAGCGAGGAGCGGGTCATCCTGCTGATCGACGAGATCGACAAGGCCGACATCGAGTTCCCCAACGACCTGTTGCAGGAACTCGACAAGATGGAGTTCTACGTTTACGAGACCAACGAGACGATCAAAGCCACCCAGCGGCCGATCATCATCATTACCTCGAACAACGAGAAGGAGTTGCCCGACGCCTTCCTGCGTCGCTGCTTCTTCCACTACATCGCCTTTCCGGATCGCGAGACGCTGCAGCGGATCGTCGACGTGCACTACCCGAACATCAAGAAGGAGCTGGTCAGCGAGGCGCTGGACGTGTTCTTCGATGTACGCAAGGTGCCGGGGCTGAAGAAGAAACCCTCGACCTCCGAGCTGGTCGACTGGCTGAAGCTGCTGATGGCCGACAACATCGGCGAAGCCGTGCTGCGCGAGCGCGACCCGACGCGGGCCATTCCGCCGCTGGCCGGCGCGCTGGTCAAGAACGAGCAGGACGTGATGCTGCTCGAGCGTCTAGCCTTCATGAGCCGACGCGCCAACAGCCGCTGATCGACGCCGGTTTCCGGTGGAGCCGGCCGTGCACTCACTGGAGGAAGAAACCATGCAAACGCATACCGGTAGTTGCCTGTGTGGCGTCGTGCGCTATCGCATCGACGCCCCCATCGACGCACTGACCCACTGCCACTGCAAGATGTGCCGCAAGGCCCATGGCGCCGCCTTCGCCACCTACGCGAGCGTGCCGCTGGAGGCCTTCCACTTCATGTCCGGCAAGGATCAGCTGGGCGTCTACCACTCCTCCGAACACGTGACGCGTACCTTCTGCATCCGCTGCGGCTCCAACCTGTTGTTCGTCGACAACCGCGAGCACGAGGTCGGCGTCGCCGCTGGCACGCTCGACTCGCCGCTGCCGGTACCTGCGCAATCGCACATCTTCGTCGGCTCCAAGGCCGACTGGTACGAGATTCGCGACGGCCTGCCCCAGCACGACCGTGACCTTTAACCCCATCGCCATCGCGCGCCGCCAAGTGCGCGCCTGAGGTTCTGCCATGTTGCTTGGCCTGTTCAACGAAATGCGTGCCGCCAAGGTTCCCGTCTCGGTGCGTGAACTGCTCGACCTGATCGACGCCCTCAAACACCGCGTGGTGTTCGCCGACATGGACGAGTTCTACTTCCTCGCGCGCACCGTGATGGTCAAGGACGAGCGCCACTTCGACAAGTTCGACCGGGCCTTCGGCGCCTACTTCAACGGCCTGCAGAACCTCGACCAGCATCTGGAAGCGCTGATTCCCGAGGAATGGCTGCGCAAGGAATTCGAGCGCAGCCTGACCGACGAGGAGCGCGCGCAGATCCAGTCGCTCGGCGGGCTGGACAAACTGATCGAGGAATTCAAGAAGCGCCTGGAGGAGCAGAAGGAAAAGCACGCCGGCGGCAACAAGTGGATCGGCACCGGCGGCACCAGCCCGTTCGGCTCGGGCGGCTACAACCCGGAAGGCATCCGCATCGGCGATGCCGGCAAGCGTCAGGGCAAGGCGGTCAAGGTCTGGGACCAGCGCGAGTACAAGAACCTCGACGACCAGGTCGAGCTGGGCACGCGCAACATCAAGATCGCCCTGCGCCGTCTGCGCAAGTTCGCCCGCCAGGGCGCGGCGGAGGAACTGGACATCGACGGCACCATCGATCACACCGCGCGCGACGCCGGCCTGCTCAACATCCAGATGCGTCCCGAACGACGCAACGCGGTCAAGCTGCTGTTGCTGATGGATATCGGCGGCTCGATGGACGCGCACGTCAAGGTCTGCGAGGAGCTGTTCTCGGCCTGCCGCACCGAGTTCAAGAATCTGGAGTTCTTCTACTTCCACAACTTCATCTACGAGTCGGTGTGGAAGAACAACTTCCGCCGCACCTCGGAGCGCACCTCCACGCTCGACCTGCTGCACAAGTACGGCCCGGACTACAAAGTGGTGTTCGTCGGCGACGCGGCGATGGCGCCCTATGAGGTCACCCAGCCGGGCGGCAGCGTGGAGCATTGGAACGAGGAAGCCGGTTACGTGTGGATGCAGCGCTTCATGGAGAAGTACCGGAAGCTCATCTGGATCAACCCGTACCCGAAGGACACCTGGGGCTACACATCGTCCACCAGCATCATCCGCGAGCTGGTGGAAGACCGCATGTATCCGCTGACCCTCAGCGGGCTGGAAGACGGCATGCGCTTTCTCGCCAAATGAATCCGGGCCGACGCCGGGCGGGTCGCGAAACGACGCGCCCGCTCAGCGATACAGCCGGTGGCGACGCCGACGCTGACGCAGCGGAAAGCTCAGAGCCAGCAAGACGCTTTCCACCAGCCAGGCCAGCAGCAGCGCGCAGCCCAGGCCCCAGGCAATCGCCTCCGGCGCCAGCAGCACCTGGTAGCGGTAGCCGGCGAGGGTTTCCCGGCGCAGTTCGGGGTCGGCACCGAGCAGCACGTGCCAGCTGCGCACGAACCAGGGCTGCTGCATGGCCTGCCATTCGCGATCCAGCAGGCGCACGCGCTGCACCAGCGCCTCCAGGCTGCGTGCATCGCTCTGGATCACCGCATCGTCGCTGGCACGGTAGTGCTCGACCAGTGCATTCAGATCGCCGTCGAAGAAGCGTTGCGCGGTATCGCGAAAGCCCTGCAGGCCGCGCTGCGCCTCCTGCCGGTGCGCCTCGACGCGCTGCGCGTAGGCGTCGATGAAGCCCGGCACCTGCACGCCGACCAGCAGACCGAAGGCAAACAGCAGCAGGCGCAGATAGCTCCTCAGCATGCGACGTCCCGCCCCTGCGCGACGCACTCGCCGCGCCGCCACAGGCTCCACTGCCCAGGTTCGTGGATGGTCCAGCATTCGTTGTCGGTCAACGGCTCGGTGGCGAGCACGGTCACCACGTCGCGCGGCGTGGTCTCGGCCTGGAAGTCCACCGTCAGCTCGGCATCCTTCAGCTGCGCCGGGCCGAACGGCGCGCGCCGGGTGATCTGCGCCAGCTTGGTACTGCAGAAGCTGAACAGCCATTCGCCGTTGCTCAGCAGGCAGTTGAACACGCCCTTGCTGCGGTAATGCCGGCAGGCCGCCAGCAGCGTCGGCAGCAACGCCTCGGCCTCGACGCGCTCGGGGAAGTCGGAGCGGATACGGTTGAGCAGATCGCAGAACGCCGCCTCGCTGTCCGTCTCGCCGACCGCCCGGTAGAAGCTGCCCGAGGGCTCGAAATCGCTCAGTTGACCGTTATGCGCGAAGCACCAGTACTGCCCCCACAGCTCGCGCATGAACGGATGGGTGTTGGCCAGCGTGACCCTGCCGACATTGGCATGGCGGATGTGGCCGATCACCACCTCGCTCTTGATCAGATAGTGCTGGACCATCTTCGCCACTTCCGACTCGCAGCTGGCCACCGGGTCCTGGAACAGCCGCAGGCCGCGCCCTTCGTAGAAGGCGATGCCCCAGCCATCCTTGTGCGGGCCGGTCCGGCCGCCGCGCTGCATGAGTCCGGTAAAACTGAAGACGATATCGGTGGGGACATTGGCGCTCATGCCGAGCAATTCGCACATAGGTTGATTCCCCGTGAAAACGCGAAGGTATTACAGGCGCGGTTCGGTCCGCACCCGGCGACCCGGCTGCGGAAAATAGTCGTCATCCTCGTCGTCGGCCATGCGCTCGCGCAGGGTACGCGGATCATCATCGGCCGCGGCGGTCGTCTGCCTGGCGGCGCGCTTGCGCCGCTCCAGCGGCCAGCGGATGGCCACCAGCAGCAGGTACAGGGCGAACGCGATCAGGCCGTACAACGCCAGATCGGCAACCGCGCGCCAGGCGTTGTTGCCGACCTTGAGCAACACGTCCATTGCGGTAATGGCCACGGCGGGGGCGAAGAGTTCCTTGGCAGGATCGACGATGGTCGGCGTCAGCAGCAGGATCGCCGCCAGCAGCCGCAACGGCTCGCGCAGCCAGCGCCACATCCAGCGCGTCGCGCGGAACCAGACCAGCAGACAGCCCAGCGCGGCCACGCCGTAGACGGCCCAGGCCAGGGAATAATCGGTGTATGGCATCGACATCGGAATTCTCTCGGTGAGCCGGCCGGACCGACCGGCTGGCGCGACGCAGCATCATAACAGCCCGGCGCGCCCTGAGCGGCGCAACGGGCACTGGCGAAGCCATCGGCAACGCCGTATAAACCCTTCAATACATCGGTTCAATGCCAACCCCGTCGGCCCATCGCACTGCCCAGGCCGACCCGCTCAGGAGGAGTCATCATGCCCTACCAGCACATTCTGGTCGCCGTCGACCTGACCGACGAGTGTCACGCGGTAGTCGCGCGAGCCCAGGCCCTGGCCACCACCACCGGCGCCACGCTGACGCTGGTGCATATCATCGAGCCGATGGCGATGGCCTTCGGCGGCGACGTGCCGATGGACCTGTCGATGCTGCAACAGCAGCAGTTCGACCAGGCCCGCGAACGGATGGACGGCTTCGCCGATATCTATCCCAGCCTCACGCCGGAACAGCGCCACCTGGCCTACGGCCAGCCGCGTCAGGAGGTGCACCGGCTGGCCAAGGAACAGCAGTGCGACCTGATCGTCGTCGGCAGTCACGGCCGCCACGGTCTGGCGCTGTTGCTCGGTTCGACGGCCAACGACATCCTGCACGGCGCGCCGTGCGACGTGCTCGCGGTGCGCCTGAAGAAAGTCGACTGATCGAGTCGGCCTGAGCGGGCCGAGTCCCGCTCAGAGCGCTTCGGCCCCCTCGCCGGCGCTCATCACCAGCGGGCGGATTTTCTGCAGCTGGGTTTCCAGCGAGTAGGTCAGGCTGGAAGCCATCGAGAAGAAGCTGAGGAACGCCTTGAGGTTGCAGTCGCCCTCGCAGGTATCGACGATCCGCTGCCAGAACGCCTGATTGACCAGCTGCAGCTGCTGGAACGAACGCACCAGCCCGCGCAGCTCCCAGTCCGCATGCCGCCCTTCACGCAGGTTGAAATACTGACGGGCCAGGTACAGCGACACCGCCCGCAGCACGAACTCGCGGTTGCTGGCGAACGGCAGGTGCTGTTGGGCCATCGGCTTGAGCCGGCCGAGCACCGGACAGGCGCTGGTGGCCATGATCACCCCGAGCAGCGCCCGCAGGCCCTCTTCGAGACCGACCAGCTTGGTGTATTCGCGTTCTGGTGTGCGTACCCAGACCAGCGCCTTCTGGATCGCCGGCAGGCCCTGGAAGTCTTCGATGACCCGGTGCAGGTCGACCGCCGCCGGGCAATGGCTGAATTCGTTCTGACTCAACGGACAATTGCTGCAACGCTGATGCTCCAGGCGTGTCCACTTCGGTGCCCGCGCGGCAGCTTCCTTGTCGTAGGCGCGATCCAGTTCGATCCGGTAACTGAAATCGTGCTCATCATCCAGGGTGATGCGGTATTCAATAGCCATCAATGCTCCATCGTCATGACTGCAAACCGCAGCGAACTTAACCAGCAGGCTTCCGTAAGGTATTGATCCACCTCAGGAAGCCCGCTGCGCGCTGCGGACATCTTCAAGCACGACCGGCGCCCGTGGAGGCCGTTTCAGTCCTCCAGCTCGGCCCAGCGCTCCAGCAGCCGATCGAGCTCCTGCTGCACTGCTTCCAGGCGCGCCAGTGCCGCGCCCGTTACCTCGGCTGGCTGCTGGTAGAACGCCGGATCGGACACCTGCGCCTGCAACGCCGCGATGGCCTGCTCCGCTGCGTCGATCTGCCCCGGCAACGCCTCGAGCTCGCGCTGCAGCTTGTAGCTGAGCTTCTTCTTCGCCGGTGCCGATTCGGCAGCCGCCGGTGCCACAGGCGCAGGCTCCGTCCGCGGCTGGGCGCTGGCCTTGCTTTCGGCGGCTTCACCCACCCCAAGCAGGCGTGGCGAACCACCCTGACGCAGCCAGTCCTGATAACCGCCGACGTACTCGCGCACCTCGCCGTTGCCCTGGAACACCAGCGTGCTGGTCACCACGTTGTCGAGAAAGGCCCGGTCGTGGCTGACCATCAGCACCGTACCCGGGAAGCCCAGCAGCACCTCTTCGAGCAGCTCGAGCGTCTCGACATCGAGGTCGTTGGTCGGCTCGTCCAGCACCAGCAGGTTGGCCGGCTTGCTGAACAGCTTGGCGAGCAAGAGGCGTGCCCGCTCGCCCCCCGACAGCGCCTTGACCGGCGTGCGCGCACGTTGCGGGCTGAACAGGAAGTCGCCGAGGTAGCTCAGCACGTGGCGGTTCTGTCCGTCGATGGTGATGAATTCGCGCCCCTCGGCGAGGTTGTCGATCACCGTCTTTTCCAGCTCCAGCTGGTGACGCAATTGGTCGAAATACGCCACTTCGAGCTTGGTGCCGATCTCGATGCTGCCCGCGGTCGGCTGCAGCTCGCCGAGCAGCAGCTTGAGCAGTGTGGTCTTGCCGGTGCCGTTGGCGCCGAGCAGACCGATCCGGTCGCCACGCTGCACGACCATGGAGAAATCGCGAATCAGCGGCTCGCCACCCGGATGGGCGAAGCTCACCTGCTCGGCAGCGATCACCTGCTTGCCGGATTTGTCCGCGCTTTCCAGCTGGAAAGTCGCCTTACCTTGCCGCTCGCGGCGCTGACTGCGCTCGACGCGCAGCGCCTTCAGCTCGCGCACGCGGCCCTCGTTACGGGTACGGCGCGCCTTGATGCCCTGGCGAATCCAGACTTCTTCCTGGGCCAGCTTCTTGTCGAACAGCGCATTGGCGGTTTCCTCTGCCGCCAGCTGCTGCTCCTTGTGCACCAGGAAACTGGCGTAGTCGCCGTTCCAGTCGATCAGATGGCCACGGTCGAGTTCGAGGATGCGCGTGGCCAGATTCTGCAGGAACGCCCGGTCGTGGGTGATGAACAGCACCGCCCCGTTGAAGCCGGTCAGCGCCTCTTCCAGCCAGGCGATGGCGCCGATATCCAGATGGTTGGTCGGCTCGTCGAGCAGCAGCAGGTCGGGCTCGGAAACCAGCGCCTGGGCCAGCAGCACGCGCCGCCGCCAGCCGCCGGAAAGCTCGGCCAGAGTGCGGTCGGCCGGCAGCTGCAGACGGCTCAGGGTACTTTCGACCAGCTGCTGCAGGCGCCAGCCATCCTTGGCTTCCAGCGCCTGTTGCACGTGCATCAGCTTGTCGAGATCGTCCTGGTCCTGGATGTTCATGCTGAGGTGGTGGTACTCGGCCAGCAGTTCGCCGACGCCTTCCAGCCCCTCGGCAACGACATCGAACACCGTACGGTCATCGGCGCGCGGCAGCTCCTGCGGCAGCTCGCCGATCTTCAGACCCGGCGCGCGCCAGATCTCGCCGTCGTCGGCGCTGCGGTCGCCCTTGACCAGGCGCAGCATGCTCGACTTGCCCGTGCCGTTGCGGCCGATGATGCAGACCCGCTCACCCCGCGCGATCTGCCAGGACACGCCGTCGAGCAGCGGCGTGGTGCCATAGGCCAGGGATACATCGGTGAACTTGAGCAGGGTCATGACTACCTCCGGAAAACAGGGCGCGCAGTCTAGCAGATGCGCGCCTGCGGGCCGCGGATACGCCCATCCCGAAGGCGTATCGGGAGCAGCTCGCGCAAGCCCCGGCCAGACGCCGCGCAATAGTTCCCGGCACTCGTCCAAAGCGCATTTAACTGACCGCCCCGGCAGGCTAAGCTAGCGCCGTAATACACCCGCCTCTTCCCGGAAGTCTCATGCGCAGTCGACTCTCCAACCTGCTGTTCTGCCTGTGTTTTTCAGCGCTGGCCATGGATGTCTCGGCCGCCAGCCTGGCCCAGCAGCGCCAGCTCTACGATGAAGCCAAGCGCGCCCTCGCCAAGGGCGACAGCGCGCCGTACCGGCGCCACGCCAGCGCACTGCGCGACTATCCGCTGGAACCGTACCTGGCCTACGAGGAGCTGACCGCTCGACTCAAGACCGCGAGCACCGCGGAAATCGAGAAATTTCTTGCCGAACACGGCGACCTGCCGCAGATCAGCTGGATGAAATTGCGCTGGCTGCGTCTTCTGGCAGCGCGCGGCGACTGGCCCACGTTCCTCAAGTACTACGATCCGAAGCTGAACTTCACCGAGCTGGACTGCCTGTTCGGCCAGTATCAGCTCGGCCGCGGCCTGCCCGAAGGCGATGCCACCGCCGAGCGCCTCTGGCTGGTCGGCAAATCGCAGCCCGAAGCCTGCGATGTGCTGTTCACGCAATGGACCGCCAAGGGCGGGCTCACCGAGGAACGCCGCTGGAAACGCACCAAGCTCGCGGTGGAGGCCGGCAACTACGGACTGGCCAGCTTCCTCAGCAAGAACCTGTCGAGCCTGCGCGGCCACGGCGAGCTGCTCGTCGAGGTCGCGCAGAAGCCGCAGATGCTGAGCCAGACCGAGCGTTTTTCCGGCGGCCATCCGGCCATGGCCGACGTGGTCGCCATCGGCCTGCGCCGCCTCGCCCGCCAGGACCCGGAGAAGGCGCTGGCCTTGCTCGACGGCTATGCCCGGCGCCACGCCTTCTCCGCCGAAGAAAAGGTGGCGATCGCCCGGCAGATCGGCCTGACGCTGGCCAAGCGTTTCGACAGCCGCGCGCTGCAGGTGATGGCCGAATACGACCCGGAGCTGCGCGACAACACCGTCAGCGAATGGCGCGCGCGCCTGCTGCTGCGTCTGGGCCGCTGGGAGGATGCCTACGCCCTGACTCAGCGTTTCCCTGACGAGCTGGCCAAGAGCAACCGCTGGCGCTACTGGCGGGCGCGCAGCCTGGAGCTGGCCAAGCCGCAGAGCCCGCAGGCGATCTCGCTGTACCAGCCGGTCGCCGCCGAGCGCGACTTCTATGGCTTCCTCTCGGCCGATCGCATCCAGGCGCCGTACAAGCTCAACCACCAGCCGCTGGCCTTGCCGCCGAAGCTGGTGCAGAAGGTCCGCAACACCGCCGGCATCCGCCGCGCGCTGGAATTCCATGCACGTGGGCAGATCGTCGATGGCCGGCGCGAGTGGTATCACGTCAGCCGGCTGTTCAGCCGCGACGAGCTGGTGGCCCAGGCGCGACTGGCCTACGAGATGGGCTGGTATTTCCCGGCGATCCGCAGCATCAGCCAGGCACAGTACTGGGACGACCTCGACATCCGCTTCCCGATGGCGCACCGCAGCACGCTGGTCAACGCGGCGAAGGCACGGGAAATCCACCCGAGCTGGGTGTTCGCCATCACCCGCCAGGAAAGCGCGTTCATGGCCGATGCGCGTTCGCACGTCGGCGCCAGCGGGCTGATGCAGCTGATGCCGGCCACGGCCAAGGAAACCGCGCGGCGCTTCGGCATTCCGCTGTCCTCGCCGCAGCAGGTGCTCAACCCGAACGTCAACATCCAGCTCGGCGCGGCGTATCTCAGCCAGATTTACGCGCAGTTCAACGGCAATCGCGTGCTGGCCTCGGCCGCCTACAACGCCGGCCCCGGCCGCGTACGGCAATGGCTGCGCGATGCCGGGCACCTGTCGTTCGATGTCTGGGTGGAGAACATCCCGTTCGACGAGACCCGCCAGTACGTGCAGAACGTGCTCACCTATTCGGTGATCTACGGGCAGAAGCTCAACGCGCCGCAGCCGCTGGTGGAGTGGCACGAGCGCTATTTCGAGAACCAGTGAGGCGATGCCGGGGCGGCGGCAAGTGCCGCCCCGGCCGGATCATTCGAGAATTTCCACCGGCATGCCGACTTCGAGCAGCCCACTGCCTTCGGCGATCAGGTTCTGGCCGAAGAACACGCCGCCCGCCCGCTTGCGATAGCCCAGCAGTGTCGCCAGCGGCTCACTGTCGGCGCTGCGCTCGGCGGTGCGCAGGTCGATGGTCGGAATCGCGCAGCGCGAACAGGGTTTGACCACGCGGAAGGTCAGCGCACCGATGCGGATGCGCTTCCAGTCATCCTCGGCATAGGGCGCGGCGCCGGCGACCACCAGGTTCGGACGAAAGCGCAGCATTTCCAGCGGCCGGCCGACCCGCGCGCAGAGGTCATCGAGCGAGGCCTGGCCGATCAGCAGAAAGGGGAAACCGTCGCTGAAGGCCGTGTTCTCGCCGAGTCGCGCATAGTCGAGGTCGACCTGGATGCCGTAATCCTCCGGCAGGTAGACCAGACGGCAGGCCTGGCCGAGAAACTCCGACAGCCAGGCAGCCGCGGCTTCACCGGCATCCGGCACCACCGGGTGGTTGTTCCAGACCTGCACACAGCGCATCAGCTGGTCACCCGGCACGCTCACCAGCAGCTCGGGCATGCCCGGCGCTGCCAGCTGCAACGCCGTATCGCCCTGCCAGTGCGCACGCAGCAACGCCATGCGCGGCACCGCGCGCTGGGTGAGGAAGCGCCCGGTACCGGCCGCGACCACCATCCAGCGTCGATCGCCGATCAGGCCGAGGGAGTCGCTGGCGCAGCGCTGTAGCGATTCGCCGGCGGCAGATTTGAGGGGGAAACGGTACAGCGAGGACAGGTGCATGCTGCGCCTCCAGCGAGCGGAAAGCGCAGCAGCATAGCAGAGCGGATCAGGCCGGTTCGTCGCGCTGCAGACGCTCGCGGATCACGTCGACCAGCTTCTCCGGCTGGAACTTGGAGAGGAAGTTGTCGCAGCCGACCTTCTGCACCATCGCCTGGTTGAAACTGCCCGACAGCGAGGTGTGCAGCACCACATAGAGATCGCGCATGCGCGGGTCCTGGCGGATCTCGGTGGTCAGCCGGTAGCCGTCCATCTCCGGCATTTCGGCATCGGTGAAGACCATCAGCAGCTTGTCGGTCAGCACCTCGCCGGCGTCGGCCCAGGCCTTGAGCTGATTCAGGCCCTTGAGGCCGTCGCTGGCGGTATGGATCGTCAGGCCAAGCTGGGTCAGCGTTTCACGCAGCTGCGCCAGGGCGACGCTGGAATCGTCGACGCACAGCACCTCACGGCCGCGCGCGCGTTCGAGCAGCGGATCGGCCAGGCGATCGGCGGAAATGCTGGTGCTGTAAGGGACGATCTCGGCCAGGACCTTCTCGACGTCGATCACCTCGACCAGTTCGTTGTCGACCTTGGTGATCGCCGTGAGGTAGTGCTGGCGTCCGGCGGTTCCCGGCGGCGGCAGCACTTCGTCCCAGTTCAGGTTGAGGATGCGGTCGACGCCGCCGACCAGGAAGGCCTGCACCGTGCGGTTGTACTCGGTGACGATGATGGTGCTGCGCTCGTCCGGCACCAGCGGGCGCAGGCCGATGGCGCGCGACAGATCGATCACCGGCAGCGTCTGGCCGCGCAGGTTGACCACCCCGCATACCGAGCTGTGACGATGCGGCATGAGCGTCATCTTCGGCAGCTGGACGACCTCCTGCACCTTGAACACGTTGATGGCGAACCGTTGGCGCCCGGACAGGCGGAACATGAGGATTTCCAGCCGGTTCTGGCCCACCAAGCGGGTGCGCTGATCGACTGAATCGAGAATGCCGGCCATTGCGGGCTCCTTGGACGAAGTGGATATCGTGATATCGGCCACATTGCCGCGCCCTTTAAGCGCGATGTCGATCCGCCGGCGAAATCGACCGCCAGATCCGCCCTCACCCGCCCGCGCAGCGGCTCAATCCTGGTGCAGCAGCGGCGAATCCGCCGGCAGGTGCATGCGCAACGCGCCGGGCCGCACGCGGAAATGCAGGTTGGCCTCGGCCACCGGCTCGCCATCCAGATTGATGTCGATCGGCTCCGGCGCCTCGACTTCCAGCCACGCCAGCCGCGCGTTGACCGAGACGGCCTCGACGCCACGCAACCCGCCGCTGAGCAGCGTACCCAGCGTGCCCACGGCGTCCTCCGGCGCCGGCACGATGCAGACATCCAGCAGGCCGTCATCGACCAGCGCCTGTGGGCAGAGCAGCTGCCCGCCCCCAGCCTGACGACCGTTGCCGATGCCGAGCGCGAGGAAGTCGCCCTCCCACTCGAAATCCGGCCCGCGAAAACGGCCATAGGCAGAGTGGATCTCGGCGAAGCGAGTCAGCCCGGTCAGCAGGTAGGCACCGCCGCCGAGCACGCGCTTGAGATCTTCCGAGGTGTTGGCCGTGACCTTCGAGCCGAATCCGCCAGTGGCCATGTTGACGAATGGACTGCCGTTCATTTCACCGATGTCGATCGCCACCGCCGGCTGATCCAGCAGTCCCAGCGCGTCGAACGGTTCGGAAGGTATTCCCGCGGCGCGGGCGAAATCGTTGGCGCTGCCCAGCGGCAGCAACGCCAGACTGGCGTCGGCTGGATGCCGCAGCATGGCTTCGGCCACTTCGTGCAGCGTGCCGTCGCCACCGCCGGCAATCAGCAGGCGATGGCCGGCATCGAGCGCCTCGCAGACCAGCCGTTCGACATCCCCGGCCTCCCAGGTGACACGCACGGCCAGGTCCCAGCCGAGTTCACGCTGCCGGTCCACGGCGGCGCGCACCTCGTCATTGAGCGACTGCTTGCCATGCAGGATGAGCAAGGCTTTGGGCTGGCTCATGAAAGCGCTTCCTTCTTGTCGGATACGCAGATCAGACCTGTCGCGCCGGTGGAAAGTTGTAGCGGGCGGCTCGTTCGGGATTAACCCAAAACTTCGATAGGTGCGGCCACCGGTCGGCAGCCCACGCCGCTCCGGCGCAGCTTCGATGGTGCGCCGGAATAGCGACACCCCATGAAAATCAACGAGTTACAGGACAGAACAGATTTTTTACAGATTCCTGGCGGGGCCTCGTGAGCCAATGAACTCATTTCACCAAGGACGGTCGGAGCCATTGTCCTAAATGAGGTTGCGATAGCCGCCTGCCATCAGGCAGTGCGTGCCGCGGCGATTCGAAACGAGCAAAGACCAGCCGTAGTAGCTGAGGAAGGGAGCCTTGTAATGCGTTTACAGTCCGTGGGAACACTTGAGTACGCTCACCCCAGTTTCGTCGATTACTTTCTCGCCAGCGTCCGCCTGATCCACGGCCTGACGGCCATTCTGCCGGGTTTGCTGCTGCTGATGTTCCTGCAGGACCTGCCGGCCGGTGGCGGTGCGTTCAGTGCCTTCCTGATGTTCTTCGGCGTGCTGAGCATCGTCATCTTCCAGTCGGTCGGCATCTACAGCGAGGAAGTGTTCAGCACCCTGCTGCGCTTTCGCATCATGCTGCTGGCCTGGGCCGCGGCGTTCAGCCTGCTGATTTTCATGCACCAGGGCATGGGCCTGTTCAGCTACCTGGACGCCGAGCATCTGGCGTTCTGGTTCGTCACCAGCGCGGTGCTGTTCGGCGCCGAGCGTCTGGCGATGCTCGCCCTGTTCCGCCGCCTGATGGCGCGTGGCATGTACCTGCAGAACGCGGTGATCCTCGGTGGCACGGAGAACGGCCAGCGCGTCGCCGAATACCTGCAGCACAACCGCGACATCCGCACCGGCGTGCTCGGCTTCATCGATGACCGCCTGGAGCGCCTGCCGAGCGAACTGTGCAACCTGCCGCTGCTGGGTAACACCCGTGATCTGGAGCGCATGATTCGCGAGGAAAAGGTCACTCAGGTGCTGGTCGCCCTGCCCTGGTTCGCTGACAGCCGCATCGGCCAGGTCATCAATGAACTGCGCAAGCTGCCGGTCAACGTGCTGCTGGTGCCGGACATGGTCGCCTTCCGCCACGCCAACAAGCGCATCACCGAAGTCGCCGGTCTGCCCACGCTGATCGCCTCGGACCTGCCGCTGCGTGGCTGGTCACCGCTGTTCAAGCGCCTGGAAGACCTCGTGCTGTCCAGCATCGCCCTGCTGGCCGCCGCGCCGGTGATGCTGCTGATCGCGCTGGCGATCAAGATCGACTCGCGCGGGCCGGTGTTCTTCAAGCAGAAGCGCTACGGCTACAACAACCGGCTGATCGAGGTGTTCAAGTTCCGCTCGATGTACCACGAGAAGAGCGACGCCAACGCCGACCGCCAGACCACGCGCCACGACGACCGCATCACCCGCGTCGGCCGCTTCATCCGCAAGACCAGCCTCGATGAGCTGCCGCAGCTGATCAACGTGTTCCTGGGCAGCATGTCGATGGTCGGTCCGCGTCCGCACGCCACCGCCACCAAGGCCGCCGGCGTGCTGTTCGAGGATGCCGTGGCCGAATACTCGGCACGCCACCGGGTCAAGCCGGGCATCACCGGCTGGGCGCAGATCAACGGCTATCGCGGTGAAACCGACACCCTCGAAAAGATCGAAAAACGCGTCGAGTACGACCTGGACTACATCGAACGCTGGTCGGTCTGGTTCGACCTTTACATCCTCTTTCGCACCGTTCCGGCGCTGCTCTTCAACAAAGACGTCTACTGATCCGCATGCGCCCGCCGGGCCGCGTTTCATGGGCAGCGATGCCCAGGGCGCGGCGGGCGCGGCAGGAAGGAACTAATGAATCCCACCACTATCTCACTTTGGCGTTCAGCACCGGCGGGCTCCGCCGTGGCCGGCAACCAGCCGGAAAGGCGGAACGCACATGTTTGAAAACATCTTGATCGTCTGTGTCGGAAACATCTGCCGCAGCCCCACAGCGCAGGCGTTGCTGACCCACAGACTCAGCGGACAAGGCCTGACGATCGGTTCGGCAGGTATCGGTGCATTAGTAGGTAACCCGATGGACAAAACCGCGCATGACGTACTGCAGGAGCACGGATTGGACTTCACCGCCCACCGCGCCCGCCAGGTCGACAGTCACATGCTGCACGACGCCGACCTCATCCTGGCGATGGAACACAGCCATATCCAGCACATCCGCCAGATCGCGCCGGAAGTGCATGGCAAGACATTCCTGATCGGCAAGTGGCAGGACGAGCTAGAGATCCCCGATCCCTATCGCCAGTCCCGGCCCGCCTTTGAACACGTACACACGCTTCTGACGCAAGCCGTCGAAAGCTGGCTTCCTTACCTGAAATAAGAAGAAGGAACTTCGATGACAACCATGCCCCGCCCGATCTATGAAACCAAAGAGGACAAGGACATCGACCTGGCCCACCTCTTTGACACCGCCGCTTCGAGCCCAAGGAAGAAGGCGAGCTGGGCTGGTACCCGGACGGCTTCGAGTCGTACGCCTGGGGTGGCGAACAGCTGAAGATCACTCAGCTGGACGTGCCGGACCAGCTGCACGGCGAGGAACTGGTTCTGGAGGCAGCGGAAAACAACGGCTTCATCCTGCGCGACCCGGACGACGAAGTCGTGGTCCAGGGCGTGGTCGGCGAGCCGGTGGAAACCGAGGAATTCCGCGTCAACGTGGAAAAGCTGATCGCCCGTCCCGGCACCACCTTCACGGTGATCAAGAACCGCACCTACAACACCACCGAAAGCTACCAGCAGCGCCTGTCGGCCGCTGAACACGGCAAGCAGTCCGGCATCGTCAACGTGACGCTGGAGGACACCGACCCGGAAGAAGCGGTCCGCGTACTGGAAGAAGTCGCGCAGCGCTATGTCGAGCAGAACGTCGCGCGCAACGCGGCCGAAGCCACGCAGAGCCTGGAGTTCCTCAACGAGCAGGTGCCGGCTGTGCGCAAGCAGCTGGAAGCTGCCCAGACCGCCCTGAACAAGTACCAGACCGGTTCCAAGACCGTCGACATCACCGCCGAAACCCAGTCGGTGCTCGACCGCATCGTCGATCTGGAAGCGCAGATTTCCGAGCAGAATCTCAAGCGTACCGAGATGGAGCGCCGCTTCACCCGGCAGCACCCGAACTTCCAGGCACTGATCAACCAGATCAACCAGCTGCAGACGCAGAAGGCTGAACTGGAGAAGCAGATCGGCACGCTGCCGTCGACCCAGCAGGAGCTGCTGCGCCTGAACCGCGACGTCGAAGTGTCGTCGGAAACCTATTCGATGCTGCTGAACAAGACCCAGGAGCTGGACATCATCCGCGCCGGCACCGTGGGCAACGTGCGCATCATCGACCATGCCGCTGCCGACCTGGAAAACCCGGTCAAGCCGAACAAGCCGCTGGTGGTCATCGTCGCCACCTTGCTCGGCGGGCTGCTCGCCGTGGCGTTCGTCTACGTGCGTGAAGCACTCAAGCGTGGCGTGGAGAACCCGGAAGACATCGAGCGCGCGGGCACCCCGGTTTACGCGGCGATTCCGTTCAGCGAGAAGCAGGCCGGTCTGGAGAAGCGCCTGGCCAATTTCAAGCGCGACAAGAGCACGGCCTCCTACCTGCTGACGGTCAACGACCCGGCCGATCTCGCCACCGAAGCCATGCGCAGCCTGCGTACCAGCCTGCACTTCGCGATGATCGAGGCGAAGAACAACGTGCTGATGATCACCGGCCCGAGCCCGGCAGTCGGCAAGTCGTTCGTCACCACCAACCTGGCCGCGGTCATCGCCCAGTCCGGCAAGCGCGTGCTGCTGGTGGACGCCGACATGCGCAAGGGTTACCTGCACAAGGTCATGCGCGCCGACGGCGAAAAGGGCCTGTCCGACATCCTCTCCGGCCGCATCACCCTGTTCGATGCGATCCAGAAGACCCAGCTGAACAACCTGCACGTGATCAGCCACGGCCAGCTGCCGCCGAACCCGTCCGAACTGCTGATGCACGAGAACTTCGCGCGGTTCGTCAAAGAAATCAGCACCATGTACGACCTGGTGATCTTCGACACGCCGCCGATCCTCGCCGTCACCGACGCCGCGCTGGTCGGCAGCCAGGCCGGTACCACGCTGATGGTCACCCGCTACGGCATGAACGGCATCAAGGAAATCGAGGCCGCCAAGCGCCGCCTCGAGCAGAACGGCCTGCTGGTCAAGGGCGTGATCTTCAACGCAGTGATCCGCAAAGCCTCCACCTACGGCGAGTACGGTTACTACCAGTACGAATACGTAAGCAACAAATGACGCAACGGCACCGCGGCCCGAGGGCTGCGGTGCCTGTCCGCGCCGCATAGCCGGCCCAATTTTCCCGTTCCCCGCTGCGAGGCTGCGTGCCTCGGCGGACCTCCTTTTGCCGATCGACAGGTGTAACGCAATGACGCTCCTCTTCCGCCAGCGACCGAAACAGGCGACACGACTGGCTGCCGCCCTCGCTGCGCTGCTGCTCGTGGCCCTGCCCGTGCAGGCGGCCGAGGACGCGCAGCGCGGTATCGACCTGATCGGCGTGAACCTGTCCGGCGCCGGTTTTGCACCGCACGTCGTGCCGGGCAAGAACGGCACGCACTACTTCTATCCCGAGAAAAAGCACTTCGCCTACTACCGTCAGCAAGGCATCCGCCTGATCCGCTTCCCGTTCCTCTGGGAGCGCGTGCAGCACCGCCAGGGCGAAGGGCTGAACTTCGACCAGGTGCGCCTGCTGAAGAAGACCCTCGACCTGGCCATGCAGCATGACCAGAAAGTCATCCTCGACATGCACAACTACGGCCGCTACCAGGGCGAGCTGATCGGTTCGGCAGCGGTGCCCTACGCCGCGTATGCCGATGTCTGGCGCAAGCTCGCCGAGCGCTTCAAGGACCATCCGGCGCTGTACGGCTACGACATCATGAACGAGCCGCACGGCACCGTCGGGCTCTGGCCCGGCGCGGCGCAGGCGGCGGTCGATGCCATCCGCGAGGTGGACACGCAGACACTGATCTTCATCGAGGGCGAGCGCTGGGCCAGCGCCTACCACTGGCCGCTGGTGAACGCCAACCTGCTGATCGACGACCCGGCCGGGCGCATCGTCTACGAGGCACACCTGTATTTCGACGAGGACTTCTCCGGCAAGTACCTGCCGGGCAAGAGCCGCAACATCGACCCGATGCTCGGCGTGAAACGCGCCCAGCCATTCGTCGAGTGGCTGCAGAAGCACGGCCAGAAAGGCTTTCTCGGCGAATACGGGATTCCCGACGACAACCCCGAAGCAGCGGTGGCGATGGACAACCTGCTCGCCTACCTCAACCAACACTGCATACCCAGCGCCTACTGGGCCGGCGGCCCGGGCTGGGGCCGCTACAAGCTGGCGGTCGAGCCGCGCAACGGCCAGGACCGGCCGCAGATGGCGCTCATGCGCAAGCACCTTGCCAACGATTGCACGGCCATCGGCCCCACGCCCGCTCACCGGCCCTGACCTTTTCTGGAGTGATCAACATGAAATTCGGACTGCTATGGCACTCGTTCTCTTCCGGCAATCTCGGCGTCGGCGCGCTGAGCATTTCCAACATGCTGCTGATCGACGAGGCCGCGCGTAAATGTGGCATCACCCCTGAATTCCTCATCATCGGCTCGTCGGGTCCCTGCGATTACCCGCCGTCGACCGAACGCTTCAAGTACGAATTCATCGAGTTCAACGAGCAGAACCTGCTGAAGAACCCGCACGGGCTGTACCGCGCGATCGCCTCGTGCGACGCGATCTTCGATATCGGCGAGGGCGACAGTTTCTCCGATATCTACGGTGCCAAGCGGCTGATCAAGCTGCTGGTGAGCAAGGGCATGGCGTTGGGCGCGCGGGTGCCGCTGATCCTCTCGCCGCAGACCATCGGCCCGTTCAAGTCGGGCTGGGGCACCAAGGCGTCGGCCTGGGTAATGAAGAAGAGCACTCTGGTGTTCGCCCGCGATCACCAGTCGTTCGATGTGCTCAAGCAGCTCGGCATCGTCAACCGTGACGAGGTGATCGACGTCGCCTTCCACCTGCCCTTCGAGCGCCAGGTGCGCGAGCGTCAGCCGGACCGGCTGGCCATCGGCATCAGCGTTTCGGCGCTGTTGCATCACGGCGGCTACGAAGGCAGCGCCAACCAGTTCGGCCTGCGGGCCGATTACAAACAGCTCACCGACGAACTGATCCGCGCACTGCTGGCGCGCGGTCATGAGGTGCACCTGGTGCCGCACGTGATCCCCATCGGCTTCCCCGCCGAGGACGACTACACGGTATCCCTGCAACTACAGCAACGTTATCCGGAGCTGAAACTGGCGCCGCGCTTCAAGGGGCCGATCGAGGCGAAGTCGTACATCAGCGGGCTGGACTTCTTCGTCGGCGCGCGCATGCACGCAACCATCGCCGCCTTCTCCGCCGGCGTGCCGGTGGTGCCGCTGGCCTATAGCCGCAAATTCTCCGGGCTCTACCAGTCGCTCGACTACCACCGCGTGGTGGACCTCAAGACCGAGTCGACCGCCAGCGCACTGGAAGCCGTGCTGGAGCACCTGGACAACCGCGAGCAGCTGAAGGCGGAAGTCGCCGCCAGCGGCGCGATCATCCGCCGCAAGCTCGATGCCTACAGCCTCGGGCTGGAGCAGATCCTGGTTTCGCTGAACCAGGGCCAGCCTGCGTACCAGAGATAAGCATGCGCGACCACGCCCTGATGGGAGTCACCACGGCGGCCCGCACCGCCGTGCAGCTGGGCACGCTGTTGATCCTGGCACGGACGCTCGGCCCCACCGACTTCGGTTTCATCTCGATCGTCATCACCTGGTCGACCATCGTCGCGCTGGTGACCGACTACGGCTTCGGCATGCGCGCGCTGCGCGACATCGGCGCCGAGCGCGAGCGTGCCGGCGAGATCATGTCGGCCAGTCTGGCGGCGAAGACGCTGCTGGTGCTGCCGGCGTGCGCGATCCTGTTGCCGGTGATTCTGTTCGTGCTGGACCTGAGCATGGCCGAGCGCGTTGCCTCGGTGCTGTTCCTGCTCGGTACGCTGGCCTCGTCGTATGGCGATCTGGCGCTGACGGTGTTTCGCAGCATCGGTCAGTTCCAGCGCGAGACGCGCATCGTGGTCGTCACCGCACTGATCCACTTCGTGCTGATCGGGTTGGCCATCGTGCTGCGTAACGATGTGGTCGCAATCGGCCTGGCGTTCCTGGTCTCGCGCCTGATCTATGCGGCCGGCGCGTTGCGCGCGCTGGCGAAGATCGTCCATCTGGCAGGCATCGTGCGCAATTCCTGGCAGGTGCTGGCCGAGCGTTTCAAGAGTTCGACCAGCTTTGCCGTGGACAGTGGCGCTACCAACATCTTCGCGCAACTGGACGTCATCCTCGTGAACCACCTGGCCGGACGCGAGGCTGCAGGTATCTACTTTGCCGGCTCGCGCCTGCTGCAGGGCGCGGTACCGTTCAGCGTACTGCTGGCCAGCGTACATATTCCGCGCTTCGCCTACCGGCTGCACAACCAGAGCCGCGAACTGGTGCGCTACGGCGCGCGCATCCTCGGCGAGTACGTCGCGATGGGCCTGATATTCGCCCTCGCCTTCTATTTCATCGGTCCGCTGTTCACCGATTACTTCCTCGGCGCCAGCTACGCCGAGCTCAACACGCTGTGGCTGGCCTTCGCCTGCTTCACCTTCGCCCGTTTCGTCGCCGCGGGCCTCGGCGTGCAGCTGATGGCGATGGGCACCGGCTTCCTGCGCACCTTCGGAATCATCTTCTCCGGGGTGATCACGGTCGCCTGTTACTGGATTTTCATTCCCGGCCACGGGATACAAGCAGCACCTTGGGTGTCCACTCTGGGCATGGCGGTGCTGACCCTCATTTACGGTTATGCGGTGCAGAACATCTACCGCAGGCAGCGCAACGCATGACCGGCATCGTCAAACCCCGGGACCGCTTCGCGCGCGTCCCGCAGCTCAAGGGAAGGCTGGTATGAAAGCTTTGTTGAATCGCGTCCTGAAGAACGACCTGTGCAGCGGCTGCGGCATGTGCAGCTCGGTTGCCTCGGACGATGCCGTACAGATCCGGCTGAACGCCGATGGCTACCACCGCCCGGTGCTGAACAAGGCCTACGCGGGCAAGGCTGAACGCCGATGGCTACCACCGCCCGGTGCTGAACAAGGCCTACGCGGGCAAGTCGATTGCCAGCGAGGAGGCCAGCAGCGCCTTCGCCAAGTCCTGCCCGGCACTCAACCTTGATATCCGTCCATACAAAACGGCCAACTATCACCCGGTGTGGGGCGAGATCCTCGAGACGCTCAAGGGCCACGCGCTGGACAACGAAGTGCGCCAGGCCGGCTCTTCAGGCGGAGTGATTTCGGCGCTGGCGCAGTACTGCCTGGAGCAGAAACTGGTCGATGGGGTGATCCAGATCCAGGCGTCGCAAACCGATCCGCTGGAAAACGTCGCCACCATCAGTCGCTCGCGGCAGAACATCATCGCCTCGTCGGGTTCGCGCTACGCGCCGGCCTCGCCGGCTCAGGCGCTGAAGTGGGTGGCGATGTCCACCGAAAAGTACCTGTTCATCGGCAAACCCTGCGACGTGGCCGCGGTACGCCAGATGCAGGCGCACGACCCGCGCCTGAAGCAGAACATCCCCTACGTGGTGTCGTTCATGTGCGCCGGCACGCCGAGCCTGCACGGTACCGAGCAGGTTCTGGACCAGCTCGGTGTCGAGCGCGAGGACGTCACCAGCTTCCGGTACCGCGGCGACGGCTGGCCGGGGCTGACCAAGGCGACGCTGAAGAACGGCGACGCGCGCACCATGACCTACAACGATTCCTGGGGAAAGGTGCTCAACCGCCACCTGCAGACGCGCTGCAAGATCTGCCCGGACGGCATCGGCGAGTTCGCCGATATCGTCTGCGCGGACGGCTGGGAAGGCGACGAAAAAGGCTATCCGTCGTTCGAGGAGCGCGACGGCAATTCGCTGATTCTGATCCGCACCGACAAGGGGCGCGAATTGTTTCGCAACGCCGAGGCCGATGGCGTTGTCCAAGCGGAAGCTTTCGATACGGCCGGCATCTTCGCGATCCAGCCGTTCCAGTATTACCGGCGCACCACGATCCTGCCGCGGTTGTGGGCCATGAAGCTGCTGATGCTCAAGACGCCCAGCTACAAGGGCTTCGAGCTGGGCAAGGGGATCAGAGAAATCGGCCTCTACCAGAGCTTCAAGGCGTTCACCGGCCTGCTGGTACGGCGCAAGAAGATCAAGCGGCGGACCTTGGAGTCCGCATGAAGCGGCCCTGCGGACAGGGACCTCAAACCTAAGGATTCAGGTTGATGAACACATTCACTTCGCGCTTCTTCTATTTCCCGCTGCTGTTCCTGGTGATCGTGCTGCATTTCTCCGTGTTCGGCGACAGCCCGCACAACCCCTACGGTCTGAAGGGGGTGAACGAGCTGTACCTGGCGATCTGCATCATCTTCGCGCTGTTGCTGGTGCTCGCTTCGGCAGAGGAAGCGCCGCGCGAATTCCGCGTCCTGATGTACTACTGCCTGTACAGCATGGTGGTGTTCTGGGTATTGCCGGCGGTATTTGCCTACTTCACCTATGGGCAACCGATCGTCTACGGCCTGATCGAAGAGCGGCGTGTGCTGTTCTGCCTGGGCTTCGCGCCCGTGCTGTTTCTTTCCAAACGGGTCAGCACGCTACAGTTCGAACGCGCCTTCATCTATGCCGCCTTGTTCGCCGCCTTCTTCTCGTGGTGCTTCAAGTTCGGGGTGATTCCCGACATGCGTCCGGAAGTGCGCTCGGATGACCGCCCGGACCGCTCGTCCATCGGCCCCTTCCTGATCTGCTTCGGTTACTTCTATTGCATCCAGATCTGGTCCAAGGGCGCCTCGCCGATCTCCGGCGCCGCGCGCAGCAAGACGCTGTATCTGGTGCTGGCCGCCCTGCTGCTGCTGACGCTGGTATTCGCCACCCAGACCCGCCAGCTGATCGTGCTCTGCCTGGCGTTCACGCTGTTCTGCCTGCGGGCGAAGGCGATCATCTGGGCCGCGTCGCTGACCATCCTGTTGTCGCCGTTCTACTTCTATCCGAGCCTGCTCGAACTACTGGGCCTCAATGTCGAGTTCTACGACAGCTCGCTGGAAAGCGTGGAGGACGGTGCGCGCTCGATCACCATCGCGGCGATCATGAACCATCTGGATATCGTCAACTGGCTGCCCAGCGGCTCGCTGTCACTGATGTGGCAGGACGGTTTCATCCCCTACTTCGGGGAACACTTCTTCCTTTCCGACGTCGGAATCATCGGCACGCTATTCCGCTTCGGCTTTCTGACCTTCCTGGTGATTCCGCTGACGCTGATGATCTATCGCCGGATCGCCAAGAACATCAGCCCGGACATGAGTTTCATCTACCCCGTCATGCTCGCGTACTTCGTCATCTGGCCGCTCAACGGCCTGATGGAATACGGGCAACCCGTCATCGCCATGCTCTTTGTCATCCACGCCTTGAAAGCTCGCCACCTCCGCAGCCAGGAACGAATCCATGAACGTCGCACTTATTCTCAACTACAAAGCTGCTACTGAAACGATCAGTTGCGTAGAGAGTCTGCTCGCGCACTGCCCGGCGGTCGACCATGTGGTGGTCATCGACAATGACTCGCAGGACGGCTCCTTCGCGGCCTTCACTCAGTGGCGCGAAGAGCGGGGCCTGCAGAACGTCACGGTTCTCGCCAACCCGGAAAACAACGGCTACGCCGGCGGCAACAACTACGGCCTGCGCTGGGCGCTGGAGAATCTGCAGCCCGAGTATTTCTGGATCGTCAACAACGACACCTACGTCGACTCCGATGCCTTTGCGCCATTGCTGCAGGCGTTGAAGCAGAACGACAACCAGTTCGTCGGCTCGGTGATCCTCAGCGCCGATACCGGCCGCCTCGAGTGTTACGGCGGCGGCAAGCTTTATCCGCTACTGGGCAAGGCGAAGCTGCTCGGCAAAGACCAGCCTCTGGAGGCCATGCAGCAAACCCGGGAAAAGCCCGATTACCTGATGGGGTGCAGCCTGGCGTTCTCCGCAGCCCTGCTCGCGCGTATCGGCATGATGGACGAGGCCTACTTCATGTACTCCGAGGAAGTGGACTGGCAATACCACGCCAAGAAGTTCGGCGTCTCCATCCAGGTCGTACCGCAGAGCCGGTTGTTCCATTACGGCTCGCTCAGTTCGGGCGGGCGCTCGGCGTTCTACCACTACTACCGCAATCGCGCGGCCACGCGCTTCAACAAACGCTTCTACGGTGCGCCGTTCGCGCTGGCCTCGGCGTGTTTCCTGTCGGCGATAACCGTCATGAAGGAATTCAACCATCCCGGCCTCGCGTGGTCGGGCATCAAGGGTGCTTTCAAGGGAGTAACGATGCGTGTCGAGTGATACGAACCATGCCTTCGGCGTGTCCTTCTACACCGGTAGCAAGGCGGCCCTGCTCGCCTCTATCCGTGAAGGGGTGAAACAGCCCTACTCGTTCGTGGTGACGCCCAACGTGGACCACCTTGCTCAGCTGCAGCACAACGCGGCGCTGCGCGCAGCCTATTCGAAAGCCCGGCTGCGACTGTGCGATAGCCGCGTGCTGATGCCGCTGTTGCAGCGTTTGGGCGTTGCCGTGGAAGAGGTGATCCCGGGCAGTGATCTGACCATCGACCTGCTCCGCTGGGCCAATAGCGAGCAGCTAAGGATTGTCCTGATCGGCGCGTCCAACGAGGAATGCGCCAAGCTGCGGAACCTCTATCCGGGAATCACGGTTTATCACCACAACCCGCCGATGGGCTTCATCGACCGACCCGACGAAGTCAGGCGTTGCCTGGAGTTTATCCGCGAACATCCCTCCGAGCTGGTCTTCTATGCCGTCGGAGCGCCGCGCCAGGAGATCCTGGCCAGCTCCATCGAAAGTCATGAGCGCACGGGCATGGGCTTCTGCATCGGCGCGTCCATTTCCTTCGCTACCGGCAGCATCAAGCGTGCACCGCGCTGGATGCAGAACTGCAAGCTGGAATGGCTGCACCGGATGCTTTCCGAGCCTCGCCGGCTGGTCAGGCGCTACGTCCACGATGCGCTGTTCATCGTCCCTGCCTATCGCAGGGAGAAAAGCAATCGTACTCAACGGGCCGCGCCGATAAATCAGGATCTGTAGCGAAAAGATCGAAAAATCTGGCGTAACGACACGAAAGTGATTTGAACCAGACCAAAGCGAGACGGTCTATCCGTACTGAAGCGAATGGCAGGAGTGGCGTTTCGACATTGTCGATTGAGCGCGTGCTAACGCCCCAGATATCCGGGCTTCCTGTCCTTCAACCGTCGACGCCGGTAGTGCGGAGGCTACTCAGAAACAGACCCTTTCTTCGCTGCGCACCCAGCGAGGGAGGAACGGTCAGAAGGAGAGAAATTTTGGCTGTCGTCTTTGCCAGGCAGAACGAACGCGATGCCTTACCCAGACCAGTGAACCATGCCGTCTCACTTTTTGAACAAAAACCACTCCGTCAAGGATGAACATACCCATGAAAGCATTTACCGCTCTTGCATTGACTTCCGCCCTAGCGCTTCAGGGCTGTGCCTTCGCGCCTGGTCAGTATCTCGATCCGGATGAGTTCACCGAAGGCGCCGAAGCGGAACACGGCACCGTGCATCTGATCCGAATCACTCCCGAGATGCTCAAGGGTGACCTCGCCTCTGACGCGGGCACGTCGAGCAAGCAGGAACTGCTGAGCTACAAACCATCGGCCTACCGCATCGGCCCGAACGACCTGCTCTACATCACCGTCTGGGACCATCCTGAACTGACCGCTCCGTCCGGCCCGCAGCAGCAGCTCGACGCCAACGGACGCCTCGTCCGGCCGGACGGCACGCTGTTCTACCCGTATATCGGCAACGTCGAAGCAGCAGGCAAGACCATCGAAGAGCTGCGCTCGACCATCGCCCGTCGCCTGACCAACTACATCGACAGCCCGCAGGTCGACGTGTCCATCCTGCGCTTTGGCAGTCAGCGCGTAATCGTTTCCGGTGCATTCGATACCGCCGGCGAAGTTCCGGTGACTACCGCGCCGATGACGATCGTTCAGGCAATCGGCCAGGCCGGCGTCGACACCGAAACCGCCGATCTCACCGGCCTGATGCTCAAGCGCGACGGTCGCGAATACATGCTGGACGTCGACTCGCTCAACCGCCCGGACTCCTGGCTGCATCAGGTTTACTTGAAGGATGGCGATCAGCTCCACCTGCCCTACAACGACCAGCGCAAGATCTACGTGCTGGGCGAGGTCAGGCAGCCACAGGCTCTCTCCTTCAAGGCAACCAGCATGAATCTGATGGATGCGATCGGCACCGCAGGCGGCATTGCTCAGGAAACCGCCGACGGCGAGGCGCTGTATGTCATCCGCGGCGCAGAAGACATGGCCAAGGAGCCAGCCAAGGTATTCCAACTGAATGCCAAGTCACCTACCGCGTTTGCCCTGGCGAAGCACTTCCCTCTCCAGCCCCAGGATGTGGTGTTCGTCGGCCCAGCGAATATCACCCGCTGGAACCGCTTCATCAGCCAGCTGCTGCCTTCGGCCAGCGTGATCGGCACCGGTGCTGCAGCGGAGTACAACCTGTCCAAGTAAGGGCCGGTTAACCCCCGAAGCCGCAGATCAACTCAGTTGATCTGCGGCTTTTTTATTCAACATGTCAATTTTCCGTCTCTCAGGTCGCAGCTGAGCCCGTCATGCTGGAAAGATCTGTTGAGGTAAGCGGGAGTCGGTGGAAGTGTCTGTTCGATCCTCAGCTTGATGCGGCCTCGCTGCCACGAGCACCGTATTCGACGCTATCGTGTGGCTGCCCCGCGCTTGCACTGCGCAGCCAGGACGCCGGTCGGAGCATCTCGGGATGCTGCAAGCGAAGGCATCCGGCTAAAACGCGATTCACTACCAAATGATCCGACTAGGTGTGTTCCGGCAACATCAGTTACATCTTGGCGCAACGGGTCTGGCACTTCCGCCAAGCCAGATGCAAAAGGGTTAATCAAAGTTCTGATATGGCCTACGAACAGCGAGCCAAGCTGTTTCATTACGATCGGGCCACTGGTACTACCGCCGCTGTTCTGACAGCGGCAGTAGTGATATCGGATGAAGCAGAACATGAACCGTCAAGGCAACCTCTGGGACAATTCACGAATGGAGCGATTGTCCTCGGCGGCTGCAGTTGGAGTGAATTCCAACAATCGGTCATCACGGTCCAAGAAGCCCAGCTGGGTGTCAGACTGAATAGCCTCGACTTTCCTAGAGGCCGCCCTGCCTCAGAAAATAACGTCGCTCGAACTCTACTGGCGACAGCTTCTCGGCGAA
>JAEAMG010000792.1_pt1 | contig 30932 bp, 18 predicted proteins | sample 8958741 | NCBI WGS metagenome assembly JAEAMG01 (sample SAMN16933256, study PRJNA681125) | bioreactor sludge metagenome | isolation source: anaerobic bioreactor treating anionic surfactant - SDBS | place: India: Bengaluru | collected 2019-02-28 | reverse complement strand
CGCCGCGAAGTCCCTCTTCCGTTTCGCTCCAACTTTCATGACAACAGAATATCATATGTTACCTACTTATGCAAGTCTCAATAAAACCACTCAGCTCCGAGCTACCTTTTGACAATTCCAGCAAATTTTGAAAAACTCTGAACAACACTAACACGATGAGGAACTGCCATGCGTCCATTCACATTATCGCTTCTCGGTTTATTCACACTTGCCGGAACGGTTTGCGCGCAGAAACCGCAAGCGCTTTTCGACGGCAAAACGCTTCAGGGCTGGAAAGCGGTCACTTGCGAGGCGGAGGTGGTTGACGGTGCCATCCTCATTAAAGCAGGTAACGGCATTCTGCTTGCGGACAACGAGTACGGCGACTTCATTCTCGAATGCGACTGGAAAGCCCTGAACAAGGAGATGTGGGATTCGGGAATCTACTTCCGCTGCGGCTTACCGACCGAGAAGGCCCATTGGCCCAAGGAACATCAGATCAACTTGCGGAAAGGCCAGGAGGGCGCGATCAGCGGCGCCGACAAAACCAAAGCCGCCAGCCTCTACAAGCAGGGCGATTGGAACCATTTCAAAATCACCGTCAAAGGAAAAACGGCCGAGCTGGAGTTCAACGGGGAGAAAGCGTGGAGCCGCGACGGGATCGAACCCGCCAAAGGACACCTCTGTCTCCAGGCGGAGGTTCCCGGCGGAGGCCAGTTCCTCTTCAAAAACATCACACTCATCGATCTGGACACGAAACAGAAATAGCGCGGCGGGTTACAAAAAAAAACGGAACCGTATTGACCGGAGAGAATCACAAGGCGTCCAACTCGGGATTGCGAACCCGACCTGCTGTTGTGCATGTCTCGGCCGCACAAAAACTTTAACCCCTTTAGAAAATTGGGCGAGCCATGGGGTATTCAGTACGGATTACTGGGCGCCATCTGCCAGCAACACAACTCGCGGACACGAGCCGGACCTCCGTTTGCGAAAACCGACACGCCCGTACTATCCACCCGCACGGGATAGATGCGCCGCACCAGCGCCTGACGGCCATCCGCCGCGAAGACCTCCACCACGGACCGGTCCACAAACACACGCAGGCTGAGCGGCTCGCCGGACGTGAGCGCGTACGGCGCTGACTCGACCGTTTTCTGCCCCTCAGCCAGACTCGACTTACCCGTGTCAATCTTCAGCTTCCGCTCTCCCGCGTCATACACGATCAGCGTTTCCTCCTCGCGGTCTGGCGAGCGGCAGACTTTGATGCCGACCTGCTTCGCAGCCCCCGTGTCGAAGGTCACTTCGAGTTCAAGGGTTGTTACCCGCGACCTTCTCCAACACGACCTCTTTGTCGGCAGAAATCCCGATGTCCCGCGCCGACTGTTCATTGTAACGCAGCCGCTTCAGCTCCTCGATCGGCCGCAGACGCAACCGGCTGTCCTCGCCGAGTGTCAACTCGCGCGGCAGTGCCAGCTCGCCGGACCAGCCGCTCGCGCCGCGCGTCTCTCCGCTTCGCTGGTCGAAGAGCCACGCCCACAGCACGCGGCGGCCGTCCGGCGTAAGCACCGACTCCGGCGCGAAGTAGAGGTTATCGCTCCAGCTCATGCGCTCGTGGACTTCCGGATGAAACCGCTCGTTCTTCCACTCGCCCACATAGTAACGCGTGCCACGGTTGTGGCTGATGCAGACGAGCACGCGCTTGTTACCGAGTTTGAAAAAGTCCGGGCAGGAAATATCCTCTTTTGCCGCCACGTCCGGCATCTCGCGGTTCAGGAAGGGGCCGACATAGCTCCAGCCGTCCAACTCTTTGGCCTTGAATACCGAGGCCGGCTTGCCGCTGCCGGGCGTGCCACCGAAGAGCGCATAATAGGTGTCGCCTTCGAGCCAGCCGTGCGGATCCCACGAGGCGTAGGGCGCCGGTCCTTTCGGAATCGGCACGATCGGGTTCGACGGCAGGCGCGTCCAGCGGTCAAGTCCATCGTCGGTACTGATAAAGATACAGTTGCCCGCGCCGACGCCATGTACCAGCATCGTTGCCTCGCCGCGCTTGTTGAGGAAACAGTTGCCGCTGAACATGCCGCGGTCAACGCTGTCGGCGGTCGGGAAGAGCGACGTCGGGTGCTGCCGCCAGTGAAGAAGATCCACGCTTGAAATATGCCCGAAACAGTGTACGCGGTTTTCCTGATAGATGTAGAACACGTGATAACGGCCGCGCCAGAAAATCGCCCCGTTGGGGTCGAACGGCATGGCCTCGTCCTCGGGGATCACGAAGTGGTAGGTCGGACGGTAAGGGTCGGCGAGCAGATGATTGCGGAAGCGCCGCACGACCGTACAATCGCCCGGCAAATCGGGTTGATAAGCCAGCGAGGGCGGCAGCGGCTCAGAGGCAAGCCCTCTGAACGACGTAGCCGAGCGAGCGGCGCAAAAAGCGGCCTTCACGCCATCGAGCGCCAGACATCCATTCTCCACTTTCGCTCCGCCGGTAAGCTGCGCGGCCATGAGATGTCCGACCCGATCCTTGCAGGAGCCGCCCTCAAACGTCCACCACGCCCACGGCTTGATTGCCCCTTCCTCATTCGGCTTCAGCACCGCGATTTCTTCCGGCGTCAGCGCGCGGTCGTACAAGCGGGCGTCATCGACTGCGCCTGCGAAAAAGTCCTTGTTGCCGACATGGCGCGGACCGATGAGGACGAGACTATCCGGGCCAAAGACCTGCGGCTCTGTGATCGCGTAGCGCGCATACGGTTTCCCCGCACGACAGAGCGTCACCTCGCTGCCGCGGTACACGGCGGCGAGCTGAACGAAGGTCGCCGCAGCGTTCGTTTCCGCCGGCCATTCAGCCTGCGCGAGCGACGTGCGGCGGTAATGGTCGCTACCCGCCATCCACTTGGCGGGCGAGCGTTCCGCGAACACAAGACCGTCGAAGTGCGAACGGTTATCGTCAATGGTCAGCACGCTTCCGCCCTGCTGGGTGAGATTCGCGGGCGCGGCCCACACGACGAGGGTTTTGTCGCGCAGGGGCTGGTCGCCGCTGGACGGTTTTGCAGACGCCGGCGCGACCGTGCGCACCCAAGCGGGCTTGAGGATCTTGAGCCGGAGGTCCTTGAACTGCGCGACCGTGGGCGGCCCCGCGTGGAGTTGCAGCGCAAGGATCCCTTGCAGGGCCTGATGTTTCGGATCGTGGTCGGTGACTTCGGCCACAACCTTGCCGTTAACCGCTAACGTGAGCTGCGGCCCAACGCACGTGAGATGGTATTCGTGCCACTCCTCCAGTTTGAAGGCAGCCGGACCTTGCGCATCCTCCAGCTTCCCGACGGTCCGCCCGCCGTCCAAGCCGATGACAGTACGTTCGCCGCGCCACGCGAGCGTGTGGCGGCCATGCTCCTCATAGAGCCTTGCGAGCCAAGGCGTGTCGAGATTGTTGTCCATCTGGTAGCCAAGGAGATCATGGTTGCGCAACTCGCGGCTGCGGAACTGGAAACCGCCGTTGATCTTCGGAGAGCCGAAGACGCGGTGCTTCATCTTCAGCTCGAAGTCCGCCAGTTCACCTCCCTGCCAGATGAGGTAGAGGTTGGCCGTGAGCGGCTTGTCGGGCGTGATCTTGGCGGTGATGGCCCCGTCCTCAACCGACCAGAAACTCAGGTCCGCAGCCTTCCAGCCGTCGAGTGTCTTGCCGTCGAAGAGGCTTTGGAACCCCTCTTCCTGTGCCGCGAAGGACACGTTCATGACCGAGCAGAGAAGGGTGATGACGACGACCCCATATCGAAACGTTGCCTTCATCACCGTTCTCCGCGGCATGTTTCCAAGGCGGACCGCACAAACGCGGTCTGTCCTTCTTCGTGATACGAACTGCGAACAAGCGGCTCGCTCGCCACAAAATCGAAACCGAGCGTGTAAGCCGCTTCGCGGAACTCCTCAAACTCGGCGGGGGCGACATAGCGCTTCACAGGCAAATGGCGCTTGCTGGGCTGGAGATACTGTCCGGCATAAAAGATCCGGCAGCCGGCAGCGCGCGCGTCGCGCATCGTCTGCCGCACTTCCTCAGCGGTTTCGCCGAGGCCCAGCATGAGGCTCGTCTTGGTCATAAGCCCCGCTTCTGAGGCTTGCCGCAATACAGCCAGCGAACGCGCGTAGTCGGCCTGCGGACGCGCCTGCGGATAGAGGCGCGGCACCGTTTCGAGGTTGTGGCCAAAGACCTCGGGCCGCGTGCGGATGACGGTACCGAGTGCGGTCGAGTCGCCGCCGAAATCGGGCACGAGCACCTCCACGAGGATGCCGGGCACGGCGGCATGGATCGCCTCGACGGTCTGCGCCCAGAGACCCGCTCCCCCGTCGGGCAAATCGTCGCGCGTGACCGACGTGATGACCACCTCTTTCAGGCCGGTCTCCTTCACGGCAGCGGCTACGCGTAGCGGCTCGCCGGGATCGGGCGGTAGCACCACGCGTTTATCCACATTGCAGAAGCGGCAGCCGCGCGTGCAGCGATCGCCGAGAATCAGCATCGTGGCGCGTCCATGCGCCCAGCAGCGGCCCAGATTGGGGCACAACGCCTCCTCGCAAACGGTGTGCAGGCCGTGCGCGCGCAGACGCGCCTTTGTGGCCTGAAACAAATCGCTCTGCCCGATCTTCACGCGGATCCACGGCGGCTTTACGCCGCATCCTTCTACCGGCTGACTATTCATGACGGAGGCCACTTATTGCTCTTCCGAAAGCACCGGCGCCTGAAGCAGGCCAAAGGGGATCATGTAATAGTCATCGCGCCAGACCTTGGCCTTACCGCCGAGGCGCGCGTCGTACCAGTCGCGCTCTCCCGCCTCCTTATTGGGCCAGTAGTGATTGGCGCGGAAGGTGGCGGGGCCCACGGCGGTGTGCTCGCCGCCCTTGTGGTGGTGCGGACCCATCTGATTGCGCAGGCTGTTGGTGAGCGAAACGCGCACCGTGTTCTTGCCGGGCTTGAGCGCGGCGGTCACGTCGGTTTCCCACGGGCTCGCGAAGAGCGGCGGACAGAGCGTGCCGTTCACGGTGACGTTGATGATCACCGCCTCGAAATACGGGAACGAGAGCAAGACCTTCTTGCCAGGCTGTATCGCCGGAAGATCGAACGTCCCGTCGAGCAGAAACTCGCCCGCGTAGAAAGGATATCCCTGCGGCGTGAGATCGCCGGTAAAGGTTGTTTTCTCTTGCGTGAGCGTGAAACGCTTGAAGCTGTGAATCGGCTTCTTCTGCAAGAGTCCCTCTTGGTTGCGATACGTGTCAGCGAGCGGCCGGTCCGACGGCTCGGCCCTGACCGCGAAGTCGCCGACCAGATAGATGCTCTCGATCTCCGAGCCGTAGCGGGTACGGGCATTGAGACTGGTGGGGACACCAGAGACATTGTTCAGCGTGAGGATGATCTCGTTGCGGCCGGGCTTGAGCAGGCCGTTGATATCCTGCGAGCGGAAAACGATGTCGCGGTAGAAGCCGCTGTCCGCAAAGCCTACGGGCTTGCCGTTGACGGTGATCGCGGTGTACATCTCCGGCTGTTCGACCACGAGCTTACAGTTGGCGGGCACCTCGGCAACCTCCGGCTCGAACTTCAGTTTAAGCTCGCCGTTGTAAGGCTTACTCTGCGCAAAGCGATCATAGAGGGCCAACACCGGCTCGGGGTCGCTCCACGTCGCACCGCCATCTTTCGAGGCGCGGGCGTAGTCCAGCGTGAGCGCGTTGGGATCCACGCGCCGGCCCTGCCAGACGCCGTCGAGTTTGACCAGCTCCTTGCGGTCGCCGGGCAAGCTGTAGTCGCCGTCGAAGGCGAGGCCTTGAGCGGCGGCGCCGAGCGTGACAACCCACGTCTGGGCGGGCGCCAGGGCGAGCGCATACGCGCCGTCGGCTTCGGGCTTCAGGCGCAGGCACTGGCCGTTGACCGGATTCCAGAGCGCAACCGGCACATCGCGGTCGTCGAAACGCAGCGCAAGCGTGCGGCTTTCAAGACGCGAGGTATTGGAGAGCTGGAGCGCATGGCCGTTGGAGACGGCGCGCAGGTGCGTCCAGACCTGCTCATGCTGAGCGCCGCTCAGGGTGAAGACCGGCATGACCTTCGCGTTCAGCGCGGCGAGCCAGCCATCGGCTTTCACCAGCGGCGCGATCGCTTTCAGAGACGGCAGATCCGCAGAGTTTTCGGCGCCATCCACGAGCGACGGATACGCCTCGGCGACCAGCACGGTTCCGCCCTGTTCCGCAAACCGCTTGAGCAGCGCCAGCGTGGAGGCCCGGACCGTGAGCATCTGCGGCACCACGACCGCGCGATAGGCCATCTGACCCACGACGAACCGCCCGTTTGCCACGGCGCCGATCTCCGAGATGATCTGCTCATCGCCGATATCGAAATTGCGGTGCGTGCGCATCAGCGCGTTGAGCAAGCCGTCATAGGCGCTGTCGCGCTTTGCGGCGAGATTCGAGGCGTTCTCGATGTAATCCGACTCGAGGGGGCTCAGCACGCAGATTTCCGGCTCGGTCCGGCCGATGGTCGCGAAATAGGACAGGCGGGCGGAGTAGTCTTCGAACAGCCGGTTATAGCGCCAGTAGGGCTGATGGGGGCTGAGGGTGGGCGGGTAATCGCGTTTGCGTTCGCCCTTCATGCTGTACAGCGAAAGGTGCGGGCACATGAAGTTCACGCCCATGAGCGTGTGCCAGCTCGTGATCCACATGCGGTCCTCGAACGTCATATTATGGCCGCTGATTCCGAAGAGCTCGCTCAGGCGGCGGAGGCGGCCATACTGGTTGGCGACGGACGTCATGACTTTCCCGCAGTGCAGCGTGTTGTAGTGCAGGCCAAGCGCGTCGATTCCGGGCATCTGCATGTGGCGGAGCTGCTGCATCAGGTTGCCCTCATTCTGCATGTTGATGCGGGGCGCGTCCTCCCCATTGTAGTGACCGGTCCAGATGAAGCCGTTGGTGGCGCAATAGTCGCCGATGGGCTTGCTGAAGGCCTCCTCGAAACAGGCCGCGACGGTGCGGTAGTAGTCGAGCCGCACCTTGCGCCAATCGCCGACTTCCGCGAAGAGCGACGGCAAAAGGGGCACGAGGTCGCAACCGGTGCGGGCCTTGAAGGCGGCCGGGATGACAGGCGAAAAGCTGACCACGCCCTCGTTCGCGATCTTGGGACGCGGGCTGATCTGCGGCTCATCGGTGAAGGTGCCGATCCTTGAGCGGCACGAGGCCGCCTGCGAAGCCGCTGGGCCATTTGTCCTCATCGTAAAACCAAGCGTCGAGGCCCAGCTCCTGCGAGCTCTTCACGCCTGCCGCCATCATTTCAAACCAGCGGTCACTCAGGTACTCGGTCAGCAGGCCGATGCGGCTGTGCAGGAACGTGCCGCCGAAGCCGCCCTCCTTAAAAGCGCGGAGCTGACGGTCCAGCTCGCCCGGATCGAGCTCGTCATTGAGCGAATAGAACGGCGTGGAGCGGTAGGTGTTGGCGGGCGCGCGAAAGGCGGCCTGCGTGAAACGGTCCGGATCTTCTTTAACCGGAGCGGCCTTCTTTTCCTCCTGCTTCGTCAAGGTGCAGCCTGCGAGCCCCAGCAACAAGCCGAGGGCCAGTGTTTTTCTCAGCATAGTATGGATTCCTTTGAGTCCGTTCATGAGCGACGTTTCCAAGCGCGGCGAATAAGCCAGCAGGAGTAACCAATGAGCGCAAGATAAAGCAGGCGCGTCGCGATCACCCACGGCATCTGCGCGTCCGTATAGAGCGGGACGAGATGACCGTCCACCATTTTCTTCAGCAGAATCGTTTTCCAGCCATCCGTTGCCAACCACCCCACCAGAATAGCGAAAAGCGCGAGCGGCGTCACGACAACCATGACGGCTTTGAAGACCACCGGAAGGCGCAGCGCCGAGCCGGCATGCAGCTCCGCCCAACCGCGACCCGGGCCGAAGCAAAAGACAAAGACCAGCGCCTCGAACAAGCCGAACATCGGCAGGCCGAACGAGCTGAACCAAAAATCCATCTCGTCCAGCACGCCGTCGCCGAAAATGGCAAGATGCGCTGCGGCAAAACAGACGAGGCCGATGACGGCGACGCAGCGTTTACGGTTAAAACCGAACTCCTCCTCCAGAAAGGCGACAGAAGGCTGAAGGATGGAGACCGAGCTGGTCACCCCCGCGATAAAGAGCAGCAGAAACCAGGCGAAACCGATCCAGGCGCCTCCCGCCATGTGGTTGAAGATCAGCGGCGTGGTGCGGAAAGCGAGGCCGAAAGTACCGCCCTCCACCGCCTGCGCGGTGCCGGAAGGCCCGAAGAAGAGAAAGGCCGCGGGCACCACGATGGAGCCACCGAGCACGACCTCCGCAAACTCGTTCAGCACCGACGCGGTGGTCGACGGCAGCAGCACGTCGTCCTGCGACTTCATGTAGGTGGCATACGTCAAGAGCACGCCGATACCGACCGAGGTGGAGAAAAAGACCTGCCCCGCGGCCTCAAGCCAGACCGTGCCGCTCTTGAGCGCGGCAAAGTCGGGATTCCAAAGAAAGCCCAGCGCATGATTGAGGTCCCACGCGGGGTTCACCGGCGCGCCCAGCGTAAAGACGCGGATCACAAGCACGATCGCTGTGACGAAAAGCAGCGGCATGGCGACCTTGCAAAAGCGTTCGATGCCGCGACTGATGCCGTGATAGACGATCCAGAAGTTACCGGCAAAGGTGACAAGGAAAAACCCGTATGCCGTTAACCGGCTGCGGAAAAAGCCGCCCGTTCCGCTCAGATAACTGCCGAGAAAACTGCCCATGTCCTCGGGCGTGGCAACGGAAGCATAATTGCCGGTGAGCGCGAAAACGCTGTAGGCGAGGGTCCAGGACTCGATGTAGACGTAGTAGAAAAAAATGCCGAGCGCGCCGGTGATGCCCAGCACGCCGAGGTATTTGATCCAAGGCTTGTTGCGGCCGCTGACCGCGTCAAAGACCCCCGGCGCGCTACCGTGGCCGAAGCGTCCGCCGTAACGGCCCATGGACCACTCCATCCAGCACAGCGGCAACGCGAGAAAAAAGAAGGCGATGAAGTACGGGATCATGAACGCGCCGCCGCCGTTACGCGCGGCCACGCCGGGAAAACGGAGGAAGTTGCCGAGACCGATCGCGCAGCCTGCGGCGGCCAATACCACACCGAGACGGCTGCCCCACGCGTCGCGCGCTTTTTTTGTCCGTTCTACCAACATGAAGCTCCTGATTATTCGTGGCTTACAAACCAACACCGGCAATAAAAAAACAAGTTGTTTCCCGCAAAGGCGCGAAGGCGCAAAGGGTTTCTAACTTGGCGTCTTGGCGGGAGAGTGTTCTGTTGACGCCTTTCATTCTGAATACTGAATTCTGAATACTGACTACTTGGGTTGCGGGCGCAAGCCCGCTTTAGACCTTATTGGGTGACGCGTTTCTTTCCCAGCACCATGCAGTTGTAAAGTGCGCGTCCGACTTGGTCGCGCGTGACGAACCGGTTATCGCCGGGCTTTTCCTCGAACGAGACGACCGTCTGCTCGACGGCATCGTAGACCGTGACGTCCAGTTTGTCATAAACCCACACATTGGGGTCGGCGAGGTCGATGTCCGAACTGAACTTGAAAAGCCTTTTGCCCTCCTCCCAAAAGACCCAAAGCTCGTTGTCGATGGTTTGGACCGGCGCAACATAGAGCGTCTTGGGCTTTCCGCGCTGGCCCTCGACAAGCAGATCAGCCTGTTGGACGATATGCTTTTGCACATGCGTCTGCAACGCCTCGCCGGGGTACTGTCTTTCCAACCGCAGCTGGAACAGCCGGGCATAGAGCGCGTCGATATCGAGGTCGAGCACGGCATAATCCGCCGGCGTCGCGAGTTGACCGCCGGCGTCGCGGCTCAGCCGGATGATCCGGTATCCGTCGCTCTTGACGTTGATTTTGAGCTCTGATATCTGGTAGTCGGTTTTTTTGAGCGTCACCCACACACCGATCGCAGGGAAGACAACTTCGAGATAGCGGCTCTTGTCGCCGGCATCCCCGACGGTCTGCACACGTCTGATCCAGAGTTGGCGTTTCACCTCGGGATCGAAGCGTTTGAAGTCGTCCTCGTCCAAGTACCACCGGTAGAGATAGCGGGCCAGATCGAGAAACGCATCCTCGTTGCCCAATTCCGCGAACAAGGCGGCCGCCTCCGACTGTGCGGAGGGCGCATCGACAAGGCCCGGAAAGAGCACGACACTCTTTTCATTGAAAACACTTCGACAGCCGACGGCTGTCAAGAGCAGGGAGAGGAGGCCGAGAGCAACAGGCAACGAGGCGAGACATTTCATGATGGTTAATTCCGGGCTGGCACCGTGACAAGGGGTTTAGCGGAATCCGCTTTTGAAAAGGATGAACCGGAACGTTTCTCGAGCGTGTAGAAACGGTTGCCGCCCAGACGTCCGCCCAGACGGTCCGGGATACGCACGAAATCGCCGCCGGGATGGTAATAGTCTTGGTCGGTCATCCAGCCGTACGCATGCCCCGTCACCTGTTTGGGCGGAATGCTGGTGATCTTGGCATAGAGGTCAGGCTCGGGCGTGACGCCCGCGAGGTAGCCGGCAGCCAGCGTTTGGGCATAGGTGAGCAGGCGCGCAAAGCGTTCAGGTTCCCCCCGGGTCGCGATCCGCACGAGATTGGCAAGGCGGGCGGTCACGCGCGGCGCCATGGCGGGACGCCCGCTGCGGTCCAGGAAGAACCCCTCCACCTGTCCGCGGCGGCCGCCCGCCGTGATGACATCGAGCAGCTCCGGGGAGGCGGTATCGGCGATCTCTTCACGCGTGTAGCCCTGCGGGATACGGTGAATGCGGGCGTCGACGACGAGCAGCAAGGCCCGCATGGCTGCCTGGGAGTCCGCCTCACTCACATACCCGCGTTCGCCGGGGAAGGCGCTTTCGTTGATCAACAGACGGGCGAGATAGCCGGAGGGGTCGGTCGCGGGCAACAACAAAGAATCCGGCGCGGCCCTGGTCGGCAACGTCGATAAGAGGAGACAACTCACGATTGTCGCACCCTGCATCATTCGATACTTTCCCGCTGGAAACACCCCTATTTTAAAACAATCCGGAAAGGATGAGTATCGTTTTCTTCAGCCGTTCCACGCTGGAGCGCAAACCGGTTCCGGTGCGGTTCTACAAAAGGTGTAGCCGTTTTTGGCAGGATACAAGCACAAGGCATTCACGTCGGGATTGCTATCGCGACCTACGGTTGTTCACGGAGCGATGTAGAGGTCCATCCAGAAGGAGCGTTTGACACTGGATGGTTTGTAAACGGGATCATTGTCCGTCACCAGATAATAGCCCAGCCCTTCCGGCCAGTCCTCCTCGTCAAACCAAGCGGGGCGTGTCTGCGTGAGAACGCCGGAGTAGTTGGTCTTTACCACCTTGTGCGTCAGCCGCCCGTTCAGCGTGTAGTCGTAATAGAGGTTAAACGAGCCCTTGTAGATCCCGGTGCCAGCCGCGAAGCTCAGCGTCGCCAGCGCGCTGTTCGCGCCCGTATAGACGTAAGCGTCGCCGACCTTGATGGGAGCCACACCCTTATCCACCACCAGCCGCGTCCCGACGCCCGCCACCCCGACCCACTCCGGAAATGCCGATTGCTGGGGCTCAAAAGAAAGACCGGAGGCATGATAGCGAACCGCATTCTTTTCGGCGCTCAGGCGATAGTGCGCGGCCACGGGCGCGCCCGTATTGTAATACCCGCCGCAGGGAAACAGCAGCGCGCCTAAGCCGTCCGGCGCGGTCAGCGGCTTTTCCCACCGGACCTTCCATCCCAAATCCTCGTCGATGACCGCCACCCCGTTCGACGGGTTGAGCCAAAGAAGACCGCCCAGCCAACCTTTTGCCGAATAGAGCGGCGAGAACAGCGGCACACAGGCCCAGTCCCCGCAATCGCCATAGTAGATCAACCGGCTGGAGCGGGACAGGGAGGTGTCGTCCGGCAGCTTTCCGGCCACCTTAACGCTGCCGTTATTCCCGACGGTCAGGGTGAGATATCCGGTCCCAACGAAATCAATTCCCGCCGACCCATAGGGCCACACCTTGTCACCCGGCAACGCGACGGTGTAATACCCGCGATATCCCTCCAAAACCGCCTGCGCCGCCGTGTCCGCCCGCTCCGCAAAGCGGTTGCGCGCCCCATCCATGTACAGGGTCTTACCGATTGCTCCCCCGCTGAGCATGCCCCATATGCGGTCCTGCCGCACGTAGAGATCGAGCATCTCCCCTGCCCGCGTCGTCATCACGGCATAGAACGTGCCGTCGGACGTCCAGTCAGTCCAGGAGCGGGCCGTAAAGCTCAACGTCTGCTTCTGAAGCACAGCTTTGGCGCTCAGCGCACCCGCCACGCGGGTGACCTGTAGCGAGAAGGTACCGCGGACAGAGGTTGCCAGCGTGGCTCCGGCCGCATCCTCATTAAAGAAATAGCCGTCATACGAACCGGGGGTCGTCAGCCCTTGGTCCAAAGGGTCACACAGATAACCGAAAATGTCGTCCGTGCCCTTGGTGCCGTCGAGCCACGGGCTGATGGCGTTGTACGTAACGTCGAAACGTCCGAAATAATCGAGCCCGGTCGGGTTCTCACAGGTCGATTCGCCGCCCCACAGTTGCCCGATCACCTCGTTCGACGCGTTAAACAGGGGCGACCCGCTGCTGCCCTCCGCAGTCACGCCGCTGTTCCATTGCACATAGCGGAAATCCGCATCCCAGTCGACAGTCGCACCGAAGCTGATGCGCTTGTACTCGCCCAGCGGGTGGTGGATACACGTCACGGCTTCCCCCTCGACCGGAGCCTTTGACGACCAGCCGAGAAACGAGGCACCATCGGGGGACGGTTTCCGCAGCCTCAAAAAGGCGAAATCGCTGCCCTGCGCTTCGGTCTTTCCAGCCAGATACTCAGCGCCGCCGTCCGTCGTCGTCACGGAGGCGATGGAGGGCGCGGCACCGTCGCACGTTCCGGTCTGAAAGAACCAGTAGAACTCCGCATCGTCCGCTTCCAACTGATTCGCCACACAGTGGTTGGCGGTCAGGAAATAATCCGTCCACGTGGTCTCGTCCAGATCGTTCAACAGGCACCCTGTACACCAGATATAATCGGCGTACGAGTAAGAGCCGATCCCGGCCACGCCGTTGGCTGCGGCGGCCCAGTCGGGGAAACAGGTGGCGTCATTCTCACAGCCCCCCTTTTTCGCAACGCGCGCAGGGTCGCGATAAAGATGGGTGAGTTGGTCCACCGTGAAAGTGACCGCCGCGGGATCGGCCCCCGCCGGCGCGTAGCACTCCAGCGTGACACACTCCGCAAAGACCGTTCCCGTCCAGAAGCCGGCACGCTGACCGAGGCTTGCGGCCGTATAAGGCCCGCGCGTGACCGAAGGATCGAGCGCATCGGAGACCCGCAGCTCACACCCCGCAGGCAGGCTGACCTCCGCAAGGTGCAGACGGACCCCGCAGGCCGCCCCGGCCTTCACGGTCAGCCGCCAAACGTGCGAGCCGTCATCCAGCGCGGCCCACTCGCCCAGCCGACTCTCGGCATTGGTCAAGGTCACGACCTCGGGTAGCGCACGCACCACGCCCACGCGCAAGGTCTTCTCGAGCCGGGAGCGCTGCGCGTCCTGCGTGCCGATCACGGCCAGGTCCAGTGGAGCAAGCGCAAGATGCACCGGCGACTCCGCGAGGCCGTACATGAACGCGTAGGACAAAGCGGGCGCGGACAGGCTCCTTGCGACGGCATGCTGCGGGCGCACGGCGGTGGGTGCGGAAGCGGCCGACGCCGTGCCACAAAAAGCACAGAGCAACACCCGCGGCACAACACTCACTCTCAGTAGCGCAAACTGGCTGTTTTTCATATCCGTGAAGATCCTTTTCCAGCAACGTCCCATAGACCCGACGTGTTTTGTTGGCGCGAAGAAGCTAAGACATAAAGGGGAGGCTGAACGACGTGGCTTCTTAGCGTCTTGGCGAGAGAAAGAGTCGGTTGTGGTGTCTCGTTAGAGAGGTTTTCAAAAAGTGTAGCCGCGTCGGCAGGACACAAACACGAGGTGAGCGAGTCGGGATTGCTATCCCGACCTACGGTTTCGCCGCCGTTTCCTCCTCAGTCATCTCCTCTGCCGCTCCATCCTCTTTCTCGGCATCGCCGTTGCCCGACATATTATCCAGCTCGCCGGTCACGTCCAGAATCCGCGCGGACTCAAAAAACATCGGATGCTCTTTATCCACCACCAGCGTTTTCATGAGCGGCACCTTGATATCCTCGTCGCGGTTCAGCGCGTCGGAAAAAATCGCATCCAAGATTTCCGCATTCTCCGACTTGTCAAAGAGAATGCCGTACAGCGACGGAAACTGCTCATCGGGCAACAGGTTCAGGGCCCGGTGGATGGCGTCATTCTGATCCTTCTTATCCAGCTTGTCGAACGCCTCTTTCACTTCGGCCACGCTCTCCTGGGTGGGCGCGCCCTTCTGCTCCGTCAATTTATCGACAAGGACTTCCCAATCCTCGACCGCCTTGATGGCGGCAAGCTGTTCCGGGGTCGGGGGCGGAGGCGGCTGGGCGACAGGCGCTTCGGTTTTTTTCTCTTTGCGCGAGAAGAACCCTCGCTTCTTGGGCTTCTTTGTTCCGGCCTGCTCCGTTGAGGCCAGCGCATTGGTACCGGCACCCGTGCGGCCCTGAAATGCGGTGACCTGCGGGCCGTCGGAGTCGTCGCCGGAGGTTCCTTCACCCGGACCGCCCGACGGCCGCAGGTAGATAAACATTGCGATCACGGCGGCAAGAACAACGGCACCCAGCCCCCACTCCAATTTCGACAAGCGCATGACAGATTACTCCTCTATAGACAGATCCCATTTGTAAGGTTATTAAATTTATCAGGATTTAGCGAGCGCAATCGTGGGTCGGGTTCGGGGACCCCGACTGTGCTCAGCGTCGGGATTGCTATCCCGACCCACGAAAAAACCGCAGGCCGGCTTGCGCCGACCTGCGGTCGAGAGATGCATGTGCTGACCGGGGAGGCTTACACCTCCCGGGTCAGACTTTCCCGAATCACTTGACTAAACGGAAGTCCCAGGACTCGTTGAAGTAGTAGATGTAATCCTTGTCAAAGAAGCCACCAGCCGGCGGCACGATGACCTTACGCTTCCAGAGGAAGTAGCCGGCGCCTTCCGGATAGTCGGCCAACTGGCGCACAGGCACGAGCACGCCTTCGAAACGGCTGCCCTTAACGATATGCGCTGCGGTTTCCTTGCCCGTCGTGTTGTCGATCGCCGACAGGTAATCATAGAACGTGTTAAACGTTCCCTTGAACACACCTGTCACGGTCGTGCCCTTCTTGACCAAGCTGATCTTCAGAGCGGAGTTATTCAACACACCGTCGCCGGTGTTGTCGATGTACTCGTAGAGCTTGGTCGTCGAATTCTTCTTGGGCGTATCGACCTTCATGCTGGAAGGCAACACGAACGAGGGCGGGACTTCAATCCCGTTCGGCGTGACTTTGAGGCCGTTTTCATCCCACATCGCCGCCTCAGCCGTCTCCGGGAAGGTCTGCTTGGTCTTCTTCCCATCCACATAGTCGGTCACGGCCTGGTTGTAGTCCAGATCCGGTGCCATTACGCCCTCAACGGTCAGGTTGCTGGTGTAGTAGTCCGCGAGCGAAGTGACGGTGCCGAACAGACCACCCTGCACGGCCTCGATCGTACGGGCGAAGCCAGCATATTCCGCGGTCGACTTCGGATCATTATTGTTCCACGCCAGGACGGTCACGCCGCCGATGGCCGGGAGCACCACGATCTTCTTGCCAGCCGCATTCGTGGTGAACTGCAAGCGTCCACCGAACGTTCCGCGTTTATACTTGGCGGGGACGGCCAGAATATCAGCCACCACCATCGGGGGATTGGCGCCATCCGACCAGACATACATCGGCGCGCTGAAGGAGACCGCCGTGTCATCCGCCAACTTGCCCGCGACCTTCGCGACGGCATCCTTGACGGTGATCGTGAGGTAACCGCTGCCGTAATCCGGACCGGCTGTCAGCGAGACCGTATAATAACCGGCATACGCTGCAACCGAGGCGTCATTCTTGCCTTCCGTACGGAACAGGCAGAGCGCGGTGCCACAGGCAAAGGTATCACTGATGAAGGCCGGCACGAGTTCGCCGTTCGCACCCGGGGCGGGCGGCATTACGTTGATCGGCCCATAGAACGTCGTGATGGTATAGGACCCCGGCACAACACCGGCGGCAATCGCCGTCGACTTGATGGCAACGGTGGTTCCGTTGATGCTGTACTTACCGGTCGCCTTGCCCTTGGCATCGATGGTCAACGTTCCGGTTCCGTTCTCAATCGACGGGCACGGGAATGGGCGTGCAAGGATCATTCCAGCAAGCGGTGTCGTGCCACCTTGCACAGCGCCGACATACGTACCGACCAGCCATTCAGGCAGATCGGTGACGGTCCAGGCGATGGTCACAGGCTCGGAATCGCCACTCGCATTGCTCGCGACCAAGGTGACTTCACCCGATCCCGTGCTCGTCGGAGTACCCAACAAGTGCCAGAGAGGCGCACCACCGGTGTTGATCAGGGCCATGCCGGCAGGCAGAGCGCCCGACTGGATCTTCATGGTCGGAGCGGCAGCGCCTTCATTAAGGACCGTCAAGCCGAGATCGGTAGCCGTGCTGACGATCCAGTTCTGGGCTCCCGGATCAACGATAACGGGCTTCATCAGCGCATCAGCGGCCTTGAAGCCAGCCGTGACCAGCAGATTCTCGTTATTGTAATTGGCATCTGCCACCGTCCAGGCGCCGAGTTCCCCTTGCGCACCGCTTGTCACGAAGCCGACGGGTACAAACACCGGGGGTGCCTTGTATCCCGTAAAGGCGAAGCCCGCAGCCGCGACAGCCGCGAAGGTCACCTTATCGCCACACTTGTAATAGGCTTTGTCAGGCGATTTCGTGACCTTGTTGTCGGAGGTCTCAACCGTCTCGCCGTTCTGGAGAACGGTGACCGTCTTGAGATTGATCGGGACCAACACGTCAATTTGAACGTTCTTGGGCGCAGATGGGGCGTACTTGCCCATTTGGGCAGCTCTCACCGTCAGCACGACCCTATTATTCGCGCACCCCTTCAGCGCTCTGAAGGTCGGTGCCGTATTCGTTGTGCTGAACACATTGTCGCCCGGCACGGGAGCTTCCAATGTGGTCGGGTCGGTTACCGTCCACTCGAACACCGTGTTCGTGGTGTTGACACTGGCCTGTATGGTGATGTTCGACAGGACGGGCACTTCGTAGATCTTCGGAAGTGTGACGATCTGCGTGTCGGAAGGCACCACCGTGACCGTCCAGCGTTTCTCCGTCTTGTTGCCGAGGATGTCATACGCGACAGCCGCCACAACGAAGTTCGAAGCGCCGGTCGTCAAGGCATAGAAGTCCTTGGTGAACGCGAAGGTGCTGGCCAAGGTCGAGTAGATGCCGTCAACCGTGATCGGTGCGTCTGTCGTCTGAGCTACGTTGGTGAAGACGCTAGGGATTGGGAATACCGAGGCATCGCGCACTTCCCACACGATCTTCTGCATGCCGTATTTCGTCAACGTGGCAGTGGGGCCCGCCAACGAGTTGGTTGCGAAGTCCTGATACGTGATCGCGAAATTCTGCGACTGACCGTCGAAGATGGTCGGATTCGCCAAAGGCGCGTCACTGTTCTGAAGCATCAAGGGGGCGTTCTTCGGCATCCAGAACAGGTTCAGGAATGCGTTGGTTGTCAGACCTTCGGTAACCGGCGCATATCCCGTGATTTGATTGATCGCCACGAAGAGTTTGCCGCCGGAGAGATTGAAGAACTTGTTGGTATCGGTCTCGGTCACGACGAATTCGACCTGACCCGTTGCCGAAACATTCAGATACCAGCCCAAGCCCGAATCATATTTAGCGAACTTGGCAACCGTATCCGAACGGACCGGCGCGCCCATCGCGACAGGTGCAGCTCCGCCAATGCCGTCCGCGTCATAGAACGCCTGATAGCTGAAGTTCGTCTGATAATTCTCGGCCGGAGCCCCGATGTCGAAATCGCTCACCCAAAGCTGGAAGGGCGCACTATTCGTCTGGCCAACTTGCTGCTCAAGGAAGACGGTTTCGTTTTTGGTGTCCGGTTTCTCAGCGACATTAACCACGGTGATCTTGATCAGACCCGTTTCCTTGGAGGTCAACGCGGCCGAAGCGCCTTGCCCGTTATCCTTCACCGTGAAGGTCAGCCAATCCTGGACGTTCGTCGTCGCGGCATGCGCGTTCGGCACATACGCGAAAATGGAGTTGGTCGGCAGGGTGGTCTTGGGAACGAGGGTACCGTACTTGAGCGCACTCGTGTCCACGGCATACGTGAAGTTCGTGAAGGCCCTGCTGACGCCAAGGTCAGCATCGTCTTGAACGAGGAAAGCAGCGGGTGCATCGGCTCCCATTGTTGCCAAGTCAAACCAGTTGGTGGGATAGGCTGCCGGTGCAACATACTTGCCCACATTCTCTACGACCGCCCACGTTGAGTTTGTCGCGGCCACCGGAGCGTCATTCACGGGATTTACCGTAATGAACTGCCGGACCCACACGACCTTACCCAAACCACCTGTTTCGCACTGATACAAAAACGAATCAGGGCCAAACTTGTTGCTGCTCATTGTGATGCTGAACGAGTCGGGCACAACTCCCGGCTTATTCACAGTTCCGCATCCCTTATCCGTCAAACCCGCATTAACTTTAACCCCACCAATTACAACCCCGAACGAAAGGGCGTCAATATTGATGGAACCGATTTTGGTCGGCACTGCATAAGACGTGGCAGCGTCAGTACCAAGAGCATCCTCGCTCACCACCCAGTAGGCGGTGTTTGTAACGTCGGCATCCCATCCCGCGTTTTGCGGTGTAGCTAACGCGCTTTTAACGCCACCCGTAAACAATAACGCAAACGTCACCGAAGTGACCCATTTTTGCATTTTAGACATCATGCACCTCTCTTTTGTTGTACCCCTATCCGCCGGTGTCACGTCGAAACCTTTCGCCATGACTCTTCCACATCCGTCTTGGAAGAACACTACCGGCGGCACTTCACAAATGAACGACAATTGCTCACAATCTAGAACACGCCGTCCGGTTAAAGACAACGGTTAAACGAAACAAGTCTCCCATTTGCGATGTAAAGTATACGGAACTCTCCAAACACATTCAAGCAGGAAGTTGAAAAAAAATCAGCCTTGCAAAACATGTTTGCGGACACACTGATTCGGAACACATTCAGAAACCTGCCTTCTTTTGCGATAGCTTAAAGAAAAAATGGGGTCGGGATTGCGAGCCCGACCTACTGCGAGATAAGCAACACGCGATAAGAGCGGTTGAAGGAATAGGTCGTTTTTTCCGGAATCAGATAAAAGCCTTGGCCTTCCGTGAAGGACCACGAACCGCCCTTTGCACGCACCGGGGTCAGCACACCCTTGTACGTGCAGGCCTTTGTTTTGTACGCCGCGGAGGTTGTCGCGCTCTGATAATACACATTGAACCCGCCGCTCAGGAGTCCGGTGGCGCGCGTGTAGGCAAGCTTCAACCCGCAGGGATTGACCGAGCTCTCGAAATCGATCATCCCGTTGTCCGCAGTGACCAAGACTTTGCCGGGCACGCTGAGCGTTTGCGCGTGAACCGTAATCGGCAGGCCCTCGGGCGTCACCCCAACCAGCGCATACCCCGAGGCGGTGTCGTCCGTGCCGTTATAGCCAGCCGGCGCGGGCGCGGCCCCGCCGAACGCGCCAAACGACAGCGCCCACCCCGCATACCAGTACTGAAGGTTCAGGGCCGTGTCGTAGAAACCGCCGCTCGCGGCCAGCACCGTGTCGAACCCCTGCCGCGCAGCCTGCGGATCGTAGCCGTAGACCGACCGGCCATCCCCGTTCCACCAGTGCAGAGGCAGCGCCGGATCGGACACGACGCACACGCCGCCCGCCGCTTCGTCCGCGACCAACCGCAGCAGGCCACACAAGCCGCCCGCGTTTTTATAAACCGACTGCGCCGCATAGACCAACACGCGCAACGCCGTGTTCGTACGGACGCCGGCCTTGCCCAGATCCTCCAGCTCTTGCGTCGCCAAGAGCGTGGACGCGGCGGACCAGTTCTTGCCGTCCGCGAGGAGGCCGGAGAGCTTGACGCCGCCCGTCTTCGCGATGGTCAGGGTCAGATAGCCGCTGCCCTGGGGCGCATGCTCTGTCGCGGATGTCACCGGCAGCGCCACCGTGTAGTAGCCCGCACACGCGGCGGCCAGCTCTGCGAGGGCGGGCTCTTTCCAACTGTCGCGGAAGAGCGTCACGCCGCTCACCGACTGCGACGCGCCGGTTACCGTCAGCGAGCCGGTGCCCTCGCCGCTGGCCATTGAGACGGCCAGCGCCAGCACGTTCAGCGACGGGACACCGTCCGCGGTGACGGCCGTTTCAAGCCTCACATAAACCGTGCCGTTGGTTTCAGCGTCATAGCCTGTTTTAGAAAAGGCGACGGTTTTGCCTCCGACCTGAACCTTGGCTGTCAGCCGCCCCGCTTCGGAGACGGTCAGCGCGACACTGCCGTTTTTCCTTGGCTCGTCCGCGTTGCTAACCCAGCCGTTGAACTGACCCGCGGCCTTCTGCAGCGGAACCACCGAAAAAGCGAGGGGCAGCGTCGAACCGATCACGTTTCCGTCCTCGACGGTCGCGCGGCTTTGCACCCACAACGCATAGTCGCCTGTTTTATCGGGCACGCCGACAAAGTGCGTCGCACCGTCGATGTTCTTCATCGACAACCCCGACGGCAATTTTCCAACGAGCCCATAGCTGAGCGGATCGCTCCCGCCTTCCTTCGTATCGTCCCCGCAGCCGCAATCGTAGAACATCGCGAACGGCCCCAGCGCGACCTGCACGCCGGCCACCAGCCGATAGGCACCCGCCGAGGTGACTTGCAGGCCCTCCGTCTCCTCGAAATTCGGCAGCGTCGTCACGGGGCCGTCCCAGCTCTTGATGCTGAACGGCCACACATCGCCTTTCGCCACCACCTCGCCGCCGCCGGGGAGGGCCATCACCGCATCCACCCGCCAATAATGTTTCATCTCCTCGGTCAGGACACATTCCAAACAGGGATCGATTTGGTTTTCCGTGATCTTGCCCTCCGGCAACAAGCGCACAAGCTCACCGGCGCTGTCACCCAGATAGACCCGGTACTCGTCCGCCGCCGGGACTGCGGCCCACTTCAGCCAATCGGGCGATCCGGCGCAGACAAAGTTCTGAGCCGGTAGCGGCGACGACGCCTTCTGCAGCGGCTGCCACACGAGGTTAGAGAAGGCCACCGCCGCGGGTTGTCCGCCCTCCGCGAAGAGCTGCCACGTCACCGTCTGCGTGCCCGCCTTCGCCACGTAAAACGTTTCCGTCCCGTTCGCCGCGGCCCCCGCCAGGAACGCGCGCGTTTCGGAGCCGACTTTGACAACCAGCCGGCTCGCGGCATCCATTGTCGGCAGAAAGCCCCAATCGAACGCCAAGCGCCCAGGGCCTTTCACGGCGGTTTTCAGCGTGGTGCTATTGCCTGCCGGCACCGGGGAACAGCGTAGCTCCCCCGCGTCGCCGACAAACCACAGGGCCGCGCCGGAAGAGGTATATTTCAAGGCCGCACCAGCGTCTTCGTTCAGGCTCTGCGCAACAAACTGGTCGCGGAGGGTGACGGTCACGGCTGCCGCGCCTGCCGTCGTCCCCGAAGCGGTGGTCTGCCGGATGCGCACCGTAAAGGTCTTGTCCGCTTCAACCGCCGCCGAAACGAGCGTGGCGATCGAGACCCGCTTCGGCGCGGCGTCGTTGTTCGGCCACACCACATTCACGCTCGTTGCCGTGAAGTTCACGTCGGGCAGCGCCGTACCGCCGACGGTCTCGACGGTCGCGGCGACCTCGCCGCCCGCGCCGCCCACACGTCCCAGCCAAAGCACCAGCTCGTTGCCTTCGCGCACCCGAGCGGCGGGCTTCAGCGGGTTCGCGAACGGCTCCGCGCCTGCGCCCTGCGCAACAAAGCCAACGGTTCCGGCGCCGGGGGTCACGCTCGCGTTAAAATTGCTATAGGCGAGACGATAGCCGGCCACTTCGGAAAAGGCCCCGCCGACCTTCACGTAGCAGGTCAGCGGACGAGCCTGATTCAGCGTCCAGGACACCGACGGGTTGTCGCCCAGCGCGCCGGCAGCGGAGGCGACCGGCAAAGCGGAGGCATTCGTTGTTGTGAACAGATCCACGCTGACCTGCCCGACCGGCAGCGACGCCTGTCCGCCCACGAGACGGCCTTCCGCAGCGAACGTGTAGGTCCTGCCCGGCTGAGCGGAAAAGGCGAACCAATCTGCGGCATCGGTCGGCGAAAGGGTGTGCGCCTGCCGCGTCACCTCCTCGACGATGTTCGTAAGCATTGTGGCGGAGGCGGAGGCGTCGTCGCTTTTGCCGGGCACGCGGTTGTCCTGCACGTCCCAGGCATCATCATTCCACACCCGGCCGATCTTGGAAATAAAGGCTTGCGCCGTCACATTCGTCAACTGGCGGTAGTGGGTCAGCTCGCCCTGATAAGCGCCATCCGGACGCAACACGAGCAGCGTCGGCATATTGATGGTGGTCGGGCTCCTGTACTTCCTGTAGACGGCATATGTACTTTCCACCAGACGGTTCCGCGCCAAGAGCCTCTCCGACGCTTCGAGCGTGAACAAGCCGGTGTTGGTGTGGCACAGCCACGCGTACTGAGTCGAGTTCGTGGCTTTCCGGTTCGGGAAATCCAACCACACCCAGTAGGCATCACTCGCGGCCATGAAGTCCTTGAACTCGGGCTTGCCGACCACCTGCGTTTCCAGTCCGTTGCAATCGGGGCACCAGGTGGACCCTACGATAAAGAGATAAAGCCGCTTGTGCTCAAGCGCGGCGCGGTTGGTGGCCGCGGCATAGTCCATGGTCCATTGTCCAACGACCGCGGGGTTCGTGCAAACGGCGGGATAAGCCGACGGCGTAAATGTCCAGCCCTGCCCAAAAAGCATCAGCGGCATCACCGCCAGAACAAACGTTGAAAAAAAAGACAAACGCATTTTTTATCTCCTTCGATCGCGCAACTTGGAAAAGGCCTTTTAAAAAGGGGATGAATAGGGTAATGCGAGTCTGAGATGAATGCACGCACTTTTTTCTGCGACACCCCGGAAACCGGATAGCAAAGGGAGCCTTTATTTGTTAAGTTATTGTCTTTTCCAACGTGACGCCATAACAGAAATGTCTCACGCAAAGACGCCGAGACGCCAAGTGTAATACCGATGCGCCTACGGCGGATGCGGGAAAACGATTTGTTTTTCATTGGCCTTGTCGTCCAGCAAGACACTTTAAGGAAAGCATCATGAATAAAACCGCGTACACCGCCTTCTTTGTCGGAGCTCTCCTCACCACGGCGAGCGCGTCAGCCGCTCAAGCGGACGCGACAACGAAAAAGCCCTGCGCGGTGCTGCTCGGCACCAACACCGTGGATCTCGGCACCGTCATGAAATACGAAACGAAAAGCACCGAGTTCCGCATCTGCAACGCAGGAGAGGCTCCTTTGACGATCAAAGCCATTATTTCCACATGCAGCTGCATCAGCGGCAAGGCCAGCAAGCCGACCCTTCTGCCGAAAGAGGAAGGAGTGATCACCGTCCTTCTCAAAGCCAGCGAAGTACACGACTCTTTTACGCGCTCGTGCTGGGTCTTTACCGATGACCCCAAAAAAGCACGCATCATGTTGACCGTTAAAGGAGAATGTGTGCCCGTGTTTCAAGGGCTGCCCCACATGCCGGTCGCCTTGCGCGCCATGGACGCTACGGTTGCCTGGACCAATGAAATCACGCTGACCGCCTCGGAAACCAACACATTTCTGGGCTTACCAACCCTCTCAGGCGAGGAGTTCGCGAAAATCGACGTAGCCGTCAAGACCAACGTGGCCGAGAAGATGTCCTACGTCATCCGAACAGTCATCCAGCCGATTGATCCCGACCTGCACGTCGCCACGGTGACCTTCCCCGTCGTCGGCAAGCCCGGCACCGACCCCAGCCCCATCCGGCTCCAGTTTCAGACGCAGATCGGCGCCCAGCTCCACATCACACCCAACAAGATGCTACTCAACCCCGCCGGCAATAACACCCCGAGACGCTTCGCCATTCAACCGTCCGGAAGCGCGAAGACGAATCTGCTGAGCTGGTCGCCGGTCATCGAAGGCGTCGACATTTCGTTTCTGCCCTCGGGCAAAGGCGGCATGCGCCCCAATCTCTTACTGACGATAAAGGTGTCCGACGAGGCCGCGCAACGCCTGCTCAAAGAAAACACGGAGCTGACCTTCACCTATCCGAATCACAAGCCAGCCAAGCTTTCCTTCGGGCCGATTGCCGGAGCTAAATAGCGGCCGGCCTGACATGCGAAACGCTTGAGACGGCGTCAGGCTGATCACTTCGGCACAGGCTGGCCGACCGCAGGCGGTTCGACATTCTCGGTAATCCACTTTTCCGCGTCAGCGGGTGTGGTGTAAGCGTTGCCGGTGACAAACGCATAGTGGCCGCGGGCCACTTCCGAGGCGATCGGATTCGAAGACTGGATGACCGTGAGCAGACCCCTGACCGCGATATCATCGGGCAGGCTGTTAAACTCCATGGCACAGGCCTCAAGATCGTCCTGTCCCTTCAGCGCCTGCATTCCCGCGACAAGAAGCTGCCCCTTCATTGCCTCGTCGGAAACCTCGTCAACCGCCTCTTTCCAACGCTGGAAAGCCTCCGCGACAATTTCCTCACTCTCGTCGGACAACAGGGCCGACAGCTCGGGAAGCGCCTTGATTCCGATCCAGCCGAGAGCTCCGACGACTTGGGAACGGACCTCGACATCCTTGGACAACATCAGCTTCCGCGCAAGCACCAGAACCGCGGCCTGGTCATCCGAATCCAGCCTGTCTTGCAGTTTCTCAGCCTCTTCGCGATCCTCCAAAACGACAATTTCATTGGTCGGGGATACGGGACTGCGCCGCGCAAGCGGCTGTGCCGCACGCGCGGCATGCCCGGTGGCTGAAACCGTCGACGGCACAGCGTTTGTGCGCTTCTGAGCGCCGACCTGCGACGTTTTCGTGGCGGGTGGCGGCGAAGCCTGCCTGCCCTTCGATTCCCGCAGCAAATAGAGTGCACCCGCCGCCGCCAGCCCAACAAGGCCGACCACGACGAGGATTTTTGTATTCCCAGTTTTCATATCATTACTTTCTGGTCACTTTTTTCCAGAAGTTAGTCCCGTTCGGATATTCGATGCGTGCCTGTTGTTGCAAACGCTTCAGCCACTCGGTCTGCAGCTCTCCCAAGCGTTCACGCTCGAGCTTTGCGCGCAACACCTGATCATCCTCCGGCACGGTTTTAAATTCACCCAGACGCAACACGATACGCCCAAGTTTGACGGTTGCCGAGGCCGCGGCAACGACCGCGTCGACACCTTTTCTGTCGAGCACTTTGATGATGACAAGGCCCTCCTCCGTGTCGAGGGGATCCGAAACCGCTCCCACCGGCAGCGTGAACGCCGCATTGCGCACGCCGGCATCTTCGATTTCACCGCGGGCAAACTCGCCCCAGTAGCTGACGTCGCCCTCCCCCGGATCCTCGGTCACCTCCGCAGCGACCTTCGCGAAGTCCTCGCCCTTGCGCAGACGCTCGCAGACGGCAACGCCGCGGGCCTTCACCAAGGCGTTCGTGGCCTCGCACATGCGGTTGTACCCGGCAATCCGATCTCGAAGCGCCTGAAGATCCTTATCCGTCACCTTCAGGCGCTCTCCGAACTCGTTCTCGCGAAGCGTCGAAATCAGCGCCTGATCCTCCAAATCGGCAAGGATCTCGCGAGACTCCTTTTCGCCGATTGACCGCAGATACGCTTCCGGCGTCTTTTTCTCCAGCTTGGCCCGTTTCGCGAGGACTTCCGCCATTTTCGCTTTGCTTTCCGGCGACGGGACCAAACGACGACGACGGGCCTCTTGCAGCAGCAGCTGTTTCGTCAGAAACTCGCCCACAAAGGTCTTTGCCCTGTTCGTACGGTAGCTCACGACATCCGGCAGACGGGCATTCGGGTGCGCCGCCTGGTACGTCTGAGCCATGCGTTCCAAGAGCGCATCGCACTCACCGCGTTTCAGCGCAACCCCGTTGACCGACACCAGCACGTCCTCCGGACGCATTTCGACGAAGCTCTTCTCATTGGTGCCCACGATCGGTCCCGCGGCGATGTTCGTGATGCCCCCCGAAGGACCGGAACCTTTATCCGCCGAATCGTCTTTCCGGTTCCCGCACCCCGCAACCAGCACGCAGGCCAGACAAATAGAAAGGTGGCGGCGCACCCGCGCCGGCACTTTTGATGGTTGGTTCAACAGCAGCACCCTCACGTTTACTTGATTCCCGCAGACAGGGTGACAAAGGGGTACGACCGATTCAGGGTGTATTTGCGCACCGCACCGTCCAGCGTCTTATACGTCGAGGAATCCGGGAACAGATAGTGACCGCTCGAAACAACGTCGCTGGTCTTGTCCGCCTGTTCCAGCAACAACACGGAAGAGTAGGACGCGGGCTTCTGCGTGTGCTTCCACGTCAGCCGCTCAGGATCGCTCCGCGTATCTTCCTTCGTCACATAGTCATAATAAACCTTGAACGAGCCGGCCATGACACCGGTGGTCCGGTTGAACGTCAGCGTCAAACCGCTCGGATTCACGGCGCTGTCGTAATTGTAGAGGGGCGCCCCGTCGTCATCTTTACCCAACAGCCGGAGGTCAGAAGCCGACACCGTGAAACCCGTTCCGTTCGCCTTCACGGATACCGTCAGATTGGACTCCACGGATTGCCAGGACGTCGCAAGCACCGGCTCCTCTTCACGGGTCGTACCCTCGTCGGTCACCACGGTTTTTGTGTTCAGCAACTCTGGCGGCTCAGCCAGGTCATCCACGAAGAGCTGCCGACCTTCATAGTGAGTTTTCAGATTCTCTGAACTGTTATACCAACCGCCGATAGCTGACAACTCAGATTCAAACCCGGGGTTTTCAGCGTCATAGACCGGAACCGAGAACGGATTGTAGCTGTACCAAACCAGCGCTTCACCAAAGCCCGCACCGACGCTCACATCTTTCACACCGTTGGTATCCTTGTCGCCAAAGTTAATCACCCCGCCGAACAGGCCGCCTTCATAGGGCGTCGGCGCACTGTACAGCAACGCGCACAGCACCGGATTCGTGACCGTCGTATCCGGGTGGAGGAACAGCGTGCCGCTTTGCGTCAGCGTCGTGCCGTCGCCCAACTTGCCCGCCACCTTGAAGCGACCCTTCTTATCAAGCGTGACCGTGGCGTAGCCATTGCCCGCCGGCGCATCATTCGGCCACGACGCACAGCAATTGGGGAAGGCCATGGTGTAATAACCACTGAACTTTTCGGCGACCTTCACCATCTCGCTCTTCGTCCAATCATCGCGATAAAGCTCAAGCGGGATCGCGTTCGAAGCCGAGCCCAGCTCACCGACCACGCGGCCGCTCTTGATCGAGACCTGGAAGGTGACCGGCAACGTGCTGCCTGATTTAGAGAAAGAACCCGCGATCCAAGCCGTGCCGTTACTGATCGTCTGATAGGCGGCATTCTTCAGCGTATAGGTTCCCGCATAGCGAGGTCCCTTGACCGGGAAGACCGCCTTGCCCGAAAGGTTGCCTGCGGCATTCACGCTCAGGCTAACCGTACCCAACACACCTTCTCCGTACAACGCGCCGCCCCACCCCTGGTAGTTGGCAGCCGCCGTCACAAGCGGATCGACCTCTTGAAGCGTCACCACCGCATTCGCGCCGACCGTCAGCCCCGGCAGCGTGACCAGGTCAGGGGTCAGTTTTACGCCAAAGGTTTCAGAGCCCTCCCATTCCTTTGTACTCTTCTGGAGGGTGATCGTCACCGTCTTATTCGCAGAATCGCCGCTCGCCCACGTCAGGGTCGTCGGAGCCGGCGTCGCAGCGAAATCCTCGCCCGCCGTGGCCGTATACAAGGTGCTGCTGCTGTCCAGCGTCGAGAGGGTGACCTTCGCCGTCCCCACGGTGCCGCCCACGCGCCTGAGCGTGAGCACGACGTTGGCCGCCGACTCCGGCACGCTGACAGGCGTACTCACAAACTCGATCTGTCCGGGCGTTCCGGGCTCAGGATCCGTATTACCCGGCGTATAGGCTCCGATCTGCCTCTCGATATCCGCGCGCAGACTCTCATAGGATTTGGGGTATTGGCCTCTAGCGTCGACACCCCCTTTAGGCCATGTGAGGCGCCACAGCGGATAAAGACCGCTGCCGACCCATTTTTTGACAACCGCCAAGTCCTTGGCATAAACCATGACCAAACCGCGATTCGCAAAATAATCAATACAGGCGGGCTTATCGAGCTGGCTATCGAACGCTGTGCAGTGCGAACACGAGGAAGAACCCCAGAGCACGAACAACGGAACATTCAACTCTGCGGCCTTGGCCTGAGCCGCCGCGAGATTACTATGCCATTGACCGAGAACAACCGGCGCATCTGCGGCAGCCGGCGTTGGCCGAGCCTCAATGAAACTCGAAAAAAGAGCCACAAAACCCACGCTTAGCATTGTTTTTCTGAACATGAAACAACTCTCCTTAATTTGGATTTCCTATGATATTGATTTACTTTGCAGGCGTCAAATAAAAAAGGGCGGGAAACTTTCGTTCCCCGCCCTTCACAATCGTAACCGAAAATTACCGGTTATTCAGCAGCGAAAGCACTGAAGTCAGTTCCGCAGCCGCAGCCCTTCTTCGAGAGCTTCTTGTTCAGCTTGATTGACCAGGTGCCGTGATAGATCGCATTGACGGTATCGTCAATATCCGTTCCGCAGAGCGGGATGGCGAATGCCGCAACGGCGTCAGCGCAGCTCGCTTCGCAGCTCGGTCCGGGGCCTTTGCCAACAACGTTGCCGTTGATGCTCTGGACAACCAAGTCAGCAGCCTTACCGCAGCCAGCGAAACGGGCTTCGATGCCGCTAACAGCGTCTGCCGGCATGTCAAACAGGGCTTCAACCTGATTCTTGTTCATGTCCTGGCCTTTGCCGACCAAGTTCAGGATGTCCCACGTCGGAGCGGTGCTGCCGTCGAAGATCACTTCTTTGCTCTTCTTGTCCAGCACGATGAGGGTGGCAGCCTTGAACGACTCGCAATCGCAAGCGCCGCAGAACACGAGGTAGCCCTTCCACTGGACTTTCCGGCATTGGCGATAGCACAGCGCGTCGCCGCAATCGGCCTTGAGATCCTTCGCGACCGTGGTCTGCAGACTGGCCTTGAAGTCATAGATAAGCGAACAACTGCAATCATCCGTGCAGTCGCCGCACGCCGCCGCATATGCGCCACCAACGATCGTCATCGCGGCAGCAAACATCATCAACTTCTTCATGAGTACTCCTTTGTTGTTTCTCTTTTTGTTATCACCAGACGACGCCTAGATGTCGCTGGTAACGCCAAAAACGATGTGACTTTAGCATACACCTAGTACGCTGTCAACCCGCGAAATAAAAAAATTTCTTAAGTTGACGGGCTAACCTTTGCCCAAATCCTTTTGGTTCTTTCAAACCGGGGTTAATTTACCATAGCGTGCGACCGGTGTGCAAGAGGCAAAATTAAAAAAATGCATGCTTGCGTCGGAAGGCCAAGCACCCGCCCTGTAAATTCATCTTTAAGTGAACGGAGAAGGCTTCTGCGCGTCCGACTGCGCCGGTGTTTCCAAGGGGCCTGAGCTTCCGGGTTCCCGGCAAGATGGGTGCCGGGTTTCGCTTTTGATGCCGTTCTGCCATCGCGTGCGGAGCGTCTGTATTTTTTGCGGCCCGGAAAAGCTTTGACTCCCATAGGCGGTTCTGTATGATATTACTCTTACGGATTATTGTGCGTTTGGCGATTGGGACGGGATCGACAAGGGGGATGCTCGAATGAAACGGGTTTGGATGCCGATCATCATTGGCTGGGCGGTCTTGAAGGGTTTCGCCGCGCCGGAACCGAAGGCTTCGCTTTTTGACGAGGTCAAGATCGCCGCGCCGGAATCGGCGATCGACGCCATCGTCTTCCGGTCCCTTTCCAACAAAGGGATCCGCCCCGCCTACTGCACCGACGCGGTCTTTCTGCGCCGCGCCTATCTCGACGTCATCGGCACGCTTCCCACCGCCGACGAGGCCCGCGCGTTCCTCAACGACCCCTCTCTGAACAAGCGTCGCGCGCTGGTGGACCGCCTGCTCGCGCGCGACGAGTTCGCCGACTACTGGGCCATGAAGTGGAGCGACCTCCTGCGCATCAAGGCCGAGTTCCCCGTGAACCTCTGGCCCAATGCCGCACAGGCGTATCACCGCTGGCTCCGCGCCTCGCTTCGCGACAACAAACCGTACGACCGGTTCGTGCGCGAGCTGCTCACTTCCAACGGCAGCAATTTCCGCGTCGGCCCCGTCAACTTTTACCGCGCCATACAGGACCGGTCGCCGGAGGGCATCGCAACCGCCGTGGCGCTGACCTTCATGGGCACACGCGCCGAGCGCTGGCCCACCAACACGCTGGCCGGCATGGCCGTTTTCTTCTCGCAGATCAGCTACAAGCCCACGCGCGAGTGGAAAGAGGAGATCGTTTTCTGGAACCCCGACAAGGCGTTCGCCGCGCCGACCAACAGCGCCACGGCCGGCGCGACAAACAGCGCGGCGCTCACTCCGCCGCCCGCGCCGGCCGCGCCCGCGGGACCGCTGGTCGGCCTCTTGCCCGACAAGACCAAGATCAAGCTGACGGCGGACCGCGACCCGCGCGAAGTCTTTGCCGACTGGCTGGTTTCGCCGAAGAATTTCTGGTTCTCCGCCGCGATCGTCAACCGCATCTGGTCGTGGTTCCTCGGGCGCGGCATCATCCACGAGCCGGACGACATCCGCGTCGACAACCCGCCC
>JAEAMG010000793.1_pt1 | contig 30940 bp, 20 predicted proteins | sample 8958741 | NCBI WGS metagenome assembly JAEAMG01 (sample SAMN16933256, study PRJNA681125) | bioreactor sludge metagenome | isolation source: anaerobic bioreactor treating anionic surfactant - SDBS | place: India: Bengaluru | collected 2019-02-28 | reverse complement strand
GGGGGGCGGTCAGGACCGTCAGGACGCGATGTCGCGGCGTACCCGACAAAGCGCCTAGCCGGTCCATACCGCCCCCGGTCCGGCCGAAGATGTCGATCAGGCTCGCGGTTTCGTTGCGGCCTGTTGCGACCACGATTGTGAACGCATAGGCTCGTCGGCAAGTCGTAACCCGTTGATTTCCAGTCTCGGGATTGATCTATAGCACGGAAAACCTTGTTATTTTCCCTGCTAGCTTTGATCCTCATTAAGAGGTTGGACCAAGACAAATGAGTGTTCCCCGGATCAGAAAGAAGTTTGTTCTTCTAGGCGTCCTGACCGTGCTGCTCCTGGCGGTGGCGATGCTCGCCCCCGGCACCCGCGGTGACCTGCCGGCATGGAGCGAGTTCTGCCCAGTGGATGGCGATCCGGCTGTTACGGACGTGCTGAAGCCCATTCGGCAGAAGTATCGCATCCCCGCGCTTGGCGGCGCAGTTGTGACGAGTGAAGGGCTCGATGTATACGGCGTGGTAGGGACCCGCAAGAGAGGGAGTGACGTTCCAGCTACGCTTCACGACAAGTGGCATGTGGGGTCCTGCACAAAGGCCATGACGGCAGCACTGGTGGGCAGGCTCGTGGAAGCGGGCTTGCTGAAGTGGGACACGACGGCGGCAGATGTCTTTCCCGACCAGGCTTCGACGTTTGACGCCGACATGGGCAAGGTGACGGTAATGCAGTTGCTCTCGCACAGCGGCGGGGTGAAAAGAGACCTCACACTCAGAGCGCTGATCGGGAGTCAGTTCCTACCGGGCCACACGGTGTCCGAACAGCGCCTTCAGGTGACGTTACGCACACTTGCAGAAAAGCCGAAGTACCCCAGAGGAAGCACCAACGAATACTCCAATCTGGGTTACATCATCGTTGGCGCGATGATAGAGAAGGTTGCCGGGCGATCGTGGGAAGATGCGATTCAGGAGAGGCTGTTCAAGCCTTTGGAAATGAAGAGCGCCGGTTTTGGAGGGACCGGCACACCGGGCAAGCTTGATCAACCATGGGGCCACGCCGATGACGGGCGTCCGGCGGACAGAAATGGTCCTTCTGCCGACAATCATCCAGTCCTGGGACCCGCGGGGCGCGTCCACTGTACAATGCGGGACTGGGCAAATTTCGCTGTCGACCAGCTCCGCGGTTCCATGGGAGAGCCCGCGCTCCTGGCAGATTCCACATACAAGATCCTCCACGCGCCACCTGTCGGAAAAGGTACGGCACTTGGTTGGTCCGTGTATCCGCGGGATGTACTAATTCATGACGGAGACAATCAGAGGAACTTCGCCTGCATCATAATCGATCGTCGGAAAAGCTTCGCCATACTGGTGTGCATGAACCAGTCCGCGCATTCGTCATCCTTCAACGGGGCCGGAACCCCCGCCTACAAGGCAATGGACGAGGCGATTCTTGCATTGGCCGGACTTCACAGGGATGGGCATGGCAGAGGAAAGCCGATTGCTGACGTTGTCCAACCACCGGCTGGTGGCGACGGAAAGCCTGCGCCACAGCCGTAACGTCAGACAAAAAAGAGGTCAACATGCGAACACGCATTGGCTTGATTCTTATCGGCATGGTCCTGCCATAAATGAGAGCGGAACAGGTCTTTCGCGTTTCGAGATGTTGATCGGGCTTGCGGTCTGGTTGACGGACTCGTTGCGGCCCGCTACAACCACGCGGAACGCATCGCCGAGCTGCGGGCGGCCGTTTAGAAAGCGAAGTAGGGGCGGTCAGAAATGCGGGTTTATGAACGCGTACGAATGATCATCACGGTGGCGTTGCCGGTTGACAACCCCCTGTGGCTGGCGTACTGTACGTCAAACGCTTGTGAGGCGCGTTCTAGAAGCTGACGCGAGGGGCTCTGGCTGGTCGTGTGGCAGTGTGAGGAAATGGTTGCATGAATCTCATTGAAAGCATAAGGCAGGGCGAGGGCAAGACGCTGGAATTGAAGTCGCGTCTGCCGCAGCACGAGCAGATTGCCAAGACCGCCGTGGCGTTCGCCAACACCAGCGGAGGGAGGCTGGTGATCGGCGTGAATGATGGCCGGCAGGTGATTGGCCTTCCCGAAGAGGATCTTCTGGACTTGCAGAGTCAGATCGGCTCGATCATTTTTGATCGCTGCCACCCGGCGATCCTGCCGGAAATGTACACGGCCAACCTCGAAGGCAAAACGGTTTTGGTGGTCGAGGTGTTCCGCGGCAACCTGCTGCCCTATTACCTCAAGGACGAGGGCAAGGGCCAGGGCACCTACCTGCGCGTTGGCGCCTCCAACCGCAAGGCTGACTTCGAGCACATCCTGGAGCTGGAGCGGCAGCGGCGGAACCAGAGCTTCGACGAGGAGGTCTACCGCGAGAAGCCGCTGTCGGCGCTGGACCTGCGTCCGCTACTGACGCGGTTCGCGGCGGCCGGCAAACCGCTGGACGCTGAGAAGCTGAAGAACCTCAAACTCGTCCAGCAGGAGCAGGGCACAGACTATCCCTCGCAGGGCCTGATGATCCTGCTCGGGCTGTTGCCGCACGTTGCCGCCAAGTGCGCCCGCTTCAAGGGTACGGACATGAGCGTGTTTCTGGACCGCAAGGAGTACGCTGGCGATCTGTTCACCCAGTTGGAGCAGGTCGAGGCTTTCGTCAAGAACCACATCTCCCTGCGCGGCGAGATCAAGGGCCTTCAGCGCACCGACACCTTCGAGATCCCGGAGACAGCCCTGCGCGAGGCACTGGTCAATGCCGTGATCCACCGCGACTACACGAACCAGGGGCGCGACATCAAAGTCGGCGTCTACGACGACATCGTAAACGTGGTCTCTCCCGGCGGATTCCCGAACACCCTCACGGCCGAGGCGCTGCTGGAGGGCCGCTCCGAGATCAGGAATCGGGTGATCGCCCGCGTGTTCAAGGAGCTGGGATACATCGAGCAATGGGGCAGCGGCATCCAGCGCATCAAATCCGCCTGCCTCGCCCAAGGGCTCGCCGAGCCCCGCATCAGGGAAAAGGGCGACTTTGTGGACGTGGAGTTCTATCGGTCGGCAGCGGAAGAAGTGGCTGACACCGAGGGTAAAAGTTCGGCTGTGCCGGCGGATAACCGGCGGATACCGGCAGATAACCGGCGGATACCGGCAGATGCAATTACCCATCAAGAGCAGCTCATCTTGAGTCACGTCAAGGCAACATCCATGGTTTCGGCCGCTGTTGTCGTTACGTTGTTAGCCGTGAAGCCTAGTCGCGCCAGAGAGATTCTCAAGACCATGACCGATAAGGGGCTATTAGAAAAACGTGGCCAAGCTCGCGGCACCTGTTACGTGTTGGCGCAGAAGTCGCAGGGCGCAGACCGCGCCTAGAGACGTGAAGCAGAGCACCGGTGGCGGCACACGTTCCGCACGCGGTTGAGCGAGGCGGGGGTGTCGGATGGCCGTAGCTTTTTCCACCCTGCACGTTCCTGAAAAGTGTAACATTATGTAACATTGTGTAACATTTGCCCCGAAACCGACGATGCCAGCCGCGTTTGACTCAAGGCTCTTTACGGCACGAGCGTCAGACGGCCCCAGGCGCTGCGGTCGGAGGAGTTGCGCGGGCCGCCGTTCCAAACGAGCTGGCTGGAGCGTTGCTTGCCGTCCTTGTTGCTGCCGACACTTATCGGGGGAAAGAATGTTCCCTTGGGGGGACCGAGGAAGGCTGTAGACTGTAGGCTATAGGTTGTTGGGTGAGGTACAGCGACGGGAAAGTGTATGGCCGGAATCGGGCTTGAAGCAAGGCGGTACGTGTGCTAATGTTCAGATATGTTTAAGAATGGTGCGGTTGTGCCAGTGGTGCGTTTGATCCATAGCAATGATCCCTATTGTGAACGCATAGGCTCGCCGGCAAGTCGTAACCCGTTGATTTCCAGTCACGGGATTGATCTATAGCACGGAACCCTCGCTATTTTCCCTGCTAGCTGTGATCCTCATTAAGAGGTTGGACCAAGACAAATGAGTGTTCCCCGGATCAGAAAGAAGTTTGTTCTTCTAGGCGTCCTGACCGTGCTGCTCCTGGCGGTGGCGATGCTCGCCCCCGGCACCCGCGGTGACCTGCCGGCATGGAGCGAGTTCTGCCCAGTGGATGGCGATCCGGCTGTTACGGACGTGCTGAAGCCCATTCGGCAGAAGTATCGCATCCCCGCGCTTGGCGGCGCAGTTGTGACGAGTGAAGGGCTCGATGTATACGGCGTGGTAGGGACCCGCAAGAGAGGGAGTGACGTTCCAGCTACGCTTCACGACAAGTGGCATGTGGGGTCCTGCACAAAGGCCATGACGGCAGCACTGGTGGGCAGGCTCGTGGAAGCGGGCTTGCTGAAGTGGGACACGACGGCGGCAGATGTCTTTCCCGACCAGGCTTCGACGTTTGACGCCGACATGGGCAAGGTGACGGTAATGCAGTTGCTCTCGCACAGCGGCGGGGTGAAAAGAGACCTCACACTCAGAGCGCTGATCGGGAGTCAGTTCCTACCGGGCCACACGGTGTCCGAACAGCGCCTTCAGGTGACGTTACGCACACTTGCAGAAAAGCCGAAGTACCCCAGAGGAAGCACCAACGAATACTCCAATCTGGGTTACATCATCGTTGGCGCGATGATAGAGAAGGTTGCCGGGCGATCGTGGGAAGATGCGATTCAGGAGAGGCTGTTCAAGCCTTTGGAAATGAAGAGCGCCGGTTTTGGAGGGACCGGCACACCGGGCAAGCTTGATCAACCATGGGGCCACGCCGATGACGGGCGTCCGGCGGACAGAAATGGTCCTTCTGCCGACAATCATCCAGTCCTGGGACCCGCGGGGCGCGTCCACTGTACAATGCGGGACTGGGCAAATTTCGCTGTCGACCAGCTCCGCGGTTCCATGGGAGAGCCCGCGCTCCTGGCAGATTCCACATACAAGATCCTCCACGCGCCACCTGTCGGAAAAGGTACGGCACTTGGTTGGTCCGTGTATCCGCGGGATGTACTAATTCATGACGGAGACAATCAGAGGAACTTCGCCTGCATCATAATCGATCGTCGGAAAAGCTTCGCCATACTGGTGTGCATGAACCAGTCCGCGCATTCGTCATCCTTCAACGGGGCCGGAACCCCCGCCTACAAGGCAATGGACGAGGCGATTCTTGCATTGGCCGGACTTCACAGGGATGGGCATGGCAGAGGAAAGCCGATTGCTGACGTTGTCCAACCACCGGCTGGTGGCGACGGAAAGCCTGCGCCACAGCCGTAACGTCAGACAAAAAAGAGGTCAACATGCGAACACGCATTGGCTTGATTCTTATCGGCATGGTCCTGCCATAAATGAGAGCGGAACAGGTCTTTCGCGTTTCGAGATGTTGATCGGGCTTGCGGTCTGGTTGACGGACTCGTTGCGGCCCGCTACAACCACGCGGAACGCATCGCCGAGCTGCGGGCGGCCGTTTAGAAAGCGAAGTAGGGGCGGTCAGAAATGCGGGTTTATGAACGCGTACGAATGATCATCACGGTGGCGTTGCCGGTTGACAACCCCCTGTGGCTGGCGTACTGTACGTCAAACGCTTGTGAGGCGCGTTCTAGAAGCTGACGCGAGGGGCTCTGGCTGGTCGTGTGGCAGTGTGAGGAAATGGTTGCATGAATCTCATTGAAAGCATAAGGCAGGGCGAGGGCAAGACGCTGGAATTGAAGTCGCGTCTGCCGCAGCACGAGCAGATTGCCAAGACCGCCGTGGCGTTCGCCAACACCAGCGGAGGGAGGCTGGTGATCGGCGTGAATGATGGCCGGCAGGTGATTGGCCTTCCCGAAGAGGATCTTCTGGACTTGCAGAGTCAGATCGGCTCGATCATTTTTGATCGCTGCCACCCGGCGATCCTGCCGGAAATGTACACGGCCAACCTCGAAGGCAAAACGGTTTTGGTGGTCGAGGTGTTCCGCGGCAACCTGCTGCCCTATTACCTCAAGGACGAGGGCAAGGGCCAGGGCACCTACCTGCGCGTTGGCGCCTCCAACCGCAAGGCTGACTTCGAGCACATCCTGGAGCTGGAGCGGCAGCGGCGGAACCAGAGCTTCGACGAGGAGGTCTACCGCGAGAAGCCGCTGTCGGCGCTGGACCTGCGTCCGCTACTGACGCGGTTCGCGGCGGCCGGCAAACCGCTGGACGCTGAGAAGCTGAAGAACCTCAAACTCGTCCAGCAGGAGCAGGGCACAGACTATCCCTCGCAGGGCCTGATGATCCTGCTCGGGCTGTTGCCGCACGTTGCCGCCAAGTGCGCCCGCTTCAAGGGTACGGACATGAGCGTGTTTCTGGACCGCAAGGAGTACGCTGGCGATCTGTTCACCCAGTTGGAGCAGGTCGAGGCTTTCGTCAAGAACCACATCTCCCTGCGCGGCGAGATCAAGGGCCTTCAGCGCACCGACACCTTCGAGATCCCGGAGACAGCCCTGCGCGAGGCACTGGTCAATGCCGTGATCCACCGCGACTACACGAACCAGGGGCGCGACATCAAAGTCGGCGTCTACGACGACATCGTAAACGTGGTCTCTCCCGGCGGATTCCCGAACACCCTCACGGCCGAGGCGCTGCTGGAGGGCCGCTCCGAGATCAGGAATCGGGTGATCGCCCGCGTGTTCAAGGAGCTGGGATACATCGAGCAATGGGGCAGCGGCATCCAGCGCATCAAATCCGCCTGCCTCGCCCAAGGGCTCGCCGAGCCCCGCATCAGGGAAAAGGGCGACTTTGTGGACGTGGAGTTCTATCGGTCGGCAGCGGAAGAAGTGGCTGACACCGAGGGTAAAAGTTCGGCTGTGCCGGCGGATAACCGGCGGATACCGGCAGATAACCGGCGGATACCGGCAGATGCAATTACCCATCAAGAGCAGCTCATCTTGAGTCACGTCAAGGCAACATCCATGGTTTCGGCCGCTGTTGTCGTTACGTTGTTAGCCGTGAAGCCTAGTCGCGCCAGAGAGATTCTCAAGACCATGACCGATAAGGGGCTATTAGAAAAACGTGGCCAAGCTCGCGGCACCTGTTACGTGTTGGCGCAGAAGTCGCAGGGCGCAGACCGCGCCTAGAGACGTGAAGCAGAGCACCGGTGGCGGCACACGTTCCGCACGCGGTTGAGCGAGGCGGGGGTGTCGGATGGCCGTAGCTTTTTCCACCCTGCACGTTCCTGAAAAGTGTAACATTATGTAACATTGTGTAACATTTGCCCCGAAACCGACGATGCCAGCCGCGTTTGACTCAAGGCTCTTTACGGCACGAGCGTCAGACGGCCCCAGGCGCTGCGGTCGGAGGAGTTGCGCGGGCCGCCGTTCCAAACGAGCTGGCTGGAGCGCTGCTTGCCGTCCGTGCTGTTGCCGACCGCAAGGTCGAAGAGCAGGGTCTGGCCTTCTTTTGGCGTCACGTCCAGCGCGGTCCAAGGGATTGCCGCCTCCAGCGTGTAGCCTTTGCCGTCGACGGAGGGGGTGACCGAGGTTTCGATGACGGGTTGCTTGGCGGCGTTCACGACAAACGTCTGGTTGGCCTTGCCCGCCCCGAGCAGGATCTGACGGTCGGTGAAAAGCAGCGGCCCGCCCTGTTCGATCTTTTCGCTGCCGATGAAGAGCTCGATGACGTCGGCGTTCCAAAGATCGCCGCCGGAGTGTCCGTTTTTCATGGGCGTGGGGTCGGTGACGTTCGCGAGCAGATAGAGGGCCTTCTCGTCCCATGCGACCTTGAAAGCGGCCTCCACGCCGCCGGTCTCGCGGCCCGCGGCGAGGCGGTCGGCGCCGATGCGCTCGGGCGGCCGTCCGGGCCAACCCTCAAGCTGTCCGTCGATGGCCATGGGAGCGGTGGGACGTCCGGCTGAGGCCGTGCGCGTATCCCTGCCGGCCTTGCCGCTGAAACGCGGGTTGTCGAGCAGGTAGGGCGCTTTGCCGTTCAGCCAAACGTCGTAGATGGACGCGTGGGTCTTGACCATCTCCGTGAAGAGGTCGCGATAGGGGCGGTCGGCGACGTTGAAGAGACCGGTGTTGGCACGTTCTCCGTTGAGCCCCTCGAAGAAGCGGCCGGTGACCGCCTGGTCAAGTAAGGTGAACCATTCGACGCCGACCACGAAGCCGAGCGCCGCCGCGCCTTCGACGTAGTGGCGGTAGGCGAGGCCCCGTTCGCGCTGCGTGGCCATGTCGTTGTTGCCGGGCGCGACGTTGCTCTCTTTGGCGGCGGTGAAGTAGAATTCGCTCCACATCTGCGGCTTGCGTCCGGTCCACTCGTAGAGGCGGCGGATGAAGGCCGCGTCGATGCCGCAGGTGTAGTAGTTGATGCTGATGACGTCCATGTATCTGCCGGCCACGCGGCAGAGGGTCTCGCTGTTGGCGGTGCCGGGTTGCCAGCGATTGCCGATCAGCAGGTGGTTTTCATCGACCTTACGGAAGGCCGAGGTGATCGAGCGGTAGTAGGTGTCGAGAAAATGCTCCGTGTAGGCCTGCATGTCGGCGAAGGCGTCTTGGGTGGTCAGCGGGAGACCGCGGTCGGCGAGCGCCTCGAAGGAGGCCGCGTCGAGTCCCCACGCGGTGTTGAAAGCGGCGATCTCCTTGTACTTCGCCCGGAGGCGGGCGACCAGCTCGCGCTTGCAGGCGTGCTTGCCGGGCAGCGCGGGAATGGCGCGCGGGATATCCTCGAAGGCCTGCTCGTTGTCGAGGAAGTAACCGATGAGCAACGGATCATTCGCCTGTTCGGCAACTGATTTTGAAAACAGCTCACCCATTTTGGCGAGGTTCTTCTCATCGAACGGATCGAAAACGCCGCGCACGCCGGGAAGGGCCGGCCCGAGCGTCCAGGTGTTCAGCGGCAGAGACTCGACGCGCGGAAAACCCTTTTGTTCGAAGACCGGTGAACGGCCCGAGAACGCGCCCACGGAGTTGAAGCCGATCCGGCGTGCGCGGTCCACGAGGCGGGCGGTGTGGGCCTCGTCGTCGTAAGCACCGTACTTGCGGACCACGTTGGCTTTATAGAACGAGACCGCGCGGGGGTTCCACCACTTCTCCGGATGCCAGGCGGCGGCGAAGGCGTTGTCGCGCGGCGGCAGCCACTCGAAGACATCGTTGCGGCCTTCGATGGAGGTGTAGTCCTCGCCGGGGCCGAAGGTGCAGACGCCCAGGTGGAAGAAGGCGTCGCCGTCGGGGTCGGCCAGCACCCACACGTTGCGGTCGCCGATCCGCTTGGCTTCGACATGAAAAAATCCGGTTTTCTTAAGCCCCAGCTTGGCTCCGCTGCCGGGCAGGCCGCCAAAGCGGTTGCGGGCAGGCGGGTTGAGGCTGGCGTAGTAGGCCGCGTCAGCCTGGGCGTCGGCCTTCAGCTCCGCCTCGTCGTTGAGTTTGCCGGGGAAGTCGCGCTGGGTGGTCTGGCCGAAGCGGTCGACCAGCACAACGCGCTGGGCGGCGCTGGCGTCCATGGACACGGCGATCTCGACGGTTCGCCGTTCAGGGAGATAAGGAACCTTGAATTGGACCCAGAAGGTGTTCCATCCCCATTCGCGGTTGTCCTGAAGCTGCACGTAGGTGTACTCGGGCAGGGCGAAACGGAGGCGCTGGTTGTTGATGTTGGCGAGGTCGAAGCTTCGCGAATGGCCTTGGAAAAGGTGGGGCTTGGCGGGTTTCTCTTTGGGAAATTCGCCTTTGGCTTCCTCCATGCTCCAGCGGCCGCCTTCGCTGTAGTTGGGCGCGACAAGCATTTCCATCGAGAGGGCTTTGGCCGTCGCAGGCAGGTCGGAGAAAGTCAGAGAAATTTTACCGGATGCGGCTGCCGCTTCGATCTGCCCGCCGCCTTCGTATGTGAGGACGGCCTTCGCTCCCTGTATGCGCTTCTCGACCGGCTCGTGCTTCTTGCTGTCGCCGAGATCGAGGACCGGGTAGGCCAGCGTAAAGGTGCCCATGCCGCCGCAGGCCAAGCCGATGCCGGTTTCCGAAAGGCTCAGGGCCAAACGGTCATCGCTGGCGGCGGGCTTTGCGATCGGAGCCGCAGTCTTTGCGGCAGCCGGCTTCGCGGCGGGAATCGCCGCGCCGGGATCAAGAATGTGGACGCCGTAGAAGGCCTCGGTTGCGCCGGTTCGAGGTAGTGCGGCGAAAGAAACCCACTGGAAAGAAGCCGTGTTCCAGACGCGGTTGTCCTGGAGTTGCTGATAGCCGTGCTCGATGACGACCGACAGGCCCTGGCCCGCGCTGTCCGTCAGTGTGAAACGTGTGGCGTCGCCGCGCCAGAGGAAGGCGTCCGCGCCTGCTGTGGCGGGCAGGGGTTTGGCAACAGAGTCTTTGATGGACCAGAGGGCTTTTCCGGCGAGCGAGGCGGGCATCGTCATATTCAGGGAGATGCCTTTGTCGTTCGAGCCGAGCCTCGTCGCGTGGATCTGTACGGCGCCGTCGGGCGAGAGCGTCAGGTTGAGCGCTGCGCCGCCGGGATAGGTGAGCGTGGCGGTGTTGCCGCTGACGGCAGCCTTCTCCGGAGCACGGGGCTCTCCGCCGCCGTTATCCGTGAGCCTGGGATAATCGAGTGTCAGGTTGCCAAGCCCGGGCCCGGCATTGACCGAGAGCCCGGCTTGGGTGAGGCTGACCTCAGCCGCCGACAGGAGCATCGGCATCAGGGCTGACAAGCTTAGGAAACGGCGAATGTTCATAATGGGTTTTCCTTTTAGGGTGGCTGAAGAGCCCGTTGAGGCGGATCTCTTAAAGCGCGTCGAGCGCGAGCGCGCTGCGGGAGATCCTCCTGCACGGCCTTCAATCTCTGCACGCGTTACCGCCATGAAAGAGACCGTCGCGGATGAAGCGCATGATGGCATTTCACGTCGCCGCTAAGCAATTCCATAATTTAAGGGGAACCGATTTCTTTCTAAAAAAACGGTGACAGCCTTTCGGTTTTGTCAGATTCCGGGCAACCCTGTGTAACGAGCAGCAGGGATACCGTGTAACATCCGGTGTACGCTCTCTTCCGAAGCTGGGCTTTGGGTGCCGGGCACAGGCGGAATCGGCCCCTCACACCTGCGGCGGAACCAATAAAGCGCCGAGCCTTTCGTTTATGGATACCACTGTGAAACCGCTTGTTGCCATATTTTCGGTCTTCTGGCTGACGCTGACGCTCGCGCCAGCCGCTCAAACCCTTCCCTTCGCGAGTCCGGAAAGGATAGACAAGCTGGTTGCCAGCCACCTGCTGAAGCTTGGCATCCCCTCTGCGGGAGTCTGCTCAGACGAGGTTTTCGTGCGCCGAGTCTACCTTGATGCGATCGGAACGCTGCCGACCGCGGAGGAGGCGCGCACCTTTTTGGCCGACCCGTCGTCAGGCAAGCGCGACGCGCTCATCGATCGTTTGCTGACGCGCGACGAGTTCGCGGACTACTGGGCCATGAAGTGGTGCGACCTGCTGCGGGTCAAGTCCGAGTTTCCGATCAACCTTTGGCCGAATGCCGTTCAAGCCTACCACCGGTGGATCAGGACCGCCATCAAGGAGAATCTGCCTTTTGACCGTTTCGCCTACGCGTTGCTGACCGCCAGCGGCAGCAACTTCCGCCAGCCGCAGGTGAATTTCTACCGTGCGGTTCAGAGCAAGACGCCCCGCGCGCTCGCCGAAGCCGCGGCGCTCGCATTCATGGGGACGCGCACAGAAAAGTGGCCTCAGGCCCGCCTCGACGGTATGGCGGCCTTCTTCTCGCAGGTGGGTTATAAGTCGACCGCGGAGTGGAAAGAAGAGATCATCTACTTTGATCCGGCCTCTTCCAACGCGCAGATGTCCGCAAGCTTTCCGGATGGCAAGGCTGTGGACTTCACACCGGACCAGGATCCGCGTGCCGTCTTCGCCGAGTGGCTGGTCCGTCCGCAGAATCCGTGGTTCGCGCGCTGTGCCGTGAACCGCGTGTGGGCCTGGCTCTTGGGGCGCGGCATCGTTGAAGAGCCGGACGATTTCCGCCCCGACAACCCGCCGGTCAATCCCGAATTGCTGGCCTTGTTGGAACAGGCCTTGGTCGCGTCGCGCTACGATCTGAAGCGCATCTTCGGGATGATCCTGAAATCGAAAACCTACCAGCAGGCCTGTACGCCGCGCTCAACCGACCCCGCCGCCGAGCGCAACTTCGCATTCTATCCCGTGCGCCGGCTCGATGCCGAAGTGCTGATCGATGCCCTGAACCTGATCACCGGCTCAACGGAGAAGTACACCAGCTCGATCCCGGAACCCTTCTCCTACATCCCCGAGAACCTGCGCACGATCACGCTTGCGGACGGCAGTATCACCAGTCCGTTTCTGAGCCTGTTCGGGCGCCCGGCGCGCGAGAGCGGCCTGACCTCCGAACGGAGCAGCGAACCCACGGCCCCGCAAAGTCTGCACCTGCTCAATTCGAGCCACATCCAGCAGAAGCTGGAGCAGGGGCCGAAGATGCGGGATCTGTTCCGCGACGGCGGGAGCCCGCGCGAGATCCTGGACACGCTCTATCTGACGATCCTCTCACGCTATCCGACCGCTGACGACCTGACCGCGCTGACCGAATATCGGCAGAAGACGGACGACCGTAAACGCATCGCCCTTGACACCGCTTGGGCGCTCATCAACACCGCGGAATTCCAGTACCGGCATTGACGGGATCCCTTTATCAGACAGGGCACCGCCCCGAGGGTGTCCAGCCCTTGAGGGCCGTTTAAAAGCTCTCCGAAAAAGACGATGAAAACACGACTGACACGACGCGAACTGATCCGGAGCGCGGCCTACGGCGCGGCAGGCCTTGGCCTTGCCGAAAGCCTGCCCCTGCGCGCATGGGCCGCCCCGCAGGCCGCCGCACGAGACGCCAAGGCGAAGTCCGTCATCCAGATTTGGCTGTGGGGCGGCGCGCCGCATCTCGACACCTTCGATCCCAAGCCGGAGACCGGCAACGACTATGCCGGGCCCTTCAAGGCGATCGAGACCAACGTGTCGGGCATCCGCGTCTGCGAGCTCCTGCCGCTGCTGGCCAAACAGGCCGACAAGTATGCGCTTCTCCGCGGCATGACCCACGGGAGCAACGCGCATGAGACCGCGACCTATATGGTGCAGACCGGGCGGTCCGCAGGCGAACGCGTGATTTATCCGTGTGCCGGTGCGGTGGTCTCGATGTTCAGCGGCGCGAAGGGCTATAAGGGCCGGCTTCCGCCGTATATTGTCCTGACCGAACCGCTGGGGCGCTTCGACGAGGCGGGTTTTCTCGGCATGCGCCACAAGCCGTTCGTGACCGGCGGCGATCCGTCCCAGCCGCGCTTTATGGTGGAGGGGATCGTGGCGCAGGGTGTCACCGATGAGCGGCAGCGCGACCGGCGCGCGCTGCTCGCTAAATTGGACAGGCTGCCGCAGATGCTGCCGAAGAACGCGGCGCTTCAGGCGCTGGCGCAGTCAGAAGAGCAGGCGTATGACATGATCCTCGGCGACGGTGCGAAGGTGTTCGACCTGTCGCAGGAGAAGGAGGAGCTGCGCGAACGTTACGGCCGCACCAAATTCGGCCAGTCTTGTCTGATGGCGCGCCGTCTCGTGGAAAAGGGCGTGCCCTATGTGACGATCAACTACAACGGCTGGGATACGCATAAGGATAACTTCACCACGCTGCGCCGCAAGCTGCCGGAACTCGACAAGGGCGTGTCGTCGCTGATCGAAGAGCTTTCCCAACGCGGGCTGCTCGCCAGCACGGTTGTGTGGTGCGGCGGCGAGTTCGGACGCACGCCGCGCGTGGACTGGACCGCCCCGTGGAACGGCGGCCGCGGACATTGGGGCAAAGCGTTCAGCACGCTCGTGGCCGGCGGCGGCTTCAAGGGCGGGCAGGTGGTCGGCGCGACAGACGCTCGTGGCGAGGAGGTGAAGGAGCGGCCGATTAGCCCCGGCGAGGTGATCGCTGCCATTTATTCGCTGCTCGGCATCGACACGCAGGCGCGGCTGCCTCATCCTCAGGGCGAAGACGCCCGCGTCGCGCCCGTCACCCAGGCGGACGGATTTCTGAAGGAGATCGTATGACGTGCAGACACTCCGTCGGCCGGGACCGTACCTCCCGCGCACAGGTTGGAAAGGAATCCGTTATGAAGACGCTGCTTTTGTTCACCATCTTGCTTTTTGCCCGTGCCGCCTCCGCGCAGCAAGGACCGCGTGACACGCACATCGGCTACGTATATCCCGCAGGCGGCCGGCAAGGCACGACGTTCGAGGCGGTCTTGGGCGGCTCGGGTCTGAACGAGGCGATGGGTGTCGTGGTCTCCGGGACGGGCGTGCAGGCCGTCATCGCTAAACAGGAAAAGCAAGTCACACCGAAAGAGCAGCAGGAACTGAAGGAAAAGCTCGAAAAACTGAGAGACAAACGCCAGCAGGGCGGAACCTTCTCCCTGGAAGAGATAAAGATGGCGGAGGAAGCCAAGAGCCGGCTGACCATGTTTGGACGTCGGCTGGCCAATCCGTCGCTGGGCGAATTCGTCACGGTTACGATCACCATTGTTTCGAACGCCGCACCGGGCACGCGCGAATTGAGGCTGATATCACGCGCCGGGCTGTCGAATCCGCGCGCGTTCGTGGTCGGCCAGTTGCAGGAATACAGCAAGCAGGATTGGAAGGCCGTGCCGCAGTCGAGGAACAACCTGAATCCCCGTGTCGAACCGAATCCTCCGCCCGTCCCGGTGTCCCTGCCCGCCACGCTGAACGGTCAGATCCAACCCGGTGGCGTGGATACCTACCGTTTCACCGGCCATGCCGGCCAGCACCTGGTCGTTTCGGTCAGCGCCCGAGAGCTGATCCCTTACCTCGCCGATGCCGTGCCGGGCTGGGTGCAGGCCACGGTGGGGCTCTACGATGGGCAGGGCAACGAGGTGGCCTTTGCGGATGACTACAAATTCCGCCCTGATCCGGTGATCTTTTTCGTCATCCCGAAAGACGGCACCTATTCGCTGAAGATTCGTGACTCGCTCTACCGCGGACGCGAAGACTTTGTCTACCGCATCACCGTGGGCGAGATCCCTTTCGTGACAGGCATTTTCCCGGCTGGCGGACGGGTCGGCACCCGAACATCCGTCAGCCTGAGCGGGTGGAACCTGCCCTTCGCGCAGACTGAATTGGCTTTCGACAGTCGGCAGCCCGGCCTGTCTCCGTTTCAGGTGAGCCGTGCGTCTAACGCGATGCCGCTATGGCTCGATACGCTGCCGGAGGCCTTCGAGAGCGAGCCTAACGATGCGAAGACGAACGCCACCCCGGTTACCTTGCCTGTCATGCTGAACGGCCGCATCGACCGCCCCGGCGACTGGGACGTGTTCCGCTTCGAAGGGCGTGCCGGACAGCAGTTCGTGGCCGAGGTCTTCGCCCGCCGGCTCGACTCGCCGGTGGATTCCCTGCTTCGGCTGATCGATCCTGCCGGCAAGCAACTCGCCTGCAATGACGATCGGGAGGACAAGAGTTCAGGCCTCAACACGCATCACGCGGACTCCTACGTTTCCGCGCGTCTGCTCGCCGACGGTGTCTACACCCTGTATCTTGGCGACACCCAGCGCAGCGGAGGGCCCTCATTTACCTACCGTTTGAGGCTCAGTGCGCCCCGGCCTGATTTTGAGTTGCGCGTCACGCCCTCGGGACTGAACGTCCGCGCGGGCGCGAGCATCCCTCTCACCGCCTACGCGCTACGCAAAGACGGCTTCACAAATGCGATCTCGCTCGCGCTGAAAGACGCGCCGAAAGGGTATCGCCTCGATGGCGCGGTGATCCAGGCAGGACAGGATCAGGTGACGTTCACCTTAACCGCGCCGCTGAATGCCCCGGAGGAGCCTGTGGCGTTCGGAATGGAGGGCCGGTCAGAGAGCCCGGGTGCCGCGCTGGTCCGTCCCGCCGTGGCGGCAGACGATATGATGCAGGCGTTTGCCTATCGCCATCTCGTACCCGCTTCCGGATTCACGGCCCTTGCGGTCGGGCGGCTCCGCTATCGGAGCGAGGTCGCTGTAAAAAGCGCTTCGCCCATCCGCATCGCGCCGGGCGGCACCGCCCGCGTTGAGCTGAGCCTTCCCGCCGGACGTTTCATCAACGACATCAAGTACGAGCTCGTCAATCCGCCGGAGGGCCTCAGCATCAAGGAGCATGCCGCTGACAGCCTCGTGCTTCAGGCTGACACCGGAAAGTTGAAACCCGGGCAAAGCGGCAACCTGGTCATCGCCGCGTTCGGCACGCCGAATTTCCCGGGAGACGCCCAAAAATTGGCCGCAGTCAACAAGCCCCGCTTCCCGCTTGGCGCTTTCCCGGCCGTCACGTATCTGGTCGAACCGTGAACAGAGCGCGGGCTGCCGCCCAGCCGGCCGGATGGCTGACAGAACCGAAAAAGGAGACTCCCCGCGCGGATGCATTGCGCTCCGCAGATTGAACATGCGGCAGAGGCTCAGGAGAAGACTTCGCGGTCTTTAGTGACGGTGGGGATGCCGTGGGCGGTGCCCATCGCCAGACATTTCTTGGGGCAGGCCTCGACGCAACCGTTGCAGGTGATGCAGCGCAGGCGGTCAATCGTCCAGCGTTTGGCGGTGCGGTCGACCTCGATGGCCTGCGTGGGGCAGCGCTTGGCGCAGAGCGTGCAGTACGTGCAATCCGTCAGGGAGACGTCCAGCGTTCCGCGGGAGCCGGGAAGGGGCTGGCGGTGCTCAAAGGGATAGCGGCTCGTATAGGGCTTGCGCAGCAACCACTTCATCACCAGGCCGGTCATGCTGAAAAGGGACATGGTTTAACGCTCCGTACAACTGATACAGGGGTCAATGGTGAGGACCAGCACGGGCACGTCCGCAAGGCAGCAGCCTTGCAGCGTCTTGACGAGTGCCGGAATGTTGGCAAAGGTAGGGGTCCGCACGCGGAACCGCTGGAGGTTCTTGGTTCCGTTTCCTTTGAGGTAGTAGATCACCTCGCCGCGCGGTTGCTCGACGCGCACGAAAAATTCGCCGTTGGGGTTGCCCGTCACTTTGACGGCGATGTCGCCACCGGGGATTTTGGCGGCGGCTTGGCGGATCAGGTCGATCGACTGGAAGATCTCGTCGCAGCGCACCGCGACACGGGCGAAGCAATCACCCTCGGCGCGCGTGACGGGCTCAAACGAGAGCTCATTGAAAGCGGCATAGCCCAGCTTGCGCATATCGCGCGCCCAGCCGCTCGCGCGCAGCGTCGGGCCGACGCAGCCGAGCGCATAGGCCTCATCGCGCGAGAGCGCTCCGACGCCGCAGAGGCGGTGCTTGACGGTGCTGTCATTCAGGAAGACCCGGACGATCTCGCGCGCCTCTTGCTCGGCCTCGGCCAGCGAATCGAGCAAGCTCTGCATGGCCTTGTCGTCGATGTCGCGGCGCACGCCGCCAACCTTGCACGTGCCGAAAATGACGCGCCCGCCGGTTGTGGCTTCAATGACGCCGAGCACGCGCTCGCGAACGCGCCACGCGTGCATAAACAGGCTTTCGAAGCCCATGGCATCCGCCATCAGCCCGAGCCAGAGCAAGTGGCTGTGAATACGGGAAAGCTCGCCCCAGATCGTCCTCAGGTATCGGGCGCGCGGCGGCACGGGGATGTTCATGATCTCCTCGATGCCCTGGCAGTAGGACTGGCCGTGGATAAAGCTGCAGATGCCGCAGATGCGCTCGGCCACATAGACGAACTCGGAATAATCCTTCTTCTCCACGAGCTTCTCGAGGCCGCGGTGAATGAAGCCGATCGAAGGAATGGCTTCAACGACCTTTTCATCCTCGACCACCAAGTCGAGATGGATCGGCTCCGGCAAAACCGGATGCTGGGGTCCGAACGGTATGACGGTGCGGGTGGCCATAGATTTTCTCAGGCAGGGGGTTGGACAACGGACGTAGAAACGCCGGGGGTTGTTATTTGCGCCGCGAACGGATTGGGAACAGCGGTCGTGTAGAAGCGTCCCTTGAAGTCCAACGCAAGTCCGTCGAACGTGACGCCGAAGAGATCATGAATCTCGTTCTCGTAGAGAAAAGCACACCAATAGATGCCGCTGACGCTGGGCAATCGCGCGTCCTTCGCCGGAACGTGCAGGCGCAGGTTTTTAAACGACATATCGCGATCAAAACTGTAATTCATTTCATACAACTCGCCAAGCGAGGTGACGCCGATCTGAACCAGGCGCCAGCCCTGCTCACACAGGGACTTGACCTCTGCGGTCAACTGATTGGCCGTGATCGCCACGTTGGGTTGTTCTTCGATCATGACGATTTTTTCTCCATGTAAACCCACTCGATTTGCTCGTTAAAGGGCTCGGCTTTGAAGCGCTTGTAGCCCTGCTTGGCATAGAGGTTGATATTCACGGTGCTGCGGTGCCCGGTAAAGATCTCGTAGCGGCTGACCTTCGGGAACTCCTTCTCGATGGAGGCGATGAGGCGCCGGCCGATGCCGCGCCCGCGGAAATAGGGCAACACGCTGAGCCGCAGGATATGGGCGGATCCCCGGCCATCATCATATCCGCGGATCGAAGCCACGATCTTGCCGTTTACAACACCTTTCAGGAAAACCATGCGGCCGAAATCGGCCGTCATTTCGGCGAGCGACTGACGCATGGCGGGCAGGCTGGTGTCGCCGTAGATTTCAGCCTCGCTCGCATAGGAAACCTTCTGCACGGCAAGCAGCTCGGGTAAGTCGGCTGCCGTGGCGCGCTGGATCATCATGACTCCTGCGGCCGTCGAAGACGCCGCCATGGAGGCGCGGCGCGCCTCGAGGATGCCCAGCGCTTGGACGACGCCGTCAATGATGGCCTCGGGGCGGACTGCGCAGCCGGGCATGTAGACATCGACGGGGATGACGGTGTCGATGCCGCCGGAAACATTGTAGCACTCGCGGAAAATGCCGCCCGAACACGCGCAGATTCCGAGCGCGACCACGACCTTGGGCTCGGGCATTTGTTCGTAGATGGTGCGCACGACACTTTGGTTCTGCTCGTTGACGGAGCCTGTTACGAGAAAGATGTCGGCATGCTTCGGGTTTCCGGTGTTGATGATGCCGAAGCGTTCGACGTCAAAACCGGGCGTGAGGCAGGCGAGCACTTCGATGTCGCAGCCGTTACAGCTGGAAGCATCGTAATGAATGACCCAAGGTGATTTTTGCAGACCGGACATAGACGTGCTGTTCCTAAGAGTTCAGTTTCAAGACCCCAAAAACTTCCAACAGCCAAAGAACGAGGATGTTGCCGCAACCGAACGTCAGCGTCACCAGCCATGCGCTCCGCAGCATGAATTGCCATTTGACGCGGGCACACACGTTATCGACCACCACCAGCAGAAAGAACGCCAGCGCGGTGAAGGCCAGGCCGACGGCCCAGTGGATGCTGAAAAAGAGGAAAATCCAGCCGAGCAGCATGACGTTTTCATACCAGTGGGCAACCTCGATCATGGCGAGGACGGGCCCTGAGAACTCGGTCGTGATTCCGCGCACCAGCTCTTGATGGGCATGGTGGGAGGTGGCCAGGTCGAAGGGGGATTTACGGAACTTGATTTCCATCACATACATGAGAGCGAAGAACACGCCCGGCAACAGTAAAACCGGCATGGTGGTTTGCGCGGCAATCTCGTTGACGGAGAATGTGTGCGTCACCATATACAGGCCGACGGCGGTCAGCAGGACGGCCGGCTCGTAAGCCATCATCTGGATCAGCTCGCGGGAAGCGCCGATGAAGCTATAGGGCGAACTCGCCTTGTAGGCTCCCAGGATAAAGAAGATGCCCGACAGGGTCAGGGCGAAGAACACCAGCAGCAGGTCAGAGCCGCAGAAGAAGAGCGCACCCGTAAAAACCGTCAGCAGGAAAAAAAAGAGGATGTAGAAGCTCTGCGACCGGCGAACGACCATGCGCTCTTTGCTTAAGAGCTTGGCAACGTCATAGAAGGGCTGCAAAAGGGGCGGGCCGAGCCGCGCTTGCACGCGGGCAGAGAGCCGACGGTCAATGCCCGCCAGCAGGCCGCCCACCAGAGGAGCCGTCACCAAGTAAATCAGAAGCCGCCACCATGGACTCATGCGATCACCACCTTCAGAAGTAGGCTCGCCAGCAGAAGACAGGCGAGCAACGTGCCGGCTTTCATCATTTTGGCTTCCGGCAGGAGCGCGGACAGATAATAGTTCTGCATCGCCATGTCGCGTGTGTCGCGAAGCGAACCGGTGAAGAGGATGCCGTTCTCTGCGTTGGCGCCGCCCAGGTAGGGGTCCACTACCTTTACGTTGCGTCCGTAGTTCAGAAAGCTGAGGGGGAAGAGTGAGACCAGCGCCAGCATGATGATCATCAGGATGATGTTACCCTCGCTCATGACGCTGAACTGCGCCAGATGGTATTGCGACTTCACGTACGGCACGACGAGATAACGTGAGAGAAGGGGGAAGAGCATACAGGTGCCAAAAGTCAAAAAGGAAAGCGAGTAAAGCGCGGTCCACTTGCCCAGGCCGATGTTCTTTTCGACGTTTTCGTGGATTTTCGTGACGACGAGAAGGCTGCCCATCCACTTGATCCAAAAGAAGAGGGTCGCCGCGCTGCCGAAAACAATGACGATCGCGAGGAGCGGCATCGAGTCCAAGACGGCGCGCAGCACCGCGTATTTGCTGATCAGCATGCCGAACGGCGCGAGGAACATTCCCGCCATGCCGATCTGGAGCATCACGGAGACGCGCGGCATTTTGAGGATCAGGCCAACCATGTCGTCGATGTTGCGGCTGTGGATTTTGTGTTCGATCACGCCTACGCAAAGGAAGAGCAGGCCCTTGGCGATGGCGTGGAAGACAATCAGCAGAACGCCGGCCCAGACAGCCTCGTGGGTGCCGATGCCGGCGCAGAGAACGATCAGGCCCAGGTTGGCGATCGTCGAGTACGCCAGCACCTTTTTGGCATCGCTGGCGGTGATGGCGGCAAACGACGTGATCAGGAAGGTGAGGCCGCCCACAAGCGCGACAAGGATGCCTGCCACCGTGCCTTGGAGGACGGGGGATACGCGCAGCACCAGATAAACGCCCGCATTCACCATCGTGCTCGAATGGAGCAGGGCCGAAACAGGGGTTGGAGCAACCATGGCTCCCAGCAGCCATGACGAGAAAGGAAGCTGCGCTGACTTGGTCATGCCGGCGAAAGCGAGCAGCGCCACGGGCAGGAGCACGAGCTCGGGTTTGGCGCTGACCAGCTTGTCGAGTTCAAGCGGTCCGCCGTTGCGGATCAGAACAAACAGCGCAAGGGCGAAGGCCAGGCCGCCCGTCAGGTTCATCAGCAGTGCGCGCTGAGCGTTGCGCTTGGCTTCGTCCGAGCCTTTGTAACCGATCAGCCAGAACGAGCAGAGCGTGGTGATTTCCCAAAAGAAATAAATCCAAAGCAGCGTATTGGAGAAGACGAGCCCGAACATCGCGCCAAGAAAAATGAACAGGATCGCGAAGAAGGTCCGACGATGGTCGGGCATGTCCGGATGATGCGTGACGTGAAACTCCTGCATGTAGTCGATCGCATAGAGGCAGACCAGTCCACCCACCACGCCAATGATGAGCGACAAGATGATGGAGAATTGGTCAAGCACGAGATAGCGGGCGATCTCCGCGTGATGGCCTCCCCCCAGCTCCAGGGGCAACAGCAACCCTGCCTGTGCCAGCGCGAGAAGCGCGATGAGCGGTTGCCGACCGCGAACGCCGACCCACACCAGGTAGAGTGTGATTGCCACCTCGATGAACAGCATTGCCTTGCTGATGATTTCGGGAGCGAGCGACAGTTGCGTGACACTCCCGGGCACGCTCGGCAACGCCAGTGAAAGAGCGCCGATGATCACGGCGGCGACACCTGCGCCCACAAGGGGCCGTCTGAGGCGATTCGCATTTATGATGAGTAATACGAGTCCCAAAACGAAGGGGACCGCGACCAGCAGTTGGAGTAATCCAGTCATAGTATTCCCGCAAAAAGCGCAAAACAATACCACTTCTGCCGTAAATGTTCCAAATGAAATTTTAGCGATTTGGCAGGAAAAAGCAATCCTTCATTTTTGTTGGGCTAAACATTTTTGTCATGCGCCTCGGTTCTTCGAAAAGCTTCGACCGCTTGACGGGGCCCTTCCGCGATATATTTTGCGGAAGCGGGCGGGCGTAACGAAGCCGCGTAGTCAAAGGGCTTGATTATCCCGCTGATTGCCAAAGGGCGCCTATTTACCGTTTCTTCTTTTGCTGATTGTCTTTGCCGGGATCATACCCGGGATTGGGTGTCGGCATTTGCGCGCCGACGCGGTTCCGCCAGTCCTTCAGCTTTTGGCGCAAGTCGGCGGTCTTTTCCGGCATCTTCACGGCGAGGTCTTGCGTCTCCCCGATGTCGTCCTTGAGGTTATAGAGCTCGACGTGTTGGTCCTCGAAAAACTCGACAAGCCGGAAATCTCCTTCGCGGATGGCGCTGTAGGGTGTTGCGCCTCCGGGGTGGTAATGAGGATAGTGCCAGTAGAGCGCTTGGCGCGCGAGCGCACCCTCCTGCTTCAGCACGGGCACGAGGCTTTCGCCGTCCACGACATGGGACGCGGGCGCCGCCACGCCGAGCATCGCAAGGAGCGTTGGGAAAAAGTCGGCGCTGATGACCGGCGTGTGGCTCACGCTGCCGGGCTTGGTGACGCCGGGCCATTTGACGATCAGCGGCACGCGCACGCCACCTTCGTAAGCCGAACCCTTGCCCGCGCGCAACGGCACGTTGGACGTACAGCCGATGAGACCGCCGTTGTCAGAGGTGAAAATGATGATCGTGTTTTCGCTGAGTTTGAGCTCCTCCAGTTTTCTCAGGATGCGGCCTACGCTGTCGTCCACGCTCTCGACGAGGCCGGCGTAAACGGGGTTGTGGTGCGCCGCGTCCTTGTTTTGCTTGGCTTTATATTTCTCGACGACCTCCGGTTTGGCCGCGAGCGGCGTGTGAACGGCGTAGTGCGGCAAGTAGAGGAAGAAAGGTTTGTCCTTGTTGCGCTCGACGAACGAGAGCGCTTCGCTCGTCAGCCGGTCACTGAGAAACTCGCCCGCGGGTCCTTCGGCGAGCGTCGGAATTTTATACGGTGAGAAATAGCTGGGGGGCTGGCCTTTATCGCATCCGCCGAAGTTGAGGTCGAACCCTTGCTTGTCGGGCCAGCAGGCTTCAGGACCGAGGTGCCACTTGCCGATGCTGGCCGTGGAGTAGCCTGCGGATTTAAGGACACGCGCGACGTTAGGGGTGTCGGGTGAGAGCTGCATTGTCCAGTCCGGTATGCTCAGCTTCGCGAAAGGGCGCTTATGTCCGGCGATCCAGTCGGTGATATGAAGGCGTGCGGGGTATTGCCCGGTCATGACGCTGGCTCGCGTAGGCGAACAAACCGTGCAGGCGGAGTAGGCGTCGGTGAAGCGCATCCCCTGCGCCGCCAGGCGGTCGATGTTCGGAGTTTGGTAGTACGTGCTGCCGAAGCAGCCGAGGTCGGTCCAGCCCATGTCATCCACCAGCACAAAGATGATGTTAGGCTGGGCGGCGGAGACAAGGGATGCCGTCAGGAGAGCGGAGGCCAGAAGCCAGAGGGGGATGCGTTTCATTCGGAGAGACCTTTATTGGGATGAACGGAGCACTACAAACCGGGCTTAAAAAGTTCTTTCCCGGGTTTTTTCTTTTGAGCGGCTTTCGGACTTTGGAAGAGGGGCTCGATGAGTTCGGCGTTCCAAGCGTCGTGGAGCTTCTGGAGGCGGGCCACAACCTCAGGATTGGCAGCTTGCACATTGCGAGTCTCGCCGATGTCGGAGGAGAGGTCGAAGAGTTCGAGCGGGCCCGGATTGGCCAGCGGGCCGCTGCGCAGCAGTTTCCAGCGGCCCTGTCGAATCGCCCATTTGTTAAATTTGGAGCCGCCGTCGCGCCAGTGCAACACACGGTTTTCGAAGGCTGAGGCGTCGCCGTTGAACAGCGGCAAAAGGCTCAGGCCGTCGGGCGCGCGGCTGGGGGCGGGTTTCGCGTCCGCGAGCGCAAGCGACGTGGCAAAAATATCGAGTGTGCTGACCGGCGCGTCGATCACTGTGCCGGGTTTGATTACGGCGGGCCACCGGAGGGCAAAAGGCACGCGAATGCCACCCTCATACATGGAGCCTTTGTGGCCGCGCAAAGGCGCGTTACAACAGGGCGCGACGTTCGTGGTGGTGCCGCCGTTGTCGCTGAAGAACCAGACGAGCGTATCCTTTTCGATGCCGCCCGCACGTAACGCGGCGAGAACTTCGCCAACACCGTCGTCCATCGCGCTGGTCATCGCTGCGTAGGTGCGACGGTTGGGGTCCGCGATATGTGCGAAGCGTGCCATATAGTTCTGCGGGGCCTGCAAGGGGGTGTGGACCGCGTTGTAGGCGAGGTAAAGGAAGAAGGGCTGGTCTTTGTGACGCGTGACGAAGGACGCGGCCTCGCGTGAAAGGAGGTCGGTCATGTATCCGTCGAACGGCTGCGGCATCTTGTTCTTCAACAGCGGCGCGCGGTATTCGGTACGCCAGAGCGGGGCATCGGGCGGGAGCTCCCGCGTTTCAGGCAGGTATTGGTGTCCGCCGCCAAGAAAGCCGACGTACTCGGCGAAGCCACGCGCGTTGGGGTGAAAGCAGGGCGCCGCGCCGAGGTGCCACTTGCCGACCGCTCCGGTGACATAGCCCGCATCGGCGAGCAGCTTAGGCAGCAGCGTCTCGGTGACGGGCAGTCCGATTTTCGAGTCTTCGGGCAGGTAGGTGGGGTTGGCCTCATGGCCGAAGCGTTGCTGGTAGCGGCCCGAGAGCAGGCCCGCGCGCGAGGGGCTGCAATAGGGATGCGTGACATAGCCGTTGGTGAATCGTGCGCCGCTCCGGGCGAGCGAGTCGAGGTGAGGCGTGGGGATGTCGGTACAACCGTTGAAGCCCACGTCCGCGTAGCCGTAATCGTCGGCCACAATGACGACGATGTTGGGTTTTGCGAAGGCGGTTGCCGTGAGGCTAAAGGTTAAGAGAGCGGCGGGCAAAAGGCGGAGGGCGGAAGGTTTCATGGTGGAGTCTCTTTCAGGAAAGCGCAGTCGCGCAGGAACACCCCTATCGGGCCTCCTTCTTTCTGTTTTTCTTGATCGTTTTCTTCTCTTTGGCTCCGTCGCCGTTCCAGCGGTTGTCGATCCAGCGCGGGGCCTCATTGTTAGCGTTCCAAGCGTCCCAAAGAGCCTGGAGCTGTTTGACCTTTTCGGGATTTGCGGAGGCCAGGTCATTCTGTTCGCCGAGGTCTTGCGCCAGGTTGTGGAGGCGGGGAGCCTGGTCGATGTGGGCCTTGACCAGTTTCCAATCGCCCTGCCGGACGGCATATTGAACGCCGAAACGCCAGTAGAGGGCGTCGTGCGGGGCGACAGTGGTCTTGTTCTCCAAGAGCGGCAGCAGATTGGCACCGTCGAGTTTCCACTCGGGCAGAAGCTCCGCGCCCGCGGCGGCGAGGGCTGTCGCGGGAATGTCCACCTGGATGACTGGTTGGTCCAGCGTTCGTCCGGCGGGGAAGCGGCCCTTCCATTGCGCGATGAAGGGCACGTGGATGCCGCCCTCCCAGAGCGTCCATTTGGTGCCGCGCAACGGGCCGTTGTCCGCTGCGCCGCCGGGGCCGCCGTTGTCGCTGAAAAAGAAGATGAGGGTGTTCTCTTCAAGGCCAAGCTCGCGCAAACGGGCCATCATGCGGCCGATGATGTCATCCATCTGGCGCAGATCCGCGCCGTATTTGCGGCGACTGGCGGGCGCCGCAGCGTCATGCTGATCGAGCCAGGGCTGTGGACCCACGAACGGGCCATGTACTGCCGTAAAGGGGAGATAAAGCAGAAAAGGTTCCTTTTGGTGCTGCTCGACGAAGGCGAGCGCTTCGCTGCAGAAAGCCTCCATATGGTTCTTCGGCGTCTCAGCCACAGCCGTGCCACGATACACGGGCGGCGGCGTCTCGCCATTCGGCCCCTTACCCGCGAGGCCGAAGGGCAGGATGCCGTAGAAGGTGTCGAAGCCACGTTGCGTGGGCTGATAGCCTTCCTCTAAGCCTAAGTGCCACTTGCCGAACATGCCGGTCGCGTAGCCGAGAGCCTTCATGCGCTGGGGAAAGGTGACTTGCCGGATGTCGAGCGCGCGCGGCGCACGGTCCTCGCCCGGCTTGCCCTTGCCCTCCGCGTTGGCATCGAAGCCGAAACGCTGCTGATAGCGTCCGGAAATCAGTCCCGCACGCGTGGGGCTGCAGACGCAGCCGGAGGTGTAGCCGCTGGTGAAGCGCACGCCGTTCTTCGCGAGGGCATCGATGTTTGGCGTGGGGATGTCCTTGCAGCCGAAGCTCCCGCAGTCCGCGAACCCCATATCGTCGGCCACAAAGAGAACGATGTTCGGTTTCGGAGCGGCGACACCTGCTGTCGCCATGAGGATAAAAGGTAACAGGCGGGAAAAAGAAGATAGTGTCACAACAGCATTCCTTTTGAAGCTACGGGTGAGCTTATCCGCTAACAAACGGAGTCAGACGGGGCTCAGATTGAAACGAATGCTCACTGAAACGTGCGGAAGCCGCGAATATTGCCGGCCCTTCCGTCTCAGCCGTTGGTTTTGAGTTCGAGGCCGTAGAGCTGCGCGAATGTTTTGACTTGGCGCACAAAGTCCCCGCAGTACAGGATCGGGTGCGGTCCGGGGTAGACGCTGCAGACGTCGGCGACGTTGTCGAGTTTGACGAGCACGCGCGACGCGCAACCGCCGGTCGGGGGGCAGCCCGGAGAATCGACCACTTCGCCACACCACGCGTCAATCAAACCTTTGCCGCTGTGATATTTGCAGAGGGTGGCGCGTGCGCCGGCGGGCCACCGCACATCGACAGCCAGGGTTTTGGGCATCTGGTGGAAGAACGGACGCAGGGCATAAGGCGCGTCCGAACCGTCTGGGCCATGCAATTTGGTCGTGCACGTACAGTGTGCGCCAAAGTAGAGGTTCTGTTCCGTATCGAACTCAGGATTGTGCTGGAACCCGCCACGGCCGAAAAGCGTCGAGCCCAGCAGAAGGGTCAGCGTGGCGTCGAGGTGGTTTTCGCAGCCGCAGGGGACGAGCTGTCCATTGTTGAGCGCAAAGCTCAGGCAGGGCTTGCGGTGCTTCAGAAAGAGGCACTCGATGGTTATGGCGTCGGCCTGGTGGCGTGCGAGTAGCGCGTTGACGGTGGCGTGCGAGCGCACTGCGTCGAGAAAGGCCTGTTCGCTCAGCTCGGTCACCGATTCCGCACGGCGGCGCACGGAGCGCGCGAGGCGACGCAGGTCGTCGGTCACGGGGGTCGCGTCGAACAGCGTGTTGAAATGCTCGGCGGGAATCCCGTGAATGGGTGTGCCGAAAAGCGGCTCAAGGGCGTCAGCTTCCTTTTGGAGCGAGCCGGAGACGCGTAACACCCGGCTTTGGGCTAACTGGTTGTGCGCGTGGACGGCTCGGAGTCCGCGGCGAAGCGCCTCCCAGTTTTCGATCGAGTGGATGTACTGCACGCGCGGCGCGGTGCGGAAGAACTCAGGAGGAAGCTGATGGTTCGCGCCGACAGGATGGTAGAGAATGATCGGTCCTTTGTAGGCCTCCAGGATCGGCTTGATCTTTGCGCTGAACGTGTTCCAGAAATTGAAGAGGACGAGCGCCTCGGGCTTGGAGGCGTCGACACGGTCGATGAAGGCGCGGATGCCGGCATCGGTGCTGAGCGGCTGCGTCTCCAGTTTCAAATCAAGGTTAAGATCGGCGGTCAATTCATTCAGCTTGTTAGAAAACCGCTCCTGCTGGTCCTCGGGCTGAAACTGGTTACCCGGCCAGGTGAACCATTTCTCGCGGCTCCAAGAGTCCTCGCACTGTCCGGCTAACACGGTGTCAGAGGAGGGATAGAAAAAAGCGACGCGAACGACCGCCGGGCGCTTGCGTCGCGCGGCGTTGGCAGGCGCGCCTGCGGGTGTCGTCACGCACCCTGTCGGCCATGCGGGTGCCGTGGCGAGCAGTGCGGCAGACTTCATGAAATCGCGTCGCTTCATAGAGGGCTCCTTCTTGCTTTGAGGATTTTGCGTCGCCTACGATGCGCAGCTCCGCACACGTATAGGATGTGCATTATATTGGGCAAAGCGGTCTTGGAAAGCAAGCCGGGATTTATCCGAAACGGCTGATCTCAAACAGGCGTGCTGTGCGTTGCCGAACCCGCCAGCCGGCCGGAGGCAAACGCCCAGGTCAGGTTGAAGCCGCCGCAGCGCCCGTCGAGGTTCACCATCTCGCCCGCGCAAAAAAGTCCGCGGATGCTGCGGCAGGCGAGCGTGTGAGGGTCCAGCTCGTTCAGAGCCACACCGCCGCGCGTGACCATGGCATGGTCCCAGCCGTCGGTCCCCGTGATGTGGAGAAGCTGATCGCCGCAGGCTACCGCCAACGCTTCCAAGACGCTTTTCTTGGCACGTGCGACTGCCACGTCCTGCGCTCCTGCCAGCCCGCAAAGGACGGTGGCTACGGCTCGCGGCAGTTCCCCCGCCAGTAGATTGTGAAGGGCCCGCCCGCCGTGCCGGCCGCGCCAGCCCTCGAACAGGGCCAGCCAGTCGGCGACCGAGCGGGAGGCAATGAAAGAGAGGCGGATGGGTATGGTGGGAGGCCTGAGGCCTGAGGACGGAAGACAGAGGTCGGACGCCAGCAACGCGGAGATTTCGCCGGAAAGGTCAAGAGCGGGGGGTCCGCTGAGACCTTTGTGGGTAAAGAGCACAGGACCGACCAGCAGCCGCTTCGCCACGCCTTTGATATCGAGCCGGATGCCGCCATTTTCCAGCACGATCCCCGCCAACGATTTCGGCCAATTATCCTCGGTGATCAGGCCGGCGAGGGCGGGCACGGGCTGGACGATCTTCAGACCCGCCGCACGCGCCAATTCGAAGCCGGAGCCGTCCGAGCCCAGCAGGGGATAGGATTGGCCGCCCGCCGCCAGGATGACGTGCCGGGCGCAGATCAGCCCCTGTGAGGTTTCCACAGCGCTGACACGCCGGGCCGGAGCGCTCCCGCCGTCTTCGGGCTCGGTCCTGAGGCGCGTGGCACGCACCCCGCATCGGATCTCGGCTCCTTTCGCGCGAGCTGCGCCTTCCAGGGCTTGGGCCACGTCGGCGGCTTTTTGCGAAGCAGGAAAGACGCAACCATCCGGCTCCACTCGGGTTTCAACGCCCAGTTCATGGAAAAAGTCGCGGATCGCGTCGGGCGGAAAAACATGCAGCGCGGGAGACATGAAACGAGCCTGCCGCCCGAACGCGGCCATGATCCCTTCGGCATTCGTCGCGTGGGTGAGGTTGCAGCGGCCTCCGCCCGTGGCCAGTAGCTTTCGCGCGGGGGTTTTCAGACGGTCGATCAGAAGGGTGGGCCCTGCGGAAAAACAAGCGGCGGTAAGCCCCGCAGGGCCACCGCCGATAATAAGGGTATTGAGGGACATCTCTTACCGCTGCTGTTCTTCGGCAATCAAGGCAATCATACGGTTCAGCGTCGTGGTCATGTCGGCCTGCAGCTTGAGTCCGCCCTGGCACATGCTCACCAGCTCCGCACACCGATGGAGCGTGGTCATCCGTGACTTTTCGAGCTCCGTACGCCGCACCTTAATGCTGCCGAGCGTCTCCTCCAATTCGGCGATGCGTTGCTCGCTCTTCAGCAACATGCGGCGAGTCTGAAAAAGCTGAGTCAGCAGCTCGCCGGCCGCCAGGTCGAGATCGTCAATCTTCATGCCGTCCGGGATGGGGACCAGAACGGGCTGACCGCAGTCTACGCAGTTAATCTGCAGGCCGGCGCCGCGGTAATCGATGGCGAGGTTGTGTCCGCAATGCGGACAATCAAAAACGATATCGGTCGCCCGAATTTCATCGTTCTCAGCCTCTTCCGCTTCTAAATCGGCCTTCTTGGCCTCGCGTGCTTTCTGATCCGTCGGATTATCTGTCATAAGAAACCTCCCACCGGATGAAATTCGCTGCCCACAAGTCCCAAACGCTCCCCGTCCGCCAACCGCTATTTCGCCTTAACGACTTTGCCCTGCTTGATACAGGAGGCGCAGACTTTCATGCGGCCTACTTGGCCTTCAGCCGACTTCGCGCGCACATTCTGCAAGTTAGGCAGGAAACGGCGTTTGGTGATACCCGTCGTGTGCAAACCGATGCCACCCTTTGACTTGGCAAGACCATGACGGACAATCGTCTTACCCGCCATCGGACCCTTACCGCAAACATCACATACTCTGGACATAACCGTTACTCCTTTGGAAAAAGGTAAGCATATTACCACCCACCCAGCTTCCCGACAAGAGGAAACGGAAACTTTCTTGATCCTTTCAACTCCGCCACAATACCCTAACGTATTGTTTAGCCAACTTATACAGCGAAACGAGACAACATGCAAGCACTTAAAGGGGATGTTTGGACAGAATCAAGCCGACATATGACACCGTGTTTGGGCCATTCATGTAGGAAAGGCCGCTGCGGGCGATGAGGTTAGCCACGTCGATGCCATAGGCTTCGAGCGAGGAAATGGCTTGGTTGGGAAAACGGCAAGGTTTTCCGGCCGGATAGGTACAGGTCTCGCAGACAGAGCACGCACCCGCGCTCAAGGCCAGAAAGGCGTGTTCTTTCAGATGAGGCGCAAGCGCTTTGACCGCGTCCCGGAAAAGAACATTATGCCGTTCACCGGCCGCCAGCATGCCGTCGATGTCGAAAACGTCTTCAATCGGCCACACGGTTTGGATCACCAAGCCCGTATCGTAACAGCGCACCTTCGCGACCAGTGTCTCGAAAGGACCGACTCCGGGCGGGCAGACCCAGTTGATACCGAACTTTCCACACTGGTTTGCGGCACACAGTTCCCGGAAAGCGGAAGAGAATACGATTTCGGACACAGGAACCGTGCCGTAACGCGTAATACCGAGTTCGCGCAGTGTATGAGCCAACACGGTGTTGGGCATCGATGAATGGATCGTCATTCCGTTTGCATGTGAGAAAACAAGGG
>JAEAMG010000779.1_pt1 | contig 31033 bp, 34 predicted proteins | sample 8958741 | NCBI WGS metagenome assembly JAEAMG01 (sample SAMN16933256, study PRJNA681125) | bioreactor sludge metagenome | isolation source: anaerobic bioreactor treating anionic surfactant - SDBS | place: India: Bengaluru | collected 2019-02-28 | reverse complement strand
GTAACCTCCTCGCAGGTGAGGAGATAATTCTGCCATTCCATTTTTTCGCCCTTCTCGGGGATCCGTCCGAGACGGTCAAGAATCAGCCCCGCCAACGTATCGTAGGGCAGAAAATCCCCCAGATCGACCCCCAGCAATTCTTCGATGTCATTGATCGGAAGAAGCGCATCCAACAGAAGGCTGCCGTCGGGCAGCTTCTGGAACCGGCGTGTCTCGCCTATGTCATGTTCGTCCTCGATTTCGCCGACGAGCTCTTCGAGAAGATCTTCCGTGGTGACGAGGCCGCTCAGGATGCCGTATTCGTCGACGACGAGCGCCAGGTGGATTCGTTTCCGCTGCATCTCCTTGAGAAGACTGCTGACCTTTTTCCCCTCGGGAACGAAAAGCGGGGTCCGGATGATTCCGGCCAAATCGAACTCGCCTTCGGTAAAGATCCTCCCCAGCAGGATGTCTTTGCTGTGGACGAAACCGACAATATGATCCATGTCGCCCCGATAGACCGGATAGCGTGAGTAGAGGTTTTCCCGGATGGTGCGGAGAATATCTTCACGGGGGAGTTCCAGATTCAGCGCAATGATCCGGGTCCGGGGCACCATGACTTCGTGGACGGCGGTATGGGTGAATTCAAACACGTTTTCGATGTATTTGTGTTCGGTCTCCGTCAGGGCGCCGGTCTCGCTTCCCTCCGAGAGGACCTGCTGAACCTCTTCACGGGTGATGAAGGCGTGCCCCTCCCTCGGCTTGATTCGGAGAAGCGCAAGCACGGCCCGGTTGGATAGGGTGAGGAAGCGGACGGCGACCGCGGCGACGATCGAAAGAATGCGGATCGGCCGTGCGACGACCAGCGCGATGCGGTCGGCATACTGAAGGCCGATGGTTTTGGGAGCCAGCTCGCCGAGAACGAGGAACAGGTAGGAGATCCCGATGACGACCAGGGCGATCGATAGAGGATCCGCGGCGTGACGGATAAAATCAAAGGGGGCTTTCTGAAGCAGGGGCTTAAGGTATTCGATGGCCGCGGCGCCTCCAATGGCAGAGGCGAACGAACCGACAACGGTCACGCCGATTTGGACGGTGGCCAGAAAGCGGTGCGGGTTCTTTTGGATCTGCTCGACCAGGCGGGCGTTCGGATTTCCGGCCGCGGCGAGGCTCGCAATGTGGGTTTTACGGGCGGAGAGAACGGCCAACTCCGCGGCGGAAAAAAAACCGTTTGCCAGGATCAGGATGAAGATGAGAAAAAATTCGTTCAAAATGAGATCCAATACGATCATCCTCCCCGAAATTCATGCCCGGTAAGTCCTGAACATTCTCCGCTGCCGTTCCTCAGTGAAGACTTCACTCTTCCCCCCTGCTTGCCCTGTGCCTTTTCACGAAGTGGAGAATCTCTTCATGGTAATAGTAGGCCAGCAGCGTGATCAGCGCGCTGACCCCTAAAATGGCCAGCATCGCTGCATGATGGTCGTTGCGCGCGTAGCTGCCGCTGACGGAAAGCATGATCGTTCCCATGAGGCGTCCGGCGGTGCAGATGATCAGAAAGATGGACATCTTCATGCGGCTGAGGCCGATGATGTAGGAGAGGGCATCCTTGGGGAAGCCGGGGATCAGAAAGAGGATGAAGGTGATCGGAATGCCGCGGTGCTCCATGAAGTGATTATACTTTTGAATGATTTTTGGACTGACGATCCTTTCGACAAAAGGCATCCCGAGCCATCGGGCCAGCAGAAACGCGAGCCACGAGCCGATCGTGAGGCCGATCGTCGAGTAGATCGTTCCCAGAACGGGTCCGTAGAGATACCCGCCGATAAAGCCGTTCAGCTCGCCCGGAATCGGCGCTACCAGAACCTGGACGATCTGAAGGCCGATGAAGATCACCACCGAGAGGGGGCCGAATGAATTCAGAAAATGAACGATCTTCTTCCGGCTGACGAAGAAGGTGTAGAGGTCATAATGAAAGAAAAGGAAAACACCGGCAAGGATCAGGGCAAGCAGAAGGGCGAGCTTACATAAGTCATTTCTGTTCATGATTTCAAAATCGATTTGACCATACTCGTCCCGGGAAACCACAGCTCCGGGACCCTGCCACAACCTGACCGTTCGTGTTTCGTTGTAAACTAACAAAAGTAGAAATGATTGTAAAGCGGGATATTCTCAAATCCAAAGACGGAGGAAATTTTCGTTTCCGTCCATCCCCGGTTTCATTCGGATTGTTTCCTGAAATGATCGGCCACAAAGGTATCTGTAACCATCTGGGTCAAATGGTATACGATGGGCGGGATCATGGCCATGGGCAGATGCACGGAAAAATAAGCGGCCCAGACAATGTAGGGGATCGTCAGTGTCTTTTGCGATGTGTGTATCGTAAAAGTCGCCCTGGAGGGACGATCAAATTTCAGAACCCGCGAGAGGCCGTAATTCGTGATCAGAACGACAGCGTGTAAAGGGATCATAAAGAGGAACACATAAAGAACCTGCGGACCTGCCCGCAGGAGCTGATCGGTGGAACTGGAAACGGAGTTCAAAATGATCATGAGAATGACCGTCTGGGAAAAGTACGAAAAAGCAGCGTGATATCGCTTCAACCGGTCCTGAACCTTGATTCTGAGGAGTTGTCCGAGAATTGTCGGAAGCAGGACGATCAACATCAGGTTCTTGAGCAACTCGATTGCTGACAGCTCGATGTGTTGCTCAAATTGCACCATGATGCGCAGAGAAATGGGGATGGTGAAAAGGGAGACGAAATTGACGGCAATGCAGATCAGGATGCTTAACGGAATGTTTCCGCGGGCCAGCCCCGTCAAAACGGTGCCTGAGGCAATCGTTACGGGCGCAACGGCGATGAGAATGGCTCCAAGGGTGAAATCCGACAAATCCCGCAACAGGAAAGAGGCCAAAAAATAGGTCAGGACCGGGAAAAAAAACAGGGACGAAAGGATGGCCGACGCCAGCCCTCGAATGTTTTTCATTTCTTCAATCATGCTTTTCGTCTGCAGTTCGAGACCGTTGATGAAGAAGGCCAGAAAAATGCCGATGCCGAGCAGGCGCCATTCTTTGATCTTGATCCCCGCAATCGGGGCCTGGAAAGCCAGAAAGACGACCACGGCGATGCCGATAAAAAACCAGTATTTGATCAGATATTTTTTCATGAGCCTTCCATTTTCCATCGTGGAGCTATCCGAAACCGCTTGCAGCGCGGCGGGAATGTCGTTCGGATTTTCAGAGTAAGGTTTTGGTCTCTCCTACGCTATCGAACGGCGATGATCCCGGATGATGCAAAACGGGCGGGATTGATCTCCCGCCCATTCGATTTCATCCGACGCCATTCACGAACGGAAACCTTTGGGTGGTTTACCCCAAACGTTTCCGGAGGTCGTCAAGCTGTTTCCGGAGCCTTCCGGGAAGACGGTCGCCGAACCGGGCGAAATGCCGCTCGATGTCCGCCGCCTCGGCCTTCCAGGCGGAAGGGTCGACACGGAAGAGCTCTTTCAGGTCCGTCGGGGAAACGGCAAGTCCCGTAAGGTCGAGATCGCCCTTGGCAGGCATGAAGCCGATCGGGGTTTCCAACGCCCCGATCTTCCCCTCGACCCGTTCGCACATCCATTTCAGGACGCGGCTGTTTTCGCCGAATCCGGGCCAGAGCCATCTTCCCTCCGGGCTTTTTCGGAACCAGTTCACGTAGAAAATCCTCGGGGCGTGCTTGCCGAATCGATCGCCCATGGTGAGCCAGTGGCCGAAATAATCGGCCATGTTGTAACCGCAGAACGGCTGCATGGCAAATGGGTCGCGCCGGAGATTGCCGACGGCGCCGATGTTCGCCGCGGTCGTTTCCGAGGACGCCGTTGCACCCATAAAGACGCCGTGGTCCCAGGAAAAGGCCTCGTGAACCAGCGGCATGACGCTTGCGCGGCGGCCTCCGAAAACGAAGATGTCGATCGGAACGCCTTCGGGCTTTTCCCAGTCGGGGCAAATGACCGGGCATTGTCCGGCCGGCGCCGTAAAGCGGGCATTGGGATGTGCGGCCGGCTCGCTGCCGCCGGGCGCCCAGTCCCGGCCCTTCCAGTCGATGGCGTGGCTCGGAGGCGGTCCGTCCATTCCCTCCCACCAGATGTCGCCGTCGTCGGTCAGGGCGCAGTTGGTGAAGATCGTGTTCTCCTTCAGCGTCTCCATCGCGGACGGATTGGAGTCATAGGAGGTTCCCGGGGCGACGCCGAAGAATCCGTATTCAGGATTGATCGCATAAGGCCTTCCGTCCGGACCGATTTTGATCCAGGCGATGTCGTCACCGATGCATTCGCATTTCCAGCCGGGGATGGTCGGTCTGAGCATGGCCAGATTGGTCTTGCCGCAGGCGGACGGGAATGCGGCCGCAAGATGAAACTGTTTTCCCTCCGGGTTGGTCAAACGGAGAATCAGCATGTGTTCGGCCATCCACCCCTCCCGTTTGGCCATGGCCGAGGCGATGCGAAGCGCGAGGCATTTCTTTCCCAGAAGGGCATTTCCCCCATAGCCGCTGCCATAGGACCAGATCAGATTCTCCTCGGGAAAATGGCTGATGTACTTCTTTTCCATCGGAGCGCAGGGCCAGGGCTCATCCTTCTGACCCGGTTCCAGAGGCGCGCCGACGGAATGCAGGCAGGGGATGAATTCGCCGTCGGCGCCGAGTTTCTCGATCACTTTTGTTCCGACCCGCGTCATGATGTGCATGTTGCAGACGACGTAGGGGCTGTCCGTAATCTCGATGCCGATCTTGGCGATCGGGGAATCGACCGGACCCATGGAAAAGGGGATCACATACAGGGTGCGCCCTCTCATGCAGCCGTTGTAGAGGTCCTTCATCGTTGCCTTCAGCTCTTCCGGCGAAATCCAGTTGTTGGTGGGCCCCGCATCCTCCTGTTTCGCCGTGCTGATATAGGTGCGCGCTTCGACCCGCGCCACGTCGCTCGGCTGGGAGCGAAAGAGAACACTGTTGGGACGCTTTGCCAGCGGCGTGGCCGCGCCTGAAGCGACCATCTGCTTCATCAGGCGGTCATATTCCTCCCGGCTGCCGTCGCACCAGTGGACGGCGTCGGGCCGACACCATTGGGTCATCTCGTTGACCCATTGGTTTAACGCTGCGTGTTTGGTGATCATGAGACTCTCCTCGTTTCCAATCAAAAATACGATTACCCGGCGTCCGCATCCCGTCGCTCCGGCGTAGATTCGGCATGGCTGCTGATGGACGGTTTTCCGGAGCGGATGATGCGCGGGCCTATCGTCGAACTTCGATCCCGGCGATCTTCTCGTAATACCGGACCAGCGCGCTGTGATCGTTGTCGCCCATCCCGTCGTCGCGCAGCGAAAGCATCATCTTCATCGCCTCCTCGGTGAGTGGCGTTGGCGCGGAGATGCCTTTTGCGGTGTCCAGCACGTTGTTGAGATCCTTGATGTGGAGGTTGATGCGGAAACCGGGCTTGAAATTCCGATCCAGCATCATCGGGGCCTTGGCGTCCATCACCGTGCTGCCGGCCAGGCCGCCCCGGATCGCCTGAAAGACGAGATCCGGATTGACACCGGCTTTGGTGGCCAGGACCAGGGCTTCAGAAACCGCGGCGATGTTGGCGGCCACGACGATCTGGTTGGCAAGTTTTGTAACATTCCCGGCCCCGATCTCCCCGCAAAGGACCACGGAGGCGCCCATGGTCTTCAGGATCGGCAGATAATCTGGATGTGACCGATCCTGTTGAAATGGTTTTGCAGGATCGCGGCCGCGTCTTCGCTTTCGCGGCGCGCGTGGTAGACGTCGAACTGGAGATAGGCGTTGGGGTGGCCGATCTCCGCCAGCAAATCGAGGACCTGTGCGCAGGAATTCAGAGCAAAGCCGGGCATATCGAGATGATTGACCGGTTCAACCATCAGTCGGATGCCTGATCCGTGCAGCGCATCGGCCGCATAGCGGATATTTTCGACCAGAATTTTCCGGCATTCCCCGTCGGACAGTCCGCCCGGTTTCAGGCCGACGAGGCAGTTCATTCTGGAGAAGCCGAGGGTGCGCGCCGCCTCGAGCCCCTTGGCGACGCCATCACGAAACTCCTGCCTCCGCGCCGGATCGGCCGCCGTTCCGCGGTCTCCCGCCGCCCAATTGCCGGCGGGAAGGTTGCAGAGCACGAGTTGGAGACCCGTTTTTTGAAGTTGATTCCGGATTTCGCTCTGATCGAAATCATACGGGAACATGAATTCCACGGCATCGAATCCGGCCTGCTTCGCCGCGCCGAACCGATCCATAAACGGAATCTCTGTAAAAAGGAAGGTCAGATTCGCTGCAAAATGGGGCATGATTACCTCCTGACGGTTTGACAAAGGAATGATCGGACTCGACGGCAAATGTCAAGCCTTCAGCAGTTTCAGCGCCTCGCGGCCGCGTTCGATGATCATGTTCGTCTCATAGGACCAGGTGATCATCTGCATTCCCTGGCCGATCCAGTAGCGGAGGTCGTCGATGCCGGGAACGTGGTTTCCGGACGCCTTGCCGTTCTTCCTGCAGGCGTCGACGACCTTCTGGACGGCCGCCCGCATTTCCGGATGGTTTCCCTGCCCCGGATAACCCAGGTCCAGGGAGAGATCCTGTGTCCCCATCATGGCCACATCGATTCCGGGGACGGCCGTGATCTCCTCCACATTCCGGATGGCGATTCCGCTCTCCATCTGGGCGATCAGCAGGGTTTCCTCGTTCACCGAGCGGAAGTAGTCGGCGGCCTGCTTGAACTCCTGCCGCTCCTTCAGCCGGAAAACCGGCACCGCCGCGCCGCGCCTTCCCTCCGGCGGGTATTTGCCGTAGCTCACCAGCGCCTTCGCCTCCTCGACCGTGTCCAGATGGGGCACCCAGATCCCCTCCGCCCCCATGTCCAGCGTCTTGGCCACATAGGCATAATCCAGACGGGGGATTCTGACCACCGCCGTGATTTCGGTTTTCCTGGCGAACTGCAGGATCGGGGCGATGTCCGCCATGTCGAAATAGGCGTGCTCCATGTCGATGACGAAATAGTCGAAGCCGGCGATCTCCAGAATCTCGGCGATATTGACGTTCCTCGCCTCCTTGATCATCGTGCCGTATACCCGCTCCCCGTTCTTCATCTTTTTCTTGATTTTATTGATTCTCATAGGTGTTCTCCTGTTTTTCTCGACGCCGATCCGTGCAGCCGGCGGGACGAACGGATCCCCTTTTCGATTAGTGCGCCTCTTCCATCGCGCCGGCGATGTACATCATGGCCAGCAGCATGAACACCAGCGTCTGGATGCATGACGTGAAGATCATGAGTGCGAAAACCGGCAGCGGAACCAGCAGCGGAACGAGCAGCAGAACGACGGCGAGAACGATGTCCTCCCCCATGATGTTGCCGAACAGCCGAACGGAAAGGGAGAGGGGGCGGGAAAGGTGGCTGATGAGCTCAATCGGCAGCATCAGCGGCGTGAGCCACCAGACGGGGCCCATGAACTGCTTGACGTATTTGAAACCGTGAACCTTGATTCCGACCACATGGGTCATCACGAAGACGACGATGGCCATCGAAACGGTCGTGTTGAGATTGGCGGTCGGCGACTCGAAGCCCGGGATCAGGCCGAGGAGGTTCGAGGTCAGGATGTAAAGACCCAGTGTCGCGATCAGCGGGAAGAATCTTTTTCCCTCCGGGCCCATGGTGTCGGTGAGGAGACTGTCGAGTCCGCCGATGACCACCTCCATGAAGTTCTGGAATTTTCCCGGGTAGATGTTCAGGCGGCGCGTCGCGAGAAAAGAGAAGAAGGCCAGGAAGGCCATCGCGAACCAGGTGTAGGAAACGACGACGAGATGATGCTCCTTCAGCCAGTGATTTTCAAAAAACAGGAACGGTTCCATCAGTTTGCCTCCTCAACGGGTTTTTTCTTCGAAAATGCCGCAACGGTGGTCAGCACGATGTTCAAAACGACGATGGAAAGGCCGGTGACAAGGCCGATGACATCAACCATATCCCGGGAAATGATCCAGTAAAGCACGATGGCCGTGATCGTCAGACGCAGGTAATAGCGGAGCATCAGGGCCATCCGCGCCCGGTTCAGATGTTTGCTGAATACGCTCAGCAGATTGCGGTACAGCCAGTAAAAGTTGATGATGCTGATCAATCCTCCGAAAAGGATGCCGAGCGTGAATCGACGGGAACCCACAATGAGGCTCAACGCAACCAGAGCGACCAGCAGGATCCAATTTGTCCACTCAAGTCTTTTTTGGAGAGGGTCTTTTTCGGTGCGGTTCACTTTTCACACAGGTGATGATCGGTTGCTCATCCTTAAAATTTTTCTTGATCAGAACATACATGTTCCTGAATCCGGCGACGATCCCGATCAGCAGCAGAAGAAGGGTAAAATAAGGTTTCGTGCCCAGTTTCCCATCCAGCCATGATCCCAGAAAGAGGCATCCGAAGATGGCCAAAACCATGGCGATGCCGATGCTGCTCGCATAGGCCATCTGAATTGCTGATTTTTTTGTCTCCTGATCCACCGGAGAGTCACTAACACAATCTGTGACCGGAAGTCAAACGAAAAGGGCTGCAACGATACGGCGAGCCTTGAAAGGACCGATCCGTCGGCTTCTCCAAAAGCCGAGCCATTCCGACGTATTACAATTTTCCCCCGGCGTTTTCTCGGCCCCGGTACCACTCGATGGTTTTTTTCAGTCCCTCGCGGAAATCGGTGGCGGCCCGGAAACCGAATTCCCGAAATGCCCGGCTCGTATCCAGCATGCGCCGCGGCTGGCCGTCCGGCTTCGAGGCATCCCAGACGATCCGGCCCTTGAAGCCCGTCAGATCGACGATCAGGCCGACCAGCTCCCGGATCGAGATTTCGAAACCGGCGCCGATGTTGACCGGTTCGGGCTTGTCGTAATGTTCGGTCGCCAGGCAGATCGCTTTTGCCGCGTCCTCAACGTAAAAGAATTCCCGCGTCGCGCCGCCGGTCCCCCAGACGACGATCTCCGGGTCGCCGCGGTCGACGGCGTCCACGCACTTTTTGATCAGCGCGGGGATCACGTGGGAGGAACGGGGGTCGAAGTTGTCGCCGGGGCCGTACAGATTCACCGGCAGCAAAAAGATCGCGTTGAAGCCGTACTGTTGGCGATACGCCTGCGCCTGGACCAGCATCATCTTCTTGGCCAGGCCGTAGGGGGCGTTGGTCTCCTCCGGGTAGCCGTTCCAGAGGTCGTCTTCCCGGAACGGAACCGGCGTGAATTTGGGGTAGGCGCAGATCGTCCCGAGGGCGACGAACTTGCCGATCTTCCGGAGACACCCCTCATGGAGAAGCGGAATCCCCATCATGATGTTGTCGTAAAACAGCGACCCGGGATTCTGCTGATTGAAGCCGATCCCGCCGACCTTCGCGGCAAGGTGGACGACGATGTCCGGCCGCTGATCGTCGTAGAGGCGACGCACGTCTTCGATGCGGGTCAGGTTGTATTCGGGGAGGTCGGCCACCGAAAGATGGCGGCAGCCCCTCCTTTCGAAGGCCCGGATCAGGTGTTTCCCCAAAAACCCCTTGCCGCCGGTGATCGTGATGCGTTTGTGTTGCATATCGAACCTCTTGAGGAGGGGTCAGGTCTTGAAATGGATCCTATCGTTCATGGAGCGCACGAAACGCTGAATTTCAAGACTGGACACCGCACGCTCATGCTACAGACGGTGGTTGGTGCACTTGTAGCCCGCGTCGACCAGCGTCTTCTCCTTTTCGGCGGCTTCCAGGTCCGCGGCAATCATCATGTCGATGAGCCTGTCGAAACTGACTTTCGGCGCCCAGTTCAGGGCCTTGCGCGCCCTGCCGGCGTCGCCCAGCAGGACGTCCACCTCCGTCGGACGGAAATAACGGGCGTCGACGGCCACATACTTTTGATAATCCAGGTCGAGCTTTTCGAACACCTTCTCGGCGAACTCGCGCACCGAGTGGGTTTCACCGGTGGCGATCACGTAGTCATCGGGCTTCTCCTGCTGGAGCATCAGCCACATCGCCTCCACGTAGTCGCCGGCGAATCCCCAGTCGCGCTTCGCTTCGAGGTTTCCGAGAAAAAGCTTCTGCTGGAGGCCCAGTTTGATCCGGGTCGCGGCGCGGGTGATCTTCCGGGTGACGAAGGTCTCGCCGCGGCGGGGAGATTCATGGTTGAAGAGGATCCCGTTGGCGGCAAAGAGGTTGTACGCATTCCGGTAGTTTCGGACGATGTAGTATGCGTACACCTTGGCCGCGGCGTAGGGACTCTGAGGCTGAAAGGGGGTTGACTCGCTTTGCGGCGGCGGCGCGGCGCCGAACATTTCGCTGGAGGAGGCCTGGTAGAAACGGGCCTGGATCCTCGTCTTGCGGATGGCCTCCAGAAGCCGCAAGGTTCCCAGGCCGGTGATGTCGCCCGTATACTCGGGCATGTCGAAGCTCACGCGCACATGGCTCTGGGCGCCCAGGTGATAGATCTCATCCGGCCGGATCTCCTGCAGAAGGTCGGTCAGTTGTCCCGAAACGCTGAGGTCGCCGTAGTGAAGATAGACCCGGGCCTCCGGGTCGTGGAAATCCCGGTACAGATGATCGATCCGGTCGGTGTTGAATGTGCTGGCCCGGCGGATGAGGCCGTGGATCTCATACCCCTTGCAGAGCAGAAACTCTGCCAGGTAGGAACCGTCCTGGCCCGTGATCCCGGTGATGAACGCTTTTTTCATTTGGAAGCCTCCCGTGGCATGTCGTGGCGGATTTCAAATCCGTTCCGCCCCAGAGCAGGGATTCCGGGACGGATTTGAAATCCGCCCGGGATCGTCAGCAGCGATAGTATTCCCGGTACCAGGCGACAAAACGACGGATTCCCTCCGTGATCGGCGTGGCGGGCCGGAAGCCGACGTCGGCCGTCAGATCATCCACGTCGGCGCACGTGGCCGGCACGTCCCCTGCCTGCATGGGCAACAGATTCCGAACGGCTTTCCGTCCGAGTTGATCCTCCAGAGTAGTGATGTATTCCATCAGATCGACGGGTCGATTGTTTCCGATGTTGTAGAGGCGGTACGGGGCGAAGCTGGAGGACGGGTCGGGGGAATCGCCCCGCCATGCGGGATCGGGTTCGGGAATCCTATCCAGCACACGGATGACTCCCTCGACGATGTCGTCGATATAGGTGAAATCCCGCTTCATCTTTCCGTGGTTGAAGACGTCGATCGGCCGGTTCTCGAGAATCGCCCGCGTGAAGAGGAAGAGGGCCATGTCCGGTCTTCCCCAGGGCCCATACACGGTGAAGAAACGAAGACCCGTACAGGGAATCCGATGGAGCGAGGCGTAGGCATGGGCCATCAGCTCGTTGGACTTTTTCGTCGCCGCGTAGAGGCTGAGCGGATGGTCCACGTTGTCGCGGGTCGAAAAGGGCATCCGGGTGTTTCCCCCGTATACCGAACTGGAGGAGGCGAATACCAGATGTTTCACCGGGTGGTGACGGCACCCCTCGAGGATATTCAGAAAACCGGTCAGGTTGCTGTCGAGGTATGCGTACGGGTTTTTGAGCGAATACCGGACGCCCGCCTGAGCCGCCAGATTGACGACGATCTCGAAGCCGTTTTTTGCGAACAGCGAATCCAGTTCTTTCCGGTCCGCGAGGTTCGCCCGGATGAAACGGAAGCCCTCGTTTTCCTGCAGAAGTTTCAGCCTTGCCTGTTTCAACGAGACATCGTAGTAGTCGTTCAGGTTGTCCAGGCCGACGACCGTATCCCCCTCCTTCAGAAGCCTGCGGGAAAGGTGAAAGCCGATAAAGCCCGCTGCGCCCGTGACCAGGATTTTTCGCACGGTTTTTCTCCCATCGATGATGCCACCCGTTCCGATAAAAGGACCGCCGGCGGAAGGGTATGGCAGACCTACAACAATTCCCCCGCCCTGTCAACGGAAGAGCTGCCCGGAGTCAAAAAATTCTTGACACTGAACTCCTTCGTGTCTCATAGTCCCGCCGGGCAAATGCATATTTTTGACAAGAAATGTCTTTTGCCTCGAATTTTCATGTCAAGCATCCGGCCTAAGCTATTTCGCCAAGAAACTGAGTCCCATCTGCGCTATCCGGCGGCAGGTACTTGAGCCTGAAAGGGCGATCGCCATTGATTTGTTCTTCTCGCGGAGGGAATGTGATGGGGTGTATTTCAGCGATCTTGAAGCGTTTCGCTTTTTTCATCCTTCCCATGCTGGCATGCGGATTGTTTCACGGATGCAGCTCCGATTCCGACTCTTCAAACTACACCGCAACCATAGCCGAAGCCAAGGCCGCCGCTGCCGACGCCCTTACAGAGTGTCAGGCCAGCGCGATCACCCTGGCCCTGGTGGACGACAAAGGGGTCATCTGGGTGGAATCCCAGGGATATGCGGACAGGGCAGCCGGAAAGACCGCGGGTGCGGAGACGATGTTCGGCATCGGCTCCGTCAGCAAGATGTTCGCTGCCATCGTCGTGATGAAGCTGGTGGAAAAGGGCAGCCTTCACCTCGATATGCCGCTGACCGCCTATCTGAAGGATTTCAGTATGGTCTCCCCGGAATACCGGAACATCACCGTGCGCATGCTGCTGAACCATTCGGCGGGTTTTCCGGGCGGTGATTTGCGCAATGGCCTCACGGACGCTCCCTTTACCGGCTATGCCGAGCAAGTGATGGACGGCCTCAAATATCAGCGCCTCAAGCATGCGCCCGGATATTTGAACGTATACAGCAACGACGGCTTTACGATGGTGGAGAGCCTCGTGAAGGCACGCACCGGCCTCAGTTATCCTGAATATGTGCGACAGGAAATTCTGACGCCGCTGCAAATGACCGACAGCCGCTATCCCGAAGATTACCTCCCGGAGGGATCCTATGCCAAGCCACACAACGGCGAGACGCCTCAGCCCTACACCTCCCTGAACCTCTATGCCGCCGGGGCTTTATATTCCAGCGCCGCCGATATGGGAAAGCTGATGATGATGCTGATCAACGGAGGCTGCTCTGGAACGACGCAAATCCTTTCCCCCGACTCCATCGCAGAGATGAGCAAAGACCAGACACAGGGAACATTCAATCCGGCGCCGACCGACATGGTGCGCTACGGACTCGGATGGGATACGGTAACACAGCCGGGCCTGAAGGCCGTCGGAATCAGCGGTTGGCAGAAGGGCGGTTCCATTGACGGCTCCTACGGGGTCATGTACCGTTCAACCATGATCGTCGCGCCGGACGCCAAACTCGGGGTGATCGTGTTGATGGCGTCCAACAAAACATCTTCGGATAGGGTGGCCAAGGTCGGCGAGCGGGTCCTGCTGAGAGCCCTGGTCGATAAAGGAATGCTCCCGGCAATGCCCGCCTCTCTTACTCAGAATCCCCTTCCGGTCGTACCACCGACCGATGAAGAGAAAAACACCTATAGCGGATTTTATGCCGCCGCCGGCTCTGTGTATCGCTTAAGTTTCACGGCAGACGGTTCGCTGACCGTTGAAAACTACGTCGAAGATACGTGGACACCAAAATACACCGGGTTCAAGAAACGGAGCGACGGCTGGTACGCCGCGGACGGCGATTCCATAACGGGGCTTCGCCTGCTGACCGCTTCCGGCCGGAAATATATGGATTATCGCAAATTATACGGCGCAGAACATTACACGACCACCTATCTGCTCGCACAGAAACTCGATGCCAGGGCCGCCATTTCAACCATCTGGCGGAACCGTATGGCCACCCGATGGCTGCCGGCGAATAAAACATTATTTTTTTCATCCTTCCTGGATCTGAGCATCGATCACAGCATACTGCTCACGTCTGTCGATGGCCTGACGGGATACCTGTTTATGAATGGGGATCTCTTGCGCGACATGGATCCGCCGTCGGCTGATCGTCTGGATGGGATGTTCCTGCAGATCCCCCAGGTCTCGGGAAGAGATTTGACCGATGCGGCCATTGAACGGCGGGAAGAAAGCGACTGGCTCCGTGTCGGCGGCACGGTCTTCCGTCCGTTATCAGGGATACCAACGGTGCCTGCCGGAGTTACTTCAGTGGCCATCGGCAGCGAAGGCTTCGCCGAGTGGCGGAAGCTGCCGGCCTCCGCCTCAATCTCCATCGACAACGCCACGGCCTGGAGGCTGTATGACAGCGACTTCAATCAGACGGCCTCCGGTACGGGAAGCGGCAGTGTCGCGCTTTCCGGATCGGGAGATGCTGCCTACCTGATGCTCTTCGGCACACCGGGAGCGAAGATTGGTCTCCGGTATTAGGATCAAACGGATTGCAACAGGGAAAGGAGCCGGGAACGCAACGATTTCCGGCGGCATGCATCACCGGGCGTTCCACCGTGCCGCAACCGTTGATGCGGCGTGAATTGCCCCCGGGCCGGGAACAAATGGAATGGAGGGTGTGATGGCCGGACGGATCGCCTGTTTCTTAATCATCCCGCTTTTGATCTGGGGCTGCAGCGGTTCCAACGGTAAAGACCANCCGATCGTATCCGGACCCGCCGGCATCATCGCCACGCACCCGTCCCTGTTCGTTTCGATCACAACTCCGGAAGCGCTACAGCGTCTTTAAGGCCTTCTCGCAGGCCTCGACGGTCCGGGCGATGTCGTTGTCCGTGTGGGCGAAGGATACAAATCCGGCCTCGAACTGGGCTGGGGCGAGGTTGATCCCCGCCGCCAGCATTCCCCGGAAGAATCGGGCATACAGGGCCGTATCGCTGTGCGAAGCCGTTTCGAAATCCACGACATCCTCCGCCGTGAAGAACAGCGTGAACATGGACCCGACGCGGTTGATCCGCACGGGGATCCCTTTTATCCGGAAAAGGTCCAGGAAACCGGCGCCGAGATCCGCCGCCCTCCGGTCAATCTCTTTGTAGGACGCATCCCGCAGGATGTCCAGCGTCGTGATCCCCGCGGCCATGGCGAGCGGGTTCCCCGAGAGGGTGCCCGCCTGGTAAACGGGTCCGGTCGGGGCCAGATGCTCCATGATTTTTCTGTTGCCGCCGACCGCGCCGACCGGCAGTCCTCCCCCGATAATCTTGCCCAGGCAGGTGAGGTCGGGGCCGATGCCGGTCAGGGTTTGCCAGCCGCCGTATGCAAGACGGAATCCGGTGATCACCTCGTCGAAGATCAGAAGCGCACCGTTCTCTCGCGTGACTTCCCGCAAGGTTTCGAGGAATCCCGGGCGCGGCGGCACGACCCCCATGTTTCCGGCGACCGGCTCGACAATGATGCAGGCGATCTCCTCCCCGAAACGGGCGAATACTTCGCGAACGGCGTCGGCATTGTTGAATGGAACCGGAATCGTGAGTTCGGCCAGGGATCGGGGGATTCCCGGGCTCCCCGGGATCCCGAGCGTGGCGACGCCGGAACCCGCCTTGACCAGCAGCGAGTCGGCATGGCCGTGGTAGCAGCCAATGAACTTGACGATCTTTTCCCGGCCCGTCCAGCCGCGGGCCAGGCGAATGGCGGTCATGGTCGCCTCGGTTCCGGAACTCACCATACGGACCGTTTCGACGGACGGAAAAGCGGAAACGATTCGCTCGGCCATGGCGATCTCCGCCAGGGTCGGCGCCCCATAGCTCGTCCCCCGGCCGGCCGCCTCACGGATGGCGGCGACAACCTCCGGTCGGCCGTGGCCGAGGATCATCGGCCCCCAGGAGGCGATGTAGTCGATGTATTCCCGTCCATCCTCATCGACAACCCGGGAGCCGGCGGCGCCTCGGATGAAAATCGGTGTGCCGCCGACGGCCTGAAAGGCCCTCACGGGGCTGTTGACTCCGCCGGGAATGACCCGCTTCGCCTGTAAAAAGAGATTCCGCGCGTTCATTCTAAAAATACTCCATGCTGTTTTTCTTGAATTCCTCCAGGCTCCGCAGAACCCGGAAGTCGTCGATGCCGGAGGCCGCGGCCATTTCCCGAAGCCGCACCTCACTGTCTTGGGTTCGGAAGTGGATCATGGTGAAGAGGTTGTACCGGCCGGCGTACGGCGGCGTCCGTTCATAACAGTGGGTGACCTCTTTGAACCGGGAGAGGGCCTTTCCCCCTTTTTCGGCAAGCTCCGGAGGGACCGCCCAGAGAACCATGACGTTGTGGGTATAACCGACCCTCTGATGACGGACGATGGCTACAAATTTCCGGATCACCCCCCGTGCCTTGAGACCGCGGACAAGCGACAACAGACGCTCCTCGCTCAGGCCCGCGGTTTTCGCGAGACGCCGGAAGGGTCGTTCGGTCAGCGGGATATCTGCCTGAATCAGCCGGGCGACATCGATCTCCGCCGGACTCATGGCGGAGGTTCCGCGAGATTTCAGAATCCTTTGCTGCTGCATCGGGGTCTTACCTTTTTTGAGGCTTCGCGGCATGCTCTATACCACAAACCTTTTGGACCGCACCAAATATTTCTTGACAAGCATCCGCCATGCCGATACAGAAAACACCATAAAAGAATAAGATATTTCTCGTTCGATGGTTGTTCGGAAAGGGTGAGCTGAAAACCTTTTCGGGACTGCGGCGGAATATCGTGAAGAAGGGAGGTGAACGTCTGAGTTTGTCAAGGGATTGACAAAAAAAGCAAGGAGGGAAAATCATGGTAAAAAGATTGGTTGAAGCGGTTGTGGTCATCGGTTCGATTCTGTTCTGTTCCTCGCTTGTGGTTGCCGCGGAATCGGCGGCGCCCGGATCCTCCGTCGACTATACGAAGGCCATCGTCGTTGCGTGCAGTCTTCTCGCCGCGGGTGTGGCCATGGCTCTGGGCACCATCGGGACCGGCATCGGCATGGGAAACGGGTTGAGCGGCGCGACGAATGCCGTCGGTCGGAATCCGGAGGCGCACGGCAAGATCCTGATTACCATGATGGTCGGACTGGCGATGATCGAGTCGCTGGCCATCTATGCGCTGGTCATCGCGTTGGTGGTATTGTATGCCAATCCGCTGCTTAAGGTGATCGGCCTTTCGTAGCAAACCTGTTTTTATAGAAAAAAGGGAGGGGAAGCGCTACCACGACTTTCACTCCCTTTTTTTATGTCTTCACGATCCGGCGCGTACAGCGGACTTTTCGGAATCCGTGGCGGATCGACTGTTTCGCGGCCCGCGCGTCTGATGCCCTGTTTTCATGGCTACTTCCATTTCAACAGATCGATCGAGGGCGTTTTATCCGATGAAGTAACCCATTTCGGACCGCTGTGGCCGGACGATGGATCGATCCGGTAGCTGTTCTCTGCTGCCCATTTTTTGACCGCATTGACCAAAGGCGGATGGCCGCAATCCTGGAAATCCTGCGCCATCCAGAGGATGCGTGTGCCGTAGCGATTCAATGCCTGTATCAGCAGGTCCTCCGATCCGGAGATGCTTTTCCGGATAAAAAAGGAGTACGCCCCGGCGATGACCTCCACATTTTTATCTTTCAATGCGTCGAGAAGGGCTTTTTCGGCTTTGGGATCCCCGATCGCGCCGAGCGCGCGAGCCGCCTCGGTGAGAACGGACAGATCTTTGTCCCGAAGCGCGGCGATCAACGAATCGACGGCAGGGGCGCCGATGCTTGCGAGGGAATCCGCGGCCTTCCTCCGGACGGAGGGTTCTTTGTCCGTCAGCGCGGAAACCAGCGGCTCGACGGCACGGGGATCCTTGATCCTGCCGAGGATGTCCGCAGCGACGCCGCGAACGGAGGCGTCTTCATGCTTCAGCGCGGCGACCAACGGATCTACGGCAGGGGCGCCGATGGCTGCGAGGGCGGTTGCCGCTTCCGTCCGCACAGACAGATCCGGATCCTTCAACAGGACGGCCAGCGGTTCGGCGGCACGGGAGTCCCCGATCTTTCCCAGGGTCCCGGCGGCCGCATTTCTCACGGATGCGTTCGGGTCCTGCAGCGATGCAACCAGCGGCTCGACAGCCGGGCTCCCGATCCTTCCGATCGCATCCGAAACCCCGCTGCGCACGGAGGGGTCTTTGTCTTTCAGCGCGTTCACCAGCGGTTCGACGGCCGGGCTTCCGATCCTTTCAAGAACGCCTGCCACTTCTTTTCTCAGGGTTGTGTCTTTGTTCCCCAGCGCGTCCACCAGCGGCTTGACGGCCGGAACCCCTATCCTGACGAGATCCCGTGCCGCCGCTGTACGCAACGTTTCATCCCTGTCCTTCAGAATATCGATCAGCGGCCGGGCGATCTTTCCGAGCGCATCCGCGGCACCGCTTTTTGCACGGGAGTCCGAATCCCCCGGAACAGCCTTCAACGGCTCAATGGCGGAAGGTCCGATGCTCCCGAGGGCATCCACGGCCTTTCTGCGGACACTGTAATTTTCATCGTTCAGCGCAGCCGCGAGCGGTTCGACGGCACGGACGTCCCGCATCTTTCCAAGGGTTTCCGCAACCTCGCTCCGCACCGAAGGGTCCTTGTCTTTCAGCGCGTCAATCAATCTTGCGATGGTCGAAGCATCCGCGGTCCCGTCTCGAATGAACGGATCTTTGTCCTTTGGTTGGGCAACCGATGTTTCGACGGCTTGGCTGTCGGCAGCCCCTTGTCGGATGGACGTTTTTCGATCCTTCGGCCCTGCAGCGGGCGGTTCAGATGTGCCGTCTTTCATCATCTTTTTCAACGCATCCGAGGCATGCCTGCGGACGGCATGGTGATCGTCCTTCAATGCCTCGGTCAGCGGGTCAAGGGCGCGCGCGTCACGGATCTTTCCGAGGGCTTCCGCGGCCCCGCTGCGAACCAGAGGGTTCTTGTCCTTCAGTGCGACAATCAGCATTTCAACGGCAGGCGGCCCGATCGCCGCAAGGGCATCGACCACGGCGTCTCGGCCGAGGTGGCTTTCATCCTTCAGTGCGGCGAGCAGCGGTTCGACGGCACGGGGATCCCGGATCCTTCCAAGGGCGCCCGCCGCGCCGACACGGCTTCGCAGGGATTTTTTTTCGGACTGGAGATGTTTGGCCTCCAGGGTCTTTTCCCGTGCCCGCCGGGAACGGCGTCTTTTCTGCCGTCGGATCTTTTCAATCCTCGCCTTTTCGGCGTTGACGAGCCCCGTTCGCATCCGTTCGATCCGATCCACGAGAAGGCGACGGGCGAGAAATCGGTTCAGCGTCTGGGATCGTTCCTGCTGGCATTTCACGGAAAGGCCGGTCGGCAGATGGACCAGAAAGACGCAGGAAGAGGTCTTGTTGACCTTTTGCCCTCCGGGTCCGGAGGAACGAACAAAGGTCTCCCGGAACTCTTCCTCCCGAATGCCGAAACGCTCCATCCTCTCCCGGAGCGCTTTCTCCTTGTCCTGTGAAATGACCATCTTGTTCGGGCGCCGGACGGGACTTCCGGAGTTGATCCGTCATCCGTTGTCAGAGGGAATAGATCTCCTCTTCGATCAAATGGATCCAGTTTTGCTTCAGAACCTCCCGCGCCTCGTCGAGCTTGTCCGTGCCGAGGATGACGATCGTCTCCTTGCCGATCCGGTTGATCGAAGTGTAGAGATAGAGGATGTTGATTTCCGCCTTGGCCAGCGGTTTCAGGATGGCGTTCATTCCGCCGGAATGAAGAGGCACCTCGGCGGCCAGAACCGGGGTGACCTCGTAATCGAAACCATAGCTTTCCAGAACCGCTGCCGCCCGATCCGGATCACTGACCACCAGTCGCACCGTGCTGCTTTCGGCTGCGCTGGCGGCGAGCAGGGCCTTGGTCGTGATGTCCTCCTTGTCGAGGATGTTCGTGACGCGTGACAGCGTTCCCGGGACATTGCCCAGCAGGACGGAGATTTGTTTGACTGGCATGTTCGCTTGACTCCTAAACGAAGATCGTTTCTGTCCGGTTATTTCAGGTATTCGTACCCGGCCGCAAAGGCCTTGCGGTTGATCTCGATGACCGCCTTCTTCTTGCTCCCCATGACCATCTCCAGGCTGCTCAGGTAGATGTCGGCAGGCACCAGACCGGTCACCTTCATGAACGCGCCCATCATCACCGTGTTCGACGCCCGGGGGTTTCCCAACTTTTCGGCGATTTCCGAAGAGGGAACCTCGACGATCCGGACATCGTGCCGTGACGGTTTGACGGAGACGATGGAGGAGTTGAGGAAAATCACCCCTTCCGGGGCCACGCGGTTCTGAAAACTATACAGCGAAGGGGTGTTCAGCACGACGATGTTTTCCGGTTTCGACGCGATCGGTGAGGCGATCTCTTCGTCTGAAACGGCGACCGTGCAGTTGGCCGTGCCGCCGCGGACTTCCGCGCCGTAGGCGGGGAGGTACGTCACCTGGTATCCCGCGCTCATTGCGCTGTGCGCGAGCGTGTAGCCCATCATCAGCACCCCCTGGCCCCCGAAACCGGAAAAAACGGTCTTGACGATCATGGCTTTTGCTCTCCCTCCTTCCCTGCCTTGGAGGCTTCCGCGGGAACATCCTTGATCACGCCGAGCGGAAACTGTTTGCTCATCACCTCGTCGATCCAGCGGCAGGAGTCGATCGGCGTCATCTTCCAGTTCGTCGGACAAGGGGAAAGAATTTCGATCAGGGAGAAGCCGAGACCGTCGATCTGATACTGGAAGGCCTTCCGGATCGCCTTTCGTGCCTTGAGGATGGCCCCCGGAGAGTTGACCGTGCACCTTTCGATGTATGCCGTTCCGGGAAGCTTCGCGAAAATCTCGGAAACCTGGATCGGGTATCCGTCCCCGGCGTTTTTCCTCCCCGCGATCGAGGTCGTGGTCTTCTGTCCCAGAATCGATGTCGGGGCCATCTGCCCGCCGGTCATCCCGTAGACGGCATTGTTGATGAATATGACGGTGATGTTCTCGCCGCGGTTGGCCGCATGGAAGCTCTCGGCGATGCCGATCGCCGCCAGATCGCCGTCCCCCTGATAGGAAAAAATGACGCGATCCGGCAATACGCGTTTCATTCCGGTCGCCGTTGCAGGTCCTCGCCCATGCTGTGCCTCGATCATGTCCACGTCGAAATAGTTGTAGGCAAGAACCGCGCATCCCGCCGGCGGGATGCCGATCGTGATCCCCCGGATATCCAGTTCATCGATCACTTCGGCGATCAGCCGGTGGGCGATGCTGTGACCGCATCCCGCACAGTAGTGAAAGATGTTTTTTTTCAGGCTCTTGGGTCTTCCAAACACCTTTTTCATCTTTTCAATCCTTGTCGTTGCTCTCGATGGATCGCGTCACGTCGCGCGCGACCTATCCCAGTGGATCGACGATCCCCTTCTTCCGGTCATACTGGCGCATCACCACATGGGCCAGTTCCACCGGGGTCGGAACGACGCCGCCGGGACGCCCGTGGAAGCCGATCCGGGCGCGCCCCTGAATCGCGAGACGGACATCCTCCACCATCTGCCCCGTGCTCATCTCGAAGACCAGGAAATCCCCCACTTTTTTTGCCACATCGCGGAGCTCGTTCCTTGGAAAAGGCCAAAGCGTAATCGGCCGGAAGAGGCCGGCCCGCAGTCCGATCTGGCGCAGCCGTTTGATGGCTCCCTCGGCGATCCGGGCAGCCGTCCCATAGGCGACGATGATCAATTCCGCGTCATCGGTCTTGTAGAGCTCGTGACGGGTTTCCCGCTGGGTGATCACCTCGTATTTCCGATGCAGCGTCCAGTTGTGCTCCTCCATCTCCAGCGGATCGAGGATGAGGCCCCGGATGATCTTGCTCTTGCCCGAGCCGGCCCCTTTCATGACGTGGCTTTCCGCGTACTCCCGCGTTTTGGGCTCTTTGAAGACCACCGGCTCCATCATCTGTCCCATCATGCCGTCGGCCAGGATCATCACCGGCGTCCGGTACCGGTCGGCGAGATCGAACGCGTCCATCGTCAGATCGGCCAGCTCCTGCGCCGAATCGGGCCCCAGAACGATGACGCGGTAGTCCCCGTGGCCGCCGCCGCGCGTGGCCTGGAAGTAATCCCCCTGGGAGGGGCTGATGTTGCCCAGGCCCGGACCGCCCCGCATCATGTTGACGATGACGGCGGGAAGTTCGCAGGCGGCCAGTGTGGAGATCCCCTCCTGCTTGAGGGAGATCCCCGGGCTGGAAGAAGAGGTCATGGCGCGGGCGCCGGCGGCGCTGGCGCCGACCACCATGTGTATGGCCGCGACTTCGCTTTCCGATTGGACGAAGACCCCTCCCTCCACCTGCCGCAGACGCTCGGACATGTACTCCGGAATCTCGTTCTGCGGGGTGATCGGATATCCGGCGAAGAAACGGCATCCCGCCCGGATGGCGGCCTCCCCGATGATCTTGTTGCCCTGCATGAGTACTTTATTCACGGTAAACCTCGATGGCGATATCCGGGCAGGCGGTCGCACACAACGCACAACCCGTGCAGCCCTCCTCATCCTTGAAACAGACCGGACGATATCCCCGGGAATTGTATTGATGGGAAGGGACGATCAGGCCCTTTTTACAGGCATGGATGCAAAGATGGCATTCCTTGCAAAGCTCACTGTCGATAACGATGCGTCCTTTCAAAGGTTTCGTCTCCTGTGCAATGGATTTCCGTCGCCCGGAACATTTCGGGATTCTGTATTTTTCCATGATCCCGGATCGCGGGACCCTCTCCGCGACAATTGAAAAAACAGGGTTCGTCTTTTCGCGCATAACCGAGAGAAAGTCAAGATGAAAATCGCAGTGGAAATCCGTCGATAGAGGAGGGACGGCCGCTGCGAAGAGGAACAAATGGAATGGAATCAGATCCGTGAGATCTGGAAGCCTTCCAGTTTGATCGCGACGGATCGCTGGAGAAGCTCGATCGAAACCACGAAGACCTCCTTTTCATAGTCCGTTTTCAGGACCAGACCCTCGATGCCCTTGAAGGGGCCGTCGATAATCCTGGCCGGCTCCCCGACCTTCGGATACTGGAACTGCTGGACCTCCACCTTCGAATCGACGATGCGCCGGATGGCATCGATCTTTTCATCGGGCACCGGGATGGGTTGGGAACCCGTCGGTTTTCCGAGGATGCGGACGACGCCGAACGTTTTGAGCACATCCACCTTGACCTCGTTGGTCAGAACGGGAAGTTCGACGAAGAGGTATCCGGGAAACATGGGGATCATGATTCTCTTCCGCCGGTCCTTCCGCTTGCTCCAGACCTCCATCTTCGGCAAAAAGGCCACAAAGGATTTTTGAAGGAGACCGAGATACACCCGGTCTTCGTGTCGGCTTTTGCTATGGACGGCATACCAGGACATCGGCTTCCCTTTCGAAGGCGGACCGCGGACAGGATTCGTCCCTTCCGCGCGCCGGCGTGCTCTCTACACTAAGGATCGCTGTTTTTCAACGGATAAAAAGGAATAGAGTTGCCGAACCATGAATGGATCCTTGTCTCTTCTGCATGCGTGAGGCCCTTTCATGCGGATTCATGGATTCTGCGCGCGCATACGGGCATCGAGGAGGATGTCTTCGCCCAGTCTGGTGATCCGTTGAAACGAAAAACCGAGTGCGTCGCTCATCCGTTGTATGCCCAGGGGGCCGATCGCGGCGATCCCCTCGCCGACGATCTTCGGAGCCAGAATGACCAGAAGACGGTCGACGAGATTTCCCTTCAGAAAGGATGCGGCCGCGGAGGCTCCTCCTTCAACCAGAAGCGAGATTTCCCTTCAGAAAGGATGCGGCCGCGGAGGCTCCTCCTTCAACCAGAAGCGACGTGATATTGCGCTTCCCAAGGGCGATCAGCAGTTGTTCCAGGTCGATCCTTCCCTGCGCATCCTCCGCAATCTCCAGAACCTCGATCCCCTTTTCCTCCAGAGGATGCCGCCGATCCGCCGTTGCATGGCCGGTCGAGGCGACCAGCGTCGGCTTTCCGTCCGCAAAGACCTTTGCGTCCGGCGGGAGACGGAGACGGGAATCGAGGACGATCCTCAGGGGATCCCTTCCTCGGACCAGGCGGCAGGTCAGCTCCGGATCGTCGGCACGGATGGTGCCTGCGCCGACGAGAATCGCGTCATGGGTTGCCCGCAGACGATGCGCGAAACGGCGCGACGGCGGCGAACTGACCCAGCGCGCATCGCCGGTGACGGTTGCGATTCGGCCGTCCAGGGTCTGGGCGAGTTTGAGCGTGACATAGGGGAGTCCGGTCCGGATGAATTTGAAAAAAAACAGGTTGATCTCCCGGCAGGCCGCCTCCAGCACGCCGACCTCCGTTGGGATGCCTCTTTGCCTCAGCGCAGCGATCCCCTTCCCGGAGACGAGCGGATTCGGATCGACGGCGCCGATGACCACGCGCCCGGGGCGGCAGGAGATCAGGGAATCCACGCAGGGGGGGGTGCGGCCATGATGGCTGCACGGCTCCAGCGTGATATAAAAGGTGGCTCCGGCGACATCCTCCGTCGCGTTTCGAAGCGCGTTGATCTCGGCATGGTTTTCGCCGCAGCACCGATGAAAGCCCTCGCCGATGATTTTCCCGTTCCGGACGATCACGGCGCCGACCAGCGGATTCGGGCTGACCGTTCCTTCGCCTTTCCGCGCCAGCGCGAGGGCGCGGCGCATGAACCTCTCATCGCTCGAACGATTGTTCACGCCGTCCATGAAATTCTTTCCCCCATGACCCTTATCGCCGCTTTTCTCTGCCGCCCTTCATCATGATGCCGTCCAGCCAGTCCAGGATCCGGGCGTTGGAGATCAGGACGGCCCCCATCTGACAGTGCTCCTCCGCCCCGTCCTCTTTCGTGAACAGCATGAAATCTTTCGGGGATGTGAGCGCATCATACAGTTTTCGAGACTGTCCCGGCATGTCCTTGTCTCCTTCGGAGTCGACGATGAGCATGGGACAGGTGATCTTCGCCGCGACATCCTTCAGGGTGTACAGCCTCGTCATCCTGAGCCACTCGCTCGGGGATTTGGCATGGAAGGTGAACATGCCGTTGGCCATGATCCATCGCAGGGAAGGATTCGTCTTCATTAGGCCGTATATTGCGTTGTCGATTTCTTCGGCGCCCTTCGGGGTATCGAGCGCCTTCTCCTCCTCGGGAGCCAGACGGGCCGTCATATGAAAATCATAGACGCCGCCGTTGGCGATGCAGGCCTTGATCCTCTTTTCGAAGGCGACCGCCCGGGGGGCGAAGTAGCCGCCGAAGCTGACGCCCATCAGAGCGATTCTCTTCGCGTCCACCTCGCTGCGGCGGAGCGCATAATCGACGACAGGCGTCACCACGTTTTCCCAGTCGGGCCGAAACGGAAGCCTCTGCATCCGGATCGCGCCGCCCTGTCCCGGACCTTCAAAGAGAAGGACATTGTATCCCCGTTTCACGGCGAACAGAGCCGCTCCAAAATAGAGCTCTTCGATCGTGCCGTCGAAGCCGGATTGGATCATCAACAGGGGTCTCTTTGCCCCCGATTGGTCGACGAGGCATAGATAACCGGCCAGCGCCGTTCCCTCGAACGGGATTTCTACGGGAAGGATCGGGTGATCGGCCAGCTTGGCCGCTTTCCGGAAGGTGTCGCGGCTTTTCCTCCAGACGAACAGGATCCGCGGATCTTCCGGGTTGGTGTGAAGAAAGAATTCAGCCGTCCGGTAATAGTTGGAGGCCTTGAAGAATTCCTGCCTTGCGCTGATTTTCCGGCCCCGGGAGAGAAAATCATCCCCGGCCTTCTCGCGCTGTTCGGCGGTTTTCAGCCATTCCCCGAACCAGCTTTCGTCGTCCCCCTCCCGGATCGCGTAGATCGTCTTGAGCACTTCGCCGACATCGGCGCCTCCGGATACCGTGTAGCCCAGTGCCCGCAGGGACTGGAATGAATACTGCGCGTCCTTGAAGACCAGTTCCACGGAGAACAGGGGGTCTGCGATCGGCAAATGCATGGCCCATAACCCCGCCGCGATCAAAAGAAGCCTGAAAATTTTTTTCATCCGTTCACCTCATCGCTGTTTCAGATATTCCCTCAGCGCGGGACGCATGTAGATGTCGTCGAGATCGAAATGCCTCACCGCGTCCGTCAAGATCTCGATTTTCCTGCCGGTGGACGCCCTGGAATGGAGGATGACCCGATACTGATCGTTGACCCGACAAAAGCCGCCGAATGCGGACGGGTCCTCCTTCTTCGGGGATTCCGTGCGGATCCGGATATTCAGCCGCTCGGCAAGCTCCTCGAGCTGGACCAGGAGTTCTTCGTGGGTCATGGCTTCGGCAATCCCCCGCTTCGGTTTTGCGTTGCGATCCGTTTTGGAAATGTGCTATGGATAATCCGCCCGCGGGCGCCGCTCCGGAATCGTGTCCGGGGATGCGGGTGAATTGTCCGACACAGGTTGCAAGCCGTTCCCGCAGGCTGAGGATCGCATAAAACGGCCTCAATAATCAAGGGCCGATTGATTCCCGTTTCCGGCTGCGGGTTGCGGTGGATCATATGCAACGGTCGTTTCCAGGAACCGAGGAGAGACAAAATGATCAACGGGGTGATGATCAAAAAACTGAAGGTAATCGCCGACGAGCGGGGACGCCTGATGGAGATCCTGCGGGCCGACGACGAGATGTTCGAGAGTTTCGGCCAGGTCTACATGACGACCGCCTATCCCGGGGTGGTCAAGGGCTGGCATTATCACAAGAGGCAGTCCGACAACATGGCGGTGGTCCGGGGGATGATGAAAATTGTGCTGTATGACAGTCGCGAAGGGTCTTCCACCCACGGCGAGGTCAACGAGTTCATCGCCGGGATTCACAACCCGATCCTCGTCCACATCCCGCCCTTCGTCTTCCACGGCTTCAAGTGCGTCTCCGAGGAGGAGGCGATCGTCGTGAACACCCCGACCGAAAAGTACGATTACAGGGAACCGGACGAATTCCGTGTCCATCCCCACGAGAACGACATCCCTTACGACTGGGGGCGAAAGGACGGCTGAGGGTCAGCGGCCCGCCCGCGAGGTGAACCGGCATGTTCCCGACGATCTGGCTGACGGTCCTCTTTATACTGGCGGGCGCTGCCGTGGGCAGTTTCCTCAACGTCTGCATCGCCCGCATCCCGGAGGGGCTTTCGATCGTTTCACCCCCCTCCCGCTGCCCCCGATGCGGCCATCCGATCCGCATTTTCGACAACATACCGGTCATCAGTTTTCTGCTGCTCGGCGGAAAATGCCGGGACTGCCGCGAAAGAATCTCCGTCCGATACCCGCTGGTCGAACTGCTGACCGCGGTCATGGCCTGGCTCCTCTTTCGAAAATTCGGCCTGACGCCCGCTTTTCCGGTCGCCTTCCTTTTTGTCTGCACGCTGATCGTCATCAGCTTCATCGACCTCGACCACCAGATCATCCCTCACATCCTCACGCTGACCGGAATTCCGGTCTTCGGGGCAATGGCCGTCCTGTTCACGGAACTGACGGCCCTCGACGCGTTTCTCGGGGCCATGATCGGCGCCGCCCTCCTGTATTTCGTGGCCGTTTATTACGAGGCGCTGACCGGACGGGAGGGAATGGGGGGAGGGGACGTGAATCTGCTGGCCATGCTCGGGGCCTTCCTGGGCTGGAAATCGCTTCTTTTCATCCTGCTGGTCAGTTCATTTCTCGGGGCGCTGGTCGGGCTGGCATTCATCCTGCTGAAGGGGAAGGACATGAAGTATGCGGTGCCGTTCGGACCCTTTCTCTGCGTGGCGGCGGCCGCTTATCTGTTCTTCGGAGACCGTTTGATGTCCGTTATCTCGGCATTTCCCGCATGATGCCGCTCATTCAGGGAGGCCTCCATGATTTCGCCGATCCATGTCTTGAAAAGGATTCCGTTGTTTGCCTCGCTCTCGGGAACGGACCATATGAGGCTCGTCGGTCTGCTCCGAAGGGAAAGATTGAAAAAAGGAGAGGTCCTCTTCCGCCAGGGCGATGAGGGGAGCACGCTGTATCTCATTTTACAGGGCCGGATCCGGATCTCTTTGTCCCGGCGGACGGATACGGTTACGCTGGCGATCCTCGGCCAGGGGGATTTTTTGGGCGAGATGGCCCTGCTGGACGGCCTGCCCCGTTCCGCCGATGCGGAGGCGCTGGAAAATTCGTGTCTCTATGCGCTCGACCGCAAAGATTTTCTCTCTTTTCTTTCCGAGAACCAAAAAGCCGTCCGCGAGGTCCTTTCGGCCATTTCCCGGCGTCTGCGGAAGGCGGATGACCTCTATGCCGAGATGTGTTTCCTGAATCTATCGGTCCGGCTGGCGCGCAGACTCGTCGAGATGTCCGAACAGCAGCCGTATGATGAAAAAACCCCCGGGGAATGCCGGGTGAAAATATCCCAGCGGGAATTGGGAAACATCCTGGGGGTTTCCCGGGAGAGCATCAACAAGGAACTGAAGCGCCTGCGGGAGAGAGGCATCGTATCCACGTCGCGCAACCATATCCGGATCCATGATATTGCCGCATTGAGAAAAAAAACCTCTTAAGTCGGTGATGACACTTCAAGACTTTTTGCTGATTGGAGTCTGTTTTCAAACGCTTGGTTGTTTAACCCCCTCTCGCCATTTTGGGCTTCGTCCCACCCGGCGAGGCATTTTAAAGGCAAGTCCACTTTTTTGCCCAACCGTGAACATTTCATGAGATCTCCGTTCGGTATCATAGATTTGAATCTTTCCTTACGGAGCACAGTCCAGCTTTTTACAAATATGGAGAAAATCATTGGAAAAGTGTGATGCTGTTCACTCAAAACAGCCGTTTTCCTGTTGACATCAAAAAGAAATCGCCTATGATCTGTACACAGAGGGGTCTTTTTCAACGGATAGCAATAAGAATTTTATGCGGTCCTTTTTCAATATGTAGGAAACATGGTTTTCTACTACCCCGGACCAAAGGGTGGGATTGTCCGGCATGCGCGGATTTGAAAAAAAAATCATTTCAAGGGGTTTTTCACTGGTCGAGCTCCTCGTCGTGATTGCCCTGATCTCGATCGTGATGGCTTTTGGCATCCCTGCATGGCAGAACTACCGGACCAATACGGATTTGAAAACCGCCGCAAGAGAAATCATGGCCGACATTGCCAATGCGAAGCAACGGGCGGTTACGGAAAACGTGGATGCCTACCGGGTGACATTTAATGTGGGCGGGAACTCTTATGCGCTCACCCGGACAGACGGTGTTACAACCGGCACATGGAACAAGTCCCTGTCCGGTTACGGAAACGTCAGCATCGCGAGTGTCACTTTTGGGGGCAGTGCTATAAGCCTGCAAAAAAGGGGAACGGCAACAAACGGCACCCTGGTTCTGCAGAATACGCTGGGATCCACGGCTACGATCACCGTCAACATCACGGGAAGAACATATGTCGATTTCGACATCCACTAAAAACAGCGGAGTGACCCTGATCGAATCGGTGATTGCGATTCTGATCGTTTCCATCGGACTGCTCGGGCTTCTGTCCATGCAGCCTTCCGCGTGGCAGACCAGCGCCCGCGCCGATTATATTGGGCACGCGGCCATGATTCTCAGTCAGGAGCTCATGAGAAATGAGCTCCGGATCATGAATCCCTGCAATACCGTGGCGGCGGGGACGATCAACCAATATTTTGATGCCGGCGGTCAACCCACGGGAGGAGCGGGGGTTTACGCCGTCCAGACGACCGTAGCGGCTGCCCCCATGGGCGGAATCCCGGCCTGGAGGGTCACCGTGCGTGTGACCTGGCCTCTGAACCCGTCAACCGGTATTGCAGACAGCGTTGTCGCCATCAGGCAGGAGCCGTTCCGGTTCGGATGTTCATGAGCAGCGACCATGAAACGTAACGACGGATATACCTTGGTGGAGATCGTGGTTTCGATTGCCGTGGGTCTGGTGATCATCGGGGCCATCTACGCCGCGGTGAATATGGGACAGCGATCCACCTCCAATGTCGAGCGGAAAGTGGCCGCTCATCAGGACGCCCGGGCGGCGCTGCAACTGATGGCGTTGGAAATTCAGATGGCCTCGTACAATCCGAGATCCACATCGAATATTTGGCAAAATCCGGCCACCTGCACGGCTGCGTCGGGCAACCAAAATTACCGGGGAATTCAGGCGGCAACCGCCTCATCGATCTCAATCGAGATGGACGCCAATGAAAACGGTGTCGTGGGCAGTGGCAACCCAAACCCCAACGAGATCATCAAATATGTTTACAATTCGGACAGCCAGCGCATCACCCGTGAGGTGGGTTGCGGGGCAGGGGCCCAGGCCTTTCTTGGTGACGTGCCGGGCAATCCGCGCACAGTCCGCGTGATCAATACGACCGCCATTCCCGTTTTCCGGTATTTCAACGCCCAGGGGACCGAGATCACCACCGGGCAACTGCCCGCCGCGATCCCGAACATCGCCAGAATCGACATCACCCTCCACGTGGAAACAGAAGATATTGATCCGAATTCGGGGCAGAGAAGACAGATGATTTATTCCACAACCGTGATTCCGAGGAACCATGTCATCAATCGTTGAAAAAAAAACAGGCACCGGGCGCGGCCACCGGAAGGGTTTTGCGCTGATTACAGCAATCCTTGCCATTATGATTCTGTTGGCACTGGGTTATCTGGCCATCACCGTCACGACCGGCGATCTCAGCATCACCGGCCGAATCGTCGGGGAGAAGAAGGCGCTCTCCGCATCGGAAGCGGGCATCCACCGCCTTATGGAGACTTTTGATGCGGCGTATTTCGCGGCTTCGGAAAAGACCGATGTGCAGGTAGACGCCTCCACAGATCCGGGATCTCGTTATTCGATCAATAGCGTTCAGGAAACAACATTTGGGCCGAAATCGGTGCCGCTGCCGGGTTTCTCGGCCGAAAAGGCGTCGGAGAAGCGATATCAGGCCGATGTGACGGGCGAGAATACGAAATATAAGAGTTCCGTGGATGTCTTCGTGGGGATCGGATACGCTTCCTGGGGCGGCGCGTCCACCACGTATGAATAGGAGGCGACATGAAGGCCAAGCTTTGGATTGTTCTCTTATTGGGGAGTCTCTGCGGCCTGCCGATGGCCACCATCGCCGAAGCGGATGAGGAGGCGCTCTTCATGACCTCGACGGCGCCGGACGCGCTGATCGTGCTGGATCTTTCCGGAAGCATGCAATGGAATCCGCCGGGGGACGACCTGACCTACGGATCGACCGATACCTGCTATGCCGATACCGCCAATTGCACCGGCACCGGTTGCAGCGGCGGATTCTGCAG
>JAEAMG010000789.1_pt1 | contig 31180 bp, 22 predicted proteins | sample 8958741 | NCBI WGS metagenome assembly JAEAMG01 (sample SAMN16933256, study PRJNA681125) | bioreactor sludge metagenome | isolation source: anaerobic bioreactor treating anionic surfactant - SDBS | place: India: Bengaluru | collected 2019-02-28 | reverse complement strand
CGTCGGCTTATTATTTTATAAAAACATAACGATACTACTTTTTATTGTATAGATAAGAAAATTCGCTTCTACATTCCAAACATGTCGCGTAACCGTTTTCCCATATTCTAAGCCGGATCAAATTCTTATCTTTATCAAAACATCTGGTACAGTAGGGACCGCTTTCTTTGTTGTTATCAAGCAAAAAATATACGCCGTCTTTGTACACAATAGTACCCCGTAATTTTTTCCCTTTATTCAATATTTCAATTTCAGCTTTCAGTTTTCTATTTTCATCGAAGAGTTCCATCGCGCTTTGCTGAAAGCTGATGAATTTCTCAAGCAGTTTAAGATCTTTTGTTTTTGATATGGCGTTGCCGAGAGCTTTAAAAGTGTCCAGATACCCCATATAGCCTTCCTTAAAAATCGAGTTTCAAATTAATCTATCCAAGCAATCCCAATTCTGATAACCATTTTGCCGTAAAGACCGGCAAAATGCAAGAAGAAAAACGTCCATAAATGTGTGACATTTATCATTTATTTATATATACAATAAATGCTATAGTGAAGAAGCCCTCATATTTACTATTTACCTCAGGGCTGTCCTACTGAACCACCGGTTGACCCCCACCCTACCGGTGGTTTTTTTCTATACTCTTCCTTGACAAAATCCAATGGTGAGCATTAGAGTTAGTAAATACTCGCTAATGTTGCAAAAGGAGGTTTGTATGGCAAAAGTTCAAATTGGCAGTGATCGTATATATTATCCGATGCCCTGCGCGCTTGTCGGAGCCAATGTTGAGAAAAAAGCGAATTATTTGACGGTTGCATGGTTCAGTATGGTTAATCCTGAGCCTGCCTATCTGGCTGTGGCCATGAACAAGGCTCATTTTACTAATTCAGGAATAAAAGCTAACGGGATATTCAGCGTTAATATCCCATCAGCAAATATGGCTGAAAAGGTCGATTACTGCGGTTTAGTGTCAGGTCGTAAATTTGATAAAGGGGCTATATTCGAGACTTTTTACGGCAAACTTGAGACCGCGCCAATGATCAAGGAATGTCCTTTTAACGTTGAATGCAAACTTATTCAGACTGTCAATCTGCCGGCAGAAGAACTCTTCATCGGAGAAATAGTTGCCGCGTACTGTGATGAGAATTTTCTCACTGACGGCGCGCCGGATATCACAAAGATCGATCCCTTTGTACTCATCATGCCTGAAAGACAATACCGTGATCTCGGCAAAAATGTTGGCGGCGCATGGGAGATTGGAAAAAAACTGATCAATAAATAGTTCTTAAGGTATTTTTACGGGTTGAGAAAAGAGCTATTTTCCTGATTGTGGAAAAGGTATGCTGATTGCTTCCACGGGACATTCTGCGGCGCAGAAACCGCATTCTTCGCAAAGTTCATCTTCTATGAACGCGTGATCGTTCCTGAGCGAAATGGCTCCCGATGGGCATATTTCCGTGCATTTTCCGCATCCTGTGCAAAGATCTTTATTTATAATCGGTATCATCAGATCGCCATCCCCAAACGGTATCCGTCATGTATGGCATTATTAAGCCTTCTCGGTTTTTTAGCGTCGCCTATGAAATATATCTCGCGGACAAGACCTTCAGCTTTCCGTTTCCATTCATGTTCCGGTTCAAAAAGAGCCATGACTATACTGTCGGCTTCAATTGCTTTTTCACCGGACATTGCCACGGTATGAACAAGATTTTTTTTAATAGCAGATATTGTAGTCTGATTCAGAAACTTCACCTTTCTTTTTTTCATAAGACCTACATACTGCCAGAGATAAAATGGATTTACGTCCCGGCCTATTTTTGAGCTCTCTTCAATGACGGTGATCTCATAATCAGCGCCGCGTAAAAGAAAAACCGCTATGCCGAGACCCACACCATTTCCTCCAATGATTGCGACACGCCTTCCCGGTTTCTTTTTTTCAATGATAATATCTCTCGGCGTGAAAACAAATTCCGGGACATTCCCGGTGCCGGCGCCGGAAGCGATAACAAGTGTATCAGGATTTTCGTCATGGAGTATTTTCTCTGTGCATTCGACACTAAACTGAAATTGCACACCTGCATTCAGGCACAACTTTTCAAGTGACGTCACAGGTCTTAACAGTTCTATTGCTCCTTCATCGACTTTTGAAGCAAGAAGAATATTTCCTCCCGATTGATCGTTTTTTTCAAAAATTGTCACATTATGGCCTTTTTGTGCCGCAACAGCTGCGCACTGCAGTCCTGCCGGGCCGGCCCCGATGATGACGATTTTCTTTTTATTCCGAGCAGGGGAAAACCCGTAATAGCCCCAATCTTTCTCTCCCTCATGACCCAGGGACGGCCTCACTGTACACATAAGGGGTTGATGATAGTAGAGTCTTGAAAAACAGAGATTGCAGGCAACACAGGGGATAATCTCGCCTTCACGGCCTTCCTGTACTTTAATCGGTAGTTCAGGATCGGCAATCATTGGTCTGCACATTTCCCAGAAATCAATCTGGTTGTTTGCTATAGCCTTTTCCGGGATGTCAGGGAGAAACTGCCGGAAGGCCATCATAACGGGAATGTTGACTGCCTTTTTTACCTTCTCCGCTATGGGGAGCCAATGGCCCATGGGAACATCTCTCGTAATGACCGACTGCGAAGACTCGTGCCAGCCGATTGTGACACTCACATAGTCAGCTCCGGCCCCCTCAGCAATCTTAAAGCTCTCTATGCTTTCTTCAAGGGTATTGCCGCCACGGTCATCAAGGAGTTCATGGCCGCAGAGCCTGATACCGACCGGCATATCACCAACCTGAGCCTTTACGCTCTGGATGACTTCCACCATTAATCGACACCTCTGATACAGGTCTCCTCCGTATTCGTCATTTCTTTTATTTGTATATCGGGATATAAATGTGGATATAAGGTAACCCACGATACCTGAAAGCTCGATCATATCGAATCCCGCGTCTTTTACTCGCCTGGCAGCATCGAGATGATTCTGAATCGTCTTTTTAATTTCCTCTTTTGTAATCTCACGGGGGGCTTTAAAATAGGATAATTTTTGCGGCACCACTGAGGGCATAAGGCAATAATCGAGTTCCACGCCACCTTCCCTGCCACAGTGGAGAATCTGTAGACAAGAAAGCGCGCCATTCGCGCGAATCACATCAGCTATCTTCGCGAGTCCCGGTATGAAGCAATCATCGTATATTGCCATCATACCTTTGAAACCCTTTCCTTCACCTTTTGTGTCAGGATAAGCACCCTGAGTTGTAATAATCCCGGCCCCTCCCCTCGCCTGCGCCTCCATATAGGCGACCTCTTTCTCACTCACATATCCGTCACCGTACGGGAAATTAGTTTCCGTGGCAGCATACTTGATCCTGTTTTTTGTCTCCAATTTTCCTACAAAACCTCTTTGAAACACATGAGGATATTTTTTCATAACACTATCCCTTCCATGGATTAAAATCGAAATGAAGTATCACAGGTAAAAGATTTAAGTCAAGCCGCTTTTACACCGAACTGTCAGTGATTACTGCCGACAGATTCCAGATATTTTTCGCGTATTCATTGATTGCCCGGTCACTTGAAAATTTACCTGAACGGGCAACGTTGAGAACAGCCATCTTCGTCCACCTTTCCTGATCCTGATACGTTTTAGATACCTTTTCCTGGCATTCTATATAAGAAGCGTAATCGGCGAGAACACAATATTTATCGCCCGACAGTATAGACTCGACAATCGGTTTGAAAAGACCTGGGTTCTCAGGAGAAAAAAAACCATCTGATAATTGTTTCATTATCAGGGCAAGTTCCTTGTTCTGTTCAATATACTTATTGGGATTGTAACTGGTTTTCAATTCGAATATCGCTTCAGCATCAAGCCCGAAAAGGAAAAAGTTATCTTCCCCGACTTCCTGGCGTATTTCAATGTTGGCGCCGTCATACGTGCCGATCGTCAACGCGCCATTGAGGGCGAATTTCATGTTTCCCGTACCCGACGCTTCGTAGCCTGCCGTTGATATCTGTTCGGAAAGTTCCGCCGCGGGCATGATCAATTGCGCCAAACTTACCCCGTAGTTCGGTACAAAAACTACCTCGATCTTGTCCCGTACGAGTGGATGAGCGGAGATAACTTCGGACACGTTATGGATGAGCTTGATAATAAGTTTACAGATAAGGTATCCCGGCGCGGACTTACCGGAGAACATGAATACCCTCGGCGAAAAATTCTCATCGATCCTGCCGTCTTTGATTCTGTTGTACAGTGTGATGATATGAAAAACATTCAAAAGCTGTCTTTTGTATTCATGGAGCCGTTTTACCTGACAATCGAGCATGAAATCAGGATTGAACGACAATCTAAAATCGTGTTCAATTGACCGGAGAAGCCTTTTTTTATTGTTGTACTTAATTTCCCTGAAGCGATCACAAAATATTTTGTCTTCAATGAATGGCTCAAGTTTTTTTAATTCATCAAGATCTTTTATCCATCCGTTGCCTATCGTCTCGGTGATAATCGATGAGAGATCCGGATTTGCTTCAAGAAGCCATCTTCTGTGCGTGATACCGTTCGTGATATTCCGGAACTTTTCCGGAAACATCATGTAGAAATCTTTAAACACGCGGTTCTTCAATAATTCTGTGTGCAGTTCCGATACCCCGTTAATCGTGTGGGACCCAATGATTGCGAGACGGGCCATGTTAACAACCCTGTTTTCACCTCCGGTCACGATACCCATATTTTTCGCTTTTTCAGGTTCATCGGGAAATCTTCTCGCCACCTGTACAAGAAATTTTCTGTCCATCTCATGGATAATTTGAAGATGGCGGGGCAGCATACGGGCGAAAAGCTCTTCAGACCACGTTTCAAGGGCTTCCGGAAGAATGGTATGGTTTGTGTAAGCAAAAGTCTGTTGGGTAATCTTTTTTGCAATGTCCCACTCAATCCTTTCCTCATCAATGAAGATACGCATCATTTCAGCGATGGCAATTGACGGATGTGTGTCGTTAAGCTGCACCGCGACTTTCCTCGGAAAATCATTATAATTCTTATGATATTTTTTGTACCTCCTCGCAATATCCGCCAGAGTTGCCGCCACAAAGAAATACTGCTGTTTCAGCCGCAGTTCTTTCCCGGCAAGAGAGATATCGTTTGGATAGAGTACCTTTGAAATATTTTCGCTGTTATTCTTGTTTTCAACGGCACGAATATAATCACCGTTATTAAAATAATCAAAATCAAAATCACGCGTTGATTTCGCTGCCCATAGCCGCAGCGTGTTTACCGTATCAGTGCCAAAACCCGGTACGGGATAATCGTATGCCATGGCGCGGATTTCATCGGCGTCAATCCATTCGGGATTCGAGTTTAAATGACACTCGACTTTTCCGTAAAAACGAACAGGATACATCAGCTCCGGTCTTGGGAATTCCCATGGGTTGCCATATCGAAGCCAGTTATCGGGCGCTTCTGTCTGATATCCATCCATTATTTTTTGAGTAAAAATACCGTATTCGTACCGTATTCCATAACCGTAGCAGGGAAAATTAAGTGTCGCCATGGAATCAAGGAAACAGGCGGCAAGCCGGCCCAAACCGCCGTTCCCCAGCCCGGCGTCAAATTCATAAGTGAAAACATCCTCGAGATTAGTTGCAAGGACATCAATCGCTTCTCCATATATTTTGAGATGATCAAGGTTAATGAGATAATTTTTGAGAAGTCTGCCCATGAGAAATTCGAGAGAAAGATAATAGAGCCTTTTCGCGTCTACTTTGTAATATGCCTGTTGTGCGTTGATCCACTTATTGACGATTTGCGCTCTGATTGACAGCACGGTAGCGTTATATTTATCTCTTTCAGTGGCAGAATACATATCCTTCGAGAGTGCGTACGTGAGCTGATTTAAAAGATGCTGTTTATAGTCTTTTGTATCTCGTTCCATGAACATATTCCCTTTTTAGTATTATTATAGATCAAGGTGCGGTTCAATCTTTTCATCATCGATTCTGATAGATTTCAATTTATTTACCTCTTTGTCAATAGAAATAAATAATAATAAACCATCACTCTTGGAAATATAAAAGTGATGGTTTATTATTATTTGTTGAAAAATTGATGTGTCAATCTATTATGTGTTTTGCTCGCTTCTCAATACCTTTATCAGTATTTGCCGAGCGGCCTTATAACGGCGTAATTTCCTGCCTCGTTTAACAGGGCATCACCGATCTCACGGGCATCTTCCCTTCCAACGATAAAGGGCGCTCCGACAATAGTAGCGGCAAAACCGACTCCACAGCTAATAATGGCTACCGGACGTATAAAAAACAGATCGAAGAGAATCGCTTCCCCTTTGCCTGAGCCCTTATAAACCGGTTCTTCTGTTTCCTGGCTATAGGCTACAGGGACAACAATACTGAAGACAAGAAGTGCTAACACAACAAAAATCATTTTCTTTTTCATCGGTTACCTCCCTTACTTAAGGTTCTTTCTTTATATAACACACTATTTTTATGTTTTCAATAAAAATTTTCAATTATTTATAACAAAGCATTACGTAAAATGTTTATTTCAAGAGATTTAATATGTTAGAGGAATCTTTTTTTTAATAATTCTAATAGGAAATGACTAACTGTATAAATATATAAATAATCATAGAATGGTCTTTGGGAAATCAATTAGAATTAGCAAAGTTTTCCTGAAACTAGCAGTTTCGTGATTTCGTGGTTTTGAACTGTCTGTATTTTTAATGACAATGAATAAAAAAAATAAATTACCCTATTTTAAAAAAGGTACTGTACGATAATAATAATAGCGTGATAATTATCGCTCCTGATCATGTGGATGAGATTATCCGAGGCGCGGCTACAAACATGATAGCAGTCAGAAAAATGAGCTATGAGCGCTCTTTAAGTATTTACTCTTAAGAAGGCTGGTATTTATGGTTGAGATTAGAGGCTCATCTATTAATGGTTCTATTAATGCTCTCAAAGAGAAAAAGGGGGATCAGACTTATAATACCATTATTTCTCAATTGGATGAAAAGTCAAGGCAACTATTCGAAGCACCAATATCGGATAGGGGCTGGTATTCGTTAGATTCATTTATAAAATTTCTCGAACAGGATATAAAATTAACCGCAAATGGTGATGAAAATGCATTAGCAACCTGGACAGGGGCTTTAAATGAAAAATATATAAGAGATATATATGGAAGTTTCATTGGATCCGAATCTGCCCAGTTCTTTATCGGGCATGTTTTAATTCTCAATCAATTTTATTTCAGAGGTATTTCGATTAGAATATCATTTGACGGGCCAAATAAGGCAATAATTAAATATACCGGTTTCGAAAAACAACATAGACTTGTCGAACAAATTATTATCGGATTTTACAGAAAAGTTTAAGAAATATCGGGAGCAAAAGATATTCATGCGAAATTTTCAACTTCGATTGAAGAGAATAAAGGATATAGCGAATTGGAACTCACATGGGCAGGAAAATAGCGCGTTATTAATATTTGTAAGTGAGATTTTTTTCATTACCTCAACAATTTATCACCTGTTTAAAACCCTTGATAAATCAAATGCCCCCGGCATGACTCGAACATGCGGCACATGGATTAGGAATCCATTGCTCTATCCACCTGAGCTACGGGGGCAAGGTGTTTGATTATAATCATTTCTCATTTTGATTGCAATATAAACGTGCCCTCTTTTTCTTTTCATTCAGCAAAATGTTCTTTGTTCATATCTCTTGTTCGTTGACATTACAGGCGCTTTTGTTATAAATTAGAACGTCTTAAAGAGAGAATATATGCCTTCCATAACTCTTTTAAGTTATTTGTTATATATCAAAAATTTCTAAAGATTCATTAAGGATATGCTTTTGGACCTATTTTTCAGAAAAACTCGCGAAATTCAAAAATATTCTTCAATCCGAATAATTTTCTTAATGTTGAGGAGGTAATGGAATGAGCAAAGTTGAGGTTTTTGAAAACAGACTCCCCATTCTCGGAATTAACAGCCTAGGGAGAATAGGCAAACTTACCTTATGGCACCACATCGGACGAAAATATTTTAATGAAATAGTTGTCAATGTCGGGAGAGAAGTCGGCACAGGGCTCTCCACCATCGCTCAGTTGATAGAAAAAGATTCAACATATGGGACAATGCAAAAATTTCTCTATGGCATTAAGGCCGGAAGGCTAATTGAAATCATTGATGAGAAAAAAGGTAAGCTCCTCATAGACGGAACACCCGTGACAATATTGAGCGAGGCCCGCAACCCCATTGACGTTGGCTGGCGGAATTACGGAGTGGATGTTGTGGTGGAATGTACAGGTAAATTTGGTGATCCCACTGTTGCCCCTGATGAAAAAAACGGTTCTATCAAGGGACACCTTGCCAGCGGCGCGAAGGTTGTCATCAATTCCTCTGCCTTCAAGATTAAAAATAAAGCCCTGTCAATGCCCGGTGAAGCAATCACCCTCATTTACGGTATTAACCACAGCTCTTTCAATTATAAAAAACATCAGCTCGTTTCGGCGGCATCCTGCACGACCACGGGTCTTGCCCACATGGTAAAACCACTTCTTGAAAACGAGGAAACGAGCAAAATACTTACTGCTTCAATGTCTACTGTCCATGCTGTCACCAACACGCAGAGTGTCCTTGATAAAATACCCAAGGCCGGTGAAAAGGACCTCAGAAAAAACAGGAGTGTCCTGAACAGTATTATCCTCACTTCAACAAATGCGGCTGAGGCATTGGGCCAGGTTATACCGGAAGTAAAGAATATCGGCTTCATGGCTGACTCGATTAGAGTACCCACAAGCACGGAATCGCTCATTGTTTTGAACGCAACTTTTCAGACTCGCATTAAAAAAGACGGAACAAAAACTCCTCTCACCACTAAAATGCTTAACGAAATCTATCAGACCACATCGAAAAACGATCCTGAGCATCTGCTTGTTTTCACAATGGAACAGAATGTTTCGACCGATCTCATGGGGATGGACGCCGCCATCGTTATTGAGGGCCAGTTCAACCATACGAGGACCGCTTTCATTGATGTGGATCTTTCGCACGTTCCCGATCTGCCCGCGGCCGTCAGGAAATCACTTTCAGAAGATACGATGAAAATACCCGTTGTTCACGCCAAAATATTCGGCTGGTATGATAATGAATACGGCAGCTACACAAACAGGATGGGTGATTTAACGGTTTACATCCATAAAAGTTTGTTCCATTGAGTAAAACGTATCAGATAGTAATTTTGTATGATTCGACTGAATCAATGGCATGCTTTCCGGCATAGACAGCGCCGCTCCAACCGTCTATGCCGATAAAATCTCCTCCCCGTATGGTCCGGCCGTCAACCACACTGTAACCCTCAGATTCATACACATGAAGTTTATTAAAACCGACGACACCAACTTTGTTCAATTGCGGAATGGTAACTGCCGCGTGAGAAGTTCCGCCTCCTCTTGCCGTGAGGATTCCCTCCACTTTCAGAATAATGCCGACATCATCAGGCACGGTGTCAGGACGTATTAAGATGAGAGGGGTTTCCGGTTCTTTTTCTCTGTAGAATTCAATCTCCTTCTCGGAATAAACAGCCCTGCCCGCAAGCGCTCCGCCGCTCACACCTATGCCGATCCCGAGAAGAGATTTTTCAAGTTCCTTGTCATCTTTAAAGGTCCTCACTTTCGCCGCTTCTCTTTGCACCATATCGCGTGTCTGAAGGACATAAAGACCGCTCTTTTCAGCATCTTCGAAGGTAAATTCTATTTCCTGATGATTAAATCCTTTCTCGTAAACCAGAGATTCGGCAAGCCTGACCAGTTCCTTATATATCTCGGGAAATTTTGTTTCCAGCGATATTGGTGATTCCCTGTTTTCCGATATTCTCTGTTTTTCAGAAATGGGAAAGGTCTCCACAAGACCGGACACGATATCGTCCCCCTGAACACCGAAGATAAAATCTCCGTAAATGGCAACGTTCTGCGATGAACCCTTGGGATCACGGGTAAAAATAACACCTGAGCCTGAATTCTCATTAAGATTTCCGAATACCATGGACTGGACAATAACAGCAGTACCCCATTCGTCGGAAAGATGCATATGATAGCGATATATTCTGGCCTGTTCCGAATACCACGAGGCAAAAACCTGCAGTATGGCATGCTGTAACTGTTCGGCGGGATCATCGATGATCTCAATCCCTTTTTTGATCATGGCCTTTTTATACGACAAAGCGATTTGTTTCATCTGTTCCGGTTTGAATTGAATCTTCTTTGTTATTTTATACCGTTGTTTATATTCACTCATTATCTCATCAAAGAAATTCCTTTCAAGATCATGAAACATACCCCAGGTCTGTAAAAATCTTCTGTATGAATCCCAGGCGGCCCAGGCAAAGTCATTCCTTTTGGCAAGCCCCTCAGCTATGGTTTCATTAATACCCACGTTGAGGAATGAGTGCATCATTCCTGGCAGTGAAATTGTGGCGCCGCTTCTCACTGAAAGCAGCAGGGGGTTCCTCGGATTGCCGAATCTCTTTCCCGTAATGCGTTCAAGCTCGGTTATTTCATTGTAAATTCTTTTACTCAAATCCGTGAAAATATATTTATAGCCGACAACCGCTTCATAACCCCGAAAGACCTCAGTTGTAATAATGAATCCCGGCGGTACCGGGAAGTTGAAAGAAGTCAATTCTTTTAAAAAATAGCCTTTGTTACCGATCAGTATCTGGTTATCGATATCCTTGCTCCGCTTATAGAGGGGTGATATGGCTGATTCAGGCGTATACGCCATAACAAGGTTGAGTATCTGCTTGTTGTCTTTGAATTTCTCAAGTTCGGCCGAGAGCGTTCTGATGATAGCGTTCACAAAATTATCAAGTACCTGGAGGCCGAAAGCAGAGGCTATCACAGAACGCATAAAATTTTCCGTATGTTGATAAAAGAATTCCTTATTAGTTTGTGCTGCGCTTTTTATTCCCTTTGTTCCATAATCTCCCTTTATCTGACCGATAATAACAGGCAGATTTGAGCGGTGTACATCTATATAATAATCGCGGGTGATGTCCTGAATACCCTTGGCAATAAACTGAAAAATATCGATATATTGATCAATGGAAAACTGCCTGATCTGAAGAGCGCTTGTAATGTATTTCATTTTTGAAACGAGCCCTTCCGTTGCAATGCCTTCCAGATCAAGGGCATTCACGTAGAGCCAGAGGTACTGGTGGATTGTCATGAGTGTGCTTTTTGTGATGAATTTCAGGTTCAGAGATTCCACCAGCTTTTCGAAGAGCATTGTCGCGAGACTTTCGAGACGGAGCGTAAATCCCATGGCTTCAAATTTTTCTTCATGATACGTTCCGTACATGGAAGGTATGCCCGCGGCGATGTGTCGTTTATAATAAATATTTTCAAAGTAGTCGGTTTTCCGTGATGAAAGTATCTTTTCCTTAAGGGCAGATATCATATCCATTACGATGACAAGACTCTTATAATAGTCCTTTTTATCGAGTGCTCTTTTCAAGGAATGTATTTTCGAGAGCGAGATCAAGCATGATATCTCCAGGTCTTTCAGCAGGTCAATATGTTGATGGAAGTATTTCTTGTGAATGAGCTGATAAAATCTGATCATCAATCGTGCCCTTTCTTTCTCCCTGTCCGTAACGCCTCTGATGATCTTTATTTCTTTGTCCGTTTTTCCGTTGTTCCACTCGAGTAATTTTTGAACATTACCGTTGATTTTTTGAAATATTATTTCAAAGACAGTGTGGAGCCCATCAAAATATTCGCCGTTGTTTTTTACTTCATTGTAAACTTCAGTGGGCAGATGATTTTTAATGAAGTTTTTATCGCCGGAATTCCAGTATCTGAAAATGTCTTCAATAAAGGGTACCAGCAGGCTATTGCTTTCAACATGGGATTGTTTTCTCAGAAAATATATCAGTTTGTCGTTTCTCCTTGTGAGCTCGTCAACATTGGTTGATATTTCACGGAGTTCACCTTCCGCCCCTATCTCGGCAAAATAGATCGGAAATATTCTGAGAAGCTGTTTCACAAGATTATAAGCAGGAAGGATGTCGGAATTGAGAAGCCCGGAAATATTCTTTTGAAGAAGATCTGTGTCGCGGATAAACACGCCTTTTAATTTTAAATTGATGATAAGCGCCGACAAAAGCTTTTTCGTCCATCTCGGCTTAAGAGAAATTATCTCAAGCCAGGAACGGATATTTTTTACATGAGCAGGATTTGCCTGAACCTGCCATTCTATCGTAGAGCCTTTTATATCGGGTTGTTGGAAACCGAACGCGACGAGTTCTTCCATAAAAACATCTACGAGAGAATGGCTGTTCTGCTCGAATATTTCTTTTGCAAGTGTTGTGACGCAATCAATGACGGAACTTTGATACTGGCTTCGCGAAGCGGTCCTTTTCAATAAATGAAATATTTTCCTTACAAAATCGCCTATATCTTCATGTTTCTCAGCTCTGAAGACTTTTCCAAGACATCGATTAATTTCCATCAGGCAGGAATTGTGAATATCCGACAATCCCGAAACATTGATGACATTGAAAAGAAAATCAAGCTTGGCAAGGTAATGACGTCCGGCGAAACTTGCCGCCCGTTCGAGCTCGTCGGCAATCAAGAGATATCCGTTCATTATCTGTATATAGTCAGGCATTTCCATAAACGGTGTAAGATCGTTCATGTTTGCCGCCGTTTTTTGGGAAATGTTCTCCAATTGATTGAGCATTTGACGCATGTGTTGATGAGTGAGAGGAAAAATAAATTCATGATAGGCCCGGACAGCTTCTTCCGTTTCTCCATCCGGGGAATACCACGCCTGAGGATCCGGCTCTGTGAGCCAGAATTTATACGTGGACTCGAAAATCACGGTAAGAAGCCTGATCAATTCAGCAAGATCTACCTTAGCATGATTTTCATTGATAAGATTTATCGTTTTTTTAATATATGTTGATGATTTTTTTAAGAGATTGGCTTTCGATAGAGACAAAGCGAGGAGAGACTGAACGGCAAGGGAGAGTACGGTAGAGTTTCGTTCGAAGTTGTTATTACTGTTTGATAGCACAGTATTGAGATATTCAAAATAATACCGCACGGCACTATCCTGTATATCTTCATCAGCAGTGGAAGAGATGATTGTAATATATATATCCGAAAGTGTTTTTAGTGCCGACAAACCGTCTTCGTACATGCTAAAATCATAGAAATCACCGATAGAAAGACTTTTTAGTTGATTGAGCACATATTCCCAGTTGACGAAGGGATGGTTGAGCTCAATAAGCAGTTCTTCCGTCCGTTTTAAGACTCCATAATGATTTTTCGCGGCATCGAGAAGCACCCTGTACTTATCGGGAATTTCAACAATAGCTTTTGTTCTTTCGAGATTAATTTCAAGGGCCGTTGATCGCCAGGTATCTTTCTGTTGAGTATCCACGCTTATAGATTAATGCGAAGACATAAGGAAAAGCAAGTGTATCCGAAGGATATTCCTGCACAAGAGTTTGTCTTCTCGAAAAATCAGAAATGATAACTCGAAATATCTATTTGTGATTCGCTGAGCTAGAATCTGATGTCAGTTCAATGAGCGTAACTTCAGGGGGAGCCAAAAAACGTATCGGCGGACCCCATGTCCCCGAACCTCTGCTGACATAGAGATGGGCATTGTCTGAGAGCTTATGATAGCCCGTATACAAAGGAAAAAACAGTCGCGTTAAATAGCGGAAAGGGTATATCTGACCCTTGTGGGTATGGCCGGAAAGCTGGAGATGAAAAAGACCGGCCGATTCTTTATTGATAAGAGGACTATGTTTAAGAAGGACCGTAAATAGATTGCCGGGCAATCCTGAAAGGACTTTTTTCTCAGATACCTCCCCAGCTTGAAAACGCTTCCCCGTAGGATCGTCAACACCGGCAATATTTATCAAACCATGGACAGTAAGACCTTCCCCTCTCAACATTGTGAAACCGGTCTTTTTATGGAAATCGAGAGAATTATTAATACCGGCGTAGAATTCGTGGTTTCCCATGACGGCATACTTACCGTATCGCGGTTCAACATCCTTCAGCAGATCAACCAGTCCGTTTAATTTGTCAATGTCTCCGTCAACAAGATCACCTGTTGAAACAAGGATATCAGGCCCGGCTTTTTTGATCAGTTTAACGATTTTTTTTAGTTTCTCTTCTCGTACGATAAGTCCGAGATGGACATCGGAAATCTGAGCAATAGTAACCTTCCCAATCTCTTTCGGAATTTTATCTGTTTGTATGTGGAAAGTTTCAAGACGGATATTACCGGCTTCATTATATCCATAAAAAAATAAACAGATTGAACTGACAAGAGCCGCAAGAAAGAAAAATCGGTAAGCGGATATAAAAGCGGAAAAATCTGATTTTGAAATGGTTGCCGTCAGAAAAGCGAAAAAGCGTAATACATCAAAGAAAATTGAGATAGTAAAGAAAAAGAAGAGAAGACCCAGCCAGGAATACCCAGCGCAAGCCATAATCCGGGCAGCTATATCGTGCTCTCCTTTTTCTAAAAAACGCACTATAAAGGGTGACATGATCATAACAATAAAAAAGAGACCGATGAATATGCCTGCATTATAATGGAAATGAAACGCCTGTAACACTTTTCGAAAAACATACAGGTGCAATCCGCCATAGAGAAGAAAATATGTTATAAAAAAGAAGCTCATATCAGTCCTTTGTCAGGTTGTTACAGGAAATAATGTAAGACATCAATTTTCAAAATGGTAGTGTTGCGTGTATCAAATAGTTTCTTCAACCTGCAGGATAAATGTTTTTATGCCGCTTTTCGGATACCTTGTTTTCAATACTTTGATAATATCAGTAATGACAGCCACCTTTTCATCCTCAACCACAACCGCAAGGACATTATTTCTTCCCGGCCAGTAATGCGTACCAAGCTTCGGCTCAGTTTCATTTCCTTCACCGAGCGTTTCCTTCCACTTTGTATATCCTTTTACTTCTGCTTCTTTAAAGGCTGTTATTACTGTTTCGTCTATAGCATCGTTATAAACAACAATAAGCATTTTCACGTTGTTCCCCCTCCATGTTCCTCTTTTTTGAAAATTCTTGTCTGGAGTGTATCAAAAAGATCGTAAGCAACTGGAACAACTACAAGAGTAAGAAGAAGCGAAGTAATCAATCCACCGATAACGGCAATGGCCATTGGTGAACGGGCCTCAGCTCCTTCGCCGATACCGATAGCGATAGGCATCATACCCATGATCATGGCAAATGTTGTCATGAGGATTGGTCTCAACCGCACCGGGCCCGCCTGCAAAATTGCATCTCTTTTTGCAATACCCCGCCCTCTTAGAACATTGGTGTAATCAACAAGAAGAATGGCGTTCTTTTTAACAAGTCCCATAAGCAGAATAAGGCCGATGAAACTGTATATATTGAGTGTTTTATGAAAAATAGCCAGTGCTCCAAAAGCGCCAATGAAGGAAAAAAGCATTGAGAGGAGGATAATAACAGGATAGATAAAGCTTTCAAACTGTGCTGCAAGGACCATATAGGCCATGATAATACCAAGAATCGCCGCGAAAAGAAGATCTCTGAAAGTCTCACCCATCATATCAGCCTGACCTTTATAAGTGCCTTCATAACCGGCAGTCAAGATTTTTCCGGAAATGTTGTCAAGTTCATCTCTTGCCTCGCCGAGCGTCTTCCCTTCAAGATTTGCGAAGATGGTAACAGCTCTACGTCTGTCTACCCTATTAATGACGCTCGAACCTCCTCCTTCCGAAAGCGAAACAAGATTGGAAAGTTGTATAAGATCCCCATTTTTGGCCCTCACAAACATCTTGCCGATATCATCTGGATTAATCCTGTCTTCTCTGTCGAGTCTTACCCTGAGGTCATAGTTTCTTCCTTTTGTCTCGTCTTTAAATTTGGTTATATCAACCTCACCACTGATGAGAATATTAATTGTTTCGGCAATGGTAGTGACATCTACCCCAAGATTAGCAGCTTTATCGCGGTCAATATAGACCTTTATCTCAGGTTTTCCTGTTTCAAATGAACTGTCAACATCAACAATACCCGGTAGTTTAGAAAATTGATTCATAATCTCGTTTGTATATTTCCCAATCTCGCCCAGGTTGCTGCCACGTATATTGTATTGAATCGGGACAGACCGCCCTCCACCAATACCCATGGTAGGAGCATCTTCAACGGAAGCTCTGAGACCGGGTATGCCTCTCAGTGCTCTTCGCATTTCAGTCTTAATCTGTTCCTGGCCCTTCGAACGTTTTGATTTCGGAACAAGGTTTACCGTCATAGAAGCCTTATTAATCTCATCGGTTCGGCCCCCGCCCTGATTATAGAGAATACTCGTTACTTCAGGAAATTTTTTGACAACGTCTTCTGCTCTCTTGCACATCTCGTCAACTTCACCCATCGAGTAATCAATGGGTGTTGTCAGACGTATGGAAATCTTACTCTGGTCCTCCGGTGGAACAAGTTCCTTTCCTATAAATGGAGAAAAAACCAGCCCAAAACCAAGAGCAAATATAATGGTTGCTATGATGATTACCTTGCGTCTGTTTTCCAGCCCCCATGCGAGCACTCTCTTGTATTCAGTTTCAAGCTTTTCGTAGACAGTTTCCAGCCTGACAGACGCAACTGCGGAATATTCGTAATACCTCATTCTGTGTAGTATTCTTCGTAATTTTGTGTCCGCTTCAGGAACCAGCTTATCGACGTTATTCTTTTTCAGAAATAGTGAGGACATCATCGGTGTGAGGGTAAAAGAAACAAACCAAGATACCATAATGGCAAAAACGACGGTCATGCCAAACTGAAAGAAAAACCGCCCTATCATCCCTTTCATAAAAGCGACAGGAATGAAAATAACGCAAATGGCAAGCGTTGTGGCCGAAACGGCAAGACCGATTTCAGACGTTGCGAAAGAGGCTGCTTCTTTCGCGCTCATCCCCTCTTCCATGTGCCTGTGAATGTTTTCAATGACAATAATGGCATCGTCTATAAGAATACCGATGGAAAGTGAAAGGGCGAGCATTGACATATTATTGAAGGTAAAATTAAAAGCATTCATTATGGCAAAGGTTGAAATGATCGATGTGGGAATCGCAAGGGCGGCGATTAGGGTCGTTCTTACGTTCTTCAGAAAGAGAAAAACAGCTAATATGGCAAAGATCCCGCCATAAAAAAGATGATGTTGAACATCGCCGATAGAACGCTTAATATAGTCCGACTGATCAGAGGCGATGACAAGATTCATGCCTTCAGGTAATGTTTTTCCAATAATAGCCAGTTCCTCTTTCACCCTGTCAACGACTTCAACGGTGTTCGCTCCCGATTGTTTTTGTACGCCGAAACTAACAGAGTTCATACCATTGTAACGAGCAATAGATCGTATTTCCCCCATACCGTCTTCCACACGGCCTATATCACGTATCCTGATTGGGGCGCCCTTTGAAGAACCAATGACTAAGTCGCCAAATTTCTGTATGTCGCTGATTGTACCCTTTACCTTGATGGTATATTCTTTTGTGTTGCTCTCGATCCTTCCACCGGGTAGTTCGACATTTTCCCTCCTGAGCGCGCTGAGAATATCATGAGCGGTAACTCCGTAAGCGTTCAGTTTCTCCCTATCGAGCCAGATTCTTGCCTGTCTGAGCCTCACTCCGTACATTCTGGCCGCACCAACTCCGTTTATTTTTTGAATTTGTTCTTTCAGCACTTCATCGGCGTAGGTTGAAAGATCCCGTATTGATTGTTTTCCGTAGAGAGCAAGGTGTAACACAGGAAATGAATCGGGGTCGACCTTGCTGACAACAGGTTCCTCGATATCACTTGGCAACCTCCTTCTGATGGAGGCAATTTTTTCGCGGACATCCTGAACCGCAAGATCAATATCTCTTTCGAGAACAAATTCAATGGAAACTGAAGAGTTCCCTTCTGAACTTGTCGATGTAATGGTTTTAACACCGTTTATCGTATTGACCACTTCTTCAATTTTATCGGTCACATCGATATCCATAATCTCGGAACTGGCGCCTTTAAGCTGGACAGTAACGCTTACCATGGGGAAATCAACTTTCGGCATCAGATCAACACCGATGCTCGGATAACTGACAACACCGAGGACGACGAGAACAAGAACAAGCATCGTCGCGAAAACGGGTCTTTTTATTGAAGTATCAGATAACCACATGTTTTATCCTTTCCGGCAATATAAAAAAATTTAGAAAAGATCTATTTTGTCTTTGCAGCTTTTTCGTTCGGTCGCCTCTCAGGGACCTGATTCCGCTCACCCTGCACACTCACCTTTGCCCCTTCGGAAAGTCCCTGTTGACCGGCTATTACGATTTTCTCGGCTTCCTTTATGCCTTCAATTATTTCTATTTCATCGCCATATTTATTCCCCAGTTTTACGAGTTTTTCTTTTGCTTTACCTTCTTCAACAACGTAAGCCATTATCCTTTCTCCTTCATAAAGAAGCGCCGTATTGGGGATTACCACAGTATCTTTCAAACTGCCGGTATATAATATGATACGTGCAAAAAGACCCGGTTTTAATATATTTTCCTTATCAGGCACCAATGCCTCAATGGCAAGTGTTCGTGTCTTTTCTTCCAGGCTTGGAAAAACAATGCTTACCTTTCCGGTAAATTCCCTGTCCGGAAAGGCGTCAACTTTCACAGACACATCCTGTCCGACTTTCATTTTTCCGACATCGCGCTCTGATACAGAAAAGCGAAGCTTCAGCGGATTAGGCTGTATAAGAGTAAAAAGGCGCGTCCCGTTCTTTACGAAATCCCCTTCGGAAACCAGTTTTTCTTTTATTCTCGATGAGAGAGGAGCGTATATTTTCGTCTTCGTGAGTTTCTGTTTTGCGATAGAAAGCGCGGCCCTGGCTTTCTCCACATCGGATTCAGCAAGTGTCAATCTCGTTGTCACATCATCATACTGCTGTTTCGTAACGAGTTCTTCTTTATAAAGAGCGTCTTTTCTGGAAAATTCTATCTTTACATTAGCAAAGGATGCTTCCGCCTGCTTCAGTGCAGCCTGCGCGCTCAGCACACTCTGGCTGTACTCGACATCATCAATCGTTGCAAGGAGCATCCCCTTCGACACCGCTGTGCCTTCATTAGCCTTTACTGTCTTAATAATGCCATCAATTTCCGCTCCTATTGAAACTTCCTCAAACGGGTTCAATGTGCCTGTTGCCTCAATGTACGGCCGAAACTGTTTCTTCGCGGCAGGTTGAACGGAAACATTGGCAATTCTCTCCATCCTCACTTCCTTCTTCTTGCATCCGTCCATGAATATTAGAGAAAGACCAGCAAGCAAAATACAAAATAACTGGCAATGATACATTCTTGTTTTATTCATATTGTTTATATCTCCCGTTTCTCTTTTATGGAAGAGGTATCCGGCATCATTAATTTGTTTTATCTTTTGCCGGGACATCAATTATCGATTTGAGAAGAAAACCGGTAGCGCGTTTCAGTTTTGTTATGGATTGCTGGTAGCTGTATAAAGCCTGTATCAGTTGGGTTTCTGCTTCTACAAGGGTCGTATTGGCATCCATTACGTCTATGCTCTGTGCCAGGCCAAAATCAAATTGTTTTGAAACGGCATTATAATTTTCCCGCGCAAAAACAATCTGGTTTCCTGAAGATTTCAGTATATCTTTCTGAGCAATATAGTCAAGATATGCATTCTCGACTTCGACAGCGATAGATTTTTTAAGATCGCTCAAAGCGTATTCAATCTGTCTCTTTTTAGCCATAGCTTCCTGCGTCTCTGCGTATCTTAGACCACCTTCAAACAGAGGAAACGTGAGTCTTATTCCACCATATACATTGTCACGAATGAGACCGCTTCCCGCGGGCACTTCATTCTTAGCGATAAAAACCCCTTCAAGAGCAAGCGTGGGCCAATGTGTGCCAAGAGTATATGTTATCTGCCGATCGGCAATATTTTTCTGTATTGTTAATGATTTCAGTTCAGCGCGTTCACCATAGGCAATATTTTTTAAACATTCCAGATATTGTGAAGGACAATTAATGCCAAGAGGCTCTCTAATTGAATCATCTATTTTTATTTGGTCCGATGACAGCGATTTATACATGTCGTAAAGTTTGAAATCCTCTTCTAATGCAGCAATCTTCTGCAAAACCGCTTTTGTTGAACTGAGAAGGTTTTCAGACTTTACCAGATCAGATTGCGCCCCGGAAAGTTCCGCTTCTGCCCTCAACAACGCCGTCTTGGTCACCTCACCGATCTTTAATCGTAGAGATGCCGCGTCCCTGTATTTTTTTAGCCTGTTGATATTTTGCTGAGATACTTCCATGAGTTTGCCCGCCCTGAGAACATCATAATATGCACCGGTGACAAGCATCATGTATGTTTCTTTCACTGATGCAAGATCCATCTTGTTTTTTTCGATGTTATCTTTTGCCATTTTAAGTGCGGTCAATTCTCTTCCGGATGTCGACATAGTCTGATCAAGACGTATGCTCCAGGAGCTTGTTTCATCGGGTTGAACCTGGGAATTTGAAGCGGAATATTTCCTGTCCTTATATCCTGTATAGGCCCCAACCGCAGACAATTTAGGAAAAAGAAGGGACATTGCCTTGTCTTTGTTCTTTTCAGCAATATAGACATCTTCTTCTGATATTTTTATTCTCTCGGACCGTTCGAGAACGATTCTGTATAAATCGTCAAGCGTATATTCAACAGCAAATGCGCTGACACATAAATCAAGGAATATAAGGACTGCAAAAGCAACGGTTATTACTGCCCTTTTTGTCAACAATCGATTTCCACTCTTCATCTCTCTTTAAAATCCTTTTTTTAAAAAATTATTATATATTTCATAAAATTAACAAAATTGTATAAGATTGCTTAAACGATACCTTGTTTGTATATTCTTCCTGGATTTGTGTTCATGCAAATTGTTGATAAATTATACCGATTACACATTTGAGTCAATAAAATTTATTTGGGACTACTTAATATAACTATTATAAATATTATCGACTATTATAAGCTAAAGGATATTGCCAGACGATAAACAATTGCTGCTGTTCCATATGACATTATAAGCATCAGCAGGAACGACATGAGAGACCATTTTACGCCGCCCATCTCCTGTTTCATCACAGTCATGGTCGGCGCGCAAGGGATGAAGAGCATGAGAATAATCAGAAAAGAGAGCGCTGACGGATGATTCACTGTTTGAGAGAGAACCGTCATGAGACCCTGATCTCCCGCGTTATAAATAACGCCGAGTGTCGCAACTGAATTTTCTTTCGCAATAATGCTCGAAAAAAGGGCAATCATCAATTTCCAGTCAAGTCCTATAGGCTTACCGATGGGTTCAAGAATACGACCTATTTCAGCGAGCATGCTTTCTTCGATATTTCCACCGGGAACATTGGACATAATCCATAACACAATAGAGAATATAAAAATAACGGTACCGGCTTTCTTGATAAAAGCAAATGTTCTTGACCAGATGATAAGCCAGATTGTCTTGATATCCGGTTTGTGATAAAGGGGCAATTCCATGATAAAAGGCACCGGTTCGTCCCTGAAAAAATATTTGCTGATAACAATTCCGGCAACACCAAGCATAACGATATTCAATGCGACAAGAACCCATGAAAAAAATATGGCTTGGTGAGCGAATATCGCGGCGGTTACAAAAGTGAGTACCGCAAGCCTTCCGGTACACGGCACAAAAGGTATAAGAAAAATTGTTAAAAAACGAGCTCTTTTCGATTCTATGATCCTTGTGCCTATAACAGAAGGGACATTACATCCGAACCCGAGACACATGGGTATAAAACTTTTTCCATGAAGGCCTATAATGTGCATGAACCTGTCCATAACAAAAGCAGCCCTTGCCATATATCCGATATTTTCAAGGAATGTCATGGAAAAGAAAAATAACATAAGGATAGGGATAAAAGTCAGGACAGATCCGACACCACCTATGATGCCATTAACAAGAATACCACGTACCCACCAGGGTTCGCTGGAAAGCGCTTTGTTTACCCAGTTGCCCAGGGAGTTCATCACCATCTCCAGCAAATTTTGAAGTGGCGATCCCACAACAAACGTCAGAAGAAAAACCAGCGCCAGGATACCCAGCAGGATGGGGATTCCGCTTACGGGACGGGTAAGAATATGATCGATCCTGTCGGTCATGAGTACCTGACCCCTTTTGAACCGGGAAACAACAGCCCGCGTTGTTTCTTCTATCCAGTCATATCTTCCGCCGAGAACAGCTCTGAGAGCATCTTCGTGTTTGATGAGAAGAGATTGTATTTCTTTCCATACATCATCAGGAATAATCCCTTTCATGGCATCCATCACTTCAGTGTCACCTTCCATAAGTTTGATTGCAATCCATTCTTTCGTATATGGCATAGGAACATGTTGTTCTAAAAGCTCTTCAAGATGGGTATAAATATCCTGGTGATCAGAAGAAACACGGGGCATCTTCGGGTGATAACCTGAGGAGTCTTTCGAAAGATGAATAATTTCAGAAATCAGTTCACGGATGCCTTTATTTTTTGAGGCAACCATTTCAATGACGGGAAGCCCCAGTGATTTTCGAAGAGCATCCACATCGATACGCTTTCCCTGCGCCTCTCCAACGTCAAGCATATTGACACCAACAATTACGGGTATATTTAAAAGAAGCAACTCGGTGAGGAGGTACAAGCTCCGCTCCAGAGCTGAAGCATTTACTATAAGCGCTATAATGTCAGGACGTTCATGGATAATAAAATCTCGTGTTGCTCTTTCTTCTTCCGAAAACGCGCTCAAGCTGTATGTGCCGGGTAAGTCAACAAGTTTGATTTCAATCCCGTCAGCAGTGTATGTACCTTCTTTTATTTCTACTGTTTTTCCCGGCCAGTTACCTGTATGTTGTGAAAGGCCTGTGAGAAGATTAAATATCGTTGATTTTCCAACATTAGGTTGGCCGGCAAGAGCAACAAAAATACTCTCTTCGGCTGTTTTAATCGTCTGTACATCCTCAGCGTGTTTTTTTACAATGAATACCTTGTCGGCCTGGCCCTTACCAAGCGCTAATCTCGTGTCTGTGGCAAGGACGATAACTCGTCCGCCGCTATTTCTGAGGACCCGTATCTTCGTTCCTGTAATAATGCCCATTCCGGCAAGCCGGTTAACAAATCCTTGACCGCCTGATAGAATGTATACAAATCCCTCTTCCCCTTCCTCAAGGGTTGAAAGAGGATATACATCACCATTCATAGTAATGTTTTCTCTCTTATGTCTGGCATAAGTTGTTTATACTATGCATATTGGCCAATGTCAACGGAGTGTAAAGTGATTGCATTTAGAAAGAAGGGTGTGAATTTTGGAATCACGATAGCGATTAACGTTTTAAAAGTCGCAGTCCGGCTTCACACGCATCTTTTAATGCGCTTGGATGATTATGTATCTCACCCTTTTTGTCAATATTCAGGTAACTTAATGTTTCATGCTCGGGCACGCTTATTGTCCGAAAAAACGCGGTAGCCGTAGCACCCGCGCATTGAACGCCAATATCTTTTTGCATTCCGCCAACAAGAAGTAAGAGCCCTTTTCTGCCATAATGACATGAGGGAATGGTTTTCTTAAGAAGATATTTTTCACACCAGAAGGACTGACAGCGGTCAATCATAATTTTTGCCTGTGCTGAAAGACCGAAGAAAAAAATTGGAGAAGCGAGAATAATTCTGTCGGCATTACGGATGGCAGTATAGATATCATCCATGTCATCATTGAGAACACAAATACCCGTTTCATCACAGCCACCGCAATTCTGGCACGCTCTTATATTCATGTTATTCAAGGTAAACAGGATAATTTCATTCCTATCGCTTAATGTCTTTAGGGTTTCCCCGAGGAGTATTTCTGTATTGCCCTCCTGTCTTGGACTTCCCTTAAACACAACTACTTTCATAGCGGCTCCGCTTCCTTTGAATTATAAGCGTTTAGCGCGGCAATTTACTGATTACGATGCGCTTAACACTTTTTTATATAACAAATGATTATTCAACTTTATAAAATGCTGTTTTTTTCGCATTACAAACAGGATAGGTATCTGACAGTAATCAACGTTCTCGTTATTGCCGAGTTTGTCTAATACCTCTTCAAAATTACTTTCAGTTTTTGACATAAAACTTTCTAGTTTATTTCATTTGAATCTTGTTCTAAAATTTCCCGTCATATTCTTTCATGCTGAGAGCAAACCGTTTACCGAATTCATAACATTCTTTTTCATCTTCTGTTGACGGTTTATAGATCACCTGTACGCCTGGTTCAACTGTTTGAAGATTCATCTGCTTAAATTTCTCATAGGCTTCTTTTACTGCTCCCCCACCCCATCCGAAACTGCCGAAAGCACCCATAATCCTGTCTTTCGGCCGCAATCCGGCAAGGTGATAAAGAAACTCCGCGACAGAAGGGAACATGATATTATTCATAGTCGGCACACCGATCAGGCAACCCCGGGCTTTCCAAAATTCTTTTATCGCGAAACTCATTGGTGTTGAGCGCAGTTTAATGACGGTGCAGTCTGCGCCCGCGTCCTGAATTCCCCGGATAATTGGAACAATCATAAGCTCTGTGCTGTGCCACATGGTATCGTATATGATTACCACACTACTCTTTGCTTTGCTGTTTGCCATATCGAGATACATCTGAATGATTTTACCTGGGTCCTTTCTCCAGATAATGCCATGATCAGGGGCAATCATATCGATTTCCAGACCGAGTTTAACAATATCATCAATTTTTGTTTTAATCAGTTTGCCGAAAGGCATTAAAATATTCGCGTAATAATCGATAATGGCATCATCCAGCTCAAACTGTGAATGAGAGGAAAGAAAATCATCGTCAAATCTTTCAGCAGAAGCAAGGTGCTGCCCGAAGGCATCCTGTGAAAAAAGGAGTTTCGCCTCCTTAACATATGTCATTATAGAATCCGGCCAATGCAGCATAGGTGTTTCCAGAAACAACAGGTTATATTTCCCGGTATTCAGCGTATCGCCGTTTTTCACGATTTTAACGTTCCACTTCGTGGTATCGTGATAACGATCAAGTCCTTTTTTTCCACGCTCTGAAATATATATCGTGGCGTCAGGCATATATTGCATGACGCTTGCGAGGCCGCTGGCGTGATCAGGCTCTATATGATTTATTACGACGTTTTTTACATGAGAAGGGTCCGTAACGTTTTTAATATTCTTTAAAGTCACCAAATCATAATTATGTTTCACGGTATCAATAAGGGTTACTTCTTTGTCGTTAATTAAGTAGTTATTGTACGTCGTCCCGTTCTGGGTAACATAACCGTGAAAATCCCTAACACTCCAGTCAATCGCTCCGACCCAGTAAATATCAGGTTTTATTTGTATTGTTTCCATAAAGCTCCTCCATGAAGGATTTCTTTGTGACTATACGCGTGTCATTAAAATACAGCCGAAAATAGAAAAAAACAAGTAATCAATCGGCTTTTTTTATAACACACTTTTTTTCAATTGCATACCGGTATATGTTGACGATTTAGCGGCAAAAATGATATTGATAGAGCCATTATGTATTCAACCCGGATTTATTATCAAGATACAGACGCCGGCGGGATTGTCTATTTCGCCAATTATTTAAAATTTTTTGAAAAATCATGGTTTGAATATCTGATGTCCATCGGTATATCAATCCCTGAATGGGAGTCGAAAGGGACATACATGATTATAAAAAACGTGTCTCTTGACCTCATGGAACCCCTCAGATACGGCGATTCTGTTATCGTGAAAAGCGATATTATCATGGTAAAGAATGCATATTTCGTGATGTCACATGCGGTATTAAAGGACAACAGGCCCACTACCACATGCGAAACAAAAATGGTCTGCATAGATAATGAAGGGAAACCAAAAAGAATGCCGGAAGACTTCAGAAATAAATTGCTCCAGAACATAAAAAAAGGGTAACAGACATACTACCTGTTACCCGCCTGATTTAGCTTTTTTCTCTAGTTAAGAGGCTTTTCCCCGCAGTGCTTCCCAGCTTTTCAACATCTGAATGCCCATATATAATTGAAAATCATCGTCTTCAATGGTCTTTATATTGAAATCTTCCTGTTTTTTAACCGGTTTTTCCACTTCGTCTTTTCCGTTTTTTGCGTTTATAAGATCTTTTTCTTTTAACGGGACAACTTTGCTGTCTTTCGATCTTACCATATTATTCTCGACGGTAATATCAGGCGCGACACCGTCGCCCTGAATTGATCTCCCTTTTGGCGTATAATACTTTGCCGTAGTAAGCCTTACCGCTGAGCCATCAGCAAGAGGGAATATGGTCTGCACAGACCCTTTTCCGAATGATTTTGTTCCCACAATAATAGCTCTTTTATAATCCTGTAGCGCTCCGGCAACAATTTCAGATGCGCTGGCACTCCCTTCATTGATCAACACCACCAGAGGGTTTAAATAGTCGCCGCTTTTCTTCTGTGCGAAAAATTTCATCTTATTTTCGTCCGCTTTCTTTTTTTCTCCTCTTCCATCGATCGATACAATAACTCCGTCGCTCAAAAATCTGTCTGATACTTCAACCGCCTGTTCGAGCAAGCCTCCCGGGTCATTTCTCAGGTCCAGCACCATACCTTTCAGTTCCTTGTCTTTATTGGCTTTTTGCAGTTCTTTAAAAGCGTTGTCCAGGTCACGGGCGGTTTTTTCCTGAAACTGAACGATTCTGATATATCCGTAGTCTTCATCGAGCATCTTATATTTTACGCTTTTCACCTGTATGATGTCTCTCACGATACTGTATTCTTTCATGCCCGGTGTCCCTTCCCTGGCTATGGTTAGGTTTACCGGCTTGCCTTTCTGCCCCCGTATCATTTTGACAACATCCACGAGATTCATATTTTTTGTCGGTTTTCCGTCAATCCTCACGATAAGATCTCCTGCTTTTATTCCTTGTTTGAAGGCCGGAGTATCTTCGATAGGGGTTATTACAACAGGAAACCCGTCTTTTATGCTTATCTCTATCCCGATTCCGCCAAACTCGCCTTTCGTATCAGTCTGCATCTCTTTATACATATCAGGCGGCAAAAAAGACGAGTGCGGGTCCAGAGATTCGAGTATGCCCTTGATCGCGGAGTAGACAATCTCTTTATCATTTACTTCATCAACATAATTCTTTTTAACAAGATCGATGACGTCGGAAAACGTCTTTAAATATTCATATATATCTTTATCATTGGAACTGACTGTCGCTCTTTTTCCATAAGCGCCAAGGAAAAATCCGAGTAAAAAAATTATAACAAAAAAAAGACTGACCAATACCTTTATTTTCTTCTCCATACTTCCTCCTCAACTGATAATACTACAAACCCATTAAACTTTCAATCGATTCATCGTTATGATATCATGTGCCATGGAAACCGTTTTTGTTGCCATGAGCGGGGGTTTTGACAGCTCTTTTGCGGCATATATTCTGAAGAAGAACGGATACAACGTTGTCGGTGTTACATTCCAATTACTATCTGACTCAGTCGTAGACAAACAAAATACAAAAAATTGCTGTTCAGTCGATAAAATAGTAATGGCGAGAGAAATAGCGAGCTATCTTTCAATCCCTCACTACGTCATGGACCTGCGGAAAGACTTTACCCGTTATGTAATTGAGCCGTTCATCGACGAATACAAAACAGGCAAGACCCCGAATCCCTGTATTTTCTGCAATAAGTTTATCAAATTTTCCGCCTTCGCCAGAAACGCTTTTTCAATGGGAGCGGACAAAATAGCAACAGGTCACTATGCGAGAGTGGAAGAAGAAAATGGTGTCTATTACCTTAAAAAGGGTATCGATAAAACAAAGGACCAGTCCTACTTCCTCTATGCTGTTCAACCGAATATTTTGAAGCGGACACTTTTCCCTCTTGGAGAATACAAGAAAAGTGAGCTGAAAGAAATCGCGAAAAAAATATCCTGGAACATACACAGCATAAAAGAAAGCCAGGATATCTGCTTTGTTCCCGGAAACAACTACAAAAAATTTCTGTCACCTCACATTGCGCCGAAAAAAGGACCCATACATCATGTCAACGGAGCTTTTCTTGGATATCACGAAGGCCTTCACCTTTATACTATCGGTCAAAGAAAAGGCATCAGCATACCCTATAAAGAGGCCCTCTATGTTATAAATACCATACCTGAAGAGAACATACTCATAGTCGGCGGTAAAGAAGAACTCAAGCAAAAGACGCTTATTGCCTCTAAAATCAATTTTTTCTCCAGCATATCAAACAACGTGAGCGGGAGGGTGCGATACCGCCAGAGAGAGGAACCCTGCAGTTATAAAATCAAAGAAGACACCGTGAGAGTTGATTTCACACATCCTATTTCGTCGGTAACCCCGGGCCAGTCTGCTGTTTTATATCACGGTGATACTGTTGTCGGTGGCGGCATTATACAAAAAACGTATTGACAGTTAACACAGGCTTCATATTATAATTTTCATGCAAAGGGGGTGTGGAAAATGCCGATTTATATCATGCTGAGCAAATTAACAAATGAAGGCAGAAAAACTATTAAAGACAATCCCGGACGAATTAAAGAAGTTGACAAGGAAATAGAAAAGATGGGCGCGAAAGTCCTCGCCCAATATGCCACGCTGGGCATGTTCGATTTTATTAATATTCTTGAAGCGCCTGACAATGAAACTATTGCCCGGGTTTCCACGGAACTTGGCGCGCGAGGGACTATTGAAATCATGACCCTCTGCGCTATCCCCATCTTTGAATTTGTTGAAAAGATGGGGTAAAATTCTACTTTATGTTGAGAAATACCAGCCGGTTATTATGATCTAAATCTTCTGAAAATTGATTTCGCGATAAGCATGCTGGCTATCTGATTTGCTCCTTCATAAATCTGTGTAGCCTTTGCGTCACGCATCATCCTTTCAAGAGGGTAGTCCTTTGTGTATCCATAACTTCCCAGTATCTGCACGGCATCAGTGGTCACTTTCATCGCCGCGTTGGCAGAATAAACCTTTGCTATGGCTGATGCCCTGTCGGCTGCTATGGCACGCATTTTGTCTCTTTCGTGTACCTTGGACTCATCGAGAAGGCGAGCGGCATTATATACGAGTGCACGAGCCGCCTCCACCTCAATCGTCATCTCGCCGATCATTAATTGTATGCCTTCGTGATCGGCAAGTTTTTGACCGAATTGCACCCTGTTCCACGCGTATTCCGCGGCAAAGTCAAAGGCGGCCTGGGCAATACCTAACGCTTGTGCTCCAACCGCGGGCCTTGAAAGATTGAGTGTAGCCATAGCAACGCTCCAGCCCTGTCCTTCTTCAGCAAGAAGATTGTCTTTTGTCAGTTTGACATTATCGAAGGTGACTTCTGTAAGATCAGAGCCAATCATACCCATTTTCTCTTCGTTTTTACCAATGATTACCCCAGGATAGTCCCTCTCAACAAAGAAAGCTGTGATTCCTTTGTGTCTCAGGGTTGGATCGCTCGTAGCGAATACCGAGTATATCTGGGCGCTCGCGCCGTTGGTAATCATGGATTTTCTGCCGTTGAGATAATAATTATCCCCATCTTTGGTGAATGTGGTCGTCATCCGGGCAGGATCAGAACCCGCTTCCGGTTCGGTCAGACAAAACGCCGCCAGGTGGCTTTTGGCTGGTTCAGTAATCTTTCTGAAAACATATTCCTTCTGTGCGTCATTGGCGGCAATCATTACCGGCATCAGTCCCACGTTATGAGCAAGACATATTAATGATGCTGAACCTGACGCTTTTGCAAATTCTTCAATAACAAGGCAAAGAGAAGTTATGTCGCCATCAAGACCGCCAAATTGCTCAGGGAGCATCAGGTAAAGAAATCCCTGTTGTTTATATATATCCACGATATCCCAGGGGAACTCGCCTGTCGCGTCAATTTCTTTTGCTCTTGAAGCTATCTTTTCTTTTGCTATTTTTTCAGCGATTTTTTGGATCATAGCGTGTTTATCTGAAAGATTAAGCATTCAATAAACCTCCATTGCTTTTAGTTGACAAAACAACATTATATCTAACATACTTTTGCTGTAAATCAAACAGAAAAGGAGGCCTTATGTCAAAGGTATACTTCACAGACCTAAGAACAACGCCAAAAAGGAACCTTTTTAATAAAATAGAGGATCTGCTGAACCGCGTTAAACTCGATACAAAAATAAAGAAAAATGAAATCGTTGCCGTAAAACTCCATTTTGGTGAATACGGAAACACCGCTTATTTACGACCCGTATTTTTAAGAACGATCGTCGGTAAAATAAAGGTGCTTGAAGCAAAACCCTTTCTTACGGACACAAATACTCTTTATACCGGCACACGCAGTGATGCTGTCAATCATCTCACAACAGCCATGAAAAACGGTTTTAACTATGCCTGTGTTGAATGTCCTCTCATTATTGCCGACGGTCTGCGGGGATCAAGTGAAGCAAAAATTGCTGTCAAAGGGGAAGCGCTGAAAGAAACAAGCATAGCTAGAGAAATTGCCGAAGCAGATGCTATAGTTGTCGTGACACATTTCAAAGCCCATGAATTAACCGGTTTCGGAGGTACCTTAAAAAATATCGGCATGGGTTGCGCCACGAGAAAAGGCAAGCTTGTACAGCACAGTTCTTTAGCGCCACAAGTTAATATAGAAACATGCAAAGGATGCAAAATTTGTTTTGATTCATGCCCAGCTGAAGCTATTTCTCTTGTAGAGAAAAAAGCCTCTATTAATGAAAAGAAATGCATAGGGTGCGGTGAATGCCTTCTTATATGTCCCTTTAATGCCATTGAAACAAAATGGGATGCGACTCCGGATCTTTTCCAGAAAAAGATGGTGGAATACGCTTTGGGGGCTTTGAAAGGTAAAGAGAAAAAAGCGGTTTATCTCAATTTTGTCTTACAGGTAAGCCCTGCCTGTGATTGTTATCCCAGTAATGACGCTCCTATTGTCCGTGATATCGGCATACTTGCGTCTGATGATCCCGTATCAATAGACGCCGCGTCATGCGACCTTGTCAATAATGAGGAATCCATGCCCGATACAAAAATTAAGCATCATCTGGGAAAAGGTGA
>JAEAMG010000784.1_pt1 | contig 31307 bp, 18 predicted proteins | sample 8958741 | NCBI WGS metagenome assembly JAEAMG01 (sample SAMN16933256, study PRJNA681125) | bioreactor sludge metagenome | isolation source: anaerobic bioreactor treating anionic surfactant - SDBS | place: India: Bengaluru | collected 2019-02-28 | reverse complement strand
CGTTCTTTGCGGCTCTTCAATCAGCACCTTTTCACACGAGCGACACAGTCACGATTGAATCCTCTTCTCCAGGGCGGCCAGCCGTCTTTCGAAGTCATCCAATTCCCGAATCTTCATGGCGCGCGTCAGAATGTCGTTGCAGACCAGCCGGCGCAACCGCTCGTCCTGCACGTCCAGCAGCGCCGTCAGGGCTGTCGCGGCCCGCTCGCTGGACGTCTTGACGCTCTCCAGTGAGGCGGTGAGCACGGCATCGCGCTGTCGCGCGAGTTCTTCAGTGAACGCCTGTTCCTTCATCCAGCGGTGAGCCGTCATGCGGCTCACACCGACAGACATCGCTGCCGTCTGTATGTCGTGTTCAAACACGAGCGCCGCGACCAGCTTCACCTTTTGTGGAGTCATCTTGTTCATGATCTCTTTCCTTCAGTTTTACAACCCAAAGGCCCGCACGGCGAAAAGCCGAGACAACGGGTCCTTACACACTACGTAAATTATCAACATGTCGGATCGGCCATCGCGCGGTAATAAAATGTGTAACAAGTTGATGGGCAAGTATTTACAGATTATATTGTGCCGATTTGTGTGTCGTTCTGCCCGCATGACGCTCTCTTTACGGTGATGAGACGTTCCTTTTTCGTGTAACATTTTGTAACATTTTGTTTCATTTTCAGCGACTCGGTTTTCGCGTCTTCTGCGTGAAAAAACAATCCGTCTCTATGGCAGGAAAATGATGTGATTGTTGTTGTTCAGTCTTCCGCAACGAAAGCTGAGCGTGTGCCGTGACGTTCGAAAATGGGCCCTGTGGCTGCAGACGGCCCGGCTCTCTTTGCCAAAAAAAAGAGGGGCACCCTTCTCGGGCACCCCTCTTTTTTGAAGTGTCGGTTTTCTATTCCTCGTCCTCGTCTTTGCGGTGCTTGGCCGCTTCCGCGATGATCTTCTGCGCCACATTCGAGGGAACGATGTCGTAGCGGTCGAAATCCATCGTGAAAGAGCCCTGGCCGCCGGTAATGGAGCGCAGCTCCGCGGCATATTTAAAGAGTTCCGCAAGCGGCGCTTCGGCGGCGATCACTTGAACGCCTTCTTCGGCCTCCATTCCCAACACGCGACCGCGCTTGTGCGGCATGTCGCCGCTGATGGCACCCATGAAGGCTTCAGGTATGGTGATCTTCAGCCGCATGATCGGCTCCAGAAGGACCGGCTTCCCTTTGGCCATGCCTTCGCGCAGCGCACGCGATCCGGCGATCTTGAAAGCGATTTCCGACGAGTCGACGTCATGGAAAGCGCCGTCGTAGATCTCCACTTTAATGTTCTGCACCGGAAAGCCGGCGACCGCTCCGGCCAGCATGCCTTCGATGACGCCTTTGTGGACGGCGGGCATGAAGTTTCCGGGGATGGATCCGCCGACCGTCTTGTCGAGAAACCACTCGCCCTCTTCGCCCTCGCGGCGCGGAGAGACGCGCAGGTAGACTTCGCCGAACTGTCCGCGCCCGCCCGACTGCTTCTTGTGGCGGTAGTGGCCGTCGCCCAGAGCGGTTACGGTTTCGCGATAAGGTACTTTCGGCGTCGAGAGGTCGACGCTGACATTGGTTTGCGATTTCATCAGGCTGACGGCAACGTCAATGTGCACATCGCCCAGGCCTTTGAGAAGAATTTGCTTGGTCTCCACCTGCTTCTCGAAATGGATCGTGGGATCGGCGTCGAGCAGGCGGTGGATGGCCGTGCTGAGTTTGTCGTCATCGGCCTGGGTCTTGGCCGTCACCGCCATGTACATGACCGGCGGAGGAAACTCGATGTCGGGAAGTTTCGTCGTCTTGCCGACTGCGGTAAGCGTATTGCCGGTTTTCGTGTTCTTCAGCTTGGGGATCGCCACAATGTCGCCGGGTCCGGCCTTCGTCACGGGCGTCTGTTTTTTGCCGATGACATACAGCATCGCGGAGACGCTTTCTTTCGTGTCGGTCGAGGTGTTCTGGACGGTCATGCCGGGGGTCAAGGTGCCGGAGATGATGCGTATGTAGTTGAGCTGGCCAAGGAACGTGTCGCTTGCTGTGCGCCAGACCTGGGCGACGAATGGGGCGTTAGGATCAGCGGCAAGCTCGTTGCCTTCGACATCTTTGAAGATGCGGCTGCCGGGGCAGGGAAGAATGCGGCACATGCTGTCCAGCATTTCTGTGATGCCGACACCCTTGAGCGGCGAAGTCGAATAAATGGGGTGGATGGCTCCCGTCTTGATGCCGCCGATCAAGCCCCTTCGGATCTCCTCAGGTTCGAGCGTGCCTTTCTCGAAGAATTTCTCCATCAGGGCGTCGTCGCTCTCGGCTGCCGTTTCCGCAAGACTGTTGTGGAGCGCTTCCAGATGCTCAGGGAGGTTTTCGGTTTTGAGAATGTTGACGACCGTGTCCGCTTTGAGCGGGGCCGTAACCGGTACGCAGTTCAGGCCGAACGCGTTGCGCAGGGATTCAAGCGTTTTCTCAAAGCTGGCGTTTTCTTTATCAAGGCCGGTGATGACGAAAGAAATGGAGGAGAGTCCGCTTTCTTTACACGCCTTCCAGGCGCGGCGGGTTCCGACCTGTACGCCGGAAACGGCGTCGACGGTGATTAGCGCGAAATCGGCCGAACGTATGGCCCCGAGAATTTGCCCGTAGAAATCCATGAAGCCGGGCGCGTCCGTAAAAACCAATTTGTATTCGTTGTCTTCAACCTTGTGGTTCGCAGTGAAGCTGTTGGCGAAAATCGTGATCTTACGGTTTTTTTCCTCATCCGCCGTATCGGAGATGCTGGAGCCGTTGGTGACCAGGCCCATCCGGTCATTCAGCCCCAGCTTGAAGGCTACAGCATCGGTGAGGGTTGTCTTTCCGCTTCCGCTGTGTCCGAGAATCACGAAATTCCGGACGTTAGAGACAGGTGTTTCATTCATGACAAATGTTTCCGTCCTCTTTGGCGGCGTATGACAGGGCCGCCTGTGTTAACTCCCCATCCGGATATCACGCCCGTGACATTCCTTACTGGAGTGTATGGGACAACTATCGCAAATCTCCCTATGGGAAGCAAGGCTTGTTTTGGCGCGCGTTGAATTTAGCGAAAAAGGATGGGTTTGCCTTGGCAGCCGCCGGGGGGATTCTGCTAAACTGTAAAGAAGTATGAAACAGGTGCTGGTCCTTTTGATAGCTTGTTTGCTTATCGCTTTACCGTTTCTTTTCCGACGTGAAGCCGATGCGGGAGACTGGCGTATCGGTGACCCCGAATTGGTCATTGTAACGCCGCATAATGAGGCGATCCGGCAGGAGTTCGCCGAAGGCTTCTCGCATTGGCATCAGGCGAAGTACGGACGTCCTGTGAGGATCGACTGGCGGGTGATCGGCGGCACCACGGAGATCATGCGCTACCTCGCCTCCGAATACGCGTCCTCCGCAAAACGGTTTTTTAAGGGACAGCACATCCCGTGGCCGGTCAACGGGGCGGAGGTGGTACTCTCCCGCAAGCGCCCGGAGGCTTCTGACGCCTGGCCGCTTTGGCTGGCCTTCCGGACGTGTGATGCCCCGAATGAAATATCGTGCCGCATGGATCTTTTTTTTGGGGGTGGCGTCTATGATCACGAAAAAGCCGAAAAACAGGGGCTCACCGTTCCGGCGTGGGGCGAAGCCGGCCCGCCTGTCGGTCTTTTTGAAGACGCGTCGGGCCGCGAGCTGATTCCGCGTGAAATGATGGGTGAGGTGTGGCGTGGCCAGGCCTTTTATGGAAGCGTCTTGAGCGCGTTCGGCATCTGTTACAATGCCGACCGCCTCTCCGATCTCGGAATCACCCAGCCGCCTGCCGCATGGGAGGATCTGGCCGACCCGCGCTATTTCGGGCATCTGGGTTTAGCCGACCCGACCAAAAGCGCCAGCGTTGCTAAAGCGTTTGAAATGATCATCCACGCGCAATGTGCCAAGGCGGTCGCTTCCGCCGGGTTCACGCCTGAGATGATCCGGCATTATGAGACGCGGCTTTCCGTGTCGGGCCTGGGGCCGGGCCAGTCGCCCCCTGAGGAGTTGCGAACGTATCAGGCGGCGATCGAAAAAGGTTGGCTGGAAGGGCTCAGGCTGCTTCGCCGCATCGGTGTCAATGCCCGCTATTTTACCGACTCGGCGGCCAAGGTGCCGATTGATGTGGGACTGGGCGCTGCCGCGGCGGGCATCGCCATCGATTTTTTCGGACGTCTTGAGGCGGAGTTGTCCGCGCCGCCGGGCGGGCGTCCTGTCATGGCCTATGTGACGCCGGTGGGAGGCTCGAGCGTCACTGCAGATCCGGTGAGCCTGTTGCGCGGCGCGCCCCACCGCCAGCTCGCGGTGCGCTTCATCGAATACCTGCTCGGCGAGGAGGGACAGCGTTTGTGGGATTATCGCGTGGGCACGTCGGGCGGTCCGCGTCGTTTTACGCTGCGGCGGCTGCCCATTCGGCGCGATTTCTATCCGTCCGCTGATCCGGTGTTGCTGGCCGCGTTTGAACGGCATCGGCAGTGTCTCGCGGATCCGCTGTGGCAGCCGGACGTGGACGCTTACCGGTTGGGGCAGTCGTTCCTTTATGAGCCGCGCTGGACCGGTGTGCATTTCGGAATCCAGCGCGATCTGATCCGCGCCATGTGCATGGATTCGGGCGATGAGCTGAAAAGCGCGTGGCGGACAATTCAGCGGCGTGGCGGGCCTGAAAAAAATCGGGAGGCGATGCGGCTGCTGGAGCAAATGCCGGACAAGCCGTATCCGTTGACGTGGGCCAGTGCGGTCGGTGTGTATGCCAAGGTCCCGCGCCTGGACCTGCTGCGCGAGTGGACGGCGTTTTTCAGGCGACAGTATCGACTGGCGGAAGAGGCGGCCGAGCGTCATGAACGGAGTCGGGAGCTGTAAAGCGACGAATGGCCGCGTATGGCTTTATTGCCGCAAAGCGTGTCCGGGCGTTCTCGGGCTGCGGAGTGCGGGATGGGGGAGAGGAGTCAAGGATGCTGAAAAGGGTGTTGGTGACCATCATAATGGCCGGATTCTGCCGGGCGCAGACCACGTCGTCCGTGCCGGAAAAGGTGGCTGTCCCTGCGGATAAGAGTTTTACGGGAAAGGCGTTTGAGTACTCGCGCGTCTTTCGCGAACGGAATCACAGACACGAGGTCTATGAGGTCCGCTATCCGTCGCCGGTGGTGTCTCCGCACGAGGCGAACAACACGGTGCCCGCCGAGCTGTATGTGCCGCTCGGCGTGACGCGGGACCGGGCGTTCCCCGCGGTGGTGTGTCTTCACATCATCCACGACAACTTCGACCTTGAGCGCCTGCTGTGTACGCGGCTTGCCCAAAACGGGATCATTGCGCTTTTTTTTAAGCAGCCGTATTACGGTGAGCGCGGCGGCACGGTCGGCAAGCAAATGTTGGCGACGGGCTCGAACATCTTCATGGGCGGACTCGAGCAGGGGCTTGAGGACGCGCGTCGCGCGGTGGATATTGTGCAGGCACTGCCGGAGGTTAACCCGGAGCATGTCGGCATCACGGGGATCAGCATGGGCGCGATCCAATCCGCCAGCGTCTGCGGACTGGAGCCCCGTATTCATAAGGCCTTCCTGACGCTCGGCGGGTGCGACATCAAGAAGGTGATCCTCACCGCGCATGAAACGCGGCGCATGCGGGCCTTTATTCAGGGATTACCGCAGGCCGAGCAAGACCGCGTATGGGCGTGCATTGACCGGCTCGACCCGATCAACGCCAAAGATGCGCTGCGCAAGTTGGGACAGGGAGGCAATCTGCGCATGGTGTGCGCGGAGAACGACAACGTCATTCCTCCCGACTGTGGTCGCCGGCTGGCCGAAGCCGCGGGCTTTTCCGACCGGGTGACGTGGCTGCCCGGCATGGACCACTACTCGGCCATGGCTGGGTTCCCGCAAATCATGAAGGATGTGGTCTCCTTTTTCGGCGCGGATGTTCCGAATACGTGGCAGCCGCCGCAGGGGAACGGCGAGAAGACGCCGACCGAACTGCTGGGACTTTTTCTTTCTGGAATCGCAACGTTTGCGGGCGGTCAGCCGTTCGAGAACACCGCGCACATGGTGGGCGTCGATGCCGAGGTAGTTGTGGAGGGAAAAACATACCGGGCTCAGTTCGACTATGTGCGCGGCGATCAGGGACGTTTTAAATTGTCCGGCGATTTTCCGGTGGTCGGCAAAGCCGGGTTGGGACAAGGCGGATATCCTTGGTTGATCGGCGGCGGAAAAGTGGCGTTTTGCGGCACGCAAGAGTGTGTGGAAGGGCGTACGGCTGCAACGCTGATTGCGCCGCAGCGGATGATGCGCTACCGCGTGGGCGCCGGGGCCTTGGCAGGCGCTTCGCTGTCGCCGGAGGCGCTGAATCAGTACTACACGCTGGGCGAGGTGCCGGGAACGAACGGCGAACGTGCGGTCGAGGTCCGCGTGAATTATAAGAAAACCAAGGGTACGCTGAACATGCTCTTCGCAAAGGACGCGACACCGCTCAGGGCCTCTTGGTCTTTCGGCGATGTCACGGGCAAAGCCCGATTTACCCACTGGCGGCTGAATGCGGTGGTCGATGAGTCGGTGTTTGACGCCCCGCCGGGGTTGCCGCAAAAAGCGGTCCGGCAGGAGGACGTGTTGCGCATGTTTGCGTCGGTTTTTGAATTTTCGGTGGAGGCGGCGGAATGAAACGGATTTTTCTTCAGTCGGTTGTTGTGCTGTGGAGTGTCCTGTCGCTGCCTGCGCAAGAGCCTCAATGGGTCGCGCGGGATCCCCAGGGTCACGGGTTGTTGTGCAAGGTGGGTCAGAAGAGGGTGCTGATCGTGGACGGCACGCCCGAGCAGATGGGGGCGGCGCACGGAAGACTGCTCGCCGATCTCGTGCCGCAAGTGATGCCGCGCACCATGGCGTTGGTCGGCGCGGGATTGGCGGTGCAGAAGGGCGAGTGGTTCTTTGACCGCATCGACGAAATCTACCGTCGTTCTTCGCCTCACACGCCGGAGCGGTTCCTGCGCGAATGCAAGGCGATGTCCGCCGCGGCGGGCATCACCGAGCGCGATGGCATCTGCGGCAATTTCTTTCCCGAGCTGTTCCACTGTAGCGGCGTGGCTGTGCGCAATACGGCGAGCGTCGGCGGGCGCGTGATCCATGCGCGCGTGCTCGACTACATGCGCGATATCAATCTTCAGAAATACACGGTGTTGCAGGTGTTCGTGCCCGAAGGGGGCATCCCCTGGATGTCGGTGGGCTACGCGGGCTTTCTCGGCACCGTCACGGCGATGAATGCGCGCGGCCTTGCGATCGGCGAGATGGGTGGACGCGGCGAAGGCGCGTGGGATGGCATGCCCATGACCTTTTTAATGCGTGAGATTGCGGAGAAGGCCGAGACGGTCGAGCAGGCCGTCGCCATCATGCGCAAGGAGCCTCGCACGTGTGAATACTACTATGTGATCAGCGACGCCAAAAAAAGCATGGTCGGCGTGTGCGCTACGCCCGGCAAGGTGGAGGTCTTGGAGCCAGGCCAGCAGAATCCGCTGCTGCCGAAGGTGCCTGCGGACACGGTGATGATGTCGGGGGGAGGCCGCGCGAAGGCGCTTTCCGAGCGCCTGCATGCGGAGTTCGGAAAGATCACACCTGAGCTCATGATCGAGATCATCAAGCGTCCCGTGGCCATGCGCTCCAATCTGCACAACGCGATATTCATGCCCGAGACGCTCGACATGTGGTTCGCCGACGCGGGAAAAAAGACTCCGGCCTGTGACGAGCCCTACACCAAGGTCAACCTCAACGCGTTGCTCGATTTCTACGCGAAAGCCGGTCGTGCTGCTATCGGGAATTGACGGGTTTGATCGGTCAGCGCAATTGTGTTTTCGGGATTCGAAAGAGGCTTAAGGGGTGACTTTCCAGAACGCCATCCTGTCGATTCTCTGGAACCAATGGAATCCGCGTGGGCGCTGGTTTCAAAGCAGCTTGCGTCGGTGGCGGATGAGCGCGTTGCCTCACAATTCATGACACCGAAACATAACTAGTTTTCGGTAGCGCGACAAGCAATGAAGGTTGGAAATCCGCTTGATAAACCAACCCAATGGCCTATACTCTTGAACGTGTCAAACGGGTCGAGACGTTCTCGAAATCCTTGGAAGAGGAAGGCGGAAACAACATGCGCACCGCGTTTATCCTTAGCTTTGTGGCCAATCTGATCCTGACCGTTGTGTCTCTGGTGCTTGGTCCCTCCAGGGTGGCCATCCACTTCGGACTCGGGGGTGCGCCCAACGGATGGGCCCCGGCGTATGTCAATGCCCTCATCATGGCAGGCATGAACGCGATTGTCTTCGTTTCCCTCTTCTTCTCCCCCAGACTCATCCGAACGGCCTCCGCCAGGTGGATCAACATCCCCAACAAGGAGTATTGGCTGAAGGAGGAGAATCGGAACAGGGCGGAATCTGTGTTGTCGGGACAAATGTGCCGGTTCGGCACGGTCCTTTTTGCCTATCTGTTCATGGTGGGGGTGCTGGCCTTGCAGGCCAACCTCTCTACCCCCGTCCGCCTCCGGGAGGACCTCTTTTGGTGGCCTTTCGGTCTGTTCATGGCTTACGTGGCGTACTGGACCGTCAACCTTTTAAGAAGCTTCCGAATTCCCAAAATCGAGATCCGCTAGCCCCACTTTATTTTATTGTCATGTCGGGCACGTTCCGGCGCGGTGCGCGCGAGTTTATCTTGCCGTCGCCATCCCGTTACGCCCCTCCAGCTTTACGTATGGCCCCTGAACCCCGTCCCCTGCTTTTTCAAAGCAGAATTTTGCCCCCCTCAACGCGGTCATTGGCTCGTGTGCCTCAGTGGCAAGGATGCGACTCTCGAGGGGTGATTCTGGCTTTGCATCTTCGCCCCTCCGCTTGCTAATATAAGACAAGTTGAAATGGGAAACGGGGGATTTATGCGAAATATGTGCTGGATGGGGATGGTCATGCTGGCGGGGGGCGTGCTCGGCGTGTACGGTCAGACGAATCTGTTGCCGAATGGCCACTTTGATGTGGGCGACAAAGTGCCGTCGGGATGGACCCTGCCCAACTCGGGTGGTGAGTACCGCAAGTCGGGTGGTATCGCAGATAGCGCGTGCCTCATGGTTGCGGGGGACGGGACGAATAACAGTGCTTGGGTGTCGGAGCCCGTTGAATTTCCGCCGAACCGCGTGTACCGGCTTTCATTCAACGTGCGGGGCGAGGAGGCTGGCAACGGTACCGTGGTCAGCGGGCCCTCTTTCGCGAACGTGGACATCGGCGTGCCGGGAAAAGAATGGACATCGCATGAGAACGTGTTTGCCACGCCGCTGCGCAAGGACATGCTGACCTCCCCCGTGCGTCTTGGGCAATGGCAGTTGAAGGGACGCGCCCTCTTTGACAACGTGCGGCTGTCGCAGGTGCTGCCTGTTCACGCAATGTTTGGCGAGGGTTTTCTGGGCGAGGGCGAGAAGGTCGAAGGCAACCGCTACACCTTTGATGCGCCTTTCGGGGGCGAAAGCCGGAACCACAGCCGTCCTTTGCTCGGGTTCACCGCAGCTTACAACACGGAGCGCTGGTGCTTCGGTGAAGGTGCCGGGGTGACTTACAGGCATGAGCTCGTCGGCCGCAAGTTGTTGTCTGGCACGGTTGAGTTGAACAGCGGCTATTACGTTTCCGGCAGGTTGATGGCGGAGGTCTCGCTTGACGCCAAAGAGTGGCAGCACGTGGGGGTGTTGACCAACACGGGTGGCCTGAAAATGGAACTCCCCGCGGCGCTGTTCCCGGCGGAAGCTGTCTATGTGCGGCTGCGCGGTGTGAAGCCCTCCTGTAATTTGCAGCTTCACGGCTACCGGTTCGAGGGGACGGTGGACGGTGACCCCGTGACGTTTGCCGGTTCCACGCGGTACATTGAAACGGAAGCGCACCGGCCGAGAGTCCGCGTGCAGGTGTTGGGGCTGGGCGCAGCCCTGCCCGGCGGGGAGAACCTTGCCGATCTGCGTGTACAGAACGCGACTGGCGCACCGCTGACTACGGAGGGCCGTGTCATTTTCTCGCGCCCCGGCGAGGTGCCGCGCACAAATTCGGTGGTGGTGAAAATCCCGGGGGCGGGTGCGTTCGATGTCCGTATTCCCTATGACGCTCCTGGCGTCGGAACGTGGCAAATGGAGATCGGCCTGGGCGACGCTTTCACGGCCCGCAGCGCGGTCCGCATACCCGAGTTCTACGACGACGCGTATGGCGAGCTTATCCCGGTGAATAATCCCAAACTGAACCTGTGGCGTGCCTCCTCCGGTTGGAAGATACCCCAATCCCGCGCGCTGCCGCGGCAGATCGCCAAGTCGCTCGCGCTCCGTGTGGCGAAGAATGAGTGGGAGGCGGTCCAGTTGGTCGTCGCGCCGAATGAGACGCTGACGAACGTAACGGTTTCGATTTCGGCTTTGGCCTACGGCAAAACAACAATCCCTGCCGAACGGGTCGAGGTTTTGCGCGTCGGGTATGTGCCGGTCATGAAGAAGACTGACAGCACGGGAACGCTGGCCGATTGGCCCGACCCGCTTTTGCCGCAAGGCGCTCCGCTGACGGTCGCCGCGGGACGCAATCAGCCGTTCTGGATCCGCGTGAAAGCCCCGGCGGATCTGCCCGCCGGCATCTATCGCGGTACGGTGACGGTGCAGGCTGATGGCGTGAAGGTCGCGACCGTGCTGAACGTGGAGGTGTACGATTTCGCTTTGCCGGACACCATGACGTGCCAAACGTCGTTCGGATTCAGTCCCGGAACGGTGTGGCGGTATCATCGGGTCACCGACCCTGCGCAGCGGCGCGAAGTGTTGGACAAGTATCTGCGCAGCCTTTCGGAGCACCGGATATCGCCGTATCGTCCCGCGCCGATGGACGAGTGGACCGTCGAGTGGAAGGGATTGAATCCTTGGCGCGGCGGGAACATCGTGACCGATGAGAAGGCCGAGGGGAAGGGAGCGTTACTTGTTAAAGACGCCAGTTCGGAACAGAATATCGGTGCGTCTTACGACAAGGCCGTCGCTTTGCCGGAGAAGGGACTCAAGATCGCCTTCAGGCACAAAACCGACAAAGCGCAGAAGTTCATGCTTTCGATGAATTACCTGAAGGCGGACGGCGCGTGGATGTCTGGATGCAATACCGATATCGCGATCGAAGGTCGGCCGGAATGGCAAGCGTTTGAGATCGTTCAAACGGCTTTCCCGAAAGAGGCTGTGTCGTGCCGTTTCACGCTTTGGGCGGCGGGCTATCAGGAGCCGGGCACGGCGACGGGCAACTTGTGGGTGGACGCGCTGAGAGTGACGGATGCGGCGACGGGCAAGGAGTTGGTGGAGGGCGGGGCCTTTGAGCCGATAGACGCGACTGCGGTGGAGCCGGTTTTCCATTGGGAGAAATGGGACGCGGCCATGGAACGGGCCTTCGCGACCTACCATTTCAACACCTTCGTCATGCACATCGACGGGCTGGGCGGAGGCACCTTCCAGGCGCGTTATGAGCCGCGTTTCCTGGGCTTCACCGAAGACGCGCCCGAGTACGACATTCTGTTTGGAAAATACCTGAAGGGCATCGAGGCGCACCTGAAGGAGAAAGGCTGGCTCGACAAGGCTTACGTCTATTGGTTCGACGAGCCGGACCCCAAGGACTACGCGTTTGTGATGAACGGCTTCGCCAAACTAAAGAAACACGCTCCCGGATTGCGCCGCATGTTGACGGAACAGATTGAGAAAGAGCTCGTGGGCGGGCCGAACCTGTGGTGTCCGCTGTCGCCTTCGCTGAATGTGGCGGGACTCGACGAGAGGCGTGCCGCGGGCGACCAGTTCTGGTGGTACGTCTGCTGCGGGCCGAAGGCGCCGTACGCGACCGAGTTTATCGACCATCCGGGCACTGAGATGCGTGTGTGGCTATGGCAGACGTGGGCCGAACGTGTGACCGGCATCCTGATTTGGGAAACGGTCTGGTGGACCAGCGGCACGGCGTTTCCTGATCCGGAGAAACCGCAGAACCCGTATGGTGATGCCATGAGTTGGGTGTCTGACGGAACCCTGGCGCCGGGAACGAAACAAGCCTGGGGCAACGGCGACGGCCGTTTTCTTTATCCGCCGCCTGCAGCGGCGGATGGCAAGCCTACCGCGCCGGTGCTGGACGGCCCAGTGGACAGCTACAGGCTGGAACTGCTGCGCGACGGTGTCGAGGACTACGAGTATTTCGTGATCTTGCAACGCCTTCTTTCTGAGAAAAGCGCGAAGCTTGATCCCCGCACGCGGGAGAACATGCGGGCGCTGCTCACGGTGCCTGCTGACGTGTCGGTGACCCTGACCAACTTTACGCGCGATCCGGCGACGATCGAAGCGCATCGCGACAAGCTGGCCCGTGCGATTGTTGATTTGCAGAAGCGGTAGAACCAGGCCGTTCGCAAGGGGGGACGGCTAATTCAGCGTGAAGCGGTAGGTGCCTGCGTCCGTTGTGTAGACGGCACGGCCGTCCTCCATGCCCACAAAGGCAACGCCGCTCGATTTGACCGCTTTCCGGTCGGCGGCAGGCAAGGATATCCGTGCCGAGGCGTTGACGGGCACGGTTACATCCACGCGGATGTGTTCGCTCTCGCGTTGCCACCGCACGGATATGCGGCCTTTGACGGTCTCTTGCGAAGCCGCGACAAACGTAAGATTTTTGGGCATGACGGGACGGATGCCGATTTCGGCGAAGCCGGGCTTGATCGCGGTGATGCCCGCCAGCCGCGTATAGAAGGCCGCGCCCACACCGGCGAACATTGCGTGGTTGTGCGAGTTCATTCCGCCCTTGACGGTCCACTGTTCCCAGAGCGTGGTCGCGCCTTGTGCGATCTGGAAACCGAAGCCCGGAAACTCAAGTTGCGTCAGCAGGCTCACCGCGAGATCGGCTTCTCCGAAGTCGCACAGCACCTCGGTCAGATAACGGGTTCCGAAAATGCCGGTGTCGAGCCGCCCTTTGTTCTTTTCCCGGATCGTCTTGGCCAGACGGTCAAACACCGTCCGCCGCTTGTCTTGTGGAACCACCTCTAGTGCCAGTGGCAGGACCGCCGTGGTTTGTGAGCCGTCGCCATACTCGCCGGACTGCGCATGAAAGCGCTTTTCATGGAAGGCGTGTGCAATCTCGTCTGCGAGCTGCGCGTACTGTGCGGCTTCGTCCGCTTTTCCCAACTGCGCGGCCGTCATTCCGACGATGCGCGCGAGCGCGGCGTAGAGACAGGTGTTCACCTCGGTCACATCGCCATGGTAACCTTCCCAGGTGCCGTCGTTGGGCGGGCACCAGTCGCCGAAACCTTGGGTATAAATGTGGCCGGGAGTTTTGGCGTGCAGCGTGTCCACGAACGCCTTCATGTTAGCGTAGTGCGACTCCAGAATGCGCAGATCGCCGTAGTTCCGGTAGAGGCGCCAAGGCAGGAAAACCATGTCGCCGTTCCAGTCGGGGTTGCCGCGTCCGCCCCGGCAGTCGTCTAGCCACTTGGTGTAATAGCGGTTCATCTGAAAATTGCAGAGCGCGGTATCCTCGTAGGCAAGGGAATCCATCTGGCAAGGTGTGCGCTCGTCACGCATAGAGCAGTCAGTCGGGATGCTCATGAAGTTGCTGCGCATGGACCAGAGGCAGTTGCTGTGGATTTGGTTGAGCGTCGCATCCGAGGTGAGGAATGTGCCTGCGGCCTGTACGTCGGCATGCACCGCACAGCCGGTGATATCGTCCGGCGTCGGGCGGCCCGGATATCCGGTGACCTCGACGAAACGGAAGCCGTGATAGGTGAAGCGCGGCTCGTAGGTCTCTGTGTTTTCACCAGCCAGCACAAAGGTGTCGGTTGCTTTTGCGCGGCGGTTGGTCCAGGGGTCCAGCATGCCGTCCTCGCCGACTAACTCGCTGTGGCGCAGGGTGATGCGTGTGCCTCGCGGACCTTTCGCGCGAAGCCGTACCCAGCCCGCGAAGTTTTGTCCCATGTCGAAGACGAAAAGGCCAGGTTTGGGCTCGGAGACCTTCACCGGTCGGAGTGTCTGGGTCACGCGAATCGGCGGCATGATGTTCGGGAGGAATTTCGCTTGGGTGGGCTCTGACACGCGCACCGGTTTCCACCCCTCAGCCGTAAAGGCCGCCGCGGACCAGTCGGGACGTTCCAGCCCGGCGTCGTAAACCTCGCCGTCGTAAAGGCTGGCGAACGTCAGCGGGCTAGGGCCGGTCTGCCAGCTCTCGTCCGTGATCACCGTCGCGGCGGTGCCGTCCTCATAGACCACGTCGATCTGCATGATCGCGCGCTTGGCCGCTTCCCATTTCCAGCCCCACTGCGAGTAGTCATCTGAATAGCCTGCGGCCAGCCAGATGCCTGCCGCGTTCGTCCCCTGCTGAACGAGCGGCGTGACGTCGATCGTGTCGAACAGCAGGCGCTGCGAATAGGGGGTGTTGGCCGGGGAGAGCACGCGGTCGCCCGCCTTTTTGCCGTTCAGGTAGAGTTCATAGAAGCCGAGGCCGCAGACCGAGGCGGTCGCGAGGCGCACCGGCTTATCCAACGTGAAGGTCTTGCGAAGGCGCGGGCAGTCTTTCGGCAGGGGCAGACGATGCAGCAGCGTTGTGCCGTTCAGTGAGAGCTGGCCGTTTTCCGCTTGGGCTTTCGGGAATGCGGTCACGGTGCCGTTGAATTCCTCTTTGAGCAGAACGTTGCCGGACCCGTCGGTCACGGTGATGTCGTCGACAAGCGACTGTTCTTTGCTGTCGGCGCGAAAGCCGACCGTGCCTGTCGCGAAGGTGGCATCGGTGCGCTCGTCGACCTGCTTGCCGTCGATGCGCGTGCGTATGGTTGTGCCGCGTGTCTCGATCTCGATGCGGTGCGGCCGCAGATCGTTCTCGGGGGCGATGAAGGGCCGCAGGGAAACGGCGGGCAGCACGCTCCACTGGCCGTTTTTCTGGACATGCGGGCGCAAAAGAAAGTCTTTGCCGAAGGCGTTGTTGAACTGCCACATGTAGCCGTTGTCGGCGTCGCGGGATCGGAAGAGAATGCCGAAAGCCTCTTTCTTTAGCGTGATGTTGGCGACAAGCGTGACATCGCCCCACTCCGGTGTGTCGGATGAGGCTGGACCGATCCATTTGGCTTTCCAGTCGCTGTTGGCCAGCAGAGCGACTTGCCACAGGGCAGGTGTGCTCCACGGCGTGGGCTTGCCCTGCCTGTCCCAGGCACGGACCTGCCAGTGGTAGCGCATGCCGGGCCGCAAGGCTGCACCTTCGTAAACAAGATGGACGTTGTCGCTCGAAATGGTCTTATCCGTGTCCCACAGCAAGCCTTCACCCTTCGCGAGTGCTTCCGGTGACGGCGCGACGCGGATCTGGTAGGCCGTCTGGAGCTGTCCGCGCGTGTCGTCCAGCAGCGTCCAGCTTAAGCGGGGTTGGAGCGTATCGATGCCGATAGGATTCAGCGCGTATTCGCAGCGCAGCTCGCCAACCGTCATCGCCGCCATGGCGAGGCGGGTGAGTCCAACTGTTAAACATAGGGATAATTTCAAGCGCATGGCGATTCCGGCTCCTCTGTTCCGGGTGTTGTGCGTTTCTTGCCGCAAATCAGGGTGGTGATGAAGTCTTCGGTGAATTTACGTTGGATTTCGTTCTGGGAAAACCAAACGATGCAGCGGTCATTGTCGCATACGTGGCGGAGAACGTAACAGTCGGAATGGTCCGGCAGGGGCCATGTGGTCCAGCGGAAAGAGCCCTCGGCAGGAAGGGATCCGAGCGAGGTGCGCACGTAGCGTTCCCTCGACTGGAGGGCGGCGATGACCGCTGAAGAGAGCATTGAAGAGTAGGCGATGTTCATAAAGGTGAGCGGTACATTACTGAGAGGCGTGGCCGTTTGTCAATGCCATGAGAGGGAGTCTTTTCCCGAATCCAAGTCCCCTCCACCTCCCTTTCCCGCTTAATGCGCTTCTCAACAATATCGGCGGGTCACCTTGACTTTCAACAGGTCGGTTGGTATAAATTTCAGTTAAGAAAAGCCGTTTAAACATACGGTCACGTGTTGTGCGTGACGATACGTTGAAAGGAATCTGAGATGAAGATCGATTTGAGGAAAAACTGCAAGTACGCCCTGTTGGTGCCGACGAGCATGGGCATCCGCATCACGCCGATGAACGGGCAGCCGGTCCACTGCGGCGGAGCGTTCATGATGCAGGCGACCAGCGCCGAAACGAACGTGGCCAGCGTGGCCGCATACTTGGGTCTTCCTGTCAAGGTGCTCACGACTTTCGTAAAGGGCAGTCCGATCGCCCAGCTCATTAAAGACAATCTCCGCAGCCGCCACATGGATTACGAGGGCGTCGAGGTCGCGCAGGGCGGCCCGTGGGGATATCGGCATCAGATCAACATCGCGGACAGCGGTTTCGGTTCACGCGGGCCGCGCGTATGGAATGACCGCGCGGGAGAGGTCGGCCGGACACTGAACGTGAAGGATTTCGATCTGGACCGCATCTTCGGCGCCGAAGGCGTGCAGATCGTCCACCTGTCGGGTCTCGTCGGCGCGCTTTCGCCCGAGTCCAGCGCCTTCTGTCTGGAGCTGGCCCGCGCCGCCAAGAAGTACGGCACCAAGATCTCGTTCGACCTGAACTACCGCGCGTCCTTCTGGAAAGGCCGCGAGAAGGAGCTGTCGGCCATTTTCGCGGAAATCGCGAGCGTGTCGGATATCCTCGTCGGCAACGAAGAGGATTTCCAGCTCTGCTTGGGCGTGAAGGGCCCCGAGGCGGGCGGCAAGGACATCAAGGCCAAGATCGATGGTTTCAAGGGCATGATCGAACAGGTCAAAAAGGCCTATCCGAATGCGTCGACATACGGAACGACGTTGCGCGAAGTCGTGGATACGAACCACCATCTGTGGGGCGCGCTCATGGCCGCGGGCGACGAATGGCACGTGGTCGAGCCGCGCGACATCACCGTGATGGACCGCATCGGCGGCGGCGACGGATTTGTCGGCGGCATGCTCTACGCGATCCTCAAGGGCTGGGAGCCCGAGAAGTGGATCCAGTTCGGCTGGGCGAGCGGCGCGTTGGCGACGACGATGCTGGTCGACTATGCCCTGCCTGCGGACGAGGATCAAGTCTGGAGCGTCTGGAAAGGCAACGCCCGCGTGCAAAGGTAAGCGGCACCTCGAAACAGTCAACAGCAAACGCCCGGAGGACACGAAAAGCACGCCGGGCGTTTTTTTTCGGGTGTGTCCAAGCGGCCGTCTTCAAACATTTGCCGACTGACGCGCTGCCATGCTTATCGTGGTTCCCTAAGCATTGAACTCCCACCCCTTGCGATACGTCCGCTTAACGAATGCGGCAGCCTCCGGAACATTCGTCACCTGAAGTTTGGCGGTGTCCCAGATGATTTTCTGGCCGACGCGATAGGCCACATTACCCAAATGGTTCGCCTCGGTGAGTCCGCCGCTGTAGTCAAAGTTGCATGTCGTCGGACCGCCGTTCTTGCATGCATGCAGCCATTCTGCATGGTGTCCGATGCTGTCGGGAATGGTTGGCGCGGGGCGCGCGAAATCTTTGAATTTTTCCTCGGGCAGCAAAATGTGCTTGTTGTAATCCGACAGCAGCATTCCCTTGCTGCCGATGAACAGGCAGGCGGAATCCCACTGGGGAATAAGTTTGTCCTTCCAGATCTGCGGTTTCATCTCACCCTGATACCAGGTGAGTTTCACCGCCGGCATGTCGACGCGCGGACCATATTCGTAGCGGGCGGACATCGACGCCGGGGCCAGTTCGGGATGCGGCGGCGGGCCGGAGGCCTCGACGGACAGCGGCGCATCTAATTTTAGCGCCCAGAAGGGCAGGTCATTCCAATGCGAACCCAGGTCGCTCATTGTCCCGCTGCCGAAATCCCACCACCGATACCATTTCGGCCCGGGGATATAGTCGCTGTGAAACGGCCGGTCCGGAGCGGGTCCGAGAAACAAATCCCAATGAAAATAGGCTGGCGGCGTTTGCGTTTCCTTCGGGCGGTCTTGCAGGGCCAGGATGTCGCCAAACTTCGCCGCCGCCGCAGGGCTCTGCAATCCCCAGGCCCGCGAAACCCAGACGTGGGCTTCGGTCACCGGACCAATCGCTCCTCCTTGGACCAACTCCACCACGCGACGATAATTCTTCCCGGCATGGATTTGCGTCCCCATCTGGGTCGCCACCTTCGCCTTCTTGGCGGCCTCGCGAATGATTCGTGTCTCCCAGACATTGTGGGTGAGCGGTTTTTCACAATAGACGTGCTTACCAGCCTTGAGCGCGGGCAGAGTGGCCAGCGCGTGAGTGTGTTCCGCCGTGCTCACGACCACCGCATCGTAATCCTTCAACTCCGCATACAGTTGCCGGAAATCGATGAACTTTTTTGCCTCCGCATATTTAGTCGCCGCGGCATTCAGATTGTTTTCGTTCACATCGCAGAGCGCTGAGATGTGATCACCACTCGCCGCGACGGCCGCCAGATTACCGCCGCCGCGTCCTCCGCATCCGATCACCGCGATGTTCAATTTGCTGTTCAAATTCTGGGCACGCACCACCGCAGGAAACCCTATGGCGGCGGTTGTGAGCGCTGAGATGCGCAGAAAGTGACGGCGGGTGGAGCCAACAGTATCGGACAAAGGTTTTGTTTTCATATTTTTATTCTACCAGAGAAGGCCCGGCCCCCGCAATTATCGATCTTTCCGCCGTTACCGGACCGGGCTGCGCTCGGGGGTGTACGCTTCATCCGTGCGGAGAGCGGGTTCGATGTTCTGCGTGGCGCGCCCTCGGTCCACCAGCGGTACCGCTACGTCGTAGAGCGTGGTGCGCAGGAACAGCGTGTTCGAGGCCCGCTGGCTGATGCCCAAGCCGATGCGGGCACCGGAAACCCAGTTGTTCTGGAAAAGGTTGGCCGTGATACGTGCCGGTCCGTTGGTCCCTCCTCCCGGCTTTATGCCCAGATCCATGGGAATCACGCTGATTCCGGCCATCACGTTATCCCAGCCTCCGCCCCACGTCCAGTTCGCGCCGTACTGCGTCCCGCTGAACGGCGTGACGTTCTGTATCTCGTTCTCGATAAACCGGTTCGCGAAATTGGCAAGAGGCGCGTCGCGCTCCTCTTCCAGCGGCAAACGTCCGCCCGCGCCGCAGAGAATGCCGCCGCCGTCATGCACACGGCAGTCGCGGACTAGATTGAAGAAGTCGGGCGCGGTCTCGCGTTCGGCGTTCTGACGTTCGTCATGGGTCATAAGGGTGACGCCAAGGGTGCGGTCGCAGAGGTGTCGGTCGACCACGCAGTTGACCGCCCCCACGCCGTAAAGGTAAAGCCCCTTGCCGCAGTCGATCTCCTGGTTGTTGACAAAGACGGTGTCGATCAGACCGTTCATCACGACCACGACGCTTGTGGCGTCCGGCACGACGCGCCAAGGCTTGTCGACGCGCAGCTCGTACGCGGCTGGATCGCACGACGCGACGCGGCGCCACTGGCCGAGTCCGCGGCCGCGGGCAACGACGACGAAGCGTCCGATGCAATCCGCTGTACTCGCGTCGCGGTCGCGGATCTTGGGCCAGCGTTCGGTCTTCAGCGAGGTGGCGGTGGCGGTGGCGACGCGGCTCTCGTAGAGATACCCGGCGCCTTCGACGAGATACGTCTCGCCCGCGTTGCCGCCAAGCACGGTGCGCTCAACCGTGTTGCCTGCGATGAAATTCTGATAGTTCACGCCGAAGTGGGTCTGCATCACGAAACCGCGCGTGTCGCCGGTGAGCAGGTTGTCCTCGAAGACCACGTGTTCCGCACCCCAGAATTTAAAGACGTGGCCGCGCCAGGTGCGGTCGGTCACAAAGCGGTTCTGGGAGAACAGGCTGTCCTCGACCTTGCGCTCGCAACTCACGCCGCCGGGGCCGTAGGTCTCGCAGCGGACCATGCTGAAGCGGCGTGCCTTGACGATGTCGAGGGGGCGTGCGCAGTAACCGTGGTCTTTGGCGAGCCCGATGTCCTGCTGCGTTTCGAGTCTGACACGGTAGAGCGAGACGTCTTCCGACCATTGCGGGTCTTTACCGATTCGCAAAGCGGACCCGTTTGCAGGCATGAAGCGTAACGTGAGGTCGCGTAGCGCGATGTTGCTCATGCCACACAGCAAGTCGCGCCCCGAAAAAGCGGTGCGGGTTTCAGTCAGCATGCGAGATTGGGTGGAAGGAACCTGCAGGTTGGCGAGGACCGTCTGGTGCATGCCCGCGCCTTGGAGCACGATGTCATCAGGAATTTCGAGCATCTTGGAAAGCGCATAGGTGCCGGTCGGCAGGAGCAGGGTTCCGCCGGACGCGGCTTGTTTCAAGGCTGATTCAAACGCGGCGGTGTCATCAGTGAGTCCGTCGCCTTTCGCGCCGAAGTCGCGGATGTTGACGGTCCGGCGGACGGCGGTCTTGGGGGCGACCGTCATCTTGAGCGGGTCGGACCAGCCGTACGTTCCGCCGTGACGTCCGTGGACAACGAGTTCATACTCGCCTGGAGCAAGGTCTGGCGGTAACCAGGCGCTGAGAGCCCAGCGTTCGGTGTTGCCGTCCTCATGATGTTGAGCGGCCACGCGCAAGGGGATTGCCTTGGAGCCGCCGATCGGGCGGATGATCGCGAGGGCGGAAGGCAGGTGATGGCCCCACGAAAAGGTGCGGCCGAAGATGCGGACGGGTTCGCCCGGGGCCTGAGTCTGGGGGTAGAGCCACTGGGTCTGAGGACGGTTCACGAGATAGGGTCTGCTCCATGAGGTGCCGTCGCCGACCCATACGGCTGACGTGAGAGGGGCTCTGATCCAGGGCTGGGGCACGCAGTGAAACTCGACCTGAACAAAGTCTTCACCGTTCCCGAGGAGTCTGCAATCGCGAGCGTCGGCCGGAGGTGAGGCGGGAAGATCCGGCGCGTGACCGATGGCGTCGAGCAGGGTGAGCGGGTCTTGCGGCAGTTTCGCGTCATACGCGCCGAGGCAGGCGGCTTTCACAATCGTCTTTCCGGCGACGAAGCCATCGCCGGTGATAACCACGATCTCGCCGTTGCAGGCGGGCTCGGTGATCATGGCGATTTCCGGTGCGGCGAAAGCGGAGTTCAGGGTCGCATAAAGAACAAGGGTTATCAAGATGATGCGCATGATTGAATTCTCCGAAGGGGATAAGGGTTTTTATTGACTTTACATGGAGTGGGACGACGTGTCAAACGACACTGGGTTGGATTGAGAATGTTGGTGGAAATTACATAAGATCTTTCTTTGGACTTTTCAATTCAAACACGCTGGAACTTTTCGCAGTCGAGTTTGTCCGCGTGATAGAACCCGTCCGCGTGAGAAGTTAACGAGAGACGGCTCATTTGTTCGGGTGATTGAAATTCAAATTGACATGATTACCCCGCTTATGGGTCGGACCGTCAAGCATGTGACAACGAAATCGACGTTTTTGAGATTGCGGGAATACGATTGCAGGTATACTCTGATAGGCATCATTCAACGGGGTGAAGGGAATGTTTAACTGACTCTGGAATGAAAATGTGTAAGAAGCGGTCAAAGGAGGGAAATAAATGAGTTTTGTCCGGTTGTCGGAAGTGATTAAAAATGTGATGCGTGAGGGTATACGGAGCGTCACAATAAGGCGGACCGTGCTGCTGTCTGTTTTAGTTTGTGCGGCTTCGGCGCTCGCGGCGCGCAACGACAATCCGTTCCTCGCGAGGACGTTTGAGGAGAACGGGCGCCTGATCGATGAGATCATTGTGCCGGGCAGTCCGCCCCCCGCGATCAGGCCGCAAGCCGTTACGGTTCCCGAGCCGAACAAGGCGCTTGGAATCAATACGATCGCCAATGTGCCTGCCTTTTCTTGGTGTTACGGGTGCTCGGCCACTTCGGCCGCCATGTTGATGGGATATTATGACAACACGGGATGTCCCAACATGTATTCAGGCCCCGCTAACGGAGGAGTGTGCCCGATGAGCAACGATCCCTACTGGGGCAATGGCGAGAGTCCCCTCAGCGCCACGCACATCGGCAAAGATGGCCGCGTCGCTCGCGGTCATGTCGAGGACTACTGGATCGCTTACAACAACACGGGGCCTGACCCGTATATCGTCAACGGTTGGACAGAGCATACTTCGGCGGATTGCACGGCTGATTTCATGGGTACCAGTCAGTCCAAATATGGCAGTAAGCCCGACGGCGCTACGACATTCTGGAATTATAACGATGGCAGCCCCTTGTATGATTATACGAGCTGCGAGCCCGGTAACCGTGACGGCTGTCACGGCATTCGGTTGTTTGTTCAATCCCGCGGTTACACGGTGAACGCGAATTATTCACAGTATATTTACGGTTATAACGGGAACACGCTCGGCTTCACGTTTGCCCAATTCAAGAGCGAAATCGATGCGGGGCGTCCTGTCATAATACAGGTCTCCGGACACACGATGCTCGGATACGGCTATGACGATACGGGGAGCATCATTTACATCCGTGACACATGGGACAACAGCAGCCATTCCATGACGTGGGGCGGAACATACAGCGGTATGCAGCACTATGGCGTGTGTGTCGTGAAGATTTCCTGCACGACGACGTTCAACGCGCAGGGCGGAAGCGTCTCCCCTGCATCCCAAACATACATCTTGGGTGGGGTTTATGGCTCGTTGCCGTCGCCGACACGTACCGGCTATACGTTTGGCGGTTGGTGGACGGGCACTAGCGGTTCCGGAACACAAATGACGAGTGCGTCCAAGGTCAGCGCTCAGTACACAACCTTATACGCGAAGTGGACGGCGAATACGTATTCGGTGGCCTATGACGGTAATGGCAGCACGGGCGGTGCGACGGCCAGTTCCGGTCACACCTATGACGTCTTGAAAGCGCTGACAGCCAACGGTTTCATTCGGACAGGTTACACGTTCGCTGGCTGGGCGACCTCCGCCGGGGGTGCGGTTGTTTATGCTGACGGACAGAGTGTGCTGAACCTCGCAGCTGTGCAGGGCGCGACGGTGACGTTGTACGCGAGGTGGACACAAAACGCCACATCGACAACGCCGGTGCCTGTTCCGTATGTTTGGCTTGACCAGTATCCGACAGTGCTGAATGCGGCAGGTGGAAATTATGAAAATGCGGCGTTGGCTGACTATGATGGTGACGGAATGTTAACGTGGCAGGAGTTCGTTGCGGGAACCGTGCCCTCTGATTCGCAGTCCGTTTTCCGTTCGGTAATCGGCGTTGATGCCGGCAAGCCGGGGGTTTCTTGGGTGCCCAATCTCGGCGCGGCGCGCGTGTATTCGGTGTTTGGAAGAACCAACTTGTACGATGCCGCATGGGGGCCGACGAACTCCAGAAGCCGCTTCTTCCGCGTGGACGTCCAAATGCCGTAATGACGGACCGGTTTTGTTCAGCAGGAGGACGGCATGGACTGGCTGGGCGGAGGGCGCATCAGTAGCCCGATGTCAAAGCGAATCCGCGCGGTTTGGGCACAATGTCGAGGTATACTCGGTAAGGCGCCTAGTCGGGCCATGCCGTCAGATACATCTTGGCCATCCTCAGATTCTGACGAAATGACGAAAAACGAGAAGCGAGCGTTTGTCCCGTGAATGTGTTTGATAATAAGAAAAAGACCTCGGGCGGCGGCGCGGCCGGGCAGGGGGTTTTCGCACTGTTGGCCCTCTCACTCGTCCTTGTTGCGGGATGTCGCTCGGGAAAGACTTCCCCTGTTCTTTCCTTTCGCTGCACAGGGATTCAAGCGCTGACGACTGGATTGGGCAACGACACGGAAGCGGCGTGGTCGCCGGACGGCCAGCAAATCGCGTTCCAGACCGACCGTAATGGTGATCTGGACCTCGCGGTTCTGGAGGTGGCTGGCGGTAAGGTCGTGGATGTGGTCGGAGGTGAAGGGCACGCCTGCTATCCGGCGTGGACGCCGGACGGCGGCCTGGTCTACGCGTTCGGGAATCATACCGGTACGGCGGTACAGGCCGCGAATGCCAAGGCCGATTACGGATATGGCCTGCGCCTGCGGAAAACGACTGGCGAAATCGTCGTCTTGACGCGGGGTTATTGGCGCGACTACACACCCGCCGTGACGGCGGATGGCCGCGCGGTCTTTTACGCGTCGACACGTGAAAACACCGGCAACAGCGCATCGCTTTGGCGGCTGGCTTTCGCGCAGCCGGGTGCAACGGCCGAATGCATGCTGCATCTCGACGGCGGCACGGTGGGTGCGGTGCAGCCGTCGCTCTCTCCGGACGGCAGAATCCTGCTGTGGGCGCAGCTTGACGGCTTTCGCCACAACTGGCGTCTCTGCGCGGCTTTGGCGACCAATCTCAGCGCCTCCGTTTTTCTGACGCCTGAGGAGATGAGCGCGTATGCGCCGCGCTGGTCACCGGACGGACAATCCATCGCGTTTACCGGTTTCCGTGAGGGAGACCCCGGTTGGAGCGTCTACGTGCTGGAACCGCGCTCGGGGGCGCTGGGTCGGCTGGATACTGGCTCCGGGAACTCGCGCACTCCCGCATGGTCGCCTGACGGCAAGGAACTGGTCTTCGAAAACAATCGCAGCGGTTCCTATAAGTTGTACCGGACGGGCTTGCAGGGCTGCGCTTGGCCGAAGGTCTCTCCAGCGGCTGAACCGCAGACGGTGAGCCGTGTCGAGGCGCTTCTGACGGGAACGGCGCTGGCCGGCTCGGACGGAAAACGCGTGGAGGGATCCCGTCAAGGACCTGACGCCTGGACGTTTATGAGACCGGCAGGACTTGATTTCGGAACCAACGCGTTCTTTTTGAAGGTCACGCTCGTGGTCGATAAACATGAGAAAGACGCCCGCATGGCTGTCGTGGGAAGCTACGCCGAACACGCTCTTGGCTGGCAGATCTTTGTGCGGGAGAACCGCAAGCTCTGCTTCAACGCGCGTGACCCGAAGGGAAATTTTGTCGGGGTCGAGTCGGATTTACCGATAGGTACAGGCAAGCCTGTCCGCGTTCTGAGCCTGCGCGACGGCGACGGGAGCCTTCGGATGTTTTTGGACGGGAAGCTTCAGGCCGCGCGTAACGCGGGTGCGACGATGGCATATGGCCCGGCGCTGAAGGTCTGTTTTGGCCAGCAGTGGAACGGCGGCATGAGGCTGAACGGGCGCGTGCTGGACTTCGAGTGCGGGCGCGGTTATCCTCCGGGCGTGCCGCGGGTGATGACGCGCGGGCTTCTTTTTGGGGAGGTGAGGCCATGAAGCGTCTCAGCACGTCCCTTCTCGCGTTTGTGTTTGTCTGGACGTCGGTCGCCTGCGCGGAAGAGAGATTTGAAGCGGCGGCGCTGGTGGACAGTTTTGATTTCGCGCATATCAAAGACCGCGAGGGGCGGTTGCTTTTCGATACCGAGACTGCGCAGGGAAATGTGGCGGTGCTGGACCATGTGGTGCTGACCGGTGCCGAGACGATCCTGTGGCGCAACTGCGGCGGGGCGACCATGCGCTATCAGAGTGACGAAGAGCGTGTGCCGCGTGTGCAGGCTCCGCTCGATAAGCGGCGTTTGCCCGACAACCGGCCTGTGCATGGCTGGCTGCGCTACTACGAAGCGGAGCCGGACATCCTGCGCCATATTCTCGACGTGTGCCATGAGCGCGGTCTCCGCGCCGGCGTGCATTGGCCTTTCGAAGAGACGCATTGGTCGAGCTGGACTTTCGGCGCATGGAACTTCGAGCACCCGCAGTATTGGGGTGTGACTTCGAAGGGGCAGGTCTGGTCTGGGCGCTGCAGCTTGGCCTATCCGGAAGTGGTTGAGCACAAGCTGCGGCTGATAGACGAGTTGTTGGCGCGCGGCATGGATCACCTGTTTGTTGATACGTGGCGCATCGGAGGCTGGGGTCCCGAGTACGAGTATGTCCGTCCGGAGCGGGAGCGGTGGCGGACAACGTATCACACGGAGCCGCCGTCTGACCCCAAAGACCCGCAGTGGTGCGCCTTTGTTGCGGAAACCACGCACGCCTATTTCGTCGCGCTCAGACAACGTCTGAACCGGTCGGGCCGCAAGGTCCGGCTGATGGTCGGAATCTCGGATGTCGGCCTGCTCAAGGGGGAGCCGGACGCGACGCTGCTGACACGCGGAGTGGATTGGAGACGGCTGGCGAGGGAGGGCGTCGTTGACACGGTGGTCTTGATGAGTGTCAACTGGGACGCTGCACGCCCGTTCGAGAGCACGCGCGAAATCTGCCGCAGCGTGGCCGGCTACTGCGCGGGCCGGTGTCAGGTGCTGTTCCCCGTGACGATGTATGACTTTACCAAGCGGGGAATTCCATCATATCAGAAAGCAACACGGCTGACGGCGGACAAGGTTGCCGGACAATTGCTCCGGATCGCATGGGAAGAGGGCGCGGACGGCATTTGTATGGAATGCGTCGACTACAACAACTACGCGCCCGCCACGTGTGCCGAGTTGCGAGGCTTGCTCGCTGGACCGTGCCGCATGAAACGGAAGCCGACGAAATGATCGGAGCACCCGTTCTCGACAACGGGTGCCGGGCACGGTATCCTTTCAGCAAAAAAAGGATGCGGTTTTCAGGCTGGGTCAGGGAAAGGGGCTTCCATGCGTCGTTTATGCGGACTTGTGTTTGCCGGGATGATTGGGGGAATGTGTTTTGCCGAAAGCGGGCGCGAATGGGTTGATCCGCGCGTCAGGACACTGGTGATGCCGACGCGTGTGGTGTGGGCGTCAAAAAAGAGCGAGCTGTCGTCGGTGACCAACGCCGAGATTTTGCTCACTGCGAAATACGGCCAGGTGCCGGAGGGGCTCTTTCTGGCCGGTTCCGGCTGCCGCCTGGAAAACAGAGGCACGAACGCTTCGGTGCTGGTCGATTTCGGCCGCGAATTGCACGGCGGGGTGCAGCTCGCCTCGGGCGGGCCGAGCGGTAAGGACGTGAAAGTGCGTGTGCGCTTCGGCGAGTCGGTGGCCGAGGCCATGGCCGAGCTCGGCGAGCGCGGCGCCTGCAATGACCACGCTATCCGCGACGGCGTGATTGACCTGCCGTGGCTCGGCATGCGCGAGATCGGCAATACCGGCTTCCGTTTTGTGCGCGTCGATCTGGTGTCCAAAGGTGTCCTGAGCCTGGAGTCCCTCCGGGCGATCTCGCTGATGCGTCCGATGACGCGGCTCGGTTCTTTCACGTCCAGCGATGAGCGGCTTAACCGGGTTTGGACGACCGCCGCACGGACCCTTCACCTCTGTTGCCAGGATTTCATCTGGGACGGCATTAAGCGCGACCGGCTGGTGTGGATGGGGGATATGCATCCCGAAGTCATGTCACTGATGGCGGTGTTCGGCAAGCAGGAGGTGCTCACCGATTCGCTCGACTACATGTGCAAGACCACGCCGGCGGATAAATGGATGAACACCATGCCGTCCTATACGCTCTGGTGGATCCGTTGCCAGCACGACTGGTACCGCTACACCGGTGACCTCGCTTATCTCAAGACCCACCACGGCTATATTAAAGCCGTGTTCGCGAATCTGGTGAAGCACATCGGCGCGGATAACCGCTGCGCGCTGCCGAGCGGCTTTCTCGACTGGCCGACCCAACACAACAAAAAGGCGGTGGACGCAGGCATGCAGGCGCTGATGCTGATGACCTTCGAGGACGGTACCCGGATCGCGTCGGCTTTGGGTGATGCGGAGTTGGAGTCGCAATGCAAGGCGGGTGCGGCTCGGCTGCGTCAATATGCGCCCGCACCGGAGGGCAGCAAACAGGCTGCAGCGCTGCTGGCGCTGGCCGGGCTGAGCGATGCGCACGCGATGAACGAACAGGTGCTGGCCAAGAACGGCGTGCAGGGGGTCTCTACGTTCTACGGCTATTACATGCTGGAGGCGATGGCCAAGGCGGGGGATGTGCAACGCGGCATTGATACCGTTCGCGATTACTGGGGTGGCATGCTCGACATGGGCGCGACCAGCTTCTGGGAGGATTTCAACGTCGCTTGGACCAATAACGCGTTCCGCATCGACGAACTGCCGGTTGCCGGAAAGAAGGACGTTCACGGAGATTACGGCGAGTTCTGCTATAAGGGCTTTCGGCACAGTCTCTGTCACGGCTGGTCGTCTGGCCCGGCGGCATGGCTCATCGGGCATGTTCTGGGCATTCAACCGCTGGACGTGGGATGTAAGACGGTGCGCGTAAAACCCTTCCTCGGCGACCTGAAGTGGGCCGAAGGCGGTTTTCCAACGCCGCTGGGCGTGGTCAAGGTGCGCCATGAGAGGCAGGCCGACGGCACGGTCAAGAGCGAGGTTTCCGCGCCGGAGGGCGTGACAATCGTAAGGGAGTGAGGACCCCGCGTTTGATGAGCAAAACGGATAAGGAACGAAGGTTATGAGGATCGGATTAGTGTTCGCGATGGTTTTGGCCGTCGGGATGGCGGCGGCGCGGGAGCGTGAGGGCTGGAACCTGGTTTGGGCCGACGAGTTCGATAGCCCGGGCCTGCCCGATCCGGCGAAGTGGACGTATGAGAAGGGGTTTGTCCGCAACCGCGAATCGCAGTATTACACGGAGGCGCGGAAGGAGAACGCGCGGGTGGAGAACGGCCACCTGATTATCGAGGGGCGCAAAGAGGAGTACCGTGGCAACGACGGAAAAGAGGCTCATTATACCGCCGCGAGCATCACGACCGAGGGCACGTTCGCTCTGACCTACGGCCGCGTTGAGGTGCGGGCAAAATTACCACGCGGACGAGGCATGTGGCCCGCAATCTGGATGCTGGGAACGGGCATCCGTGGGCAGGGCTGGCCCAAGTGCGGTGAAATCGATATCATGGAGGCCGTCGGTCATGAGCCGGAGAAAGTATTCGCCACGGTTCACTGGTTCGGGTATGACAAGGGCAAGCATGCCTCGTTCGGCGGCAACCTGCCTGGTCAAAAACCGTCGGATGACTTTCATGTCTACGCCGTGGAGTGGTTCGCGGACCGTATGGACTTCTATTACGACGCGACCAAGTATTTTACCTATCCTGTCGGGAAGGCCGGAGCGGACGACAAGAACCCGTTCCACAAGCCGCACTATCTGCTCATGAATTTGGCGATTGGCGGCGGCTGGGGCGGTCAGAAGGGAATTGACGATGCTGTTTTCCCTCAGCAGTATTTGATTGATTATGTGAGGATTTACAAGAAGAATTAGAGACTCAAACGCAGAATCTGGAAACGTTTCATCGGGGATTGGAACCAAGGGGGACGTATGCATGTTCGACTGATTGCGGGTGTTGCAATGTTGACGGCGGGGGTCTGGGCGGCTGCGCCGGAACAGGTTGTAAAGGTGATGTCGGGCGAGCTGAAAGAGGCGCGCGCGTCGTGGTGGGGTTTTGACAAGGAGGACGCTACTCGTGCGTTACAGGCCGCCATCAATTCGCGTGTGCCGCGGCTGATTGTGGACAACACCGGAGCCCCTTGGATTACGGATCGGCTGACCTGTGTGAGCGGTCAGGAGATCGTTTTCGAGAAGGGCGTCGAGGTGCTGGCCAAAAAGGGCGCGTTCACGGGTAAGTCGGACTCCCTCTTTTCTCTGACCGGCGTCACCAACGTGACCCTGCGCGGACCGGGCGCGACGCTGCGTATGCGCCGCGCGGACTATGATGCGCCGCCCTATTCCCATGCCGAGTGGCGGCACGTGCTGAACATCAAGAGCAGCGCGAATATCCAGGTGATCGGCCTGACGCTGGCGGAGAGCGGCGGCGATGGCATCTACTTGGGGAGTCTGCGTTCCGAGTGGCCGAACCGTGACATCCTTGTCAAGGATGTGGTGTGCGACCGAAACTACCGCCAGGGAATCAGCGTGATCTCGGCCGAAAACCTGCTGATCGAAAATACGGTGATGCGGGACACGGCGGGTACGGCACCCGCTGCCGGCATTGATTTTGAGCCTAACGCCAAGGGGGAGCGGCTCAAAAACTGCGTGATGCGCAACTGCGTGACCGAAAATAATCAGGGCGACGGTTACGCATTCTACCTGCCGAATCTGACCGGCGCGTCAGAGCCGGTCTCGATCCGGATCGAAAATTGCCGGTCTTCCGGAGACCGCTTGGCGGCGATGGTCATCACTGGTAATGCGAAGGAAGAAGCGGTGCGGGGCGGGATGACCTTTGCCGAATGCCGGTTCGAGAAGGCGCAGCGGAACGGCGTGATGGTGGGGCGCAAGCCCGCCTTCGGCATGGCGCTGGCCTTCGATCGGTGTGTGATCGCTGGGTGCGCGGCGGGCACAAACGTATTCCCCGATATTCTCCTGTCGAACCGTATCGGGGATGAGTGGCCGATGGGGGGCATTCGGCTGGACCGTCTGACGGTCCAGCAACCGGTGGCGCGTCCGTGGCTGAAGTGCCAGAACAACGCGATTGACTCCGAGGCGTTGACCGCTATAACAGGCTCGGTCACGGTGGAACAGGGCGGTGCGCGGCAGGAAATCGCTCTGACGCCGGTGTGGCTGAAGGAAAAATTCCCGCCACGCTTCACCGTCCGGGTCCAGCGTGTGACGGGCGACCTCGCCAAGGCACGCGTGACGAATGTTGCCCAAGGCGTGCGGACGCTGTCTCCGTTGCGTTTGAGACACGGCGGTGCCTACGTCGTGTATGCGAAGGCGGGCGAGGAAGTTGTTTTGGCAGGACATCAGACGCAGGTCGGAAAATATGCGGCGGACACGAAGCCCCTCACGGTTCGTTCGCCAGGCGGAAAAGTCGTCATGAAGATACCGCTGCCTCCGTTCAAAGAGCGCGCGGAGATCCGCTTCAGACCTGACGCCACCGGATTCTACACGCTGGAAGTGGAGGTGGGTGGCAACGCTTTCGTGTTGTTGGAGGCGAACGTGCCGGTGGCTTTCGACACGACCAAAAATGCGGTCTCGCTGATCGCCAGCACAGGGACTTTGTTTGCGTCGCTGCCGCAGGGGACGGGCTTGTTCGCGTTCGGCCTGGCGGGCGAGGGCGACGGCGAAGCCGTGAAAGCGACGGTCGTCGATCCTTCTGGCAAGGTGGCTTGGACGAAAGACGCCATCACCCAGATGGAACGCTTTACGGCAACGGAGGGGCAGGGTGTGTCGGGTGGTTTGTGGCAGGTGAAGGTCGAGCGGCCAAGTAGGGGCGCTTTCGAAGATTTTCATGTCGAGTTACTGGGTGTGCCCGGCTATCTGTTTCTGAGCCGCGAAAGATACTGGTCTTTTTAACCGCTTTCTTGCCGCTGAACTTCAACTCAAACACATCGCACCCTGCGCCCGTTGCGTCAAAGGAAAACGACACCGAAATTCGGTGCCGTTTTCGTTTGGCGCTTGATAAATGAAGCGGGAGGGGGTTCAAGGGGGAGGGCGGCAGCCCGCCCC
>JAEAMG010000782.1_pt1 | contig 31315 bp, 20 predicted proteins | sample 8958741 | NCBI WGS metagenome assembly JAEAMG01 (sample SAMN16933256, study PRJNA681125) | bioreactor sludge metagenome | isolation source: anaerobic bioreactor treating anionic surfactant - SDBS | place: India: Bengaluru | collected 2019-02-28 | reverse complement strand
CCCCCCCCCCCCCCCCCCCCCCCCCCCCCCCCCCCCCCCCCCCCCCCCCCCCCCTGGTAAGGTCAAGCGGGCTCAGACGCCAGAGATCATCTCTTGTCCTGCTGGCGCTGGACCCGCCTCCGACACCGGCATCGCCGATCGGTCGGTCGACGCGATCAGTTAAGACGACCACGGCTTGCGGTCACAGACAGCGAAGCAGCGTGCCTCTGCTGGGACCCGTGTCGAGCGTCGCCGGTTCGGAAGAATCCGCCGCATACCCCGTAAGGGAAAGCGCCGCGCCGGGCACGCTTAGCCGTTCCAGCCGCGACTGCGTGTTCAACGGCACGGAAATGCCGGACGAGGCTTCGGAGTCAGGCGTCAGGCCGGAGGCCATCGCTTCAACGGTGTAAGGTTGGGTCCAAGCCGTCTGGACAGCAGGATAGAAATTGCGCGTGAATTTCCCCGGCACGCTGGACTCGATCCGGGCCCGAACATACAGGTCGTCCGCCGTCATCTGGTACGACGCTTCTATCCCCTCCACGATGTGGACAGTCCGCCCGATATCATCCGAATAAACGGGAATCGTCCGGGCGGGCTTGGCTCCGTCGGCGGGAGATTCGACAAGGCTTACTGCTGGATCAAAATTACGACGGGTCGTGACGAAAAGAATGCGGTAGGTCACGCCGGGGACGGCCCTTACCTTCACCGACAGCCTTCTTTCCGCAACATTAAACGCGACCTCCTCCAGCAAGACGCCGCACGTGGCGTAGAAGTCCCCGGAGTGCATGGCGGCGGTGATCCCTTCCGGAGTCAGCTCCGCGCTGCGCACCTCCACCCATGCGCTGCCGAAACCGTCCGCGAAGTTCATGGCGGGCGGAACATAGTTATGAGCGTCGTCCGTGCCGAGCGCATAAAGGAGCGGTTTCCCCGCCAGTAACCGGAAGGCGTTGACGCTGTCCCAAAACTTCTCGACCGTATAGCTCAGCGCATCGGGGTGCGGCGCATAGGAGGAGCCGCCGTTGCAGATCTCAAAGAAGCGGATCTCCGGCCGGTCGATCAGGTTTTGCGGTAAGATGTCGCAATAGACCCAGAACGGGTGGTTGACCGCAAGGGTGTAGCGCTGCGGAGCGACCCCTGCCGCCGCGATCTGGGCCGCATTGTTGCCGATCATCTGGCTGACCGAGTAGGCGGCGTTCACGGCGCAGGGAAGTTCCTCCGGAATATTCATGGCATTCATGTGCAACTGAACGCCCTGAACGGTCTGGGTGATCTCCATGCCCGGCATCATCAGAAAGGCCCCTGACGCGTCAAAGCGAGCTTTGACCTCCGCATAGGTTTTGATCCGAACGCTGGTGACGCCGTCTTGTGTCTTGGTCTCCACCTCGTTACCGAAAGCTTGGACATAGGCATCAAAGCGGTCTTGAGGGACGCCACCTGATCCCGTCACCGTCCGCCATTTGTCCCGATTCGCGAACACATTGTGCTCGGTGAGCGCGAGAAAGTTGTATCCCGCCTGCTTGTACATGTCCACGGCCTGTTCGGGGAAGGCGTTGCCGTCCGACCAGTACGAGTGCATATGCATCTGGCCGCGGTACCACTGCGGAAGCGCGCCCGACGGTCCGACCCCGCGCGATGATGACGCGCCCCACGCACGACGGCCTAAAAACAACGGCACAGCCCCCAGCGCCCTCAAGAAATCACGCCGTTTCATTCGGCAGCTCTCCCGCTTCCCTTGGATCGACTGTGAAGCGTCCATCAGGGTGTCTGCTCCCACGGCACGAGCGCCAGGCGGAACCCGATCGAAAAACTCGGACCGGTATACATCCGATAACCGGACCGCGGATCGCGCTGTCCGTCATACGCGCCACCTTTCCTGACGCGGCCATCGTTGTTTCCCGTTCCCCAGGTCCGCGTTATCGGACCGGTCGGCTCGGTCACCGCCACCGTGCCGAGATAGTTCGTGTACCAGTCGCGCACGTTCTCGTTCACATTCCCGAGCATATCATACAGGCCCCACGCGTTGGGCTGCTTCTCCCCGACCCGGTGGTGCCGCCGCGTGTTGGGGTCGTTGACGCCGAGCGTCGCGCCCGAGTTGAACGCGTCCCACGCGATCGGCAGACGGTTCGTGCAGAGCGCGGTCGTGGTGGTCAGCTCCAGACCGTTGTTGAGCGCGGTCTGCGTGCCGGCCCGGCAGGCGTACTCCCACTGCGCCTCGGTCGGCAGATCGAAGCGCAGTCCGGTCTTTTGCCGCAACGCGCCCACAAAGGTGTTAGTCGCGACCGTGTCCCCGGCTTGCGGCCACGTGCCGCCGCGGATGGTGTCATAGGTGATATTCTCAACCGGCCGCAGCGGCTTATCGTACTGCCCGGACGAATTCAGGTTCCCCGCAGGGGAGGCGTTCATGACGCGCATCCACTGGCCCTGCGTCACCTCGAAAACCCCGATGTAGAAGTCGTTGGTCAGTGTGACCTCGTGCCAATCCTCGTTAAACTGGTGCCACACCTCCGAGCTCGGCGAGCCCATCCAGAACGTGCCCTTGTCTATGCGCCGCAGGACCAGCAGGTTTGAACGATAGACGTCGTTCGAGAGGCCGCCGTACGGCAGCGCTTCGGCGCTGGGGTACGCCAGCACCCGGACCCTGTTTGTGTAGAACGCGTAGCCCAGGTCCAGCACCAGATAGCGCGGCGGGTTTTCCGGCGACCACGCCGCAACCTTGGCGCGCGCCTCGGCGACACTCTGTCCCGGCCAATCCTCGCCCGCGTTCCAGACGATGTGCCGCTCGTTCGCGTCGTCCGCCGCGATCAGGGCCGACACGTCGCCAGCCAGGCGGGTCACGTAGCGATCCGGAATTTTCACGCCCGCCCACGCCGGTGCCGTCAAGCTATTGGTCTCGATCGACAAGGTGATGTAGGCGTCGCCGCCGGTCAGCCGGTAGTAGATGTCCACCGTGTACGAGTCCGGCCGAGGCACCATACGCACGTCCGTCACCTGCGGGGCAGCCTGCGTTGCCAGCGTAGCCAAGCCCAGCAAAAGCCCTGCAGACAACATTTTTTTCATTAGGCTCGTCATCTTTTTCGCCTTTCTTAAAACACTTTGATCAACAGCCCGACAAAAGGACCGGTGTTGAGTTGGAACACCTCGGACCAGGCGGCGAAGAGGCCAGTCAGGTCGAGCGGCTCAGAAGCACTCGCGGGGAGGCTTTGGACGTTCTGTAGGCTCAACGCAACCGAAAGGGTCGAGGAGCCTTCCGCTGCCGCAGCCATCTCCGGGCTGGCTGAGGCAATGCCAGCGGAGAAGACGGCCGAGAGACAGCACACGCAAAAGCGATTCCGTAGTATTTTCATGTGTCACTCCTTTCAATTCGCCGGCGTCCCTTCCAACGGCAGCGCGAGCCGGAAACCGGTGTTGTTGACCGAGACCGTCTCACCAATCGAATAACGGACTGCGGAGCGGGGATCAGCCTGATTGTTGAACCCGCCGCCTTTTCGGACGCGGGATGTTCCCGTCGTTCCGCCGACGGGGTCGATGGCCCAGCCGTAACCGAGCGAGACCGTGAAGCGGTCGCGCACGATCTCGCAGACGTTGCCGATCATGTCGTAGAGGCCCCACGCGTTGGGCTGCTTCATGCCGACACGGTGGTGCTGGTTGGTCGAGTTGAAGTAATCCCACGCGATCGGGTTGCGGTTGGGGCAGAGCTGGGTGGTGGTTGTCAGATTCAACCCGTTGTGGAGCGAGGTCAGCGTACCTGCCCGGCAGGCGCACTCCCACTGGGCTTCGGTCGGCAGATCGAAGCGGTGCCCTCCGCTTTTCGCACGTATCCGCCCGATGAACGAGTTCGCGTCTACGGCGTCGTCAACCAGTGGCCAAGTGCCGCCCCGGACACCCCCAAATGTGACAGATTCGACCGGACGGTATGCCGGCGGTGCGGCGGTGCCACCGGTGTTGGCGGAGGGAGAGGTGTTCATCACCCGCTGCCACTGCCCCTGCGTCACTTCAAAAACCCCGATAAAAAAGTCGTGCGTGAGCGAAACGAGGTGGAGCCGCTCCTTGGCGCCGCTGGCCCCTTCAGAAATGGACTTGCCCAGCTCGTTCGTGGGCGAGCCCATGTAGAAACAACCGTTCGGAATCCGCCGCATCACCAGCTTGTTCGTCCGATAGATATCGTTGGTCAACCCACCGTCCGGCAGAGCTTCCTCACTGAGATAGACCCGATGCGGGAAGGTCGCATTCGCGTCGTAGGCCGCGCCCAAGTCCAGCACGAGATATGGCGGCGGGTTGTCCGCCGTCCATGCTTCGATCTTGGCGCGCGCCCCGTCGACCTTGTGGTCAGGCCAGTCGGCACGCGCGTCCCAGACGAGGTGTTTCTCGTTCACCGCGTCCGCCGAAACCAGTACCGACACGTCGCCGGACACGCTTTTAACAAACCGATCCGGAATCTTGACGCCTGACCAAGCCGGAGCAATGGCGGCATTCGTCTCGATGCTCACAGTGATGTAGGCGTTGGTGCCCGTGAGCCTGTAATAGATGTCCACCTTGCGCGAATTCTGGCGGGGCACCAGCCGCACACCGCTCACCTGCGGGCCAGCGAAGACGGCTCCGGCAACGAGGGACGTCACCAACCCGATCAGACAACTTCTTTTTATCCGTGTCATGTTCACATCCTTTCGCAAGTGCGTCCGTGTCAGTTTTCGGGAGGCACAGGGGTTCCCTCTAACGGACGAATCGCAACCCTGACGCCCACCGCGCCGCCGGCAGCAAAGATACCGCGGTAACCGGAACGAGGATCGACCTTGCCGTTCAGGGCGCCGCCTTTCTGAACACGGTTGGTGCCTGTCAGCGAGCCGACAGGGTCAATCACGCTCGTGTTCCCGAGCTGATCCAGATACCGGTCTCGCACCACCTCGTAGACATTGCCGATCATGTCGTACACCCCCCAAGCGTTCGGTAGTTTCTCGCCGACCCGGTGATGAGCGTTGCCGGAGTTCCAGAAGTCCCAAGCGATTTCGGCACGGTTGGGGCAGGGATTGGTCGTCGAGGTCAGGTCCTTGCCGTTGTGGAGCGCGGTTTGGGTGCCGGCCCGGCAGGCATACTCCCATTGTGCCTCAGTGGGCAGATCAAACGCGAAGGCGTTGGCGCAGCGGCTACGAAGCGTGCCGATAAACGAACCAGCGGCGATGACGTCGTTGGTGTCCGGCCACGAGCCGCCACGCAGGTTATCGTACGTCTCGCTGTCCACCGGATTTGTCAGAAGGGCTGTGGGAGACGCGACCTTGAGCCGCCGCCATTGCCCTTTTGTGAATTCGAACACGCCCATGTAAAAGGCATGAGAGATCGTGACCTGGTGCTGATTCTCGTTCGGGTTTCGGCCCAATTCGCCCCAAGGCGACCCCATCACGAATGCACCCGAATCAATCCGCCGCATCACCAGAAGACTGGTCCTGTAAAGATCGTTCGTCAGTCCGCCGTGGGGCAGAGCCTCCGCGCTGGGGAAGCCTAACGCGGTGATGGTGTGTTGCGTGAAATAGTCGCCACCTTGTCCATCGCCCCCCAGATCGAAGACCAGATAGGGCGGTGGAAAGTTCGTGGCCCAGGCGGTGACGACCGCGCGCGCCTCGGCGACCTCAAGGCCCGGCAGTTCCGCGCCCGCGTTCCAGACGATGTGCTTGTCGTTCGCCGCGTCAGGCGTGATCTGGCGCGACACATCACCGCTCAGCAGGGTCACTCGCGAATCGGGGATCTTGACACCGGCCCAATTTGGATCAGCTAAGGCGTTGGTTTCAATGCTCACCGTGATGTAGGCATTCTCGCCGGTCAGCCTGTAGAAGATGTCCACCGACCTCGAGTCCGCCCGCTGAACCAGCCTCACATTGCTTACCACGGGTGCCGCGCAAACGGTTCCCGCGACCAGCAGTATCGCCGCCCGTCCGACCACAGTCGAGAACGTCATCTTCATTGCACCCCTCCTTTAAACGGCACGCGGCAAGTGTGTCCATGCTCCGTCGTCATGCAGACCTCCTCATCAAAACCGTCGTCGTTCGTAAAACCGCCTAACCGCATGTCGTTGGACTGCTTACCATACTCTATTAAAAATATGACACGATTCTCGTACCCTGTCAACAGCATCGTTTTGTAACTTACCCCGGTTTTTCAACAGGCAACGGAAAAATTGAGTCACATCCACGGGGCCATTAAAAGGGTGCCAATACGGCCAGTCGGGATGCGGTGTCGCGGCATACCCGACAAACCGCCCAGCCGGTCCATGCCGTCAGACGCACGCTGGAATCCCACAAATTCTGCCGAAGTGCCGACTTATCTTATCGCCTTTGTCGGGTTGCAAGGCACGGGCACACTGTACATCCTGAAGTTTCGGACAGGCTGACACGCTTCGGAAGCTAAAACAGTAGCGGACCCTTCATATTCATCCTGTCCAAAAACCGGCTACAGGTTTTCCGAAACTGCCTGTGTGTGGAATGCCGATGCTCCGTTCTGCACCTCCCCCACACTTATTTCCTCGGCTCCACGTTCCAAACCGTCAGCGCGCACAGCAGCGACAAGGCGGACGCCCCGATCCAGAACAGCGCGATGTAGTCGATCTCACACGTCCGTCCGCCGATCGAAAACACCGTGTGCGCGAACTCGTACACCTTCTTGCCGCCCTCGACCGAACCCTGCGACTTGATCAGATAGCCGCTGACAATGTCCTGTATCCCCGCGCCCAGATATGAGGCGATGCCCACCACCCCCAGCGCTGCTCCCGCCGCGTTTTTAGGCGCCACATCCACGGCCATCAACCCGCCCAGAAAACAGAACAACACGCCGATCGACGTCCCGAACAGCACCATCGCCAGCACGTCCACGCTCTTGTGCGCGCCCGGCACCAAAAGGAAGAGGCAGAGCGCGACGGTATTCATCACGCCGAAGATCAGCGCCGGAACATTGCGCCGTCCCCCGAACAGCTTATCTGAGAGCACCCCGGAGAGAAGCGTGCCCGCCAGGCCGCAGACCGCGTTGACGGAGATGATGGAACTGGCCTCAAGGTTGGTGTACCCCTTCTTCATTTCGAGAAAATAAATGCCCCAGCTGTTGATCGCGTAACGGGACACGTAAATGAAAGCGCTGGATAGCGCGATCATCCACACCGCCCAATTGGTCAGCACCGCCTTCTGCCCGGCGCCCACCGACGTGTGCTCCTTGACTTGTTCCGGAGGAAGGACCTCCCCCGACCAGTCGGCGATCGACGGCAGCCCCCGGCTTTGCGGGCTGTCTCGGTAAAAGATCCAAGCCAGCGCCACGCCGACAAAACCGAACAGTGACGCGCCGACAAAACCCCACTGCCAGCCGAAAGACGTGACGACCAGCGATGTCAGGACAAACGTCAAGGCCTCGCCGAGATTGTGGCTCGTACACCAGATGCCGTAGTACGTTCCCCGCTCCCGGTTATTGAACCAGCGCGCCAGTCCCACGACGCTCGCGGGCGCGCCCATGGACTGCGCATAACCGTTAATCCCCCACAGCGCGGCGAACAGCAGCGCGGGCATGCGGAAGCCGAGCGCGAAGTTCGCCAGCGCCGAAACAAACAGTCCGAAAGCCATGAATTTGCGGATGTCGCAACGGTCAGCGAGAAAACCGTTGACGCATTTGCCAACCGCATAGGCGAAGAAAAGTGCCGACCCGATATATCCCAACTGTTCCGTGGTGAGGTAACCCGAATCCACCAGCGGCTTTTTCATCACGTTCAGGCTCAGGCGGCAGACATAATAGAGTCCGTAAACGACCACCATCACGAACACCGCATACTGTCGGCTTCTGCGGTAAACAGGCGCGAGTTCCGCCCGCGTTCCCGAGACTGTACAATGCGGCGCAGGTTTAAAGAACGACAGTATTTTCATCGGTTATCCTGTACTACGTTGTTTGCCTGAACATCCGACATTCCGCACTCAGCGTTTTCGGCGATTTTCCCTGTGGCCACAATATCCACACCTGTTCCACACACATCCTTCACGATCACCTCCCCTATTTCTACCGGCGGCACGGCCTGCGCCGCATGGATCGCCTTCAGGCAATCGAAGATCCGCTCTTTCGGCACCGGCCGCGTCGTCTTCACGCTCAGCGGCGCGCGCCGTTCCCGCACGCAGACCAGCGATGTCACCATGCGCATCGGGCACACGCACTCTTGCCGCGCGTAGACCGCGCCACGCCCGCACCCCGCGCCGTCCACCTCCTTCACCTGACCGCTCTCCATCCGAACGTTTAACCGGCACCCCATCGGGCATCCGATGCAGGTAATCGTCTTCACGCTCATTTCTCCACCCCCACCGTCAGTTCCCTTGCCTCTCCGAACCGGGCGAAAAGGGCCTTCTGCAGCGTCAGCCTCACCATTTCGCCCGGGGTCAGGATGCGGTGCTTTTTACGCGAGACCTCCTCGCCATCGATCCTCACCACAACGGCGGCATCCCGAAAAACAGACGTCGGACGAAACATCAGCGAAAGGTCACTTTCCACGCGCCCGGCGTCAATCGATTGCGGCACCAGCCCGCGTACTCCTTCACCGTCGCGCACGCGCATCGTCGCAGCACGCGCCGAGTTTTCCGACCGCGCGAAGGACGCGGCATGCCGCCCGGCCTGAGCGGACTCGAGCGTAACATAATCCACCAGATCGTGGACATGCAAAACGTTTCCGCAGGCGAAGACGCCGGGAGCACTGGTCTGCAACGATTCATCCACCGTGGGCCCCGCCGTGGCGGGCGAGAGCTCGACTCCCGCCGTTTTCGAGAGTTCGTTCTCGGGGATCAGCCCGACTGAAAGCAAGAGCGTGTCACACTCGAAAAGCTGCTCCGTGCCGGGAACAGGACGGCGTTGCGCGTCTACCTGCGCGACGGACACGCCCTCCACCCGTTCGCGTCCGTGGACCTCCACGACCGTGTGGCTGAGCAGCAGCGGGATGTTGAAATCGTCGAGGCACTGCACCACATTGCGCGTGAGCCCGCTGGAGTAGGGCATCAGTTCCACGCACGCCAACACCTTTGCGCCTTCGAACGTCATGCGCCGCGCCATAATGAGGCCAATGTCGCCCGAGCCCAGAATAACGACGCGCCGGCCCGGCAGCCAGCCATCCAAATTGACAAACCGTTGCGCTGTGCCCGCCGTATAGACGCCCGCAGGCCGCCACCCGGGGATCATCAAGGCCCCGCGCGTGCGCTCCCGGCACCCCATGGCTAAGATGATCGCCTTGGCTCTGAACTGCTGCAGCCCGTGCTCCGGGCTCACGGCCGACACCACGCGGTCCCTCGTCACATCCAGCACCATCGTGCCGCACTTCACCGGGATCTTAAGTTCCGTCACTTGATCAATGAACCGCTGCGCGTACTCCGGCCCGGTCAGCTCCTCTTTGAAGATATGCAGGCCAAACCCGGTGTGAATACACTGTTTGAGAATCCCGCCCAGCGTTTCGGCGCGTTCGAGCAGAAGCAAGTTTTCGCATCCTGCCTCGCGGGCCGCCACCGCCGCGGCCAAGCCGGCGGGCCCCCCGCCGATGATTAGCACATCGATGTCAGTCATGGTTTCCGAAGCCTCGCCCGCATTCTGCGCGATCAGCGCGTTTGACACGATGACATGATTCACACGACGGGGACAGCGGAGCCGAAAGGCCCGTCTTAACCAACAGATGAGACCCGCCTCCGAACTTCGTGATCTGTTCCGGCTCCAGCCCCAGCTCTTCGCACAGGATCGCGATGATACGCGGGGTACAGAAACCGCCTTGGCAGCGGCCCATGCCCGCGCGAGTGCGGCGCTTGACTCCGTCCAACGTCCGCGCACCGATGCGGCAGCGGATTGCCGCGCGGATCTCTGCCTCGGAAACGGTTTCGCAGCGGCAAACGATCTTCCCGTAAGCGGGATCACGTGCGATCGCGGCCGCGCGTTCCGCCGCGCTCATGGTTCGGAAGACCTGCCAGTGTCCCGACCCGCACACAAAGTCCTTTTTTTTCTTCGCACACAATTTATCGGTAATCCGCTCTGCGAGCCAGATGCCCAGCGCGGGTGCCGCGGTGAGCCCCGGAGACTCGATCGCCGCCGCGTTAAAAAAGCCCGGAGCATCCGGCGTTTCACCCAACACAAAGTCGCCGCGGTCACCATGCGCACGCAAACCCGCAAAGGTCGAAATCACCCCGCTCACCGGGAAGCCGTTCCAAACCCGGTTCGCCGATTGGCGGATCTTCTCAAGTCCCGTCGCCGTGGTACGCGTATCCGTTTTGTTCTCGAGATCCTCAGCGGTCGGCCCGACGATCAGCGTGCCATCAACCGTCGGCGAGACCAGAACGCCTTTTCCCATGGGAGTCGGCACCTGAAAAACTGTGGCGTGAAAAGTATCCGCGTAGGTTTTGTCGATCATCAGATACTCGCCGCGGCGCGGCATGATGGTCAGCTTCGCCGCGCTGACTTGATTGTTCAGGACATCCGCATACAGTCCGGCGGCGTTCACCACCGTCCTTGTTTCGAGGGTACGCCCATCCTCCGTTCCGACGCTCCAGCCGCCGCTGGCGTTTCGCTTAACAGAGCTCACGCCTCGATTGAAAAGGAAGCAAACGCCGTTTGCGCAGGCGTTTTCGGCGAGGCGGAAAGTGAGCTCGTAAGGGCAGCAGATGCCTCCCGTGGGCGCGACTAGCGCCGCGCAGACGTCACGCCCGATTGAAGGTTCCAGCGCGCGCACTTCGGTTTGTCCTGCAATCCGCAGTCCGGGCACGCCGTTTTTCTCGCCGTTGGCCGCCAGTTCCTCCAGTTTGGGCATCTCCTCAGAAGAAAAGGCCACGACCAGCGACGTGTTGCGCCGAAAAGGCACCTCCAGTTCGCGGCACCACGATTCAAACAGCCCGTTTCCCCACACGTTGAAGCGTGCCTTGCACGTACCGGGCTTGGCGTCAAATCCCGCATGGACGATGGCGCTGTTTGACTTGGTTGCGCCCTCCGCCACATCGCAGGATTTCTCAAGCACGACCACACGCAAATCAAACCTGGAGAGTTCGCGTGCAACCGCGCAACCGACCACACCCGCACCGATGACGACCACGTCGGTCATGCGAGGTCCCCCAGCGTTTCGACGACGATTGCCGGCGGTTTTCCGCTATAAACGGCCAGGCTCTTCCGTGTCGTCTCGCCGGAAAGAACGCAGACAAAATCAGCACCCGCGCTGTCGGCCATCGCCTTGTCGGTATAGAGCCGGTCCCCAACCACCGCTATCTGTTCCGGCGCGTAGCGGCGGAATACGGGCGCGAGCAACGAGGGAGATGGCTTGCCGAAAATAGGGCGATCATTCCACCGACATCGGGAACAGGGCCCTCTTCACTCGGACAGCACGCGTCGCCGTGCGTCGTCACGTAATCCATCGCCGGACTCGCATTCAGCAGGGCGGCCGCCCGGCGCAGCTTCTCGTAGGTCAGCTCGGTATCATAGGCGAAGGCGACCAATTGGTTCTCGCCCGGCGCAAAACCGAACCGCACCTGCGGCAGCCGTTCACACAGGTGACGGTGGACAAGGGTGTTGGCGACATCAAAAACCGACGTGTACCCTTTTTCGAGGATGTACTCCTCAAGGGTGACGAGAGGCGTCAGGATCTGTTCCTCGCTGACGGTGAGGCCCGAGCCGCGCAGCTTCTCAAGGTACGCCGCCGGCGTTTTCGAGGTGTTGTTGGTCAGGTAGAAAAAAGCATAGTCGTCCGCGTGCTCCTTCACGAAGCGGATCGCCGGCGCGATCGGTCGGCTACCCATAAAAAGGGTTCCGTCAAGGTCGCACACAAATGCCTTTTTCGCGTGCAGTTCAAAAGGGAGGCAGGGCTTCATCTCTGTTTCACTCCGTTCCGTTGCGCGGGCGCCGGTCCGCGCCCCCGGCGGCCAAGTCGGTGCCGCGCGCCTCGAACAGCGCGCGGATTTGCGCGGCCGAGAGCGGCTCCTCGTACACGCGCACGTCGTCAGCCGCGCCGCGTCCCTTCATGTTGCCGCGGTTTCCGCCACCGACGGCGAACGCCCCGCCAGGCGCCACCCAGGCGCCGATGGGCGCGCTGGCCCGCTCGGCTCCGTCGACGTACAGCCGAGCCACGTTTGAGCCGACGCTGTCCCACGCGAGCGCGAGGTGGTGCCAGCGCCCGGTCCCGCCCAGCGCGCGCAAGTCGCAGGAGACCTCTCCCGCCCCCTTGCCCATCCTGAACCGCAACCGACCGCTCTTGTTGATCCACATCTCCCAAAGGTCGGGGCTGCGGGCGTTGTCGAACACCGTATTGAAATCGTAGAACGCGTCGGGCCGGTACCACAGCGAGAGCGTCCCGCACTCCGGCAGCGGGTAGGCGATGCTCGCGACACCGTTCGTGCCGTCCAGCGCGAGCGCCTGCCCGCAGACGCCCGCCACATAAGCGGGCTGGCCCGCAAGCTCCGCGTTAAACAGCGGCCCGCCGCTGCCGCAGTTGGCCGGCGCGCCATCGAACGCCAAGCGGATGACCGGCGGCCCCTTGGGGCGCGGCTTCAGCAGCGCCGCCAGCGCGCCGCCGCAGTCGCTCGTGATCGTCTCCACACCCATCGCGGCCAGCTCCGCCGAGCGGCGCGCACGGTTGACCGTCCACACATGGAAACTGAGCCCGGCCGCCTTCACCGTATCCACAAAGTCCGGGATAACGCTTGCGGAATCCTGCGCGTCGACACCCGACGCCCCGCAAGCTTTCGCGGCCGCGACGACCGCCGCGGCGGTCGGGCCCGGCGTCCCGTTCTTTTTGGGTCCCGTGCCCGTCAGCCAATAGGCGCGATGGGCCGGGAACCGCTCGCGCACCGCGGCCACGACGTTTGTGCTGAAGCAGATGAAGACCACCCTCTCCGGCGTGGCCTTGGGCTCGGCGGCCATCACCTCGGCCAGCCGCGGAACAATCTCTACGCCGCATTTGATCTCGACGTAGATCTCGAAGCGTTCGTGCGCCAGTGACAGCGCCTCCGCCAGCGTCGGCATGCGCTCGCCAGCGTACTTCGGATCTTTCCACGCACCCGCGTCCAGCGCGCGCAACTCGGCGAGCGTGGCGTCGCGAGGCTTCACGTCCAGCCCGCCCGTGCGCTTCGCCGTGGTGTCGTGAAGGCAGACGATTTCGTTGTCTTTCGTCAGGTACACATCGCACTCGAATCCGTCGGCCCCTCTTTTCACGGCCTCCCGGAAAGCAACCATGGTGTTCTCCGGCGCGAGCAGCGATTCGCCGCGGTGCGAAATGAAACGGACGCGGGGCACGTCGGCCCAAGCATATGACCATCCGGCCATCAGCAGCAGTGCAGCCAACGTTCGCCCATTGATACGTGCGTTTCTATTTGATGTCTTCATTGAATCCTCATGACCGTTCCCACGGACGGCAAGCGCGTGAGCAGCAGAATCTCTTCCGCCGTCAGCGCGCGGTTGAATATGCGAACCTCATCCCACAGGCCGCTGCCCGGCGTGTTGCCGGCGTGGCCCCCCAGATACACGGTGCTGCCCGGAGCGACCCAGCCAGCGCCGAGCGGGTCGTTCGCCCGCTCGATGCCGTCGATGTAGAGCCGAACCCTATCGGCCGCGCGATTCCAAGTGACGGCGATGTGATACCAATGGTTCGGCCCTCTCAGGTTATCCAGATCGAACCGGACGTCGCCCGAGCCGTCGCTCTTGACCCGAAAGGCCAACACGCCCGTGTTATAGATCCACATCTCCCACCAGTCCTGATTGGCCGAGTTATCGAACACCGACTGGTAGTTGTACCACGGCCCGCGCGCGTAATACCATAGCGCGAGGGTCCCTTCCTCTGCCAGTGTGCACGGAATCGCCGCATTGTTGGTCGCGCCGTTCGGGCCGATGGCCGAGAGCGCCAGCCCGATCCGCCCTTTCGCGAACGCCGGCATGCCGGAAAGCGCCGCCCCGTTGTCGCCTCCAGCCCGGTCCGCCGCCGTTCCGTCGAGCGGCAGGTAGACCGATTCGTTGTGCGCTTGAAACACCGCGCGGACTTGAGACGCCGAGAGCGCCGCGCCGTACACCCGCACCTCGTCCACCACGCCCCGGCCTTTCATGTTTCCCGCGTTGCCGCCTCCCAGATAGAAGGCCGCCCCCGGCGCGGCCCAGGCGGTGAGCGCGTCGTCTGCGCGCGCGATGCCGTTGACATACAGCACCACATTACTGGCGGCCTTGTCCCACGTCAGGGCAACGTGACACCAGTGGTTCGAGCCGTTCAGGTTGTGCAGGTCGTACGCCACATCGCCCGAGCCGTCGGTGTTGACCCGAAACCGCAGCCGCCCGTCCTTGTAGATCCACGCCTCCCACTTGTTCGGATCCGCCGGATTGTCGAAAATGCAGTTGTAGTCGTAAAACGCGTCCGGCTTGAACCAGAGCGAGATCGTCCCCTGGTCGGAGAGCCTGCAGGGAGCACTCACGAAGTCGTCCACGCCGTCCAGCCGAAGCCCCTGACCGGCGATCCCGTTCGTGTACACCGGGGAACCGATGAGCGTCGCGTCGTAATAAGGCCCGCCGCCGCCGCAGTTCGACGGCGTGCCGTCGAACGACCAATGAAGCACCGGGACCGTGCTTGAAGCGGCCGCCCGATACGCCGCGAGCGCGGCGGCGCCGTCGCTGCTGATCGTCTCGACTCCCATCTCGGCAAGCGCCGCCGCCTGCGTCGCGACGTTGACTGTCCAGACGTGAAAGCTGAGCCCCGCCGCCTGCACCGCGCTCACGTAGGCGGGACTGATTGCGGCGGTGGCCTGCGCATCGATGCCCGCAGCGCCGCACCCCTTCGCCGCCGCGACCGCGGCGGCTGCGGTCGGCGTGACCGAGCCGTCCGTGTTCAGCTTCGTGTTCGTCAGCCAATAGGCGCGGTAATCCGGCAGCTGTTGGCGCAGCGTTTTGATGACGTTGGTGCTGAAAGCGAGGAACACCACGCGCTCGGGCGTGGCGTCGGGCTCGGCCGCCAGCACTTCCGACAGGCGCGGCAGGATCTCGACGCCGCACTTGATCTCCACGTAGATTTCGAAGCCGTCGCGCGCCAGAGACAACGTTTCGGCGAGTGTCGGAATGCGCTCGCCCGCGAACTTCGCCCCTTTCCATGAACCCGCGTCCAGCGCGCGGAGCTGTGCAAGCGTCGACGCGGCGACCGTCAGGTTAGTGCCGGTCGTTCGCGTGGTCGTGGCGTCGTGGATACAGACGATCTCGTTATCCGCCGTCAGGTAAATGTCACACTCGAAGCCGGCGGTCTGCCGATCGACAGCCAGCTGAAAAGCCGCCAGCGTGTTCTCCGGCGCGTCGAGCGACTCCCCCCGGTGCGCGATGAAGCGGGCCGAGGAGACGTCGCCCAGCAATGTCAGGCTGCCGCCCGCAAGCAGCAGGGCGAGCAGCGCCGACCGTCGGAAAAACAGAGTGTTCATGAAATCCTTGCCGCGCTAGAGCACCATGATGATCGTTCCGCTCGGAGGAGGAGGAGGAGGAATGACCGTCAACTCGGCGATTTCCTCGGCCGTCAAGGCGCGGTCGTACACCCGGACCTCGTCCCAGATCCCATTGCCCTTGGTGTTGCCCGCGTGTCCGCCCGCGAGATTTAAGGTCGAATTGGGATTGACCCAACCTGCGTCGGTGAGCGCGACGCTCTGCCGCAGGACGCCATCGACGTAGAGCCGCGTCTGCCGCGCCGCGCGGTCCCAGACATACGCGATATGGTACCAGTTGTTCGGCCCTCGCAGATTGTCCAGGTCGTAAACGACCATGCCGCCGTCGGCCAGATTGCTGACCCGGCAGGCGAGTCGTCCGTCGCTGTAGATCCAGCTCTCCCAGTGTTCCTGAAAGACCGTATTGTCGAACACCGTCTGGTAGTTATACCACGGGCCGCGCGCGTAGTACCACAGCGCGATCGTTCCGACGCTCGCTCCCAACGCGTTCGAGATGGACGCGTTGTCGCCCGTGCTGCCGCCTCTGCAACTCAACCCTTTGAGGAATCCGCCTTGGGTTTTCACATACGTGGGCGCGCCGCCCACCACCACCGCGTTGCTGTTTGCCACATCCACCGCCGTGCCGTCGAACGGCACATAGGCCACCAGCCCGCCGCGGCTTCCGAATTCGCTGTAGAGCTGGGCCACGCGGTTGGAAGAGAGCGGCGTTTCGAAGATCTGGAAGTCTGAGGCGATGCCCGTCCCGCTCGAGTTCCCCGCGTTCCCGCCTCCGATGAACACGTTCGTGCCCGCCACCGGCCAGGCGCTCCCGTTCGTGATCGCCGTGCGGCCCCGCTCGACGCCGTTCACGTACAGCACGACGTTGCTAGAGAGCGCGTCCCACGTCCCGACAATGTGATACCACCGATTGGAGTTGCCGCCCAAGTTGTAGCCGGCGGCCGGCGTCGATCTCGTCGGCCGGAAATAGAGCCCGCCGTCCTTGTCGATCCAGCACTCGTAATCGTTGGCGTCGCCGGAGTTGTCAAAAACCGAGTTGTAGTTGTACCAAAGGCCGGGCGCGTAATACCACAGCGCGATTGACCCCGACGCGGGCATCCGGTATGGGAGCGACACGAAGTCGTTTGTGCCGGCGAGCGCCAGCGCCTGGCCCCTGTTGTTCCAACCGTTCGTCCAGACCGGGGCCGGATCCCCACGCAAAGCCGCGTCGTACCTCGGCGCGCCCGTGCCGGCGTTCGTCACCGCCCCGTCCAGCGTGATCCGCACGACCGGCGCCTGGGTCGCGGTCTCCGCGTGGATGCTCTGAACCTGCTGCGCCGTCAATGCGTTGGTGTACACGCGCACCTCGTCCAGCACCCCTTCGCCGGGGTTGTTGCCGCTGTGTCCGCCGAAGTAGACGGTCTGGCCGGGCGTGACCCAGGACGTGATGTTGGCCGTTTGCCGCTCGACGCCGTTGACGTAGAAGCGCACGTGATTCGTCGCTGCGCTACGGTCCCAGGTGAGAGCGAAGTGGTACCAGGCGTTGGTGCCGTTGTGCAGGCTGTTCAGATTGTTGTGGGTGATGTCGCCCTGCCCGGACGCGAGCCGGAACCGGACGGCCGCGTCCGATTGGACCCACATCTCCCACCGGTTGGGGTCGACGCTGTTGTCGAAGACGGCGTTGTAGTTGAAGAAGCGCGAAGGCTTGTACCAGAAGGCAACCGTGCCCGCGTCGCCAAACGTGTGCGCGGCAGCCGCATAGCCCTCGCTGCCACCGAGGAAGCGCAGACCTCCGCCGTCGATGCCGTTCGTGAACACCACTGCGCCGGACACGATCGCGTCATACGCGTCCCCGCCGCTGCCGCAGTTCGTGGCCGAAGCGCCGTCGAAGGTCCAGCGGATGAAGGGTTCCTGTCCAAAAGCCGCCGTGGCGACCCACAGCACACCCGCCGCCAGTTTTGCCGATTTCATCATGAGGAGTCTCCTTAGTTAAGCAGCATTATCGTGCCGTTCTGAACAAGCTCCGCGCGGACCGTGTGCGCGACGTCATCGCGCGTGACGCGCAGCGCGTAGAGTCCGTCGGGATAGCCCGTGTTGCGGACCTTCCAGCCACTGAACCCGGTATTGCAGGTGCCGAAGGTCATGACAACAGCGGAGTACGGGAATCCGACGGGGTCGTCCGCCGTGCGCCCGAAGTCGATGAACCCGCCGCCCTCTGCGGCGAGCGTGCCGCTCACGGCCAGCACGTCGTTCGTGCTGCCGGGCAGCCCGCTGGCCGTGGTGTGACAGACGAAAGCCGCACCCGGCGCAAGCGTGAGGTTGGCGAGCGACAGCGTGGCGCCGGGCGTCGCGTTGCCGGGCATGCCGGGGCTGACCTGCGCGGCGACCCGCACCGTGCCATTGACGCACGTTCCGGCACCGCTCAGGCGCGGCACCGTCCGCACGGCGCCGTCTGCATCCAGCACGCCGTTGCTCGAAACCACGACGAGGTCGGGAACCGCGGCGGCGTGTGCCAAGCGCAGCACGCCCTGCTCAACGGTCACCGGCCCGGCGAAGGTGTTGGACGCAGACAGCGTCAGCGTGCCCGCGCCGCGCTTGGTCAGTCCGCCGTCAGGCAGCGCGCCGAGCGCGGGGTCATGCGCCAGCACCTGCGCGTTGGTGTAGATCGCGCCAGCGGCCAGGTACGACGTGTCGAAAATCGCGCCGTTGGTCGAAACCACGGCCTCGGTGAGCCCCTGCAGCACGCGCTGGGCGGCGTTCGAGCCCATGGGCTGATACACCCCGCCGTTGAAGTACACGTGCGACGCGCCGACGCTGCCCGCAACATGCGTGATGTTTTCCGCGCGCAGCGTGCCGCCGTGCAGGTTGAGCCAGGACTTCGAATCGGAGTTCGCCATCTTGAGGATCCACCGCTCGTTGAACGCGCCCCCGAAGAGATTCAGCGTGCCGGAGCAGGCCGGCTTCGGGTCGCCGCTGTTGTACCAGCCGAAGGTTGTCCCCTCGCTGGCGTGGGCGTGGTTGACGGAGCCGCCGTAGACGTTGATCGTGGCCATCGGCGGATTCGCGGCGTTGCCCTTGTGGTGGCCTAGGCGGAACTGGTTAGCCACGGAAAACGAGCCGCCATAGAGGTTAAGCACCGCCTTCGTGCTGTGCGCCTTCCAAATGGCGTCATAGGCCATCGTGAGGTAACCGACCGACATGTCGCCGTCGTAAATATTAAGCGTGCTGTACGTGCTCGTGCCGGTCTCGCGCTTGAAGTTCACGCCGAGGCCGAAATAGCCATTGACGGCGACGGTTCCGCCGATAACGTCCATTGACGCTTCGTGGGCGTAGTCGCCGAGGCCGCGGTCCTGCGAGCCGATGTCGAGTTCATCCTTGAAGATGAACGCCTGCCCCGGTCCGCCGACGACGAACTTGCCCTCGTCGATGAAACTGCGGGTGCTGCCACCCGAGGCGACGGCAGGCGCGTCGCCGTTGGCCGGCCAAACCGCCGTGCTGTTCGCGTCTCCGCCGGTCGAGGTCGTGAACTGGTTGGTGCCGGGGGAGGCGAGCCTCAGCGTGCCGGGCCCGAATTTGGCGAAGATGCCGTTCGTCAGGCTGGCCGGCCCCGTCAACGTCAGGTCGCTGTCTAGCCGGAGGATGGCGGGCCTGCCTGCCGTACCGGAAGCGAAGCGGAGGCCGAGGTCGGTCGCGGCGGCCGGGCCGGTGTAATGGAGCGTGCCGGGCCCGACCTGAAGGTTGTTCGCGGCGAAGGCCGGGGCGCCGAGCGCGGCGAGGTCGCTCACGCGAAGCGTGCCGGAGCGCACGTCGGTACCGCCGGTGTGCGCATTGGCATCGGAGAGCACCGTAAGGCCGCCTCCGGACGAGGCCGGATTCACCAGCAGCTTGCCGCTGCCGGAGACGGGCCCTGCCACCGTGAGCGTCGCGTTGGAGCGGGTTTCGAGACAGAATTCCTGATCGCCGCGCAGGGGCGAGACGATGGCGTGCGTGCCGGACAAGACGCTGATTTTGGGTGTGGTCTGGCACAGTTCGGCGAGCGTCAGTGCCCCGCCGCTGAGCGCGTAGCCCAGCCCGCCGCCGGACATCAGCGTGAGCTGCCCGAGCATCTTTTCGTCGGCGAGGGTGACTGGCACCGCCGCGCTGGCCGCGTTCGTGAAAAGCGCCTGCTGCGAGGCGAGGCTTGGAGGCACGGCGTTGGCGAGCCAGTTTCCGGACATCTCCCACGCGCCGCCGCTGGCTTGCGCGCCCCAGACAGCGGCGGCAGCGGCGGCTTGGTCGGAGATCGCCATCACGATGGCCTGCCAGCCGCTGTAGGGCCCGCCTGCGAGCGTCACCTTCTGAAACGTCGCCGAGCGGTTCGGGAAAAGGGAGCTGGTTTTGAACGTCGCCGCGTCGAGCGTCTGATCGGCTTTGCAAACCAGCACGGTGACGGCGCTGGCGGCCGGCATCGTCGGCGTGTAGCCGCCGTCGACGTGCCCCGAGACCTCGACGTCCGCCATGAGGCTCAGCGCGTTGGAGACCACGAGCGGCTGGGACTTGTTTGTCCCCGTCTCAAACGAGAGGTCCAGCGTGACGCGCCCCGTGCCGGCGCTGTTGGTGCCGGCCGTGAAGGCGTCCACGATCTGCACGGAGTCTTTGTTGCTGAGCCGCAGCGTCGCGCCTTCGCAGAGGACGACGCGGTTCTCCCAAAGCGCCTGCCGATCAATTCCCAGCACGCCCTCCTCCGCCGTCACCGGTCCCGTGAAGCTGTAGCGTTGTCCCGCGGCGAGCGGGCGGATAATCAGCAGGCCCGAACGTCCGCGCTTGACGATGCCGCCGTCGGGCGCGTCGCCGAGGGCGGCGTCGTGCCGCATGGCCTGCGAGATCTCGTAGGCGGGGTCGACGTCGGCCAAGAACGACGTGTCGATGATGAAGCCCCCGGCAGAGACCCAGGCGTTCGTGTGTCGGTCAAACGTCCGGTACACGGTGGACTGGCCACCGTAGATCGGCTGGAAGACGCCGCCGTTGAGCCAGACCTCCGAATTGCCGCCGCCGTCGGCCTTTTGGATGTCCCAAGCGCGGAGCACGCCGCCGTCGAAGCGGAAATAGGAGTCCGCGCCGTAGCGGGCCGTGCGGAAATCCTCTTGGAGAATCAGGCTGCCGCCGTTCATTTCGAACAGCACCGTCGCGGCGGGCACCAGGTTGTCGCCGAACCAGCTCGCGCCGAAATAGACCCATTTCGCCGAAAGCTCGCCGCCGTTGATCGTGACGCGGTTGGTGGGCGAGACGCCGCCGTGGTACGAAGGATAGAAGCCTCCGCTGAGACGCAGGACGCCGCCGTTGAGGACCATTTCTGGCTGGGTGTTCTGGGCCTGCTGGGTGCCGATGTAGGCCGCCGTGGTCGTGCGGTTGTCCCAGCCCATGATGAGCTCGCCGGAGACTGCGGTGTCGCCACCGTTGACGGTCAGGCGCGGATGCAGCGGCGCGGGCGCGGAGACGGGATCGCCGTTGGCCACGCCGATGTAGAGGTTGCCGGAGACCGAGGCCGCGCCGCCGTTGATTTCGAGCTCGCCGGTCACGGCCTCTCCCGGGCCGTTGGCGTTGCGCGCGCCGATGTGGAGGTGGCTGCCGACCGTCACGGTCTGGCCGGAGTCGCCCCAGGCGAGCTTGCCTTGGCTGACCACCAGCGAGCCGAAGCCGGATGTCGGCGAGTCGCCGTTGACCGGATAGCCGGCGAAATCGTGCGGGGTCGAAACATTCTGCACGCCGAGCGCGAAGCTCCCCACGCCGTCCAGCGTGAGCGTGCCCGCGCCGGACTTGATGAAGCCGCCGCTCGCGCAGAGCACAGGGGCTGTCACGGTCAGATCGCCCTCGTTCTTGAGGATCGCCGCGCGGCTCGGGCCGGGAGCCAGCGTCAGGCCGGCCATGTCCAGCGCTTCGCCGCTGTACCGTAAGGTGCCGGCCCCGATCACTGGCGCGGCCAGGCCGTCGATCGCCGCGGCGCCCTCGAACGAGGCCGTCCCGCTGCCGACCGCGAACGGCCCCGTCAGCGCGTTCTCGCCGGTGAAGCGCACGGTCCCCGAACCCGAGGCCGCAGGGTTGACGGAAAGCGCCTGCGGCGCGGCGACGGCGCCAGCGACCGTCTGCGTGGCGCCGGCCACGGTGGCGATCGACAGCGGCGACGCCAGCGCCACCGGCGCGGCCAGCGTATGGCTGCCCAGCGTGACGCTCCAAGTCGCGCCGAGCGCCCCGCCGTCGAACGTCAGGCCCGCGCCGGTGAACACGTAAGGCGCGGACGAGGCCAGCGCGACCGCGCCGACGGTGACGGGCGCGGAGAGCGTGACCTCTGCGCCGCCCGCCCGCGCTTCCGTCGTGAACGCGGCGGAGGCGAAGGGCCCGTTCGGTGGCGTCCCTCCCGACCAATTGCCCGCTGTCTGCCACGCACCGCCCTCAGCGCGGGTCCACACGTCTCCGGAGGCCGCGCCAGAGGAGACTGTCACGCGGTAGAAGGCATCGGCGCCCGACGTTTCGGAGGTGATCGCGTAACGCTTGCCGGAGGCGGGGTTCGCGATCACGAAGCGCGCGGGGTCGATGGCGCCGGCGTACGCCGCGGGGAGCTGCAGGAATGTGTACGTGCCCTCGGCAGTCACGGCGTTGGTGGTCCCCGGCTGGACGAGGGAGAGCTTGAAGGAGACTGGGTCCGTGGCCGTCACGGCCCCGGTAACCACGAGTCTGGCCGACACACCCGCTTCGGCGCCCATGTGGAAATCCACAGAGCCGAACTTGCTGGAGGATCCTACGGCGAGCGTGCCGACGGTGACGGCCTGCGTAGCATTGGTGATTGCAAACCCGCCACCCGGCAAAATCGTAAGGGCTGTGGCGACTGGCAGCGAGCCGCGCACACCCAGCACGCCGTTGGAAATCACGGTCGGCCCCGTATAAGCGTTAGCTCCCCCCAGGTCGAGGCGCCCATTGGTGTTGCCGGTTAGCGTCAGGCCGCCGTCCGGCGCGCCCGCCAAGTCGGGAGCGGCCAGGATGGGGGCGCTGACGTCGAGCACGCTGGCCGCCGAAGTGACATCGACCAGCAAGCCGTTCGTGGAAAGATAGATCGCGTCGACGGTGGCCTCGGCGGTGGAGCGCGAGCCGGTGAAGCGCGGCCGGTAGATGCCGCCGTCGAAACGCACGCGGGTTGCGCCGGTCGACGCGTAAATCCGCGTGGGAGAGAGGATGCCGCCGTTGCGAACATCGAGCGTGGTGTCGGTGTCGGCACCCACGGCGGCAAGGTTCATCTCTGCCGCGGTGAACAGGCCGCCGTTAGCGATCTCGAGCCGGTTCGTGGAGCGCCCGGCCAAAGCGCCGAACTGGCAAAGCGGCGTCGAGGTGAACGAACCGCCCAGAACGCGGACGACCGTGTCACCGCCCTGATCGTCGCCGAGGCGGCAGGTGGAGTTCACTTTGACCTCTCCGCCGAGCACTTCGAGCGTTGGCCGCGCGTGATACTTGAAGCTTCCATAGCCTTTCTTGTTGCGGCCCATCGTCAAATGCGTGATCTCCACGGTGCCGCCGAACACGCGCACGCGCGACTCGAGCGCCGTCGGCGCCGTGGTCAGCGTTCCGTTGTGGCGGCCGATCGCGAGCCAGCAGTTGAAAAAGGTGGAGCCCCCGTAGATGTCCACGTATCCGGGCTTCTCTTGCCCGGCCGCCGTCGTGGTGTAGCTGCCGATCAGCGCGTCCGTGCCGTTGATGATCATCGTCTGGCCGGGCGCGCCCCACGCCACCGTGCCCTCGAGCACCGTCAGCGACCCGAGCCCTTTGGTCGGCGCGTCGCCGTTGGCGCTGAGGTTGACGAGGTCGTCTTGGGCGACCGGGCTGGAGACGTTCGGCAGCGTGTTTGTGCCCGCCCCGAAAAACGCCAGCGTCCCCGGGCCCGTCTTGAAAAAGGCTCCCGAGGGCATGCTGACCGCCCCGGTGAACGCTACATCGCCATCGGCTTCAAACACGGCAGACTTCCCGTCGGGTACCGACACCTTAAGCGCCCGGTTGTTCGTGACCGTGGTGCCGGTATAGCGCAAGGTGCCGAGGCCTAACGTCAGGTTGCCGAAGGACGCAGGCGACGCGCCCACCGAGCTGGCCTTGCCACCGTCGGCTAACTTCGTGACCACCAGCGTGCCGCAGCCCACGCTGGTGCTCCCGTAGTAGCCGCTCGCCGGGTCGAGCGTCACAATGCCGCCGCCGCTGGCCCCGGAATTGACCAGCACGCTTACCGCGCCATCGACCGGCGGCACGTTGGTGGACACACCGTTTCCGGGGTGGATCAGCCGCTCGGAGAACGACTGGCCGAAGGCTGAACAGACCGCCAACGCTGACACAAGCCACATCCTGTTTGCACGCATCGCCATTTCCCTCCGCTTGGTTCCGGGTTCCACTTCTACCCCACACTAAAAATAATTGCCCACTATTTTACCGCCATGCGTCTTATGCGTATAGATCCGCAGCAGAGTATTTTTTGAGTAGAGTCCACCTTCAACGCGTCGCGCAAGCCGCAGAGACTACCCACCTCGGTCCGCACGCTCGTCCATGCCAGGCAGGTTACCGCTGTTCTGTGAGCGCGCCGCTTGCTTGCGATACAGTTTCGGTGAGCGTCGCTCGCGGCAAGGCGGCTCATCGCGTGTCGGCGACGGGGCATTGGACCGCCCCAACCGAAGAGCCGGTGCCGGCCTCCGCCAGCACGATCACCTTCCGCTTCCGGTCGATCCCCACCAGCCCGCCGGTCACGGGGTCGGCGGCAAAGCCCTGGCCCGTAAACGGCGCGGGAAGCGCTTCGACATAGACAAGCGTCCCCGCGGCCGGCAAAAGCGCCGACGCCCCCAGCCGCAGGCGATAGAGCTCGCGCGCGTCGTGGCCGCTGACCAGTAGGGTGTCGCCGTCCCACACGCCGCCGGACACGCTGTCGCGCCGGAGCCGAGGAATCAGCTCCGGCGGATAGCGCCAGCGATGCCGCTCCTCCCAGTTGTCGTCGAAGCAGGCCAGATAGGAGTTGGTGTTGGCATTGCCGTAGAAGGCGAAGGAGCACCACCACAGCCCGCCCTGGCGGACCGCCCAGGTGAGGCTGCCGTCCGACGCGCCGAAATCGTGAAAAGTCTCCAGCCGCATGTCCGCCGGGTCGAGCCGCTGGATTCGGCTGCGCTCGGGTTTTTCCGGAAAGTTCGAGTGGGCGCAGTAGAGCTTCCCTTCCCAGAAGAAGCCGCTGTTCAGGTGATGCGCCTCGCCCGTGCTGACGGACAGCCGCTTCCCGGACGCGCGGTCGTACCTCGCGACGCGGTTGCCGGTGATGGCGTACAAGGAATCGCCCCAGGCCGACGCCGCCTGCACGGCTTCGGGCGCGGGCACCGCGCGAACCTGTTCCCAGCCGCCCGCGAGAATGGAACCGGGGGACAGAACAAGACACCCGGCGAGAGTGAGAACGCGCCTCCACACGGCGGTTACCTGTCGGTTTTCACTTCGTGTCAAAGCAGACATGCACCCATTCCTATTTGTTGCCGCGGCGTCATGAGGGTTCCACCGCCAATGTCAAACCCCACCATTCGCCTCGTCGTATCCGTGCGCCCGTGCGTTCCACGCCAGCAGAAAGGTGATCATACCGACCAGCGCCAGCGCGATCAAGGCAAGCAGGACGTACGTGATCCCCTTGTCACCGCCGACATCCATCAGCCAGCCTAAGAAAACGCCGGATACCAGACCGCTGGCGTACCCGAACGTGCCGGTCAGCCCGCTGGCCGTTGCGGCCGCCTTTTTGGTCGCGATGTTGGCGGCAGAAATGCCGATCAGCGCCTGCGGGCCGTAGATGAAGAATCCTGCGCCCGCCAGCAGTGCGGCGGACAGCGCGACATTCGGCTTGGCGGAGGTCCATTCAAATAGGAAGAGGACCGTGAACAGGGCGCAGAAACCCATGCAGAAGGCGCAGGTGCGGGAACCGCGTCCGCCGAACACCTTGTCCGTCACCCGGCCCGCAATGAGCATACCGATAATACCCGCGACTTCGAAGCCCGCCACCATCCAGGCCGCATGGCTCAACGAGATGCCGCCGCTGTTTTTGAGGAGTTTCGGTCCCCAGTCCAGCACGCCGAACCGCACCGTGTACACGAAGAAATTGGCGACACACAGGATCCAGATCGTGGGATTGCCAAAGACGTGGCGCTTCAGGTAGCGCTTGAACTCCGTCCGGTTCTCTTGGGCCGTCGCCTCCTGCCGCAAACCGCCAGCCACATTCAGTTCGGGCAAGCCGACCGACGAGGGCGTGTCGCGCAGTGCCATCCACAAGCCCGCCGCGCCGGTCAGCCCCACGGCGGCGGGCAGAAAGAAACACCAGCGCCAGCCTGGGTGCAGCGCCATCTCCAGCCCGAAGAGACTGAGCGACTGCGGAATCGTGCCGTTCGAGCACACGGTGATGATCCAGCTGCAGAAGACCACCACGATCGCCGCGCCGATCGAATGTGACGTGTTCCAGATCGACATCTTCGTTGCTAATTCATTGGGAGGTATCCAGTGCGTCAGCAGCCTCGCACAGGGTGGAAAACCCATGCCCTGAAACCATGCGTTACTGACCCAAAGGACCCCGAGAACCACGATGGAAGATGTGAAGCCGACCAGAAGGTTCACAAGGGCCGCACAGATCAGGCCCGTGACCATGAAATAGCGCGCGTTGATACGGTCCGCCAACACGCCGTTGCCGAACCGCGCCAAACCGTACAGCAGGCTGAAGGAGGTCAGCACCATGCCGATCTGCGTGTTGGTCCAGCCGAGCTCCTTTCCCATATCCGGCGTCGCCATGGCGATGCTGAAATTTTTGCGGACAAAGTAGAACAGCGCATACCCGACCATTGTCGCCAGAATCGTGCGCCACTGCCAGTATTTGAAGCTCCGCACGGGGTTGTCGCTCATCCCCAGATCCTTCCCGGGGCAAACAGCTCGCCAAGCCAACGTTCCAGAGACCCCGTCCGTACAGCCAGATCCAACACGGTAAAGCGGCGGCGGATGTGCTGCGCGCGGATGACGCTGTCACGCAGTTGAGCGCGCGAGATGCCGATCTGTTCGGGCTCGCTCGGTGCCCCCACAGCGTCCAGGCGGCGCTTGACATCCGCGCAGGAGAACAGTTGCGCCGACAGCCGAGCGCGAAGGGCAGGCCACCCGCGCCTGAGCGTTTCCAGCTGCTCCGCCAGTGCGTCAGGAGAAAGATACTTCGCCTGCATCTCCCGCACGCCGAGTTCAGGAAAATCCGTATCTGCATACAGCGCTCGCGCCTGCGCCTCAGCCTCCGGCCACTCGGGCCAGTGCGCGCACGCCGCCGCGACGTCCAGCCGCTCGAACGGCTCGGCCAGCACCTGTTCGTAGAGCGCCGCAATGAAGCGCGTCGCGATGCCCACCTTGAAGCCGTGCGACGGCGTCTGTCCGTGATGCGTATGATGAGTCATGTCCCACAGATGGCTGAACTGGTGCTCCGCTCCCGAAGCGGGGCGGCTGGTCCGCGTCCACTGCATCGCGAAGCCTCCGAGCATCAGGCCTTCGACCAACGCCGCAAGAGCGGCCTTGTCGCCTCTCCGCGCACCGGCGGGATCAGCCAGTGCGTTTCGCAGCCCGCCCTGTACAATCTCCCACGCCCGCCCATCAATGGGTTCGACGCCCAAGGCGTCCGCCACAATCCAGTCCGCGCCGCACACCACCTTGGCCATGAGATCCGCATATCCAGAAGCGGTCATTTCCGGCGGTGCCTTGCAGAGCACGTCCAAATCGGCCAACACGGCACGCGGCGCGGGGCAGGTGAAAGTCTGTTTGTTACCTTGGTAAGTGATCGACGCGCCGAAGGCCGTGTAGCCGTCCATCGATGCCGCAGTCCCCACGCACATGTAGGGTTGACCGCAGCGGTGTGAGGCCAGTTTCGTTAAGTCGTTGACCGTGCCCGAACCGACCGCCACCGGAATGCAGGCGTGCGCCTGCAGCGCGGGCGTGAGTCGCTCCACATGCGACATCTCGGCGTGAAGTCCCGCCGCGTCGAACACAAAGGGGTCTGCGCCCGCCAGTCCCGCCGCCTTGAGAGCGTCCTGCACCGAGAGCCCCGCCACCGCAAACGTCGTGGAATCCGCGACGACGGCCGCTTTCATGCCCGGAAAATGCTCGCGGAACAACGCCGGCGCGTCTTTCAAGACACCTTCGCCGATCACACACGCCCGCGTCTCGCGCGCGGACTCCAACGCTTTCTTCAGTCTCCCGTTCATTGTTTCCGCTTCTTCAGTTTGGTTTTTCCGTCGACCTGTCCCGTGTTTTTAAAGGCGCTGTCCGGCCTGGCACGAAAGAGACCGCTTGCGCACATTCATTTGTAGGGTTGCGTCCACGCCACCTGTACGTCCGGATGGAAGTGGCGTGTATAGCCGCTTGGCACGCTGGATTCGATCTTGGCGCGGACGTAGAGGTCGTCGGAGGCCATGCGATAGGAGGCCTCAGCACGTTCCGCGAGTTGCGCCGTCCGTCCGATATCGGCGGAATAAACGGGGATCTTGCGCGCTCCGCGTCCTTTCTCCGCCGGGCTGTCCACCGTGCGGACCGTCTGGTCGAACCCCCTCTTCGTGGTGATGAAACGGATGCGGTAGCTCACACCTTTTTCTTGTTTAACGTTCACGCGCAACGTCCGGTCCCTCGCGCTGAACGCCACGTCCTCCAAAAACACGCCGGTCGTGGCGTAGTAATCACCCGCATGCATAGCCGCAAGCAGCGACTCCGGAGCCAGCGACGCGCTGCGCACCATGACCCATGCGTCCGCCAGCCTCTGGTCCGGGGTGCGGTTGAGGTAGTAGTGCGTATCGTCCGAGCCCACCCCGTATAACAGCGGCGCGCCCTTCAGGCTGCGGAACGCGTTGACCGCGTCCCAGAAAGTATCGTTGGTCACACTCGGCGCGTCCGGGTGCGGCGCGAAGGCCGATCCACCGTTGCAGACCTCGAAGAAGCGCACCTCTGGGCTGTCGATCAGGTTCTGCGGCAGGATGTCCCAGTAAACCCACTGCGGATGGTTCAACATCAGGAGCGTCGGCCGTCGCATCTGCGCGGACATCTGCGCCACCTCTGCCGCGTTTTGCCTGATCAAGCCACTCACGCTGAGAGCTTCATCTTTGATCTGCTTACTTAGCGGGCCGCCCTTGACAAAAGGAATCGCGTCCGGCAGATTGATATAATTCAGGTGGACGTTAATGCCGTTCAAAACCTGAGTTATCTCCACCGCAGGCAGTAGCAGGAACTTGCCGGGCTCTTCAAATTTCTTCAGCATCTCAGGATAGGTCTTGAGCCGAACCGCGGTCTTGCCGTTCTCCTCACGTGTCTCGACCTCGCTGCCGAACGCCTGCTTGTAAGCGTCAAAGAGTGGACGTGTTACAGCCGGAGGCCACTTGCGCTCTCTGTCTTCCACCGTCCGCCACTGATTGGCGTCGCCGGCAAAGAGGTTGTGATCGCTTACGCCCAAAAAATCATAGCCGAGTTTCTTGTAGATGTCGATCGCCTGCTCCGGAAAGATCCGTCCGTCCGACCAGTACGTGTGCATGTGAAACATGCCCCGGTACCATTTCCCCGCGGAAGCGCCCTTCCACGCCTCTTGGCCGCCCGACCGGCATCCCGCCAGCAGGCCCAAGCCTCCATACCCCATTGTCTTAAGCGCTTCGCGGCGTGTGATGCAAGCCCTCATTTTTTCATCCCCTTTTTGCTGCTGTTCGTAATCCGCCACATGCGTCTTCCGAAGCATGCTCGGCTCACTCTGCGTACCTTGCAAACCGACAAAAATAACATTTTATCGAATCCGCTCGAAGGCGCATCGGTCTTTTGACTGAGCGTCTTTACGTGGGACAACTCGGTTATGCTGTCACCTTGCATCATTGTGCCATAATGACAGGGAGGTCGGACAGTCTAAGAACGGATTATTTTTTGATTAGCTGTTCAAGACTTGAAGCGTGTTCCACCTTGAATCACCTTAGTCGCTTTGTTACTCTTTTTTTGTCTTAACGTTTCACGTTATTCGACGTACAGGCAACAGGGTGTGAAGATGAATACTATTCCCCGCAGAGTCTGGTTGGAGATCAGCCTCGACACGCTGACCCGGAATTACGGCAAGATCGCCGTTGCCGTCGCGCCCGCCGAGGTTCTCGCCGTGCTCAAGGCCAACGCCTACGGACTCGGCGTCCTGCCCATCGCCCAGGCGCTCGCCAAAGCCGGTGCTGCGGCGTTCGGCGTTGCCGAACCCTATGAGGCGCTCCAGCTTCTGCCCCTCGGCAAGCCCGTCCAGATCCTCAGCAGCATCCTGCCGGACGAAATCGAACCCATGGTCGCCGCAAAGGTAACCCTGCCGGTGACGGATTTCGCGACGGCTCAACTCATCAGCGAAGCGGCGACGCGCCTCGGCACAACCGCCACCGTGCATTTCAAGCTTGATACCGGCATGGGCCGCCTCGGCATTCTTGCGAAGGACGCGCCCAAGGTCATCCGCTTTGTCGGCACGTTGCCCGGGCTTTATCTCGAAGGGATCTTTTCGCACTTCCCCTATGCCTATGAGACCGGCTCGGAGCTGACCAACCGCCAGATGGATCTCTTCTGCGACATTCTGAAAACGGTTGCCTGTCACGGCATCACATTCGCTAAGCGCCACATTGCCAACAGCGATGCGATCAACAACTTTCCTCGCGCCTGTCGAGAGCCCTTCAATGTGGTCCGAACGGGCATCAACCTGCACGGTTCTTTCGACACCGCCGGTAAAAGGGCGCTGCACGTGAAACCGGTCCTCACGCTGAAGACACGCCTCACCGCCATCCGGAAGCTCCCGGCCGGCACAGGCATTGGCTACGGCCACACCTATCGTCTGCACCGCCAGACCCGCGTCGGCACCGTCTCCGCGGGGTACGCCGACGGGCTGCCGCTCGCACTCTCCAATCGCGGCTACCTGCTGATCCGCGGCAGCCCCTGCCCCGTGCTCGGCCGCATCTCCATGGACTACACCACCGTCTCGCTCGAAAGCGTGCCGGACGCCGAGATCGGCGACGAGGTGATCTGCCTGGGCGGCGAAGGTATTCACGCGCTTACGGTGGAGGACTGGGCCACGCTCAAAAACACCCACCCCTACGAAATCATCTGTTCGTTCGGCAACCGCGTCGAACGCCGCTATGTGTGATGAATAGGTTTGGGCTGCCCGCGTGGCTGGAAACGCCCCACTGGACTTTGCAAGCTGACGCTGGTATTCTTTCCGGCCGTTCATGAAAAGGGTTGTTTCTTCATCCAGCCCTAAACCCCTTCAGCCTAAACTGCTAAACACCTCTCAAAATTATGGCCGGCGAATACGCGTTCAATCTCATCAGCGTTACCAAGCAGCACGAGAAGAAAACCATCCTCGCGGATGTGAACCTCGCTTTTTACCACGGCGCACACATCGGCGTGATCGGTGCCAACGGCTCCGGCAAGTCTTCGCTCCTGCGCATCCTCGCCGGGCTCGACAAGGAGTTCATGGGCGAGTGCCAGATCCCTAAAAACACCCGCATCGGCTATCTCTCCCAAGAGCCCGAGCTGGACAACACCAAGACCGTCATTCAGTGCGTGGAGGAGGGCGTGGCCGGCTCAAAAGCCATCCTCGCCCGCTATGACGAAATCTGCGAAAAGCTGGGCGAGGACATCAGCGACGAGGAGTCCGAAAAGCTGAACGATGAGCTCGGTCGCCTGCAGGACACCATAGACCACAACGACCTCTGGAGCCTCGACCACCACATCGAGATGGCCATGGAGGCCCTTCGCCTCCCCCCCTCCGACGTGTCGGTCGCGCCGCTTTCCGGCGGCGAGCGCCGCCGCGTGGCCATGTGCCGCATCCTCATCTCCAACCCCGACGTGCTGCTGCTCGACGAGCCCACCAACCACCTCGACGCCGAGTCGGTCGCCTGGCT
>JAEAMG010000778.1_pt1 | contig 31447 bp, 18 predicted proteins | sample 8958741 | NCBI WGS metagenome assembly JAEAMG01 (sample SAMN16933256, study PRJNA681125) | bioreactor sludge metagenome | isolation source: anaerobic bioreactor treating anionic surfactant - SDBS | place: India: Bengaluru | collected 2019-02-28 | reverse complement strand
AGCTGACGCCGATGCGTTGACCCTCATGCATGAAATAGGCCGTTTGCCGCAGCCCCTTATTTTCTTCCTGAAGTATTTCGAGCAGTTTTTTCGCCGGATACTTTTCTTTGAGATCAATACATGTCGACTGTTTTCGGATTTTCTCTTCCAAATGATCGGTGAAGAATTGTACCCGCACATAAACACGCCGACCGTTCTCGAGAAAATAAGCTGCCGGATAGGGTGGATAGGTTCTCGCGCGGAGAAGGTTCAGCAGTTCCCCGGCCGGATACTCCCTATCGGGTTGAATGCAGTCCAACGCCGCAAGGTCAGCGCGCCGATGAAAGGTGCCCTGTGAATGGTCTTGTGGTTTGCGTGTGTTTTTCCCTTCACGGATCAACGGCCAGGTTTCCTTGAAGAAATCCACCATCCCCATTGTAATCTTTTGATGGAGGGAACCGCCCGTATCGGTCGGACCGACCGGAATCATTCGCTGGGCAATCAAATCACCGGTGTCGACTCCCGCATCGATGTAATGTATCGTGAGTCCCGCCGGTGAACCGTCGAGGATAGGCCACACATTTGTGTGCCATCCACCGTTCCATGGCAGGTAAGCCGTGTGAAGGTTGATACACCCCTGTCGGAATACCTGCAGCAGCTCCGGTTTCAGGATGTATCCGAACCAGCCCGATATCCCCATATCGGGTTTAAGATCTTTAAATCTGGCCACGGTCTCCGGGTTCCTCAGTTCAGGGGCCTTCCAGATGCGGTCCATCGGCATGTTCAGGGCGTCTTGAATCTGCCGGGCAAATCGCTCATCGCTCTCCGGTTGAACTACCAGCCCTGCAATATCCTCATCGCGCCGGCGGAGCCACTTGGCAACCTGCCACCCGCCCCAGTTATTCAGGAAAAGAATGATTCGCATCATCACCTCGTGCTGATAGAATTTTTGCCGCCCTTCGGCCGCCGATCCGTTCTTGTAGCTACGCTTCTTGCCCGAGTGACTTTTGTCATCTCGATTTCAGGATGGGGCTGAACGCCCCTCACCGCTTGAAAATAACTTGTCTGCAATGCCTGGAGAAGCGGCGCCTTCGCAGCGAGCGGATGTCCCTCGATCCTTTTGACCCGGACGACTTCGGCTAACGTTCCGCAAATGGCCAGCTCGTCGGCAACCATAAGTTCGGTTCGGTCGATCGGACGTCGTTCAAAAGAGATGCCTTTTGCATGGGCAAGACTTTCTATGGCTTGCAACGTGATGCTCTCAAGAGCGCCTTCGGTCGCAGGAGGGGTGTATATCTTGCCTTCACGAACCATGAGGATGCAGGATCCCGTGGCCTCTGCAACGCGCCCCCACGGGTTCAGCAGCACCATATCCTCGCAGCCGAGAAGCCGCCCCTCGATTCGCGCCAGACGAGCCACCTGGTAGTTCGTACCTGTCTTGATTCGGGCAGGCAGCGAAACATCCGGACTTCTTCGCCAGGTGCTCACTCCCAGATGAATGGGACGAGGCAGAGATGTGTCCGTCTGGTAGCCCGTAATCACCATTTCTGCCCTCGTGTCTTCACCCCAATGACCCTGGGTTACAAAGAGCGTAACCCTGAACCACATTTCTTTGTCGGGCTGAACCAGGGCTTCGGCCAATTCACGCAGCCCAACCACCAGCCCCTCATAGCTAATTTCGAACGGGATATACAGAAGACGGGCCGATCGCTGCAGGCGCTCGAAATGGTTGCGCAACATGACGATGGCCAAAGAACCGTCCGGCTGCCGATAACTCTTGACTCCCTCGAAGACATTAAGACCGCGGATTGCGGCCTCGCAACCGACGTGCAACGTAGCCTTCTCCCAAGGAAGAAGTTTACCATTCATATACACAAACGCGGGTTTCTGCAGTTTCATAATTCAGCCCCTTCGATAAAACCTTGAATACCAGGCTCCGTTTCCGAGCCAATCCGTCCATCGCTGTTTCATCTATCCGGCAGCTTTCAGAGAAGACATTGAAATTAAACCTGTACGGCCGCAGCCTATACGGGCGATGGTTTCGTTTGTCAAGTTCGATTTTTGAACTTGCGATTTTTGAACTTTTTCAAATCGCTTTATCGATCCCAGATGGTCTTGATCTTGCAACGTATTCATAATCCTTAAAGAATGATTCCTGTTTCAGGATGTGCTTGAAGATGAACCGGGTCAAAGAACGACTCCCGAGAATACTCAACCGCAACGCCGCAAACCGTGGGTCCAGGAAAATTGAATAGTATACCTCTCTCTCGTTTGCCTTCAAATAATCAATGATTCCCATTACATACATGCTATCTTTCATGAGGAGAGCCCTAACGATGATTTGAACGAAGTAACGTTTCAACATCCGCCTGCGCCAGCGGACCAGGGTCTCTTGTGTGAAAGCCTTGATCGAGAGGGCGTAGCGGTAGGGAGAATCGATGTAGGCTATGTTCTGAAGATCCAGATTCAGGGTCTGCTTGAAGGTCCAACCTGAATCGTGCCTCCGCCAGACACCGACAAATCGGTTGATAAAACCCACCTTCTCATTGATCATGAGCTTTAAAAGATTTTCCCAATCTACACTACGAATGTCGTAATCATAGAAACCGACTTCCATGGCCTTTTTCCGGTCGTGCACGACGGTCAGGGACGTGAGGGAGTATCCTTTGTAATAGTTCAGGAAGAGCCAGTTGCCGTCCATAACAGCCGGGAGATCGCTGTTGACCTTGTCTTCAATAAAGGTTTGATCTTTCTCATAGAATGACTTTGTCCTGCCAAAAACCATGATCAATCCATGACGGTCCATCATCTCAACAGCTTCGGAAATATAGTGCGAATCGGTCAGGAAATCATCCGCATCCATATGAAGAGCCAGTTCTCCCGTAGAATACTCGTAGAGGGCCTTCTTGAAGTTGCGCAGCATCCCCAGGTTGGTGGGGTTGCGGAAATAATGCACCCGAGGATCCGACAGGTACGGCTGCATGACCGCAGGCGTGTCGTCCGTGGAGGCGTTGTCACTGACAACCACTTCCAGGTTCGGATAATCCTGTGCAAGGATCGAATCCAGGGCCTGTTCGATAAAATGGGCCTGGTTGTAAGCCGGAATTGCGACGCTGACTTTTTTCATGATCCCTCTTTATGTGTTTGCAGACCTATTGATCAAACTTTAATGTTTTATTCGAATCCCTTTTGCCTGCCGGAATAAACGTTTTAAACCGGTATATTGCGTTTCGAATCCTCAGTAGATTTTGAAGAAAATCAGAGGCAATCGGATACGGCCTCAGGGTCCGGCCCAGACATCGGGGAAGAAGTCCGCCCTCTCGTTATTGGTCACTTGCCACCAAGACTCGATGACCGTGAAGTTGGCATCGATGAGACCGACATAGACCTCCACCCCTTGGCCGCCCCCCGCGATACGGTTGACCCCTGAGGCTACGGTGTAAGGTCCCGTCATCGCCATGATGCGAGGATGATTGCCCCAACGCGGGTGGTAGACCTCGTAACCATTGATGCCCGGCGCCCCGTTGATATTGATCGAGCGCCCCAGGCTCCCAGAGGCATTCGCAAGAAAAAGATTGCTATGCGCATCATCAAAGATCCAGAACGTATAGGTGTTATCCGGCGAAAGCCCCGTCCAGCAACCGCTTCCCAATTTTATCCAGGACTGGTTCGCCAATTGGGCGATGCCGCCATTCGGATAAGGAAACAACCCTCCCGCCATTAACCCGTCTGTAGACAATTGAAAGTTGTGCACGCTCACCGAAGTCCTGTTCCATACCAGTTCCGGAGATTTGGGATTGTCCAACAAGACCCGATAAACCGCCTGACAATACTCGTCCCCGTCCTTGCCTTCGATTGCACCATAATAAAGCCACTCCTGCCCATCCTTCGGGTCCCGCCACAACGCCAATCCAAACCCCCCCAACACCTCCCGCAAACCCGTCCCGTCCCAGTTTACCGCATAAACCTTCTTCTGAATCCGGTCAGAATAAACCACCCGGTCCCCTTTGGGTGTAATCAACGGCTTTGCATAACTCCCCACCGTTCCCAAAATCACCCGCTCCCCCTGACCGTCAGCCGTGTCCGTTCCCATTAAACGTAAATTGCTGCCCTGGGCAAAAACATCCCGACCGTCACCCACGTCCTGAACCCACACAACACGCACCCGGGAATTGCTCAGGTCAGCCCTTGGAATCGCGGAAACCTCCTGGGAATTGCCACTTTCACCATATTCATTATATGCTGTGACCACATAATAGTATGGGGAACCGTTTCCCAATCCGTTATGTACGTAAGGACTTGAAACATTATCAATTTTAGTGCCCGTACTGCTACTGACACCTGTCGCATGGGACCAGTAGATGTTATAGCCGGTCGCTTGATCGACCGCATTCCAAGTCACGACGACCTTGCTGTCCCCGGCAACCGCGCTGACGCCTGTCGGCAAGGCCAGAGCGGGGGATCCGTTTAATATCGCCGTCACTTCTGCCGATGCCCCGCTTTCCCCATATTGATTCACTGCCGTGACTATATAGTAGTAGGTTGCCCCATTGGTCCGACCAGTGTGTGTATAAGGGCTTGAAACACCGGCGATCTTTGTTCCCGTTGCGGGGGAAACGCCCCGCGCCTCAGACCAGTAAAGATTATAAGAAGAAGCTCCGGACACGGCCTTCCACTGAACCAGAACCTGGGCATTGTCCGGGGTGGCCGTGACTCCGGTCGGCTCAGCGGGTGCGCTGCCCGAAGGCTCATCGTCCGAACCGGACGGCCACTCTAACAACTCGTTAAAATCTACCGAGCCACAAGACAAAGTCAGGGCGATGAGCAAACATAGGAATGCACGAATCAGTTTCTGCATCTTTTACATACCTCCAAATCATTGTTTTTTAATACGCCATCGTCATGGTCATGGCTCCGTCAAAAGATCGTTTTTTCGCAACACCTCTGCGGCATTTTTGATCATGGTGAATTCATAACCGGCTTGTTCGGCAATATCCAACAGCGAATGGCTTCCATCCGACAGATTCAGCACCCACAACATCGACATTTGATCGAAACCCGTTTCACGGTCGCCGCCGATGAAGCGATAGAGTCCGCGTTTGCCGAGCTGCGGCTCACATTTGGGATTCCGATTCAGATAGGTCCGGTTATTCTCCAGAATTTTCAAAACGGCAAAGTATTTATGGAAGGAATCGGAAAGGCATTCCGGACGCACAAAGATGAGATCATCGGCCGATGTGTGATATTCGGGGTAGCGTCCGTGAGGCGTTCTCATAAGGCAACCGACGGGCAGGTTGAAGCCCGGCGAGCCATACTGCCGCTCATCGTAACCGTATGGCGAAAAATCCAAAATTTCATAATCGTTCCCGGAATGCTTCAGGACATGGGCCACGGCCCGGTCTACCTCCGCGTCTCCTCGGCGGCTCTTTTTATAGGTGGATTTTCCCGAATCTCCGACGCACGCCGCCACCAAACCATGCTTGATTCTGTGGACCCTTTCTTCATTCAAACAGAGCCAGGCTATGGAACCGATCGTCCCGGGGATAAAGAGGAAACGGTAGGAATAGCGGCGAGGCCGGATGCTCAGATGCCGGGCCAGGAACGTGGTTACCGCCACGCCGGACAGGTTGTCATTGCACAGCGAGGGATGACAGGCATGACAGGAGATGAGAACCTCGTTTTCCTCTTCGCCCGGCAGAAAGCATTCTCCGTAGGTGAGATGACCGGACTCCAGGGAGCTGTCGATACAGACCTCATAACGACCCTCCTTCATTTTTAAAAGATCGTTATGACTCAGGCAAAACCCCCAGTTTTCCTGATAGTAGCTTGTACGGTAAGGGATCCAGTCCGGTTTCTCCGGGACGGTGAAGAGGTGGCCCTTCAGTTCCGCCAGTGTCATGGTTGCCCGAACGGGCGTGCTGTAGCTGACCACGTGAAGGTTCGATGTCCGGAAATCGATGATTCGGTTGCCGGCGCTGTCCTTGACATAAGCGTCTCGAATGTTCCATTCCTTCGGCACGGTCCAGTCAAAGACGGTCGTCCCGGTCGGCACCTCGTGGATCTCCAGCGGAATGTGACGGCCGATCAGGGACAGGGTTTCCCGGAGCCCGTTCCCGGTGATGCTTCGGCAGATCGGGTACATTTGCCCGATAAAGTCGCGCATCTCCTGCCCGATGTCGTCTTTCTCTTGCATGTTTTCTTCTGACAGGGTGTTCAACTTCTCCGCCTCCTGGCAATCATTTCGTGTAGTCCGGCCAATCCCGATCCTTTTCCGAGAGGATCGCCCGATCCTGCGCCGGCCACTGAATCCCGAAAGCCGGGTCGTTCCAGCGGACGCCGCGGGCACATTCGGGATGATAGAACTCGGACATCTGGTAGACGACTTCGGTGTCGTCGGTCAGGGTCTGAAAACCGTGAGCAAATCCTTTCGGAATGTAGAGCATCCGCCGATTGTCCCCCGTCAGCTCGACGGCGGTCCATTGTCCGCAGGTTTGCGAATCCGGACGCAAGTCAAGAATCACATCATACAGTCCCCCCCGGGTGCAGCGAACAACCTTATCTTCTGCATAGGGTTCCTCCTGGTAATGCATTCCCCGAAGGGTTCCCGCCTTGCGGTTGAAGGAGATGCTGCACTGTGCCACATCGGCATTCAGCCCCCGCTCAATGAATTCACGGCGGCAGAACAACCGGCCGAAAAACCCCCGTTCGTCCTCCAGATGCTGAATTTCGATGACAAACGCGCCTTTGAGTCTTGTGTCCCTGAATATCACGTCATTCGCTCCTGTCTCAATGTCTTTTCACGGATCGTCGGTCGGAAATCCCATCCCCCAGTTCGTCTCTATTCTTTCGCCGCAAGAATCAATCCTTATGGAAAGGTCCGGCCAGTTTCAGACGCTTGACCGTTCCATCCGTCAACACAACCAGACCACCCATCAGGGTAAACAGAAGGCTGAAGGCAAGGAAGAAGGTTGACAGGACCAGCGAGGTCTCCGGCGCTACCTGATAATATTTCCCCAACAGATAAATGATGCTGATGTCTCTCACGCCCAGCCCCGCAAAGGAGACCGGCAGCATCTGCACCAGGTTGACCGCTCCGAGGAGCCAAACGGAAACCTGGAACGGAAGCGAGATTCCCACCAGGATCATCAGCATGTAAGCGAACAATATCAAAGATAAGTGATACAGGACGGACAAGGCCAGTGTCCAAAGCATCACACCCCGATCGATGCGGGTGCATGTGATGACGGCATCCCAGAGCTTGCTATTGAGCCGATCGAGCGCATTTCTCCATGTCGCATGGGGTGTTTTCCGCACGATTGTCCGGGTGAACTCTTTCGCGGCAGTCGCTGCCCTGGATGAAACAAAAGGAACAAACATCAGCAGGAACAGCAGCGCCATGATCATCACATACACCCTCAGATTGAGGTCGATCAGCTTCTCCTCAAACACGAGCCCGATGGCCGTGAAGACGATCAGCGTGATGATGCTCAGGAGCCGAAGGAAGACGATAACGGACGCGGAAGCAGCCTTCTCGCCCGATTTTTCCGAAATCAGATACCAGGTGATCAGACCGCCGGCAAGATCACCCGGCAGGACCAGTCCATAAAACGACGTGATCAACTGGGCCTTGAAAACAAAATGCGTCCCCAGGGAGCTGTTGAAAACCTTCTTGAAATAATAGTGGATCTGATACGCGCCGAGGTACCTGCAGACCATGGAAAGGAGCAGCAGGTAAATAAACATACCGGGTTTGACATATCTCCATGCGGCGATAAAATCCTCACAACGGATGTATCTGGAGAAAATGTAATAGAAAATCGCGCCGCTGATGGATAGTTTGAATGCATTCAAAAGCATCCGGTTCCGTTTTTTGGGGCGGGCATCGATCCCGCCGTCGGCATCTGGCATGATCATCTATGGGAATGCTACGGGAATGGTTTCAGCCGCACAGGGGTTGATCTGTAAAGGTCTCACATCGCCTTTCCGCGCCCCGGTAGAAGGCGGGAAAGGAACTTCGGGGAAACAGAGGCACTTGAGCAGTTGCGTGAACCGGGTGTTTGGCTTCCCATCATTCATCGCGACGAGACACCATGAAAACCCGCGACAGCGGCTGGTAGCTCGGCAACGGCTGTGCGGTCAACTGTTTGCAGTCCTGAAGAAACTCTTCGAAGGCGTCGCTCTGACCTTTCTGTTCATTACTGCCCCGCGCGCTCCAGTCGTCACAGATGACGATCGCATGATCCCGGATCAGCGGCTCCACGTAGTAAAGCACATCGCGCGATGCCGAGTAGATGTCGCAATCGACCATGATCAGACTTGCCTTTTCCAGCGCAAGGCGGTTTTTGGTCTGCGCGGTGCAGGTCTCGCTGAACCAGCCCTTGACGAGCGTGACCCGGCTCAGGTCCACGCCCGCCCTTTTCAGATAGGCCGTGGCAGCATCGTATGTCGACTTGAAATCGCCGGGAACCCAACCCTCGTCTGCCGCCTCGGGAGGCAGTCCTTCGAACGAGTCGAAGCCGATCAACCGGACATGAGGCAGTTCCCTGTCTTGCAGCGCCCTGTACATGCAGGCCATGGAGGTTCCCCGGTTGACGCCGAATTCGAGATAGTCGCCGACCTGCGACGCAGGCACGAGTTTTTTCAACTCATCGATGGCTGAACAGACGCATCTATAGAAAGCCTGTTCCGGAACCAGCGGTTTGGGCGCCAGACGACGCATCAGCATCCAGGCGCGTCGCGCCGGCATCAAAAGTCCTACAGATCCGAGCATTTTTGATACGGCGTGCTTCATAAAAACAATCTCCACCGAATGATTTCCAACCTACCCGATGTATTCGAAGTCCTTGACGAACGACTCCTGTCCCAAAATGCTCTTGAATACGAAGCGGATCAGGGCAGGATATTGAGCCGCCTGCATCAGGGCGCGAAATCGGACGTCTCTTCCAAGAGAGTGGTATACGCTCGCATCGTGCAACTTCAAATGTTCACGGATTTTTTGTTCCAGTCCCCGATTCCCGATGATGACGGCCGTCACGAGAATTTTGGTGAAATACCTCTTCAGCATCTGTTTTCGCCAGTTCTCCGCAACCTCCCTGGTGAAAATTTTCTTTTCCAGAACATAACGGTACGGCGACTCGATGTATTCGATATTCGCGATCAATTTATCAAAATCCTGCTTCATCGTTTCATTCTCGCCGTGCCGACGCCATACACCCACGAATTCATTGATGAAGCCGATTTTGTTCGTCGGAATCAACCGCAACAGGCCCTCCCAATCGGAACTGCGAATGTCTTTTACGAAAAAGCCCAAGTTCATCGCTTCGTGACGGTCATGAAGGATCGTGAGGGTCGGCAGCGAATAACCCTTGTAATAATTCAGAAAAAACCAGTTTCCCTCCATGATTTGCGGCAGCCTGCTGTTGACGGCATCTTCGACGAAGACATTTTCTTTCTCGTAAAATGCTTTCAGTCGCGCGAAAACCAGGACCAGCCCGTTGCGCTCCAGAAGGTCAACCGCTTTGCTGATATACCCCGGATCGATCAGATAATCGTCCCCGTCCAGATGCAGAGCGAGGTCTCCGGTAGAATAGTCGTACAATGCTTTTTTGGCATTGGCGATCATTCCGATGTTCCGCTCATTCCTGAAATACTTCAGACGTGAATCATGGAGATACCCGGCCATTGCCCGTTCGATCCCGTCCGTCGAATCGTTGTCGCTGACCACCACCTCCAAATTCGGATAGTCCTGGGCCAGCGCGGATTCCACCGCCTGGCCGATGAAATGGGACTGGTTGTATACGGTGATCGCAATGCTGACTTTTTTCATTCGTTTATCGGCGGCAATGCCCCCCGGCATCGGCGGGAAGCTAAACCCAAAGAGGGCAAGCAAAAAAATCGATACTTCCGAAGATATCCTGACAGGCAAACGACACGGCACAGGCCCATTGATAGAGAGAGGTTTTCGAAAGCTTGAGTTTTTTCATGGGCCGGATGACGATATCCTTGATTTCCGAGGTCTTCGACAGGCGCAGGGCACTCATGAGCACTTTCGCGATGTCTTCCGGTTGTGAATGATCACTCTTGACATATAGCATCCCTTCCGCCTTGCAGATCGCTTTCTGCATCGACGTGGCTGTCCGTCCGGGGAAAATGTTTATGACGCGGATCCCTTCCTCGTTGACCTCCTCCCGCAAAATGTCGGTCACCGCCTTGAGTGCCTGTTTCATTGCACTGTACTGGGAAACGTTCTTCGGGCTTCCCCCCAGACCGACGCTCGAATTGATGAAGACAATCTGACCCTGGCTTCTCCTCAGCATCGTCAGGAACAATTGCGTCAAATAATACGGTCCCCGGACATTCGTATAGTACAATTGATCGAAATGCTTGATGGATGCATTCTCGATGCTCCCACTAAAAAAAATTCCCGCACTGTGCACGAGAAGATCGATCTGCTTCTCTTCATTTCCGACATGGCTGTAAAATTTTTTGATCTCGTCGCACGAAGCCAGATCAACGCTGTGGGTCTTCACTTCACAGCCGTTCCTACGGGCAATCCCGGCAACCGATTCCAGTTTGCGCCGTGATCGGCCGACAAGATGCAATTTGCCGTAATTTCGGCTGCATTCCATGGCGATGGCTTTGCCGATGCCGCTGCCTGCTCCGGTGATAACCGCAATCTGATTTTTCAACTGAAAAGACCTTTCTTCATTTAAATCCTCTTCGGAGGCGGAGAGGGTGACTTTGCAACCCTTTCGGCTACCGGAATCCTACCAGACCTTCCAGGGGGCATTCCCATCGTTCCACAGCCTGTTGAGGTATTCCATCTCCCGGATGGTATCCATGCAGGCCCAGAAGCCGCCATGCCGGTAGACCATGAGCTCCTCCTCGGCAACGATCTTTTCAATTGGTCCGTATTCCAGATCGCAGTTGTCCGATTTGTCGAGGTAGTCGAAGATCCTCCGGTTGAAGACGAAGTAGCCGCCGTTGACGAATCCCTCGATGCCGTTCGGCTTTTCAAAAAACTCGCTCACCTGGTTCCCTTCGATCGTCAACTCCCCAAACCGGAGCGGCGGCCGGGGCACACCCGTCACGGTGGCCATTTTTCCATGCTTGAAGTGGAAATCGATCAGCGCATTGATGTCGATGTTGCAGACCCCGTCGCCGTATGTCACCATGAAGGTGTCTCCCTTGACGAACTTTTCGACCTTTTTCAGCCGCGCTCCCTTGAGGGCCTTTTCGCCGGTGTCGGCCAGGGTGATCCGCCACCCTTCCTCCTCGTGGTTCTGGTGGATTTCGACGTTCTCCGGCTTTCCCAGCTCGATGGTGACATCGTTGTTCATCAGCTCGTAGTGGCAGAAATAATTCTTGATCATTTCCCCCTTGTAACCGAGCGCGAGAATGAAGTCCCTGTGCCCGTAATGGGCGTAGGTTTTCATGATGTGCCAGAGAATGGGCCTCGTTCCGATGTTGACCATCGGCTTTGGGCGGAATTCCGTTTCCTCCCGAAGCCGAGCGCCGATCCCGCCGCAGAAAATGACCACTTCCATGATCCTGAATGCCTCCTTCAGTGTTAGTTTCACCCTTTATTCATAAAATAATCCGACCCTCTATGCGGGGTTGAGCAGCTCCGATTTGCCCGCCGTGTATACTTCTTGCAAGTATCTTTCCACGACGGATTTCCAGCTCATTTCCTCCGCCATCCGGCGCGACCGTTTCCCATGTTGCGGGATCAGCTCGGGGTTCCTGAGATAAACGTCAAGCGCCTCGACGATCGCGTCCGCATCCGCCGTTTTACGGATCACTACGCCGTTTCCGTCGATCATTTTCCCGACCCCTCCGACCTGGGTGCTGATGATGGGCAGACCTGCCGCCATGGCCTCGAGGGTCGCGTTGCTCATCCCCTCCACAAGGGAAGTGGATATAAAAATGTCGGCCCGGTGAAGCTCCCGGTTCAGATCCGCGTGATCCACATACCCCCTGAACTCCACATCCAGCCCCCTGCTTTCCCTTTTCAGGTTTTCCATTTCGGCGCCCTGCCCCACCAAAATGAGGCGGTATCCTTTTGCTTTTCGAAGCGCTTGAATCAGGTGAATATGGCCCTTTCTCTGGCCGAGTCGGTTTGTGGAGATGAGTGTGAGCGGCGTGCGGATTTGCCCATAGTGTTTGGGATGGAATTCGTCCGTGTCGACACCGTTCGGAATGATAGCGATCCTGCAACGCAGCGTGTTCTGCGCCAGTTCGGCCAGCTCTTTCGAGTTGGCCGTGACCGTTGCCGCGTGTTTCCAGATTGCCCTGGAAAGGTCGCTGAGAACGATCTTCTCGAGAAGGCGAAAGCGGATTTCGTAGCCGGGAACGTCATTGCCTCTCAGGGCGATCACATAGGGCATCTTTTTTCTATGAAGATACCCGAAGAACCCGGGCGGCCAGCCGTTCCAGCAGTGGCAAATGTCGTAAGCGTTTTCTCGGAGCAGCTTTTTCAGGTAGAAGTGCGAGCGCAAGCACCACTCGAGCATTTCTGATCCTGTCCAGTGATGCGGATCGCCCTTGTGTATCCCGATCTTGTGCAGGCGTACATTTTCTGAAAAGTTTTCGATCAACGTGCCGGGATGGGATTTTACCGTAATCAAATCGACGGTAACATCCGAATGCTTGGCCAGTTCCCTGATGAAATAATAATTCGCATTGGCCGTACCTCCGCCAACCGGCGGATACTCGTAATTGATCATCAGCACCCGCATGGCCGGCAACTACAGATTCCCCTTCTCGTTTTCAATATAGATCGGCCTTTGCTTCACCTCATTGTGGATCTTCCCGACATACTCTCCCAATATCCAGATGAACATGAAAAGAATTCCCATCATCATGAACAGCAGAACGACCAGGAACTTGTAGAGGTGGTAGTACTTGTCGAAGAGCAGCGTGTCGAGGGCCATATACACAAGAAAGAGGGAGCCCAGGATGATGTTGACGATGCCGATGATGAAGCCGATGCGAAGGGGCAGGAGCGAGAAGTTGAGCATTCCGTCCATCCCCAGAGAGATCAGTTTCTTGAAGGAATACCCCGTGTCACCCAGTTTCCTGTCCGGCCGCTCGTAGTCGACAAAGGCGTGAGAAAAGCCCGCCCAGGCCACCATGCCGCGCAGGTATCGAGCCCGCTCGGGCATCGCTTTCAGTATGGACAACACCTTCCGGTCGATCAGTCTGAAATCACCGACATTTTCCGGAATGTCGATATCGGACGTCTTTCCCAATACGAAGTAGTAGGCCATGGAGGCGTATCGCTTGATCAGGCTGTCTCTCCGGTAGTTGCTGCGACGGGCGTAAACGATGTCAAACCCCTCCTGCCACTTCCCGCAGAGCTGAGGAATCAGTTCCGGTGGGTCCTGAAGGTCGCAGTCGATCGAGATGATCGCCCTTCCGGACGCATGGGCAAGGCCTGCAGTCAGCGCGGCCTGGTGGCCGAAATTCCGGCTCAGACTGACGTATTTCACGCGGTTGTCCTTTTCGGCCAGGACCCGGAGCGCGTCCAATGTGCCGTCCGCGCTGCCGTCGTTGACGAAGATGATCTCCCACGGCTTTCCCATCGAGTCCATCGTCGACCTGGCCCTTTCGTAAAAAAGGTTCACGCTGTCCTGTTCGTTGTAGGCCGGAACGACGACAGAGTAAAAGACACCCTCCGCCGCAGGCGTTTTGTCTTCCGTGGTTTTCATGGCAGCACCCATAGACCGAATTCCCGATCCTGTCAAGAAATCAGAACCGTTGAATCCATGCCGGCATGATCCGATGCCGGCATGTCCCGGACGTGCAGTCCTCTTTCATGAAGAGGTCGAAATGGTGCGCGGCCGCTTCCCGCTCCAGGCGCTCAGGAGCCAGAGGTTCCACAGGAAAGCCCGGTGGTCGGTGCGGCAGGTCGTGTGCTCCGCCGCAAGGGCGGAGACATACGGGGCATGGATGTGAGGGATCGATCCGTTCATCTCGATCTTGAGCCTGCCTTCCTGAAACCACCGCCCGACCGGCACGCTGAATCCCTTCTTGGAACGGTAGAGGAGTTCGTGCGGCAAAACGGTCTCGAGCGCCTTTTTCAGAATATACTTGGTCCGGCCTTGACGGTATTTGTACTGGTGTGGTATTTTTCTCACAAAATCTACCAGTTCGATGTCAAGAAACGGGGCCCGCACCTCCAGAGAATTCATCATGCTGGCCCGGTCGGCCTTGACGAGAATGTCATCCTGCATATAGAGCTTGGTATAGAACTGCAGAGTCTTGTCCACCAGGTTCTGTTGTTTGCAGGCATCCCACTGTTCTATCGCCTCGGCATAGACCTCCTCGATGTCGGTGGGCTCCCGGAAGAGCTCGTCCAGGTCACGCGGGTCGAGCGGACCGATCCAGACGGGGGTCCAGAGGTTTCTCGGGTAGGACATTCCTCTCAGCGTGCGCTTCAGGCGGAAATCAAGGCTCATATTCCCGAACGTGGAGGGGAAAGCGGTCACAACCATCCGGATTGCCTCATGGACCGGGCCGGGAACAAGGCGGTCATACCACTGTGCCATTCCGAGGGCCCGGAAGGGATCATACCCGGCGAACAGTTCGTCGCCGCCGTCGCCGGCCAGGGCCACGGTCACATGTTTCCTCGTTTCCCGGCAGAGCAGAAATGAGGGCACGAGTGAACTGTCCCCCATCGGCTCGTCGAGTTTGCCGATGATCTCCGGGAGAAGCCCCCGGGCACGCTCTATGGAGAGAATCTCCTCGTGGTGCTCCGTGCGGCACAGGCGGGAGATGATCCGGGCGTATGCGGTCTCGTCGAAGCCGGCCTCCTCGAAGCCGATGCAGAAGCTTTTCATGCGCGCCTGCCCGGCTTCGGCCGACGCAAAGGCCGTGATTGCGGATGAATCGATGCCGCCGCTGAGGAAAACGCCCAGAGGAACGTCGGACATGAGGCGTCGCCGCACCGATTTTCTCAGCAGGTCTCGAAGCTCTTCTCCCCATGTCTCTTCCGGTTTGGCCGGGATATCTTCAAAAGGCTCCAGGACAAAATCCCAGTATTTCGATACCCGGCATGTCCTGTCGTCGGTTTTCAGCAACAGATAATGGCCGCCGGGAAGCTTGAAAATCTGCCGGTAAAGCGTGGAAGGCGCCGGAATATAACCGTAGGCAAAGTACTTCTTGAGGCTCCCCGGATCAATGTTGGCCGTGATGTTGGGATTCCGGATCAGGGCGCTGAGCTCCGATGCGAATGCAAAGGTTCCGTTCTGCAGGGAATAGAAGAGGGGTTTTTTCCCGAAACGGTCTCGGCTGAGGAAGAGCTCCCGTCTTTTTCTGTCCAGAAGGGCAAAGGCCCACATGCCGTTGAGACGGGGAAGCAGTTCCTTTCCCCACTGCCGATAGCCGTGAAGCAACACTTCCGTATCGGAATGATCCGTAAGGAAACGGTGCCCCTCTTTGATCAACTCTCCCCGAAGTTCCAGATGATTGTAGATCTCCCCATTGAAAACAATCGCCAAGGCGCCGTCTTCCGTCCACATGGGCTGCGAGCCGCCGCTCAGATCGATGATCGAAAGACGACGGTGCCCAAGATAGACGGCTTCCCGTTCGTCATGCCACATCCCTCCGGCGTCAGGCCCTCGATGGATCATGGCCCGGCTCATGGACGCCAGAATATCCCTATCGCCGGCGCCTACAAAACCACAGATTCCACACACGATTGATACTCCGGATTACCGCATGCTGATCCCATAACGCATGACAAATTTACAGAAAATCTGGGACCCCTTTTTCTTTCAATAGACGGTCACGGTGATGCCCGCCCCCGGACTCTCGATTCTTCCGCTGTCATCCACGGCCCGGCTCTTGATTGTCGTTTGTCCCGCAGCGCCCGGCGTCCAGGTTGCTGTCCAGTTTTCCGTGCCGTCAGCCGGATGCCACGTCGCGCCTCCATCAACCGAGTACTCAACCCCTGCCGGCTTTCCGCCACCCTCATCCGTGGCCGTGCCGCTGATCGTCGTCGAAACTCCAACCGATACGGTCGCCTTATCGGAAGGCGTCAAAATGACGGACTTCGGGGCAACGGTATCGGTCGACTGGGTTGCCGCGACAAGGCCGGATTGCAATGTCGCCGGCTGCACCCCCATATCCGCGAACAGATTTACCGTTGCCTGCTGCATCCGCGAATCGGCAGCAGGCCCACTAATGTCGTGATAGGCGTCCAGCCCCCAGGACCATTGAATGGTTCCCGCACCGAAGACCAGCGCGCCGCTGCTGTGGCGGTAAAGCGTCAGATTATGCGTGACGACGCCGGGCGGCGAATAGGAATAGCCGCTCCTGATTTTTGACGTATCGACTTGGACTTTTGTTGTGGACAATCGAAACAGCCCCGCCGGCAGATATCCATTATCTCTCACCTCATCCCACTCAAAACCCAACATGCCCTCCGCCAATTGCGCGGTCTGTCCGTCCGCAAGCTTGTCGATTCCCGTGTTGCGCCAGAATCGTAATTTCCCTTCGCTGGAAGAAATCCGGATCGGGTCATATCGAGCGGCATCGACCGCATACCATTGTCCCGTCAGGGCATTTTCGGGGCTGACATCACGCCACATGCCGGTCCACTCAGAGCTCGGATCGCTGTTCAACGGCGCCCAGTTTTCATGGTAACAAACCAAGGTTCGATAATTGTTCTCCCAACGCGTTTTCCAATAGTACTCATTCCCCGTGAAAAAACCGAGGTGAACCCCCGCCGCGCGCGCCGCCTCGACATTGGCACGCTGCCCCGCCGATACATACTCATCATGACCGACGGAAAGAAAAACCTTGTGCGACTGAAGTGCAGCGGCTCCCCGTCGATCCGTGTCCACGGCCGATGCATAACTGACGTCATATCCATTGGCTTCGAGCCAACGAATCATCGGATACTCGGTGTTGAACAGAAAAGTCTCCCGTTCGAAAAACTGCGTCGTCGAACCACGATTGATGAACGGACGGTTGTAACTGACCTTATACGCACGGGTCGTTCCATCGGTGGAGCTGCCGGTGCGATACAGATTGCTCCCCCCATACTGATTGAAAGCCTGCCAGGTCGCATCGCCGGTCTGAAACAATATATCGGATTTCCCCTCATCGTCACGAACAACGAATACAATGTGACTGGCTCCACCCGTATCCGACCGAACCGGTCTGGCGATGTACACCCCTGAAGTTGCATCGGAGGGAACGGCCCAACTGGCGGAAACGGCCCAGTTCCCGCAGTCGACAAGCTTTGTCGATGTATCAGACATACAGGCCGGCTGGTTTTGAGGCAAACTTACCGATGGGGTAAGGGTGGCCACCTTCCGAGCGCCAAGACCGCCATAATAGCCAAGGCGATAAATATCGATACGATATGCCGTTGCGGTAGATTTGATCTTGAATGAAATGGTCTCACCATGATTTACGCTGAAGTCCGTGGCGAATCCCTGGATGCTCGGATCCCCGCTTCCACTAACCTCCCATTCGCTCGCCGGGTTCCCGGTCTTTTGGTTCTCGGCAGCGATGGTTGGGGCAGAGGGAGCCGGAGCCGGAGGCAAAGGGGGGTTGGCAGACGATGGCGTCGCCGATACCTCTTGGGATTCAGTGCTTTCACCATACTGATTGGCAGCGGTCACTACATAATAGTACGTCGTGTTGTTGGTCAGGTCGCTTTGGTAGTAGACATTGGATTCATGGGATATTTTTGTGCCGCTCTCCTTGTTGACCCCCGGCGTTGTCGACCAGTAGATCTGATAGGATGTCGCCCCCGTCACACTTTCCCAAGACAGCCTGACCTGGCCGTTGCCGCCCGTCGCTGCAACATTTTGCGGCACTTCCGGGATGGTATTCGGTACCGTACCGTCTCCCCCCCCTTCTCCGCCTCCGCCTCCGCAGGAAGAAATCACCGTCAAAACGACTGTCAAAAGAATGACCGCGAGCAGGGCCTTTTTAAAACAGGAAATGATTTGCACCTCTCTGACCGATTGTTTCATAAGGCACCCCCATTTTTGCATTCAGCCGCTATTGCCGAAATCGAGAATCCCATCCCATCATTAAGAAACTGCAAAAGATCAGCAATCGATAAAATCAGCCGGAAAGTTTCGGTATCATTTTGAGCGCCGTGGATAGAAAAGACCAGGCGCTGAGCATGAAGAAAACAAAACTGAACGAAGGGACAACCTTTTCTCGAAAAGAAACGGGCAACTTCGTCAGGCCGATGATCAGCATAGGCAGGATTGGAAACAGATAACGTCCCTGGGGCTCATAATCAGTCACCCAGGAGGTATAGAGCGATTGACCGACCGCCAGGCCGATAAAAAGAAAGACGAACAGGATGAAGATCCCATCCCGCTTGGGAAGGGTGAAGGCCGCATAAAAGAAAACCAGAAGGAAGAAAGCTCCCAGCACATGGGTAACAGCCCGATAATAGCCTTTGCCGGAATGAATATCCATGTTGCCGTAGAGACCAAAAAAACTCTTGTAGGAGAAATCACGCCATTCCGGGTCGTGAAGGAAAAGTTGCTGGAGGGTTACCCCTTTATCCCGGAGACGCAGGCATCGGTAACTCGCAGAGATATTGTTGCGCAAGGTGCTGGGTTTGAATTCCGGAGCGGCATGGTTTTCACTGACGTCCAACATCTTTTCATGCTTCCTGAAATCATTAATGTACTGGTCGTAAACCATGGGCGGCAAACAGATACACAATGCCACGCCTGAAATCAAGGCAGCTTTTTTGATCAAGAAAAGATGTCCGGAGACTTTTGCATATTCTTTTTCAAAGACAAAACGCCATGCGATAACAAACAGAACGAATACGACGTAAAGATAGTAATTCGCCTTTGAAAGCAGCATCAACCCTAAAAGGACGCCGAAAAGGACACCGCCGGAGACCTTGTTCACGATATCGGGACTGCATAGATATTGATTCGTCAGCGAATCAGAATCGATGAGCTGCCATGCGATTAAAAACGCAACGAAAAAAGCAAATCCGTCTCCGTTGAAATAGGAAAAAATGTACCAAATCTGGGGACTGACAACCAAAGCCAGTATCAGCAATGGGGCGCTGCGTGTTTTGCGCGACGCAATCAAACCGAGAACGCAAAAAAGCATTGCATTGAATAACCGTACCCTTAGGTAATGATTATTGACGAGTCCGGACAGGATCGAGGAAAACTTGCCCGCAAACCAATAGACAATGTCCACTCGAAACAAATAACTCGTGCCCCAACCTCCTACGGTCTTTAATACCTTTGGATCATCCACGGCTCCGGGCAACCAGGAATCTCTATAGTAATCGGCACACAAGATATGCGACCATTCATCAGGGTGGCTGTTTCTGCCGCCGACGAAAGCCATCGCGATCATCATTCCAAAAATGCAACCCAAATAGATTAAAGGAAGTTTTTCTTGAAAAAAGGAGGCCTCCATCAAACAACAGATTCTCTCCTTTTTTCTTCTCCATAGGTATATGCTTGAGAAGAGAAGCGCAAAAATGACCGACCATTCCAAGAACGTGATCATAACCCTATGGAGGAGGGAACGCGCATGGCTTTTCTGAACCCATGCCTCATCCAGCTTGATGTTGATTTGCGGATCCGTTGCTTTCTCCGTTGTTGTTACCTTCAACTCCCCTCCGGAGGATTCCAATGCTTTGATTTCCGAAGCCGGGCTCAAGTCGCTTTGTGCAAAAGACTTTAGAACATGGCCGTAGCGGTCCGTCATTTCCATCTTTTGAATCACGACCGTGCCGGCTGTCGTCAATGGATCGAACCTTAAATGTTTGATGCCTCGCGGTATCCTGAAGGTATAGTCGTGAAATAGGTCGTCTCCATGAATACGCGCATCAGAAGCGTCCTCCTGCGACAGCCCGTACCCCCGATCATAATACAATTCCGCGCTGCCCCCTTGTGCAGCCGATCTCATGGATACTCTGAAATATACCGAGGAAAAGTCATGATAGGCTGTCCAACCCGCAGCGAGGATCGCCAGAAAAACCGCTGTGGCAATCATCGGATCGGCCCAGCGCAACCAGACATACATCATCAGAACGCAGATCAGAAACAGGGCTATGAATTCGGGGACCACCCGCTGTATCAACACCAGGGCAAGCAATTTCGACCGACTCAACGATATGGGACGGTCAAGCAATATGTGGATCTGGGGGTCGTTCGCTTTTTCTTCCACAGAAAAATGCAGCTCGCCGTCCATGAAACCGAATCTCCCGATTTGATGGGCCGGTTTCAGACAGTCGATTCCGATATCGTGAAGGATCCTGCCCGAGCGATGGACGATATCCACCCTGTTGATGACGATTTCACCTTTCGATGCGGCAGGGGGATCAAACCGGAGGCTGTAAATGGTCTTTTGAAAGGGAATTTTCAGCCTGACATCATGGAATTTATCGTCGCCATACACGATCGAAATGCTGACATCCTTTGCATTGAACTGTTGTCCCAGATCGTAATACAGGGCAACGGCGCCGCCTTCCGGTGATTTCATGGACACCCTGAAAAAGACCGACATATCACTGTGGTATAAAGTCAGGGCTCTCCATCCGGAAATCAGCGCGGCCAATAGAAGGGCTGCCCACAGCATACGTTGGGCGCCGCCGCGGGACAAAAGCTCGTTCATCGCAGTCCGCATCGTTGGCTGACGTTCATTGGATTCCATATACGAACGAAATGAAACATTCCGTGGCCTGCCTACCGGCAGCCATCATCAAGACGCCTTGCGCATCATCGTCCGGCCGGTCATCCAGTCACGCCGTCGGATGATTTTTAAAAAACGGGTCGCGCAGTCGCTCTCTCAGCAATCTTATCTGTATATGGTGCGATTGATCCGTCGGCATTGAATAATCCTCAAAGGTTCGAGTAAGATTGGGATTGTAATACGGGTCATTCAGGATCCGGTTCCGCCAGCGCCGTTCCATAATCGCCGTGTCACGATTCATTAGATCCTTGTGCCGGTTATCCTTCTCCTCACTGTCTTCTTGTCTCCATGTTTTGTGATAGTAGAGGCGGACATGAGAGAGAACGATGTTCCGGAGCTCCTTCTCCAGGAGTCGCAGGCAATAATCGACATCGCTGTAAGCCGCGGCCAGATCTTCATCCAGACCGCCGATATCCAGATAATGTTTTTTGGTCGTCATCAGGCATGAACCCGTCACCGCCGCAAGGTTCGCTGAAATCGACAGCCGCCCGAAGTAGTTTGTGCTGTCCGCCGGCATGAATTGATGGCTGTAGCCCGCCACCCCGCCGATTCCGAGGATCATGCCTGCATGTCGGACTGTGCCGTCGGGATACAGCAGGACGGCGCCCACCGCGCCGATCGTATTGCGCTGCGCCTGCCCCGCCATTTCCTCCAGCCATTCTTCCGTGATCACTTCGGTATTTTCATCCAAACCAACCAGAATTTCCCCATGGGCATGGCGAACGGCTTCATTATGCAAAAGGGCCCTGTTGAACGGCCTATCGACGGAAACCCTGTGGAAACGATCTCTCTCCAGTTCCTCCCAGCGTCTGCATAGATCGATCATCTCCTGCCGTGGACAACCGTTTCCCACAACCAGGACCTCAAAAAACGGATATTTCGTTTTTTTGAAAATAGACAAAAGGCATCGATCCAAAACAGACGCGTTGTCCTGTTCCGGTATGATGAGGATCGAAATGAGCGGATTGCCCCGAACGGCATAGCGGACGCGATAATTGCCTCGCCGATTCGCGACCAGCTCGACGCGTCCGCCTTCTCCCCTTCGGTCCAGCGCTTCCTGGATGGCTTTTTCTGCAGACGAGTAGGCATAATTCTTTGCGCCGGCGGATCTCGCCGTGGATTCCCGGATGGTGCGCCAGTGGTAGAGAATTTTGGGAATGTGATGGATTCGGGACGTTTGTTCCGTGAAACGAAGCGCCAGATCGTAATCCTGACTCCCCTCGAACCCCTTCCTGAATCCGCCGACTCTGCGAACCAGCTCCGTCCGGTAAACCCCCAGATGGCCGGTGTACATCTGGGACAGATGCGTATCCGGCGACCAGTCCGGCTTGAAAAAGGGCGTGTGCCGGATCCCCTCCTCGGTGATCTTGTCCTCATCGCTGTAGATCATATCCGCATCCGGGTGGTCATTGATGAGGACCGCATTTTCATAAAGTGCATCGATGGAAATTTCATCGTCGTGATCCAGCAGCGCGACAAAATCCCCCTGCGCCAAGGTCAAAGCTGAGTTGGAGGCCTCCGAGATGTGACCGTTTTCCTTTCGGTAAACGACCCGGACCCGGGAATCCCTTTCCATGTATTCCCCGAGAACCTTGTGCACATGCGGCAACGTGGACGCGTCGTCGGCCACGCAAAGCTCCCAGTGCGGATACAATTGTTCAAAAACGGAATCCAAGCATCGCCTAAGCCACCTTTCGTCGGTATTATAAACCGGCACGATTACGGAAAATACGGGTCGATGGGACATCCGGTCGATCTCCGCCTTGATCTTTTCCAGCTCCGCCGGCGTCGGACGCTTGGATTTGATCCAGTCTTCATAGTAATTGTAAGGCAGGCGGCCGTCTCTCACGCCATATTCGACAAAATGAGCCAGCGGATTGAATCGGGCCTCCACCACATCCTGGTTGATTTTATTGTAGTAATCCGTATGAAAAAAGGGGTGCGGATTCTTTCCCTCACAGGCGCCCGACTCCAGATAATGAACCAGCGGATTCAGGCCGGCCGCGGCAACGTCGGGGTTTTCCTTCAGGTAATAGCGCGTGTCGAACATGGGATTCGGATCGTATCCCTGCCGGCCTCCGGACTCGATGAAGTGGACCAGGGGATTCAGGCCGGATGCGGCAACATCCGGATATTTTTCCAGGTAAAAGGTCGGGTAGAAAAGGGGATGGGGTTTGATTCCGCGGTCGGCCCCCTCCTTCAGGAAATGGACCACGGGATTGATGCCGGTGATTTTCAGTTCCGGTACGCGGAGCAGATAATACTCCGTGTCGAACAGGGGATGAGGGTTGCGCGCCTCCTGCACCCCATGATGTAAATAGTGCGCCAGAGGATTGATGCCCACCGCCGCGATATCCGGATAAGAGGCGGAGTAGTGGCTTGTATCGAAGAGCGGATGAGGTTTACATCCGGCCGCCGCACCGATGGTCAGATAATGGACGAGGGGGTGTTCTTCCGGATCCATGTCCCGCAAATATTTTTCTCGGTAGTATTTCGTGTCAAAAAGAGGATTGGGATCGCGGTTGTTCTTTCCGCCCAGCGCCACATAATGCGCCGGCAGATCAAACCTTTCCCGGGGAAGGTCGGGATTCTGTTCACGATAAAAAATCGGATCGAACAACAACGACTTTTCGATGAGAAAAACATTCCGCAGGAAGAGGAGCGGCCGACGAACCCGAAAGGCGCGGATCCACGGCATCAATGTCCATGCCCGACACAGAAGCGCGAACCTTTCTTTTATGCCGACCCATATTCGTCTCACAACGTCCGTTTTCCCCTTTTTCGAAAAAACGACTCCATTCGGATACATTCAATTTTTGTAGATGGCAGCCAAAGCATATCGAACAAACGACCAGGCGCCCATTAAAAAACAGGCCGTCGTAAATATGGGCAAAAAACGGCGATGGAATATGGCCGGCAGTCTGGAAAGGCCGATCATGAGCATCGCAATGATAGGGAACAGATAGCGTCCCTGCGGTTGATAGTCTGTCGTCCAGGAGTGATGAATCGATACCAGCACGCTCAACAAAACGGAGCAACAAGCGCCGAATACCAGAACGATGTCGGACCCCCCTGTCCCGTAGACCGCACAGATCAGGATCACAACGAACAACAGAACAAACAGACCTTTCATCGTGGTGTAATATGCCATCTCCGAGTGGTGGTTCATATAACCGTAAAGTCCGAGCATGCTTCTAAACGTCAAATCGCGCCATTCCGTGTTGTGCAAAAACATCTGCTGCCAGGAGACCCCCTTTTTCTTGTAGGCCAATCCTCGATACGACTCACTCAATGAATTTTCAACAGTGCTCGGTTTGAACATATGATGCGCATGCTTCTCCGCGATTCGAGTCACATTTTCCGTCTTCTGAAAATGGTTAATGTACTGATCGTGGGCATATCGCGGCAAGAATACGCAGCAAGCAACAAACCCCATCAGGAGCCATTTCTTCAGCAGGAGAAGACGACTCATCGGAGGCTGGGCAAAGATGATCTGCCACAGGGCAAAGCAGCACAGAAACACGAGAAACAGACGGTAATTCAACTTGGAGAGCAACAGCAAACCCACCAGGATCCCCAAGAGCATTCCGCCCAGGCAATGCTCGCGAAAACGGGGCCCATGTAAAAACCGGTACCCGCCGGTCATCGGATCGATACATTGGATCGCTATCAGAATCGACAGGAAAAGCGGGAAGGCGTCGTTGTTGAAGTATGAAAAAATATACCAGACTTGCGGGGTCGCCAAAAGCGCAAAAACAGCCAGTTGCGACGACTGGACCCGCCTGGCAATCAGAAAAACAAGAATCGCAAAGAGAAGAACGTTGAACAGTCGGAGCCCGACGTAATCCGGCATCATGAGGGGTTGGAGGAGCAACGCCGTTTTAGCGGCGAAGAAGTAGACAACGTCAAGATTGAAAAGATAGCTTAGCCCCCAACCCGAGATCGATTCGACCATACGGGGATCATCCACCGCCGGCGGGATCCAGTTCCGGAAATAGAATCGCGCGCTTTGCACGTGTCCTCCCTCATCCGGATGCTGGTTGAAAGCGCTGACGAAAGCCATGGAAAGGATCAGTCCGAGAGCGCAAGCCAAACACAGAATGGGCCATTGCTTGCGGAGAAAAACATGATCCAGAAGTCCCGACACAACGCCCTGAAACCGTCGATACCCCCAGAAAAGGATCACCCCTATGAGACCGATACCGGCAACATTCTTGAGCAAACGGATAGCATAAGCCCCGACGGGAAAAGGTCGCTCTTTGTCCAGCGGGATGGCCGTCGGCGGCAAAATGTATACCTGGGGATCATCGGCCTTGTCGGACGTAGCCAGAACAACCTGATCGTCTGTCGCTTTGAACTCAGCGATCTGGTTGCCCGGTCTTAACCACGCAAGATCGATGCGCTGATAAGGATGGCCATATCCGTCGACAATGGAAAGCCGACGGATACTCACCCGGCCAGGTCCCATCAAGGGATCGAACCTCAGATATCGAATGGAGGCATGGGGTAGCAAAAAGCGGTAGTTTTTATCCTCCTGACTCTCTTCGATCATCGCTTTTGACGATGCTCCCTCCGACAATCCTGAACCGGTATCATAATAGACGGCAGCCAGGCCCGGTGAGGATGAACGCAGGGCGATCTGGAGATAAGCTCTTCCCCCTTCCATGTAAGCCGACCGGACAGACCAACCGACGGCAACAACCAAAAGAACGAGAAGAATGCACTTTCCGGGGTCTGCAAAGCGGGACGGCAGATAGGCCAACAGAAAAACAATTATAAAAATTCCGACGAACTTTATGATCAGTTTCGATGCAAAAGCGAAAAGGGGATAGGTATCCCGTAGTGATAAGTTCAACGGCGCCGTCAATACCACGGCAATCTGCGGATCGATGGCGCCCGTCGGAACCTGAAAGACTTTGCCATCGTTTGATGGCCCGACAATCCCGATCTGATAAAGGGGTTGAAGACGACTGGGTTCGATCCGCACAAATGTCTTTCCCGCCGCATTCGAGATGGTCACCTCCCCAATAGCCACCATTCCCGGCCCTCTCAGCGGATCAAACCGGAATTGCCGGATCGGTTTTTGCGGAAGGGGAAAAGAGATTGTGTGAAATTGCCCATCTCCCTGAATATCTTGATGGATCGTTTCCTGCTCCCGAAAACCCTGGCCGGTATCATAGTAAAGCGCGGCCTGATCGGATACGTTGGATTGAATCGGGATGTTCAAATAAACGGGTTTCAGTTCCTCGTAAAGAAACAATCCCTGCCATGCGGTGATGAGCATCGCAATGATGCCCGCGACGCAACCCGCCTTCAAATATGCACGACAGGTGCGGTTCAACAATCCATGCCTCCCCGATGGATGGAGAAACCCTCGCCCGGCTTGTACATCCAGCCTTCACCCGGAATACGGAGGGAAAAGTCCTCACTCACAAGACTCAGGTGGGGGCTGTAACAGGGATCGTTTTTCAGGATTTCGCCCCACCGTTCCATCATGCAGTCGATCTCCCCGCAGAACCGGATCTGTTTTTCCACCGTGTCCTCCAGGCCTCTGCTTTTGGATTCATGATGCCGGAGAATCACATGCCCCAGAAACACGTTATGGAAACCCTTCGCCCTCAGGCGGAGGCAAAAATCGGTATCGTTGAAGGCGACGCCCAGACGCTCGTCAAAGCCTCCCACGTCGGCGAAGAGGTCCTTTCGCACCATGAGGCAGGCGGCCGTCACGGCGGAATAGTTCGAAACCATGCACAGCCTGCCGAAATACCCCGGGTCGTCTTTTGCAAAAAACTTGTGGCTGTGGGCGGCGATGCCGCCGATGCCGAGAACGACGCCGCCATGCTGTATCGTGTCGTCCGGATACAGGAGTTTCACCCCGACGGCCCCGACGGTCGGGCGTTGGGCCTGGCCGGCCATTTCGGAAAGCCAGTCCCCTTCCATGACCTCGATGTCGTTGTTGAAAATCAGGAGAAGCTCCCCCCTGGCTTCCGCGGCGCCGAGGTTGATCAAACGGGAGAAGTTGAACGGCATGTCCGCCGGTATGACGCGGAACCGTTCCGGTTCGCGCCTCTGCCAGACATGGAAGAGGTTTTGCGTCTCTTTTTCAACGCTGCCGTTGTCGATGACGAACACCTCGAACCGCGGATAAACGGTTTTTTCGAACAGAGACGTCAGACACACATTTAAAACCGGGGACAGGTCCCGCGTGGGGATGAGGATGGATACCCGGGGATTTTTCCGGGGGCAGTATCGCACACGGTAGCGCCCGCAAAATCCGGACAGGGCATCTACCTCGCCTTGCTCCCCCCGGCGGGACAGGGCCTCCCGCAGGGCCCTGAGGGCCGCTTCCCGGGTATAGCCCTTGGCATCGAAGGCCTGGGCCGCCGATCCGGGAATGGTCCGCCAATGATACAGAATCTTGGGAATATGGTAGATCTGTCCTGTCTTCTCCGTTAAACGCAAAACCAGATCATAGTCCTGGCTTCCGTCGAATCCTTCCCTGAACCCTCCAATCTCCCTGACGATTTTCGTTCGATAAACGCCCAGATGACAAGTATACATCTGAGACAGGAAGGTATCCGGCGACCAATCCGGTTTAAAAAAGGGGTCGAATCGCTCGCCCTCCTCACTGACTTTATCCTCGTCACTGTAAATCATATCGGCATCCGGATGGGCGTTCAGAAGGGATGCCGTTTCGTACAAAGCATCCTCGCTGAGTTCGTCGTCATGGTCCAGGAGTGCGACATACTCCCCTGTCGCCAGTTCCAGGGCCGTATTGGAACATGCCGAGATGTGGCCGTTCTCTTCCCTGAAAACCGCCTTAATACGCGAGTCTTTCCGCATATATGCCTTCAGGACCTCGGCAACATAAGGCTCTGTCGAGGCATCATCGGCGATGCACAGCTCCCAAAAAGGATACAACTGTCCCCTCACCGACTCCAAACATCGGACCAGCCATCTTTCATCCGGATTGTATACAGGGACAATCACCGAAATCAGGGGACGGTAAGAAAACTGATTGATTCGATCCTTTATGGCCTTTCGATCCGCGTCCGTGATGTCGTGGTCCAGCAACCAGCGCTCATAGGCGCTGATGGGCCTTCGCCTCTCTTCGAATCCATATTCCAGGTAATGAATCAGGGGATTCAGGCCGCTATCGGCCACATCGCGATTCGATGAAAGATAATAATCCGTATTGAATCGTCTGCTCGGATTGCGGTGCTCCCGGTACCCCTTCTTCAGGAAATGGATCAGAGGATTGATCCCGTGAATTTGAATGTCGGGATTGTGATCCAGGTAATATTTCGTGTCGAACAGCGGGTTGGGCCAGCAGCCGTCATGGGCGCCGACTTGCAGGTAATGAACAAGGGGATTCATCCGGGGTTCCAGGATATCCCGATATTTTGAAAGATAATAAGCGGTATGAAACAGGGGGTGCGGGTTACGCCCTTGAAAGGCGCCTTCTTCCAGATAATGAACCAACGGGTTTTGCTTTTTATCCCTAACCATCGGATTCTTTTCCAGATAATAGGATGTCGAGAACAGGGGATGTGGGTCTCGACCGTCTTCCGCTCCTTTATGCAGATAATGAACCAGAGGGTTCATCCCCAAGTCGGCCACATCAGGGTATTCCTCCAAATAGTAACCGGTATCGAACAAGGGATGGGGGTTTCGTTTTTCTCCCTGGCCCAACAAAAGGAAATGCCGCAGCGGATTCATTCCTTCCGGCAGTGCCTTACCGTATGTCTGCAAATAATATTCGGTATCGAAAAGTGGATGCGGCTTTCGCCCCGCTTTTGCGCCGACCATAATATAGTGAACCAGCGGGTTCACCTTTCGGGAGAGGACATCCGGGTTGGTTTTTTGATAATAACGATTGTCGAAAAGCGGATTTGGATTCCGGGCCTCCTGAAAACCCAAAACAAGATAGTGAATGATCGGATCGACGGAATCAGCGTGTTTCCCACCGATTGGCGGGTAGTCATTCAAATCGAACAGGCCGGATCGGCGAATAAGGCGATACTCTCTCAGAAGAGACAGCGGCTTCTTGACGCGAAGCCGGACCATTGAATGCAGGATTTTCCCTATTTGACGGAGGATCGTCCGATATCTTTGCAGAACGGGGTAGGCCATCTTTTCACGGCCCGGGTGAGAAAAAGCCAAGGGTGAAGTCTTCTCGATCCCGGGTTAGGTTGGGATTGTAATAAGGATCATTCTCGATCAGTACCGCCCATCTTTTTTTAATGATTTCAGCCTCATGATCCGGTCGGATCCGATTTTCACCCATCCTGTCCGAACCGCGATTTCTGGATTCATGATGGAGGAGTCGTGCCTGGGGCAAGACCACATTCCTGTAGCCCATCTTCAACAACCTGAGGCAGAAATCCACATCGTTGTAAGCCGCGGCCAGGTCCTCATCCAATCCGCCCGCATCCATGAAAAGTTGTTTTTTCACCATGAGACAAGCGCCCGTCACGGCGGCGTAATTGGACACAACCAGCAGGCGTCCGCGATAGCCGGGGCTATTTTCAGGGGCATAGCGATGGCCGTGACCCGTGGGGCCCGCCACCCCCAGGATCAATCCGGCATGCTGGATGGTCCTGTCGGAATAGAATAGAAACGCGCCGACGGCGCCGATGCTCTGCCGCCGCGCCTGCCCGGCCATTTCGGCAAGCCAGCATTCGGAGAGCGCCTCCACATCGTCATGGAGAAGAGCGATCAGCGATCCCTGTGCCTGCCGCACGCCTTCATTGATGAGCCGAGAGAAATTGCAGGGGACATCCGGCCGGATGATCTTCAGCCGGCCGTGTTCCTTCCGTTTCCATGACATGAGCACATTGCGAGTTTCTTCCGACACGCTGCCGTTATCCAAGACAATGACTTCAAAAGGATCATACAATGTTTTCGTAAAGATCGACCTCAGGCATCGATCCAACGCCCGGGAATGGTCTTTTGCAGGGATCACGATGCTGATCAGCGGATGATCGGGGACTCGATAATGCACGAGATACTGGCCGGAATAATTCGCGATATTTTCCACCCAGCCCCCCTCGCCCCGGCGATCCAGCGCCTCGCGGATTGCCTTGCGCCCCGCCTCATAAGCATAATTTTTTGAATCGGAATTCATGGCTGTCGATCCGGGGATAGCGCGCCAGTGATACAGGATTTTGGGGATATGATAAATTTTCTCCGTTTTTCCGGCGAGACGCAAAACCAGGTCATAATCCTGGCTGCCTTCATAGCCGACGCGGAATCCCCCGATGTCTCGGACAAGCTCCGTTCGATAGACTCCAAGATGGCAGGTGTACATATGTGAAAGAAAAGTGTCCGGCGACCAGTCCGGTTTGAAGAAAGGCGTATGTCTCTTGCCGTCTATGCCCAGCTTGTCTTCATCGCTGTAAATCATATCCGCATCTTGATGTTCATTGAGAAGGATCGCATTTTCATAGAGGGCGTGCTCGGCCAGCTCGTCGTCATGGTCCAGCAGCGCTATGAATTCGCCCGTCGCCATCTCCAACGCTGAATTCGAAGATGCGCAGATGTGGCCGTTTTCGCGACGAAACACAACCCGGATACGGGTCTCTTTGGCCTTGTATTCCTCGAGCACCTCTCTGACCGTCGGATCGGTAGAGGCATCGTCGGCAATGCACAATTCCCAGTCCGGATAGAGCTGAACAAGCACGGAATCAAGACAGCGCCGCAACCATCTCTCATCCGTATTATAGACGGGCATGATCAAGGAAAAGGTGGGCCTGTAGGACAGGGCATCCATCTGCTTCCGTATTTTTTTTCTGTCCTCGTCGGTCAAGCGGTTTTCTCGAATCCAGTCCTCATAGACATTTCTGGGATATAGACCCTCATGGCTGCCGATCTCCAGATAATGAACAAGGGCATTCCATCCTGCACGGGATGATTGGCCTCTGTCTCCGGAATAATAAACCGTATCGAAATCCGGCCCCGGCTCTCTGCCTTCGGCCGCTCCCTTTTCCAGGTAATGGGCCAGTGGATTTTCCGAGGCGGCAGCCACCTCGGGATTTTTTTCCAGGTAGTACTTTGTATCGAAAAACGGATTCGGCTTTCGTCCTTCTCGCACACCGTAGGACAGGTAATGGATCAGGGGGTGGATGCCATTTCCCGCGACATCGGGATACCGCCTCAAATAGTAGGTCGAATCAAACAACGGATTCGGTTTCCGATCATCCCAAGCGCCATCCTCGATGTAATGCGCCAACGGGTTCACGCCGGTTTCCGCGATATCGGGATACCGCCTCAAATAATAGGCCGTATCGAACAGCGGGTTCGGCTTTCTGCCATCCAGAGAGCCGAACTCGATGAAATGAGCCAACGGATTCATACCGGCTTCCGCGACATCGGGATACTGCCTCAGATAATAGGCCGTATCGAACAGCGGATTCGGATGACGACCCTCATCTGATCCGCGCTCGAGATAGTCAAACAAGGGATTCCCGCCTGTTTCCATAACATCTGCGTATCTGTTCCGGTAAAAAGCCGAGTCGAAAAGAGGATTGGGATTTCGATCCTCACAAGCGCCGCATTCAAGGTAGTGAAGCAGCGGATTCATACCGGCTTCGGCGACATCGGGATACCGTCTCAAATAATGGCCCGCATCGAACAAAGGACCGGGGCTGCCGTTTTCATGAAGGCCGAATTCAAGATAATGGGCCAGCGGATTCAAACCGGATTCAGCCGCATCGGGATGCTTCCTTAAATAATAGGCGGTATCGAATAAGGGGTGCGGATT